>Ga0070740_10001125_pt1 | contig 39891 bp, 37 predicted proteins | sample Coa_R2_FD_67286 | JGI IMG/M metagenome (GOLD analysis project Ga0070740, IMG submission 67286) | Surface soil microbial communities from Centralia Pennsylvania, which are recovering from an underground coalmine fire - Coalmine... | ecosystem: Environmental > Terrestrial > Soil > Unclassified ... | reverse complement strand
TGAATCTTTCCGAGTTAATGCATGAACTCCCGAAAGCAGAAGACTTGCTGGAGAAGCAGGATGATGCGCCAATCATACGCTTGCTGAATGCCTTGTTGAGTGAAGCAATCAAGGAAGAGGCTTCCGATGTGCATATCGAAACGTTTGAAGACCACGTGACCATTCGTTTTCGCGTCGATGGCATATTGCGTGAAATCATTGAGCCTCCGCGAATTCTAGCGCCATTGATTATTTCACGTATTAAAGTCATGGCACGTCTTGATATCGCGGAGAAGCGCTTGCCGCAGGACGGCCGCATTACCTTGCGCATCGGGGGCAGAGCGGTGGATGTGCGTGTATCAACCATGCCTACCAATCATGGCGAGCGCGCCGTGCTTCGACTACTGGATAAACAAACCGCTCGCCTTGATCTGGCGGAATTGGGAATGGATCCCAAGACACTGGATTTGTTCGTGTCACTTATCAAGAAGCCGCACGGAATTATTCTTGTCACCGGTCCGACAGGTTCTGGTAAAACAACAACACTCTACTCGGGCCTCATTATCCTGAATGATAAAAAACGCAATATTCTCACAGTGGAGGATCCTATCGAGTTTGATCTTGTCGGGATTGGCCAGACACAGGTTAATAACAAGATTAACATGACCTTCGCAAAAGGGTTGCGCGCAATTTTGCGGCAGGACCCGGATGTGGTGATGGTTGGTGAAATACGTGATCTTGAAACAGCGCAAATTGCCATACAGGCGAGTTTGACGGGTCACCTGGTTCTTTCAACCCTGCATACGAACAGCGCGATAGGCGCGATTACCCGTCTGGATGATATGGGTGTTGAGCCTTTTCTCCTGGCATCGAGTCTCGCGGGGGTGCTTGCCCAACGGTTGATGCGGTTATTGTGCAACGATTGTAAAAAGCCGATGCTTGCCACAGCGCGCGAATGTGAAGTGCTGGGGGTGCCGGAAGCATCCTCACCGGTTATTTACCATGCTGCGGGTTGTGCGAACTGCAGGCATACGGGTTACTCCGGCAGAAGCGGTGTTTATGAACTCATTGCTGTGGATGAATCGTTGCGGACCATGATTCATGATCGTGTGCCTGAATTGCAAATGAGAAAATATGTGCGCGGGTTGTATCCAAGTTTGCGTCAGGATGGTTTTCGCCGCGTTTTAAACGGAGAAACATCACTGGAAGAAGTTTTGCGCGTCACAAGCGAGGATTGATATCACATGCCGGCATTTCATTATGTAGCAATCAATAGTGACGGCAAGGAGCAAAAAGGCGTCATCGAGGCGGAGAGTGAAAAACACGCGCGTCAGCTATTACGTGACAAGGCATTTGTACCACTGAATTTGCGTCCCGCGCAGGAAAAAAAAGCGGCGGGTAAAACTGGACGCTTGTCAGCGTTCAGTAGACAGAAAGGCTTGAGCAGCAAGGAGCTGGCCTTGTTCACACGCCAATTTGCAACCTTGTTATCAGCAGGATTGCCTGTTGAAGAATCCCTGGCTGCGGTTGCCGAGCAGACAGAAAAGCAGAGAATCAAAGCCTTGATTCTCTCGGTAAGAAGCAAGGTGGTGGAAGGGCATGCGCTTGCTTCCGCGCTGCGCGAACATCCGGAAGCATTCACGGCATTGTTTTGCGCGACCGTTGCTGCGGGTGAAAAGACCGGGCATCTTGATAAGGTGTTAGTGCGCCTTGCGGAATATACCGAACAGCAATGGCAAATGAAGCAAAAACTGAAAACGGCTCTTATCTACCCTGCGATGATCGTGCTGGTTGCTTTTGGTATTGTCGGGTTTCTTCTTGAATATGTCGTTCCAAAAATGATAGCGGTATATGGTCATCTCAATCAGGCGTTGCCGTTGATGACGGAAATCCTGATTGCGGTCAGCGGTTTTGTAAAAAGTTATGGACTCTATGTATTGATTGCCATTGTCGCGGGCGTTTTTATGTGGCGCCGGGCATTCAAACGCAGCGAGGCTTTACGCGAGAAGTCACACTATTTCCTGATGCGCCTGCCGCTGATTGGCTATGCAGTCAAGACAGCAGATACGGCGCGGTTCTCACGTACCTTGTCTATTCTCTCTGCGTCTGGTGTCCCAGTACTTGAAGCCATGACTATTTCAGCTCAACTGATTACAACAATTCCAATTCGTCATGCAGTGGAAGATGCGGTACACCGTGTGCGTGAAGGCGCTTCTATCCATCTCGCGTTAAAGCAGACAGGCTATTTTCCACCGATGAGTATTCACATGATTGCGAGCGGTGAGGCAAGCGGTCAGCTGGAATCCATGCTGGAGCGGGTTGCAAAAAATCAGGAAGATGAAATCAGCAGGCTGATCGAGGTTGCATTGGCTCTTTTTGAGCCAGCCATCATACTTATCATGGGTGTGATTGTGCTGTTCATTGTTCTTGCTGTGCTGCTGCCAATCTTTAATCTGAACGAGTTCACTGGTTAGGCAGATACATGTTTGTAGTCTCTCCCGCATCCAGGAGAGACTTGGCATTTCTCTGCGTCGCGATTAACACGGACTTCAGCAATGATGACCCAGCTTTGATGTTAACTTCTTATCCAGCCGTTCCAGTTTGCCTTCAATAGTCTCGGCATCCGCGTTTTTGATTGCCAGATAGGCAGAGCTTTTTTTCTTGACACCATGTTTTGCGTTACGCGATATGCTGAAAAAGCAGAATTGATGTTTTAAACGTTTGGCATATTGTTTTCCCAATGCTGGCGTAAACCTGGTGCAGTGATTTTGAATGTTGTGCGCCATCTGCAAGGTAATGGCTTTTTCAATCAAGGACCATTCTCTGCTTGTTGCCACGATCTGACCGTTTGAATCGCTGCCTTGATATTTTTTTCTCTCCGTGGCAGATGAATCGTTCTGATCTGTGATCGGTTCGGATCTGAGATAGTCAAATACTTTTGCCGTCAGATAGCCATGTAAGTTCTTCAGGATGTCATTGTCAGGGCATTTTTTAATGAAGGCGATAATTGTTTTTGCATCTGCCTCTTTCTCGGTAGTCAGTGTCTTGCTCAGTTCACTTCTGGCATCAGAATAACGTTTCTCGACAGCTTCAAGAAATTTAGTTTGCTCATGTTTGGTTAGTAACTGGTGTTTGATGAAGATATTCAAGATTTCAACCAGTTGATCAATGTTTAGCAGGCAGGTGAATTTAATATGCCAGTGGCTTTCGTCCAAGATGAAGCTGTCACGATGGTATAACATGTGATCATCATCGTTACGGCGCACAAACTTGTCATAGTCGAATATATTTTTTGACTGACTCTTAAGTGTATAGGAGTCAGGAGATAATTCATCGTCAGTTTGTTTTGTCTGCTTGAATGACTCGGAAGGCAGTTCATCCTCTTCATTCTCTTCTTCTCCACTCGTAGAGATGGTTGTGGTTGCGCCATCCTGTACAGTCATTTTCTTTGACTTCTCGGGAGTGGTGACGTTTTTTTTATGAATAGCTTCAAGTGCCTGGATGAATTTTTCATTCTCGGTCGTCGAAACCTTATCCGGTAATCGTTTAATGACAAATTGAATGCCATGGCAATCTTCAATGACACTCAGGCAGTTTCTTAACTTATGCTCGCTGTCGCCTTCGTAATATTGAAAGACAGGATAAAAAGTAATCGCATCATCTGCAAAACTGATATTCAGATTTTTACCCTTGAAGACTAATGCTGGCATTGTTAATACCTCGTTTTGTATGTTTTGGTGTCAGGTTAAAATTGATAGCTAACCGTTATCATTTTTATTGGGCTTTACCCGTAGAATATTTTTTGTGGGCTTTTTAAATCTGATACTGCATCCTGTCTGTTGCCTGAGTTGGTATTTGATGGTTTTGATGCAAACAAGAGCTGCTGATTGTTATAAAATGTCTTGGCGGAAACTTGTCTGATGCGTTGAATTTCTTCCTTGTTTGTCCTGAATAAAACAGTGGATGCCTTGCCTCCTTCTGTGAGTGAAATCGTGTACGGACCAGTGAAAAACGAATCGCCATGTATGGCATTTGCCTTTATGTGGAGCGCATAACCAAAGGGAATTTCAAAAGCTGCAAAACTATAGCGGTCTTTTCCTTCATTCCGGCCCAGAATCAGGCCACCTTTACAGTCAGGATGCATAGGCATGAACACATGCGGGAAATCATGTTCTTCCACGAATATGCCGCCACCGCCATCCGGTTTAAGGACATAATCTTCGATATAGTCTTCATCGAAATGATAGGTCACGAAATACAAGTCATAAGGAGAGGTATTAAAGCCAGAAATTTTTTGATTGGCAGGAACAAGCATGGCACTAAAGCTGGCTAGAAATTCAGAGGATACCTCGCTTGCGGAATGCGTGGGAATGTAAAGGGTATCTATCGCATCCGCTAACTGTAGTATTCCGGTTCCGCCAAAAACATTGGCATCGGCGCCTGTTTTTGCCGGCTTTTCACTGGCATGGAACCATTTGGCATCAATGGTCACCGTCATGGATGAGTATTCCTGCAGTGATTGTAATGTCAATGTCGTCGGGATTGTTTCATTGCTACCACTCACCGCCGCCAAATTCAGGTCATTGCCGGGATGGATGATTTGATACAAGTCAGTTGTAAACATGAGTGGCTTGTCTTGCCTGGAACGTCGATTTACAAATGTTTGTTTGATTTCCTGTTCGCGGGGTTGAAATTCTTCATTGGGGATATGAATCTTGACAGAATATTGTATGGCGATTGAAGTATTGGAATTCGACTCCAAATCAGATCTTGTTGATCTCAACATGGGTTCCTCGTCGCTTGTTCTATTTTACTTTTTGACGTGCGGCTGTTTAAAAATTGCCTAATCTTAACAATGGAATCTTAAGGATTTATTAAGAGAAAAATTGAAATTTCCGGTTGAGGGCAGGCAAGAGACGGCTGTTATTCAATAATATCAATATTCATACCGCCAAAGACTTGTTCAATGGTTTCTTCAGCAGCGTCGGCCAGCGTGTAACCGGTTTCACCAAACCAGCGGCGAATGGCGACCAATTCGCGACCACGCAGGAAAATGTAAAAACCCAGATAGGCAACATCGGGGTCCATGCCATCAACTTCCTGAAAGGCGTAACGTTCCGCGTATGGCAGTTTTTTATGAGCTTCGGTTTTGGTGTATTCAGACAGGATTTGAAATGCTTCCTCCGCAGTCGAAGCCTGTTCGCAACGCGCCTGCACTTCTTCGTAATCGTGAATGCGCTGATGCACGATTTTTTCCAGTTCGTTTTCATCGAATAATTCCGCGAACCCATGCGGCAAGCGCTCATTCAACCCAAAAACCTTGTTCAGGAAGTCTGCTTTTTTGATTTTTACAATGGCAGGATCAATCAGTTTATGCAGCAAGGGAACCAGCAGACAGGCGCGTTTGAAAGACGGCAGGTTCAGGTAGAGGGTTTTGTCCTTGACGAGCATGGTGCCAAGACGAATGGGATGCTGTGGATTTTTCTTGAATGAATCCAGGGATTCAAAATGCAGGTCATCACATTCATTGCGCCAGAAGAGATTCCACCCGCCGCCCTGTTTGGCGTCTTTGGGTTCGATGAATTGAAGTTTTGCAATGGCGTCATTTAACTTTTCTGGCTGCAGGAGATCGTATGCAACACGGATAGGTTGATAAGCCTCGCCTGTTTCTACAGTAAGAAAAGGCTTCTGCAACCGTTCAAACATAAGAAAACTCCTATCCTATTACCTTGTCTTGAATTTAACCTACCCTAGTTTCGGTCTTACGTATTCTTCAACTTTCTGTACAGCTTCGACTTTCTTTTGTGCTCCGACCTTTAATTCACGTGCTTTTTCGTAGATACCCTGCAGAGCCTTGTCCATATCCGATTTCTGTGTAACATCTGCCAGTTTTTCAGAAATCTTTGGGTCGCTTAATATCATGGCTTGTTTCTGCAGTAAGCGATAGGTGTTTGTATAATCCTGATTTAGCTTGTGAAGTTCTTTTAGTTCCTGATCATATGCTGCTTTTAATCTTGGGTCGTTAGGAGTCTTTCCTTGCAGTAATGCCAGTCGGTTTTGTATCTGTTCAATTTCTTTATTTGTTGCTGATAATTCGGTATGTATTTGCTGCAGCTTTTCAACATAGTTTCTGACATCATCGCCAGCAACATTTCTTGCTACAGCAGGATCCATTACGTTTGCAACAGCAAGCTTTTGTAGCTTTGAGTTTCTTTCATACTGTGGGGCTAGCAATGCCTCAAGGGTTTTTTTAATATTATCAGCTAACGATTTCAAGCCGTCAGATGTTCTTCTGGCGGTGTTCAAAATTGATTCGTAAATGTCTTGCTGTTCTCTGGGTTCCATAAACGGGCTCCTCGTGCATCTATAATTGACCATTTAAGTTAATTATAAACGCTTTTTCTTACCATCAACTTAAATTGTAACTCTATTTCATTGCAAAATAATACCTGTTTACATTTTAAACATATTTTGCTAAATTTTCAAATCATTAACCCTAACAAGGCGGTGGTATAGTAATATGAAAAACCGATTTCAATCAATCAATTATCGAAATGCCTCTGGTTTTACCCTTATCGAAGTCATGGTGGTTGTTGTTATTTTAGGCATTTTAGCGGCGATCATCGTTCCAAAGATCATGAGCCGTCCTGAACAGGCGCGTGTCGTCAAGGTCAAGCAAGATATTGCGGCAATCCAGAGTGCCCTGGATTTATACAAGCTGGATAACGGGATTTACCCGACAACAGACCAGGGTTTGCAAGCGCTGGTTAGCAAACCTTCCACCCCGCCGGTACCGCGTGACTGGAAATCTGACGGCTATCTGCAGGAGCTGCCAGTGGATCCATGGGGTCAGGCTTATCAATACCTGAATGAAAACGAAAGACCAAAAATCTTCAGCTATGGTCCAAAAGGCAAGGATGGTAATAGCGAGATTGGCAACTGGAATAATAATGGCGAATCACAAGCCTAAGCATGCAGGTATTGAGAGTACGGGTGGTTCATGGACATCACCCGTACATGGTCTCGCATTTTCAGGACCTTTTTCACGCGATGCCACTGCGCGCGGTTTTACACTCATCGAATTATTGGTGGTGATTTTCATTATCAGTATTGTCACCAGCGTGGCTTTGCTGAGTGTCGGCCGTAATGAAAACAAACGTCTGGAATCCTTTACCAACGAACTGGTGCAAATGGTAACGCTCGCCGAAGAGCAGGCCATGCTACAGCCGGTTGTATTGGGCTTGTCGCTTGGAGAAAACTCATACCAATTTTCCTCCTACCATGCGGTAGTCGATAAAAATGTGAATCCCTGGATGCCGTTTAAGGATAGAGTGTTAGGCGCGCATAATATTCCGAATGATATTCAGGTAAGCGTGGTCATGAATGGAAAATTGTCATCAGATTCTGATGACAATAACGACGATCCCAAGGAAAAAGCAAAGAACAATATCCCACAAATCGTGATATCAACCAATGGTGATGTCACGCCGTTTACGATTTACATCGGAAAGCGCGGGCAAAAACCCAGGTATGTCATCAATGGTGATGCTGATGGCAATGTCACTAGCAGACTGCTGTCTTGATGTGGTTTGATAACAGGTAGAAATGCTGCCATGCATAATAAATCCGGTCTTACCCTGATTGAAGTGTTAATCGCTCTTGCCATTATTGGCATTGCACTTACCGCAGTGATCAAGGCGACCTCGCAAAATATTCGTTCCACCAGTTATCTGGAGACAAAAACATCTGCCATGTGGGTAGGGCAGCAAGTCATTAACGAAGCACGTGCCAATTTGCTTAAAATGGGCAGCTCAACAGACAATCAGAAACTGACAACGGAAATGCTGGGCCGGGAATGGTATTGGCATGTGGCGCAAGAGGAAACACCCAATAACCGGATCAAGAAAATAACGGTGAAAGTATTTGCCAACGAAGACGAGCAGGAATCTCCCGTCGTGACCCTGGAGAGTTATGTCTATCATGAGGAATGATATCTGTTTCCCCGGATTTTTCAGGCGAAGCGTGCGTACAGCCGGCTTCACGCTTCTTGAAATTCTCATTGCCTTGTTCATTTTCACGATACTGTCCCTGATGATGGTGGGCGGTCTTCACAGTGTCATCAATGCGCAATCCGGGAGTGAAGACAAGGCTGAACGTTTGCGCAAATTACAGATGGTATTGCTGGTGATGTCGCGTGACATTGAGCAAGCCATCAATCGGCCGATCATAGATGCAAACGGACGGGAAGAAGCAGCTTTTGTCGGTACGCCGCAATCAATGGTTTTCACGCACGCGGGATTTGCCAATCCAGCTGGCGCAGTCGCACGCAGTACCCTGCAGCGTACTGGTTATTTATGGAGTGAACTGGCACTGTCGCGTTTGACCTGGCCAGTACTGGACCAGGCGCCGCAAACGAAACCGCATTCCCGGCGTCTCTTAACGGACGTGCCCGAGATGCAGTTTCAGTTTCTGGATAAACAGGGACGGTTTCATGATAACTGGCCTCTCGAAGACGGCGATGATGAGCCTTTGCCTCGCGGTGTCCGCATTATCATGACGGTTGTAAATTGGGGAAAACTGAGCGAGCTTTATCTAATCGCTGCGCAGGCTGGCAAAAATACACAACTGCCTCAAAAACCAGGACAACTCGGGTCGACGCCTGGGAGCGGAGAGCAAAAAATGGATGGCAAGCCGGATGAAAAGCGGGAGTGATTAACTCAATGAGGACGGCAAGTAAAACACCAAATATTCGTGCATCAGGACAACCTCGATATGTGCGGCGTCAGCAAGGTGTGGTGATTGTGCTGGCATTATTTATTGTTGCGCTGGTGGCGACACTTGCCTATGTGATGATGTCGAGGCTGGAGCGTGATACACGCAGAACGAGTTTGTTGCTGCGCGATACACAGGCTGAATTTTATGCGCAGGGATCTATAGCCTGGGCCATGGAACAATTACGCGCTAACCTTGCCAACCAGAAACCTAACCTGCCTGTGGATGTTATCCCCCTCAAGTCGCCTGTCGATGAGGTAAATGGATATAAAATCTCCAGTACGATTTATGACATGCAGGCACGATTTAATCTGAATAATCTGGGCAATCCTGAGTCGCAGGCTGATTTCAAGCGGCTGCTTCAGCTGGTTGACCCAAAAATCAATGAGCAGCAGGCGCAGCAAATCGTGTTGGCGGCGACTGACTGGATTACACCGGGGCAGCAGCAGAATGAATATAACAAATATTATATGGACCGGCCGCTTCCTTACCGCGCAGCGCATCGGCCCATGGCAAGTGCAAGTGAATTGCAGCTGGTCAAGGGAATGACGCCGCAATTGTTCAGTCTTCTGCAGCCGTATGTGACCGCTTTGCCGGTCACGACGCAGGTAAATTTACGTACGGCGACTCCGCAGGTAATGGCTGCTCTTGCGCCAGGCATGACAGTGGATACCGGAAAGGAAATCGCGCGGGTGCGCGAGCAGTCTCCAATTGCCTCCACGCAGGCCTTTTTGAATCTGGATTTGCTCAAGAACCATAATATTCCAGCGGAAAAAATTACGGCCCTCAGCAATTATTTTCTGGTCGAGACGAATGTGACAATAGAGAAGCAGAATGTAGTGATTTATACTCTGCTTGAGCGTACTGGCAATGATGCCAAGAGTGCGGTCACTATCATTTGGCAAAGCAAGGGATTGCCAGGATAATACAAACGTTTCGATGCCCGGGCGGTGTGGCTGATTTTCAGAAACATATTTCACAATTTCTTCAGCAGAGCCAGCTGATGTTTAAGGACCCATGGTCATGCAAGACAAGTTAATAATTTTTTTACATACCTATGATGCGGAGCGCCCCGACTGGGTTGTGCTGAATGCAGATAATGTTTTCAGGTATAACGTGCGGCACGGGAACCCTGCTGATCTGACGGATGCTGCACAAGACAAGGAAGTGATTGTCATCGTGCCCGCTGAGGATGTTCTGATTACTTCGGTGTCGCTGCCAAAAATGAATCGTTCACGCCTGGCCCAGGCACTTCCATTTGCATTGGAAGAAAAACTCATTGGTGATGTTGATACACTGCATTTTGCGCAAGGCGAAACACAGGCAGATGGAAGTTTGCCTGTGGCTGTGGTATCGAAGGAAAAGATGCAGGCATGGGTTTCCTTGTTACAGTCCTGGAATATTCTGGCTGATGCACTGATTCCTTCAACGCTAGCTTTGTCAGCGGAAGAGGGTGCATGGAGTGTCGCAGTGAATGGGATGGCGATCGTGCGTTCCGGGCTGTATCAGGGCTTTGCTTGTGATAAAGACAACTTGAAGGAAATGCTGGAAATCGCGCTGGAAGCCTCGGAGTCCAAACCGGAATTGATACGTATACACAATTATTCAACGCATGCCGTATCAGAAACGCTGAACCTGAAAATTCCCGTCAAGGAAGATTTCAATGAAACAGACCAGTTATACGCTGATTTGGCGAAAAACGCTGGCAAATTGCCAGCTATCAATCTTTTGCAGGCGGAATACCGCACCAAAAAATCACGTTATCCCAAGATGCAAAAAATCTGGAAAGCGACATTTTACCTGGCAATGTCATGGGTCATATTGTTATTTTTTTATCCCACGATTTCTTACCTTATACTCAAGCATAAGGTAAACAGCATCGAAAGCCAGATAGAACAGATTTATAAACACAATTTCCCCCAATCGAGTAGTATGGTTGCTCCAAAGTTGAGAATGGAGGAAAAGCTGCGAAGCTTTACCTCACAGGCAGGGGACAATAAACTTTTTTCATTACTGGGATACATTGGCAAGGCAATGCTTGAGAAGCCGAGCATCAAGATAAAGCGATTTGATTTCAAGAATAATCAATTAACATTGGAATTGATGACGGCGTCGTCAGAGGATTTTGCCGCATTCACCGATTATCTGTCGCGACAGGGCTTAAATATAAAGCAGCAGAATGCAACGATGCAGGGGGCGCGCATCAATGGAATAGTCGTGGTGGAATAAACCATGTGCTGGTAAGAGGCGTTTATGAATGAAACAAACATGAAAATCAGGGAATGGTGGGCTGGATTGGCATCACGCGAAAGGCTGGCCATCGTCACGGGATCGTGTGCAGTCGCTATTTTTATCGTCTACCAATGGATATGGATACCCTGTCTCGACCACATGGAAAGCATGCGAAAACAGATCGCAGCTGACCAGAAAACGCTGCAGTGGATGCGTGCGGCAGATGAAGCAATTCAAAAAGTGGAAACTAAATCCAGGGGTAAGAATAAAGCAGCCACACCGATTGTGTTGTTGAGCAATCTGCAAAAGCAGATTAAGGCAGCTGGATTTGAACAATATCTTTCTCAATTGAAACAGGCGACAAATGATTCGATTGAAATGAGTTTCCGAAAGATTGAGTTTGATAAATTAGTCAGGTTCCTTATTTCTGTTACAATGGATCAGGGTCTCACGATTACACAAATGTCAGCAACCGCGGAAAATGCTCCGGGAATTGTGACAGTGGATATTGTGATCAAGTAATTCCCGGCACAGACGCGTGCGGATACGTCTTGTAATATCTCAAAGCAGGTTAATATGTCGAAGATAGCAGCCATTCAAATGTGCTCATCACATCTTGTCGAGGCTAACCTTGCAACGGCTGCGGCACTTATCGCTGAAGCGTCTGCGCATGGTGCGCAACTCATCGTTCTGCCCGAAAACTTTGCAATCATGGGGTTAAACGAAACAGATAAACTGGCTGCGCGTGAAGGATTCGGTGAGGGTAGAATCCAGTCATTCCTGTCTCAACAGGCAAGACAGAGTCACGTATGGATTGTTGGTGGAACCATACCTGTTAGCTGCGATGACGAAATGAGAGTTCGTGCTGCCTCGCTATTATTTGATGACACTGGGAAATGTGTCGCACGCTATGACAAAATTCATTTGTTTGATGTCGCGGTTTCCAAAAATGAAATATACAGAGAATCAGATACGATACAGCCGGGCAGCCAGATTGTTACGGTAGATACGCCGTTTGGCAAACTGGGAATGGCGGTTTGTTATGATGTGCGCTTCCCGGAGCTGTTCAGGTGCATGTTTAATGAGGGGGCCAATATCATCACGCTCCCTTCGGCATTTACCGTCCGGACCGGCGCTGCTCATTGGGAAGTGCTGACCCGAAGCCGCGCGATCGAAAACTTTTGTTATCTGATTGGTGCCGGGCAGGGAGGCACGCACACAAGCGGGCGCAGCACGTATGGCCACAGTATTATTGTCGAGCCGTGGGGTACGATTGCTGCGATAAGGAATAATGCCGATAGCGGATTGATTTATGCCGATATAGATCTTGCCAGACAGCAAGAAATCAGAAATTCTATTCCAGTTGCCCGGCACCAGAGGATATTTTTTGACATTAATGACCTCAGGAGGGTCAATTCATAGCAAGCTTTCTCAGCCTGCTCTCTCCAGTTACCTAGTTCTCAGTTCGTTGCGCGGTTGATAGTTTTCCTGGCTCGATATGATTCCCAGGGCCTTGATCGCGGGTGGATATCCTTTGTCTGCCGCGCGTTTAATCCAGAAATAACCAGTATCCGTATCCTGGGCCACACCTAGTCCGTAATAATACATGTAGCCAATTGCATACTGGGCTTCTGCGCGGCCATCAGCTGCAAGAGGCCATAATTCACGCATGGCGCGCTTGTAATAACCATCATCAAAATAACGTTTCCCTTGCTGTAATTCTGACATAACGACCGGCGATGGCGTTGTGCATGCCATAAGACAAAGCGAAACAAGACAAATTATAAATACTCTGGTCATTTTACGGGTTCTCCCCGGTTGGTTTTGGTTTGAATTTTAATTGCTCTCGAGGCAATGGTAATTTTTCAAGGTGACCGTCGTTTTCAAGAATCACAGCATCGGAAGTGATATCATAAACTTTCACCCCATAGGGAAGAACGTCACCTACTTGATAGATTTTACTAGGTTGCCCGGCAATGGAAATATAGGCTTTCGAATAGGCGCCTAATTGTTCCGTGTCCACCTTTACAATGCCAGTGACACGCAGCTGGAGGTTGGTAATCGGCATATTTCCCAGTTTGTTCTTGGAGGTACCAAATAAATGTTCATCAGGAATGGCTGATACCAGGTCTGAAATCTGATTTGAATTGTATAGAACCGGCATCTCGGTGCTGGCTTGATGCACTAAAATCCAGTCCGAACGCCATTGCCATGCAGCATAGCCAAAGGTCAGGCATGCTAGAGCTGCAACGCCCAGGCAAATCACCAGCGCAGTGCGCTGGGAGAGGTTTATGTTTACGGTCAAATCGTTCAGGTTCATTGTTTGCTCTGTCATTCATTCAGGATTTGTCAGGCCACTATGGCTGACGCATCTAATTTCGCATATTATAGCTGAAGTGGAAGGATTATCATGGAGAATCTTGCATGAGTTATATAGACAGAAATTTGCTGCCGGATGAGAAAATCCTCTTTCGTACTAAAAAACATCTCATCATTTTTCTAGTTCCGTTAATCCTGACCATCTTGTCGATCGTTGCATACAGCTACATGGAATCCAACAATATTTTAAACAAGGTCGATTGGGCGCCTACCGTCATCGTGCTTTTGTTTTGGGCATCTTCCGGGCTGGATTATCTCACTTCCGAATTTGCTGTAACGAATAAGCGCGTCATGATGCGTGAAGGTTTTTTTAACCGCCATGCGAATGAAATGCGGATAAATACGATTTCCCAGGTTAATGTAGATCAAAGCCTCCTAGGGCAAATGCTTGATTACGGAATAGTCTCAATCAACGCATTTGGGGCATTCGATGCTTATCCGATGATCGCGCATCCATTCACCTTTCAAAAGTTCGTAAACGAGCAGCTGGACAAGATGACCCAATAAAGATTAAGGCTTTAATGCGTACGCAGTTCTTATTGATTTCATTTTTATCTTGCCTGGTGTCATAAATCAGATCAAAAAGTCTATCCGTTAAATAGAATGTTTTGATTAGTGGCATACTTGTGTGGTTTCATGGCTGATAAGGTGAGTGCGATGGTTGTCTGTTCGGTTAATCTGTTCTTGCTGGATAAAATATGGCAAAGTACAGCCTGGGCCAAAAGGCCGGAATGAACAGACAAACTAATATGGTTGATATTATTAAATAATTTTCTTTATCACAATCTGAATTATTCAGTTTGGAACAACTGTCAAAAATAATACTTTTTATGACTTTTTTCTTTGCCAGTTGACCCAATATAAGCCTGGAAGCTTTCAATAATTAAACAATAAGGTCTGCTTATCATGTTTCAGCTAAAAAATGACCGCCTGCTCAAGGCAATTTCACGTGAACCGGTTGATATGACACCTGTCTGGATTATGCGCCAAGCCGGAAGATACCTGCCTGAATATCGCTCAGTCCGTGCGCGAGCTGGCAGTTTTGTGAACTTATGTAAAACACCGGAATTGGCTTGCGAAGTGACCTTGCAGCCCTTAAGACGTTATGCACTGGATGCAGCGATTATTTTTTCGGATATTTTGACTATTCCGGATGCAATGGGTCTGGGCCTTGAATTCATCGAAGGCCAAGGACCGGTTTTTGCTCATCCGATTCGGAACGAAAATGCAATTAACCGCTTGTCAGTTCCTGATCTTGAAAAATTGAAGTATGTCTATGATGCCATTCGTATGGTACGACATGAACTGGCGGGACAGGTTCCCCTGATTGGCTTTTGTGGCAGTCCCTGGACGCTGGCGGCTTATATGATTGAAGGTGAATCAAGAAGCGGGTTTCCGCGTGTGCTTAAAATGATGCAGGAAGAGCCATTTTTATTGCATAATCTTCTTGATGTTCTGGCTCAGTCTGTCAGCGCGCATTTGAATGCCCAGATAGAAGCGGGTGTGCAGGTAGTCATGCTGTTTGACACCTGGGGCGGGTTGCTGGATACCCCGAATTATGAAGAATTTTCCTTATATTACGTGAAGCAAATCACCGCTAACCTGTTACGCAACTATAATAATAATAATAGTAAGATTCCACTGATTTTATTTACAAAGGGAGGAAGCCGCTGGCTTGAGCAAATGGCGACATCCGGCTGCGATGTGATTGGTGTGGATTGGGAAGTTTCGTTAGGCGAGGCGCGTTCGCGTGTGGGTTCAAGAGTGGCTTTGCAGGGGAACATGAATCCTGGTGTTTTACTGGAGTCGCCAGAAGCGGTTCGTAAGGAAGTTGAACGCGTGCTGTCGTCATATGGCCAGGGATCAGGTCATGTTTTTAATCTGGGCCATGGAATTACACCCGATGTTCCGCCTGATAATGTTAAAGTACTGGTGGATGCTGTGCATGAAGTCAGTAAAACATATCATGCCGGATGATGGAAACAGTGGCTTCAACAGACTTGAGATTTGCGCGCACTCGTTTGCGATAGAGGGTGACTTATGCAGTTCAATAAAGAAATTTGTACAACAGCTTCGGTTAACAATATGCATATGAAGCCGTCTACAAGAATGTTTTTAGCTTTATTCATCCTGCTTTTCACGGCATTGATGGTCGCTGAAAAGGTTTTTGCCGCGGCAAATGCGAAGCCTTTACCAGCGGACCAGGCGTTTGTTCTTGATGTTACAATGAGTAATCAGGATACCGTGAACGTGCGCTGGCATATTGTGCCCGGTTATTATCTCTATCGACAGCGCATGCATTTTAATATTGAGCCAAAAGCAATCGCAGATATTCGTTTGCCGCAGGGAGAAATAAAACAGGGATTGAATCATAGTTACGAGATATATTCCGGCAATGTCAGCATCCCCATCGTTTTTCATACTCAAAATAAACAATTACAACTTGGCATCGATTATCAGGGCTGCTCGGAAGGCGGATTTTGCTATCCTCCCGAACATAAAACAATTACCCTGAATCTGGGCGGCCAGGCGACAGTGCAAGACATATCTGCCAATAACGCTTCATCCGCTGCCAGTTCTTCATTCCAGACTTTGCTGACCGATCAAAATGGCGTACGTAACCTGCTTGGCACGCATGATCTGGGGGTGATGCTGCTCATCTTCCTTGGTATGGGATTTCTTCTGGCATTCACGCCATGCGTGCTGCCCATGATCCCTATTCTTACCAGTATTATCGTTGGGCATAAACAGCCGGTGACAACCGGAAAGGCATTTTTGTTATCCTCAACCTATGTTCTGGGTTCATCCATTACATATGCGATCGCGGGAATCATCGCAGCCATGATGGGTCATTCTCTCCAGGCATGGCTGCAGCAGCCATGGATAATTGCCTGCGTAAGTGGATTATTCGTTGTGCTTGCGTTTTCACTTTTTGGATTGTACGACTTGCGCTTGCCGAGGAATTTGCAAAATCGAATTACAGCACTGAGCCGTAAGCAGGAAAGTGGAACGTATGCTGGCGTATTCATCATGGGTATCGTGTCAACATTGATTGTTTCTCCCTGCGTTACCGCTCCTTTGGTAGGTGTGCTTATGTATATAGCGGAATCAGGCAACATGATCCTGGGAGCTGGCGCATTATTTGCAATGAGTATTGGCATGGGCATACCATTAATCCTGATTGGCATGACCACTGGAAAATGGCTGCCCAGAAGAGGGCCATGGATGAATGCAGTGCAAAAAATATTTGGCGTGCTGATGTTAGGAATGGCTGTTTGGATGCTAACCAGGATATCTTCAGCGACAGTCATTATTGTATTTTGCGGTGTGATGCTGATCGGGGCGGCACTGTTTTTTGGGGTATATTTGCCCCGTCAGGCAGGGCAGCAGCGCTTCAACCGGCGTCTTGGTATGGCCGCGGGAATAGCGGGTCTCTTGCTTTTGGCTGCCGGGTTCACCATGCCGTCAATTATGAATTCATTGGCAAGAATAGGTAATCCTGCTGTGGCCAATTCATTCATTGTTGTGCACAGTGTGGCAGATCTGAAAAAACAATTGTCGATAGCTCAGACTTCACATAAACCGGTGCTGCTCGACTTTTATGCGGACTGGTGTGAATCCTGCGTGGTCATGGACAAAAATGTTTTTAATCAGCCTGAAGTGAAAAATGCATTGAACAGATTTGTCTTATTGCGCGCTGATCTCTCCGCCAATACATCAGATGATGAAACCTTGTTAAAAAATTACGATGTGATTGCTCCGCCGACAGTAATATTTTTTAACAACGCCGGTCAGGAAGTAAATTCGCGCAGGATTGTCGGCGAACTCAACGCTCAGGATTTCATGACACGAATCAATACCTTTATTACGGCAAGTTGTGATACGAAGGTTTCATGTTAAGCGCCCGCTGGTCGCAGAGACAAAGCTGGCGTCACTATGGATGACATAATGAAAAACGAGAGGGCAAAAATGCTTGTTAATTCACATGCGGCACTAAAACTTAACACATCAGCCATCGAGCAGCTGCATTTCCTCGAGCGGCATTTTCTGATGCGGCGTAAGTTGATTGAAAACTGGTTTCAGGAGCAATGGCGGTTGACCACGCCGCCTGTTTATGGGTCAGTTGATTTGCGCAACGCTGGTTTCAAGCTAGCGCCCATAGACATGAACCTGTTCCCTGCCGGATTCAACAATCTTAATCCTGATTTTTTGGCGCAAACAGCGGCTGCGGCAAAAAAAATCATCCAGGTTGTTTCACCGTACGCAAAAAAAATATTGATTATCCCGGAAAGTCACACCCGTAATCTTTATTACTGGTCCAATGTCCGAACCCTGCAGAAGATATTGGAATCGGCTGGTTTCGAGACACGCTTTGGTATTCTGAATGAAGAAATCCGGTCGCCGCACGAAATCGTACTGGAATCCGGAGACAAGGTTCTTGTCGAACCATTAAAGCGAGTGAATGAAAAATTGTATGTCGAAGGATTCGATCCGGATTTTGTTCTCCTGAATAATGACTTGTCTGACGGTATTCCTGAGATTCTGCAAAATCTCAATCAATTAATTGTTCCTCCCGCTGAATTGGGCTGGAGCCAGCGGCTCAAATCCGAGCACTTCCAGTACTATGCTCTCGTTGCGGCAGAATTCGCAGAGCAGGTTGATATCGATCCTTGGCTGATTTCGCCATTGTTCCGTTATTGTGGGCAGATTGATTTCATGCAGCAGGAAGGGATGGAATGTCTCGCTGCCAATGCGGAAGTGTTGTTTGAAGAAATCCAGAAGAAATATGATCAATACCATATTCCTCATCAGCCTTTCCTGATTGTAAAAGCAGATGCCGGAACCTACGGAATGGCGGTCATGACTGTACGGAATGTCGAAGAATTGAAAACAATGAATCGCAAGCAGCGGACGCGAATGTCCATGACCAAGGGTGGTCAACCTGTGCGTCGCGTGATCATTCAGGAAGGCGTTTATACTTTTGAAACATTTGGTCCTGAACATGCGGTGGCTGAACCGGTTATATATTTGTGGGGCAGCAGCGTTGTAGGCGGCTTTTATCGCGTGCACAAGGATAGAAGCGTGGATGAAAATCTGAATTCACCCGGAATGAAATTTGAACCCCTGGCGTTTGCGCAAACCTGTACTGAACCGAGAGACGACATGGAGCCTGATGCCTGTCCTAACAGGTTTTATACTTATGGAATCGTAGCCCAGCTGAGTATGCTCGCGGCTGCGCGTGAAATTAAGGATCAAATGAACAAATGACAATCCATCTTGGCGTCGTTATGGATCCAATACAGTCTGTTCAATATAAAAAGGACAGTACGCTGGCAATGCTTTGGGAAGCACAGGCGCGTGGCTGGAAAATCAGTTATTTCGAGCAGAGAGATTTGTTCTTGCGCGATGGATTACCGTATGGTGATGCGCGTGATTTGCGTGTTTCCCGTGATCCCGATAACTGGTTTGAACTTGGAACCAAACAATGTATTCCCCTGGATGGCTTCGACATTATACTTATGCGCAAGGACCCGCCGTTTGATGAAGAATATATTTATACTACCTATATTCTCGAACATGCTGAGCGGCAGGGCGTTCTGGTTGCCAATCGTCCTCAGGCATTACGTGATTCAAATGAGAAACTGTTTGCTACCTACTTTCCCCAATGTTGTCCAGCCACGCTGGTGACGCGCTCGAGCGAAAAACTGAGAACATTCTGGGAAGAACATCGTGATATTGTCTGTAAGCCATTAAACAGCATGGGTGGGGTATCTGTCTTTCGATTGCGTGATTCAGATGTGAATGCAAACGTGATTTTTGAGACGCTCACGCATAATCAGACATCCTATATAATGGCGCAGCGTTTTATTCCAGAGATCAAATCCGGCGATAAACGAATACTGATGATAGATGGAAATCCGGTTCCATATCTCCTGGCTCGAGTGCCGCAAGCAAATGACTGGCGTGGAAACCTCGCGGTTGGCGCTAAAGGTGTTGTGCAGCCCCTGTCAGAGCATGATCGCTGGATTTGTGCCCAGGTCGGTCCTGCTTTGCGCGTGCGCGGATTATATTTTGCCGGGATTGATATCATTGGTGATTATCTGACGGAAATTAATGTTACCAGTCCGACTGGAATACGTGAGATCGATGACGGCGCCGGCGTGAATGTCAGTGCGATGCTGCTGGATGCCTTGGTTCCATATATGAAGAAGACAAGAGTTTGAGACTTTTACAGAGCTCTTTTCTGCGTTCTGCGGATAAACCGCAGGAAAGGACAAGCGTCATTGCAAATGCATTGTCAGCCCGAGGCCAGGATAGTATCCTCACAGACGAAACTGCATCCTGCGATTGGGCAGCACATCCATGTGCCGCACGGTCTGCTCGGATACCACCGCTGGCCTCGGCTCTTCTGCCCCGCAATGTTGTCAATGATGGCACACCCTCCACACATCATCCTCAATCACAAATGCAATTCAGTATTGAAAATTTGGTTATTCATTATCAATTGATAGCAATCCATAAAAGATGAAATATTCAATTTTGTTTATTCGTATCGATATGATTTTCTAAATGAGAACATGACCACGTGCCGGGAAGTTCGGGGCCTGGGATGGTATCCGAGCAGACCGTGCGGCACATGGATGTGCTGCCCAATCGCAGGATGCAGTTTCGTCTGTGAGGATACTATCCTGGCCTCGAGCTAACAATGAAGCATGAAGATATGCATATTCTTTTCACAACACCACTTTGGATCCTGCGCATCAAGCGCAGGACGACAAACGACATGATAAGGATACTCTATGACAACTAACCATTTGCCTTACTGGCTGGCGGCAATGTATTTGCCTGGTGTCGGTCCACGCACATTTTTACGCTGGATGGACCATTTTGCGGATATAACAGCGCTGTTTCATGCAACAGATGATGAGTTGCGTGCAAAAGGCATTCCATGCGCGCATGGAAAAGCGCTGCGCAGTATTGACTGGCAATCTATTGATGAGGATCTCGAGTGGGCACGCAGTCCTGATCACCATATTATTACAATTGCAGATCAAGAATATCCGCGCTTGCTGAGAGAGATTGCTGATCCCCCGCTGGTATTGTTTGCGCGCGGTCATCTGACAGCAATAAGGTTGCCACAGGTCGCTATTGTGGGCGCGCGCAATGCGACGCCTGTTGGGCTGAAAAATGCTGAACGGTTTGCGTATCAGCTTGCTGAACGAGGATTTGCTGTTACCAGTGGGTTAGCCCTGGGAATCGATGGCGCAAGTCATCGCGGAGCACTGGCTGCTCGCGGACTCACCATTGGGGTATCAGGTACGGGGTTGCATGTTACCTATCCGCCAGCGCATCGCCATCTTGTGGAAGAGGTGGTGGCAAATAATGGTCTGGTAATCTCTGAGTTCCCTCTTTCAGCCAAGCCTCATCCTGGCAATTTTCCACGTCGCAATCGCATCATAAGCGGGTTGAGTCTGGGTGTGCTCGTGGTAGAGGCAGCCTTGAAAAGCGGGTCGCTCATTACTGCCCGGCATGCACTGGATCATGGTCGCGATGTATTTGCCATCCCGGGATCCATCCATAACCCGTTGGCTAAAGGGTGCCATCATCTTATACGCCAGGGGGCAAAGCTGGTCGAAACGATTGAAGACATTCTTGAGGAATTAGGTGAGATAAATGCGGTCTGTCTATCCGGCCATCCGCCCTCCGGGACAGAGAGCCGGCCAGTACTTTCCCCTGATCATAGACAATTACTTGATCAAATCGGATATGAAATCACACCCATGGATGTGATACTATTGCGCAGCGGATTGACGGCGGGCGAAGTTTCCTCCATTCTTTTAATATTAGAATTATATGGTTATATTCAATCCGTAAGAGGGGGATATATCCGCACAATTCTTGATCAGTAAGGTGGATTAGCGAATAGTATGTTTGAAGTATTAATGTATCTTTTTGAAAATTATATGGATGGAAGCGTAGCCCTGAATGCAGATCAGGATACGATTGTTAGCGAATTGGAGCAGGCGGGTTTTAGCCGCAATGAGATTGGACGCGCCCTGGATTGGCTTGATGGGTTGAACAGAGTGCAAGAAACTGTGCAATCCGGTCCTCAATTTACACCACACGCCATACGTCACTACTCGATGGAAGAAAGTGAACGGCTTGGCCTTGAAGGAAAAGGGTTCCTTCTTTACCTAGAACAATTGAGCATTTTGGATCCAATGACGAGAGAAATCGTCATTGACAGGCTAATGGCATTAGATCACCGCGAGGTAGATTTAGGGCGGATCAAGTGGGTTGTTTTGATTGCATTATTTAACCAACCCGATAAAAAATCAGCACTTTCTCTTCTGCAGGATATGATATTGTCGGATGCCTTTGATGTCCTGCATTAATCATCTCTCGCAAAATATAGGCTATATTCTCTAGATAGAACTTATTTTCTAAGGAAAACTTATTTTCATGACTAATCTTGTCATTGTTGAGTCACCAGCCAAGGCGAAGACGATAAAGAAATATCTGGGCTCAGATTTCAATATCGTTGCCTCATACGGCCATGTCCGTGATTTGCTGCCAAAAGAAGGCGCAGTTGATCCGGCGCATGATTTTGCCATGCGGTATGAATTGATCGAGAAAAACGAAAAACATGTCACGGCAATCATCAGTGCAATGAAAAAAGCGGATGCCTTGTATCTTGCTACCGATCCTGACCGCGAAGGCGAAGCGATATCCTGGCATATATATACAATCCTGAAAGACAAAAAGGCGCTTGGTAAAAAGCCCGTTCATCGAATTGTTTTTCATGAAATCACGAAATCAGCTATCCAGTCAGCAGTCGATCATCCGCGTGAAATTTCCATGGACCTGGTGAATGCACAGCAGGCACGGCGCGCCCTGGATTATCTCGTTGGTTTTAACCTTTCACCATTGTTGTGGAAAAAAATACGTTACGGTCTTTCAGCTGGACGCGTGCAAAGTCCCGCGTTACGCATGATCGTCGAACGCGAAGAAGAAATTGAAAAATTTGTCACGCAGGAATACTGGGATCTGGAAGCGGGTCTCGAAGCAGAGAAAAAGGCTTTTACCGCCAAGTTGATGATTTATGACGGCAGCAAGCTGGAACAATTTTCCATTACCAATGAAGCGCAGGCGAATGAAATCAGATCGCGATTACTGAAAGAAGCCAATGGAAAATTGCGTGTTGTCAAAGTAGAAAAGAAGCAGCGAAAACGAAATCCGGCTGCGCCATTCATCACCTCTACCTTGCAGCAGGAAGCAGCCCGAAAGCTGGGGTTCGCGGTTCAGCGAACCATGCGCATCGCACAGCAGCTTTATGAAGGGATAGAATTGGATTCGGGGTCTGTGGGTCTTATCACTTACATGCGTACCGACTCAGTGAATCTGGCGCAGGATGCTATTAATGAACTGCGCGAACTGATCGCGGAGCGTTATGGCAAGGAGAATGTGCCTGAAGAAGCACGTATCTATAAGACAAAATCCAAGAATGCACAAGAAGCTCACGAGGCGATTCGTCCGACCTCAGCCATGCGTGCACCCGAATCAGTAAAGGCATTTTTATCCCCGGAACAATTCAAGTTATATGATCTGATATGGAAACGCACGGTTGCCTCACAAATGATTTCTGCGACGATTGATACATTGACACTTGATATGTCTGCGGGCGCAAAAAACCAGTTTCGCGCAACGGGCTCGGTTGTTGTTGACCCTGGCTATATGCGTGTTTACCAGGAGGGAACGGATGACAAGCCTGAGGAATTGGCTGATGAGCATTTGCTTCCCCAGCTGGCGGAGGGCGATGAAGTCAAACTCAATGATATCGTCTGCAATCAGCATTTCACGGAACCGCCGCCGCGGTATTCTGAAGCGACCCTCATCAAGGCATTGGAAGAACATGGCATAGGCAGACCATCTACCTATGCTGCCATTGTTTCCACTCTGCAGACCCGTGAATATGTTGTCCTGGAAAACAAGCGTTTCAAGCCAACCGATATTGGCCGTATCGTGAACAAGTTCCTGACGCAATATTTCACTCGTTATGTGGATTACGGTTTTACCGCAAAACTGGAAGATGAGCTGGATGAAATTTCCCGTGGGGAAAAAGAGTGGGTACCTTTGCTCGAAGAATTCTGGGATCCCTTCAAACATCAGGTCGATAATATTCTTGAAACCGTCAAGCGCAAGGATGTGACCCAGGAATTGCTTGATGAAAAATGCCCTGAATGTGGCAAGCCCCTCTCCATTCGATTGGGCAAGCGTGACCGTTTTATCGGTTGCACAGGATATCCTGATTGTTCTTATACCAGGGCAATGGAAGAAAAACCCGAAGAAGCGTCGCAAGACGCTGAAATTGTCGAAGGCCGCCAATGTCCGGATTGCGGCGGTGATCTCAAGATCAAGCATGGACGTTTTGGCAAGTTTATTGGCTGCGGTAACTATCCAAAATGCAAACACATCGAATCACTGAACAAGCCGGCGGATACAGGTGTCGAGTGCCCTGAATGCAAACAGGGCAAAATTGTAAAGCGGCAATCGCGCCGCGGCAGGGTATTTTTCTCCTGTTCACGCTATCCGGATTGTAAATACGCGATCTGGAATGAGCCTGTCGCCCAGAGTTGTCCGAAATGTGCGTGGCCAATTCTGACGATAAAGAAAACAAAAAAACGTGGTACCGAATTGGTATGTCCGCGTCAGACCTGTGGATATGTCGAACAGGTAGAGGATGTGAAAGAATAACGATACCTTTTGGATATAATAATGAGTCTATTAGATGATACCGCCATATTTGTGGCGGTTGTTCAGCAAGGTGGATTCAGCCGCGCCGCAAAGCACCTGGGGTTGTCAAACGGGCTGATTAGCCGTCGGATTGCGCAAATGGAAGCGCAATTGGGTGTGACACTGCTCAAGCGTACGACCCGTCAATTGCAAATGACACCTGAGGGGGAGTTATTCTGGCAGCACGCACAGCGCATACAGCAGGAACTGGATTCAGCACTTTGCCTGATTCAGTCGCTTGCTGAAAAACCGCGCGGCAGTATCCGGATTAGTGCGCCGCCTTATTTTGGCCGGCACTATTTGATGCCCATCCTCAATAAATTCATGACTAATTTTAATGATATCAATATTGATTTGATATTAACCGATCAATATACCGATCCAGTAAAAGAAAAAATTGATTTGCTTATCCGGGGTGCAGGTTATTATGACGCGACACTCAAGGATAGCAGCATGAAAACCAGATTGTTAATCAGGCAAAAAATCAACTTGTACGCGAGCCCTGAATATCTAGTTAAACATGGAGAACCGCAAGTACCGGAAGATTTATTGAATCATTCTATCATTGGATTCATGAATGAGACCCGGTATTCTGAACATGAATCCTGGTCATATCGTTATAAAAACAAAAAAGGCAGCATCACAATTAATCCAGCATTCAATTCTAATGATATGGATAGCCGTGCGGCTGCGTGCATGGCTGGCCGCGGCATTGGAAAATTCACCGAGATGGTGTACTTAAAGGCACAGTCCAGCCAGCCGATACGACCGGTTCTTGAAGCGTACAACTGGGGTGAATTTAATATTTATGTGGTATATGTCCAGCAACATGCGCTGCCTAAACGTACGCGGTTATTGATCGATTTCATCAGCGCGCATACTCAGACAATCTTCCAGATGTAACTAACCTGGCGTTGAGATGACGGAATGAAAAAAAGGCGGCGTATAACATACACCGCCTGGATATGCTCAATGTAGACTGGCATTCCGTGCCAAAAAATCCATCCCTGAACACACAAAACGAGGAGTGGTTGCACAAGTCCTTTTTCGCAAGAGTAGTCAATCCTTGACCACAGGTGCAAGTATACATAAATCTGCCATACAGATGGGATTTAAAATCAATAGCTTACCCTTGAGTTAGCCGTATTTCTCAGTCGTCAGTTTCGCGCAGCCATGAAAATATATTCATATAAATCAATTGCTTGTATTATCAAACGGAGCCTGTTGCTGCCTGGTTAGCGATTTCTTGCAGGAATATGTCTGATTTAATTAATAGCCAGAGACTTACATTTGAAAAGGTAAAATAACCTATTCCTTAGTTCCTGTTGCAAGTTCACCACAAGAAGCGATAATAGCAGGATTCATATAACAAACGGGTGTCTGATTTTTTAGTCTCCTTCATAACCAGGATATTTAATTAAAACCATGAAACAACATATTGAAACTCTGATACAGAATGCGCTTACACAGCTCAAGGATTCTGGCTATTTGCCGGAAATGCCTTCCTTGATTCAGGTGGATGCCACGAAAGACAAGCAGCATGGAGATTTTGCATCAAACGTTGCACTGATACTGGCAAAAGTTACGCAAAAAAAACCACGTGAACTCGCGGATCGTATCATTCAGGCGTTGCCTGCTTCGCAGTATGTCATCAAAGCAGAAGTCGCCGGTCCTGGTTTTATCAATTTTTTCCTGTCACCGGATGCATTGACCGGCGTTGTTGCCAGAGTGCTGGCCGAGAAAGAGAAGTATGGCCGCAGCAAAATTGGCAGAGAGAAAAAAGTACTGGTTGAATTTTTGTCGTCAAATCCAACGGGTCCCTTGCATGTGGGTCATGGACGTGGCGGTGCTTTTGGAGCCGTTGTTTCCAATCTGCTTGATGCGGTGGGGTTCAAGACTTACCGTGAGTATTATGTTAATGATGCCGGCAGACAGATGGATATTCTCACGGCGAGCATTTGGCTTCGATATCTGGCATTGTGCGGAGAAACAATCATATTTCCGGCGAATGCTTATCGGGGTGAATATGTTGTCGGTATCGCCAAGGCCATATTCGATCAGCATGACCGACATTTTCATGTTTCCGCAAATCAGGTTTTTGAAAATCTTCCGCCTGATGAACCGCAAGGCGGAGACAAGGAAGTTTACATCGACGCAATTATCGCCAGGGCGAAGGCATTGCTGGGAGATAAATATGAGCCTGTATTCATATTGGGGCTGGATAACGTGCTCGCTGACATACGCGATGATTTGGCTGAATTCGGTGTCCACTACGATAACTGGTTTTCTGAACGGCAATTTATTTCCACAGATGTGGTGGATAAATTGCTCGATAAATTAAAGGAAAGCGGTCACGTTTATGAGCAAGATAATGCCTTATGGTTCAAGTCAACAGATTTTGGCGACGAGAAAGACCGTGTACTGGTTCGCTCTAACGGACAGCGTACCTATTTCGCAAATGATGTCGCTTACCATCTAAGCAAATTTGAGCGCGGGTTTGATATTGCGATTGATATTTTTGGAGCGGATCATCATGGCTATGTACCGCGTATGAAAGCGGCCATGGAGGCGTCAGGCATTAATCCGGAACGTCTGGTGCATTTGTTGCTGCAATTTGTGACTTTATACAGGGGTGGTTCCCAGGTGCAAATGTCGACACGCAGCGGAACATTCGTGACCTTGCGCGAACTACGCGAAGAAGTTGGCAATGACGCAGCCAGATTTTTTTACGTGATGCGTAAGGGTGAGCAGCATATTGATTTTGACCTTGACCTTGCAAAGGCGCAGTCGAATGAAAATCCGGTTTACTATGTTCAATATGCTTTCGCGCGTATCTGCAGTGTCTTCAAGCAGCTGGCAGAACGCAATTTAAGTTATGATGAAGCAAACGGGTTATCGCATTTAAGCCTGTTGTCTCAACCGCATGAAAGGCAATTATTAAATACAATATCACGGTATCCTGATATGATTGTGAATGCGGCACTGCATTATGAGCCGCATCAATTAACAAATTATTTGCGCGATCTGGCGGCAGATTTTCATGCATACTATAACTCGCATCAATTTTTGGTTGAGGACACAGGACTCCGCAATGCGCGTCTTGCGCTTGTTACTGCGACTCGACAGACATTGCTAAATGGATTTAATCTGTTAGGTATCAGTGCACCGGAAAGCATGTGATGGTTTATGAAAATGGACTTTGAAAAACAATCTTATTTGAATAAACAGAATGCGGGCGCTGCAGGTTCCCTGCGGCGCTGGCTATTCCTAGCTCTGATTTTTGCCGCGATAATTGGGGGTGGCGCTGTTTTTCTTTATCAATATCGGACCCAGTCGGGTGTTTCTACGGCGGTGGCTTCTTGTATAGGCCGTTTCAAGACCTGGGTTGCGGAGCGGAAAAATCATATCCAGCAAGGCATGGTAAAGGTCAAGAAAATCGCGGCGAACAAAGAGAATGACCAGGATATTCATTTTGAATTTTATACCACCTTGCCAAACATGCAGGTAAACGTCGCCGAATTAACATCTGCGGGTAATCATGACAGTAATACTTCCGCCTCTGCGAAAAGCCAACCAGTAAAACCAGCGACAATAGCCAGCTCAGCGGATACGGGTATTATTCAGCATGAGTCCTCGCAGCCCGTAAAAACAGTCAAAAAAGCTGCGCTTAATCACGCTATTATCAATGCGGATCAATTGGAAGCGGATTTAACTTCTGAAATGCAGCAAGACAAATATGTCATTCAATTGGGTATATTTAGAAATGCAGCTGCAGCGGAACAATATCGCATGACACTTTCAGAAGCTGGTTTTGAAGCCAGTATCGTTAAAACAACAGCAGGCGGCCAGGATGTATTCCGGGTCCAGGTTGGTCCGTTTGAAAGCAAGGAGCAGGTCAGAATAGCCCAGCGGCAATTGCTAAAGAAAAACCTGAACGGAATCGTTCGTAAAATAAAATGGGAAGATTAGGCGGCGAAACTGGTCAACGCCAACAGAAACCAATAAGTGAGAATAAAATAATGATTTACAGTATGACAGCGTTTGCGCGAGTTCAAAGTCAGGGTGATTGGGGCACGCTCGTGTGTGAAATGCGATCTATCAATCATCGCTATCTTGAAATCGGCATTCATGTGCCGGATGTGCTGCGCGTGCTCGAAATGCCAATGCGTGAATTAATCCGTCATCATATCAAGCGCGGTAAAATTGAATGCGTGATCAGGTATCAGCCTGCACCGGCAGCCGAAGCCAGCTTGTTTTCGATCAATCCCGTTCTGGCTCGGGAATTGTGCAAAGCGAGCGAAGAAATTGCTGTATTGTTAAAAAATCCAGGTCTCATTTCTCCTACTGATATTTTACGCTTCCCTGGAGTGATGGAAACCAGGGATTCTGGTCTCGACAAACTCCAGGATGAAGTCATCAAGCTGTTGGAGAAGGCAGTCAAGGACTTGTTGGCTGCGCGTGCCCGCGAAGGCGAAGAGTTAAAGCATTTATTTCTCCAGCGTATGGATTTGCTGCAAAACGAACTGGTTAAAGTCCGCGAACGCTTGCCGCAAGTCATGACTGACCAACATGAACGCTTGTTGAAGCGTCTTGCTGAAGCCAAGCTTGAGCTGGATTCAGGCAGACTGGAGCAGGAGATGGTGATTTTCGCGCAAAAGATAGATGTCGCGGAAGAAATTGATCGGACAGAAACGCATATTGCTGAAGTACGCAGGGTGTTGAAGCAGGGCGGTGTTGCTGGAAGACGCCTGGATTTTCTATTGCAGGAATTAAACCGCGAAGCGAATACGTTAGGGTCAAAATCCGTTGATCCGGTGCTGACGCATGCTGCAGTTGAAATGAAAGTACTGATCGAGCAGGTACGGGAACAAGTGCAAAATGTCGAATGAGACAGGGAGTTTGACATGCTGGTGATGACGACATTTGAAGTTGAAGGATGCCAGATAATGGAATATCGCGGCATTGTGCGCGGGGTGATTGTGCGTGCGCCCACGATCATGCAGGGCTTTTGGGGTGCGCTGAAAAATTTGTTTGGCGGAAATATCGGTTCTTATTCGCTCATGTGCGAACAGGCGCGCAAATTTGCCTATGATTTGATGATTGAACATGCCAGGCAGGTCGGTGCCAACGCTGTCATTGGCATGCGTTATGATTCTTCCCAGATAAGCGCTGGTGGAGTATCGGGTACGGAAGTTTTATGTTATGGCACGGCGGTGATCGTTGACTGGAAGAAAAAGTAACCATGGAAATGGCTGCAGTTTTCATCACACCATTAAAGAATTCATTGAACGATTTGCGCCTTGCCGTTTTGATCAGCAATATCAGCCAGCGTTTGTGAGTAATCAGTCTGTGAAGCGGATTCCTGTGCGCTTACGCCATTGGTTATTTGCGAGATGAGCGACATGACGCTCTCCTGTCCCTGCGCGCCTATCGTTACCGTGTTGATGATAATATTATTGGTGGCAGCCTTGGTGGCATCATTAATGATGGCAGCGTTGCCATTGTTAGAAAATTGTGCGCTGCTTAATATATAAATAATCCATTGTGCATTTTGGCGTCCATTTGTATTCAGTTCGCTGACGGCAGCGTTAATTGCAGAGGTCAAATCTGAAGTGGTTGTGTAGTTGGCGGCTTGCCGGTTATTCAGTGTGCTGCTGATGGAAGAAAAATCAGTCGTCAGATGTTCTTCAACCATTGCATTATTACCAGTTGTATTATACGTAACAAGAGCGACCTGATCGGAAGATGTCACATTATTGGTGACAAAATCGCTGATGGCGTTTTTTACATATTGCAAGGGTTCTTCCGGAGTTTGATAGAGTAACGGTGTTTCACTGGCAGTGGGCTCTTGTGATAGTAGATAATTAACGAAAGTCAGGTAGCCATATTTGTTTTGATATCCTGCAGCCGCAAGCGAAGCATCATTCTTGACATAGTTGATATAACTATTCCACGATCCGCCTGGATAAGGATAATTTCCATTCGTGAGCCCCAGGGCGGTTTTAATTTTACTCACCGATCCGGTTAATAATTGTGGTGTCCACTGCATGCTGCCAATCTGCGGCATATTCAACGCGTCATATATTGCTTTTAAATTACTTTCGATGGATGCCTGGCTTAACAGGTTGATTGATTGCAGTTGACTGTATTCATTCATTGCAGGCGTCAGGTCGACCACGAAAACAATATCTCTTGGACCGCCTATGGTTGACGCAGTGGAAGTCGTTGTGAGCACGTGCTTTGTGGATGAAAATAGAGAGGAAAAGAATTCCGGCGAGGTAACACTGGCAGTCACTTGTACCGCATTCGCATTGGTATTGGTAGGAGTGAATGTGCTGGATGTGGAATCCCATGTACCGTATGTAATCTGTACATTGTCCGGATCCAGGCTGCCGATGATGGAACTCTGACTGATGATGTTGTTTGCTGCGCTGGTTGCTGAGTCAATGCCGTTCGAAAGAGCATTCGCGGCTGCCAGAGCAGCAGAATCAGTCGTGTTTTGTAGTTCAGCATGTGCAACACGCATGACACCCATATCTATTACCAATGTTGAAATCCCGGCCAGAGCGATTAACAAAAAGGGAGCCAGGCTAAGGAAACTACCTTGCAGATTTTTGTGTAAATTGGTTATCTTTTTTCTTGTGGTTGCCATGGCCGTTACCTCCGACATGGCGTGTATAATGATTGCCTCGTTAATTAAATATTACCATATCCTGTTTTGTCCTGGCTTAAGTGTAAGACATTGTATATTCAAAAATTGAACAGTAATTTACTTACAGTTTAATTAATATTCTTTTACCATGGTAACTTGTGCACTCAGTGTTGTACTTCCAAGAAAGAGAGTGGTGGGCAGGATAGAAACATCAGAATACGGCAAGGAAACCTGAACCGTTATTGGTGTGCCCTTGGTCTGGAGACTGACAGCTGAAGGTGAGATAGTGACTGTTGATTTATCACCCGGGAGGTTTGAATTGGTTAATAAATTTTCTATCGATGCTGTGATAGTAGTCGTGCTGACATTCTGGGTTACAGCAACCCTTGCCCCTTCGCGAGCCGCATCAACCAGTGTGTCCTGAACAAATAATGCCCATCCAATCTCAATTGTGCCAAGAATTAGCGTTATCAGTACTGGCAGCAATAGTGCAAATTCGATCAGAGCTGAGCCGGTTGTATATCTTTTAATGCCCGAAGAAATCATGCTATCATCTCCTCGTATATATATATATTAGCACTTATCTGTCAGTGCTGCTTGTCACAAGGGAATGAACATGAATCGATTAGGGATACTATTCATCTTTGGCGCCTTAATCATTTCTGCCATCTTTACTGCATTGGTCTATAAGCATCAGAAGCAAAAGGAAGCAACTGCTTTCGCGAATAGTGACGTCCTGGTCGCAACAAAAAACCTGACGCGGGGCACGGTTATTTCTGATACGGATATTACCTGGAAATCATGGCCTCAATCCCAGCTTTCACCACAATTCATTGTCAAAGGAGTGCGCGATAAGTCGGATGTTGTCGGATCCCTGGTACGAGAACCCATCAATGCCGATGAACCGATTGTTGATGCCATGTTTTTATCCAAGGAAAACATGAGCGCATTAGCAAGTGTTCTGAAACCCGGAATGCGTGCGTTTAACGTCAATGTGACACTGGCTTCATCGTTGGGCGGATTAATTAATCCCGGTGATTCCGTGGATGTTATCCTGAGCTATAGCCTGAATACATCCGGCGGAGTTAACAAGGAATATATTACCAAAACAATACTCTTTAATATTCCGGTGATCGCGGTAGACCAGAGTTTATCGCCTAATACAGTTACCGCCAAAGCGAATGCAAAAATGTCTGGCATCAATAATAATTCCCGCAACGTAACGCTTGAAGTGACACCGCAGCAGGCAGAGATTCTCGCATTAGGACAATCAATGGGGACATTATCGCTGAGTTTGACCGGTCCTGCTTCAGAGAGCAATCAGCAAGGCGAATTTTCATTACCGACTTTGAATAATAGTGATATTCTGAATAGCAACAAGGATCAGGACAATTCAGTAGGTCTTACTCTAATTCATGGAGACAGAATTGAAAGAGCAGGTAACAATGGTTCGTAAGCGGATGCTGCGAAGAATTTTACATGTATTATGCTTGATGACTATGTGCATTCATGCGCTGGTTGCTCACGCAGAGTGGAACAACAGCAATTCTACGCTTCTTAATCTTGAACTAAACAAGGGAAAAATTATCGCCATCAGCAAAAATGTCGGTACTATTTTTGTTGCTGATCCATCAATCGCTGATTATCACGTCAGGGCGCCAGGAATCTTGTACATATACGCGAAAAAGATTGGAGAAACCTCACTTTATGCGACCAGCAAAAGCGGCAAGGTGGCATTCAAATATATTGTCAGGGTCACTCAGGATTTAAGCCAGCTTGACTATTTGCTAAAAGAAATTGTTCCTGGCGCAACCATCAAAGTCATGTCCGCGGGAGATAATGTCATTCTGCGCGGTACAGTGAAGTCAGCGGCGCAGGCTGAGGATGCGCGGCATCTGGTAGAACGTTATATGGGTGATCCAGCCAAGGTTCTCACTTTTTTACACGTTTCTGCGCCAACTCAGATTAATTTGCGTGTTCAGGTTATAGAGATGACTCGAGAAGTCATCCGCTCATTGGGCATCAACTGGACGGGTGGATTTGCGACCAATAACACCAAATTTCTAGTCAATCCAATTCTCATTCCCAGTGATTTTGCCGTGACAGGAACAACACCCAACGCGATAAATTTTACTGCGGATTTGTTGAATCGCGGTAACTTTTCCATACAATCTATCATCAATGTCCTTGAGCAGAATGGGTTAGTGACCATCTTGTCAGAACCCAATTTGACCGCGCTTTCCGGGCAGACAGCGTCGTTCCTGGTGGGCGGTGAATTTCCGATTCCAATCCCGCAGGGAAACACGGGTGCTGTTACCGTCATGTTCAAGAAATTCGGTGTTTCACTCGCGTTTACACCAACCATTCTTGAGAACGGCAAGATTAACCTGCAAGTCCGGCCGGAAGTGAGCCAGCTTTCCACTGAAGGCGCGGTCAATATCAATGGCTTTCAGGTGCCTTCTCTCTCGACACGCCGTGCGCAAACAACTGTTGAACTGAGAAGCGGGCAGAGTTTTTCAATTGCAGGATTGCTGCAAAATAATGCGAACAAAATGGTTCAGCAGCTGCCTGGCGTAAGCCAGATTCCTGTATTAGGCAGGTTGTTCCGCTCCGAACGATTTCAACGAAATGAAACCGAGCTGGTGATCATTGTCACACCCTATATTGTTCAACCAGCTTCCAACGATGGATTACTTTATCCAACGGATAATGCCAATGCAGATATCACGTTGTCCTATTGCAGAAGATGTAAAAATCGGAATGTGGGTTTTATTCTTGATTGATAAGCCGCTCATCAGGCTGCATGTTTGAATGTATTACCTGTCCTGATTGCGGAATCATCGTTGCAGGAACCGGACGATGATATCATCCATGATTAAGGGATTAGAAATGACAAAGCACGATATCAGGAAAAATTTACTCTACGTTTTTTTAATTGGCGCGATGTCCATCTTCTCGCTTGCCTGCACGCCGGATGAAGAGGTGTGGACAGGTCAGGACAAGAATCCAATTCAGGTGGTTTGCGGGAAATCGTGCCAGACAATTTATTTTTATCCTGGTTCAGCCGACCTGACCCCGCGGCAGCAAGATAAAATCAGGCGATTTGTATTTGCGACCAAACGCAATGAGCGGGTTTTTGTTTCTCCTTGTGTGGCTAATCCTAACAATATTCCATTGAATCTGGCGAGAATTAACGCCGTCCGAAGCGAAGTCCATCATTTAGGCTACAGCTCGATAAAGTTAAAAGCGACGCTGCCCATGGAGCCGGCAAGAAATTGTGTGAATCTGGTGAGAGGCAAGCTGCATTTGTACGTTGAGAATTGCCCGAACCTGACCTTGATGCCTAGCGTGCAGGTGATAGGCAACACTTTTGGATGTACCACCAATTATAATTTGGCCCAGATGATTGTTAACCCATGGAATCTGCTTGCAACCTCCGGCGATAATGGAACAGAAGGTGATCGAGTCGCCATCGGAGAGAAAAATTACCGGATAGGCAAGGTATCGAAATTAGATATGGAAAGCAGTTCATGATAACAGATCAAAATGCCAATTTAAGCCAGGAACTCAATCTGATCGATATTTTGGGGCCGAATCCACAATTGATCGCATTTATATCTGACGAATCTGCCCGGGAAATATTGAACCAGTTCGCAATCAAGGAGGGATATCCTCCCGCTTGCGTACAGTCTTTCGAAGCATCCAGAGTTCGATCAGTTTTAAAAAGCGGTATTGAACCGAAAGTTATTTTACTTGATTTGACCAGATCGTCTGATGTTTTGAATGACACAAAATCATTGATCGAGGATTGTCCTGCAAATACTCATTTAATCGTTATAGGGAAGGATGATCTCATTTCCCTTTATCGAGAATTAAAACATGCTGGTGTGACGGATTATTTATCGCTACCCTTGCAGGAAAATATTGTCAAAAGCGCAATCAATGAAGCAATGACGTCTCCGGTCACGCGACTGAGCAAGGAAGCTGCAACCCAGTTAAAACCATTTGTCGTGGTCATCGGAGCAAAAGGAGGCGTAGGTGCCTCGACCGTTTGCGTGAATCTGGCTTATGTGACCGCATCAGAATTCAACAAAAAAGTTTGTCTGATCGATCTGGATTTATATCATGACAGTGCCTGTGTCATGCTGGACCTGAATCAGAATGCAGGCCTGAATGACGCGCTTTCAGAGGTAGACAGGCTGGATGACACCTTCCTGAAACGGCTTATCTTGCAGAAAGATGACAAGTTATCGGTTTTGACTGGACAGTTGCCCTTGGGGCAGGATGCGAATTTTTCCGAGGAGTCTATCCATAAACTTGTTACTATGCTAAGGGGCAGGTTCGACTTTATTTTTGCTGACTTGCCCTCGTCGCTGAATACCAGTTTTTCGCGTGAGGCGCTGAAATTGGCTAATTCAGTCATTATCGTGACTGATCTGTCACTCGTTTCAATTCAGGCTGTCTTGCGTTTAAAAGCATATCTGCTGGCAAATTTGCCGGCCACAAAATATAGCATTGTTGCCAATCAAATATTTCCTGCCGGCGGAACCATAAGCAAATCCATGTTCGAAAAAGCCATTGGCTCGCCTGTGAACAACTCGCTTCCATTTTGTAAGTCACACATGCTTGAGGGTATGAATACGGGTGAGCCATTTATTAAAACAAACAAGAATCATGCTTTTAGCACGGATTTGCTCAAATTACTTCAAACCAATTATCCACAGTTAAAGCCGGTCGAGAAAATTAAATCTTCGCCATTCAAAAAGCTGTGGAGACCCAGCTGATGAGTTTTACCGAAAACTCGACTCTTTCACCTGGAAATGAACTGCAAAACCAGGATTTATTGGTTCGCCAGGCAGTACAATTAATGGGGTTGCTGTCAGAGCCGGATCAATCAAATTATATGGGGCTGCTGGCTGGCGAAATGCTGCAGCATCTGGCAAACAAGCAAAACATCAAAGTGCAGGAGCAAGTGCTAAATGAACTAATCAAAAAAGTCTTGCTTGAGCTTTCTCTCGTACGTAGTCATGCGTCAAATGAATTTTATTATCCCAAGCCAACACACAAGCCGGGATATCCTGTGGTCAATGCCGCATCGGAGGAGCGGGTTTACAATGCCCTGCATCGCGTCCATCTCGCGGTCATGGATGCAATTGACATAAAAGAAGCTTCCAGCATGACGGCAGACAAACTGCTTGGCTATTTGTCTCCCGCCATTGTCAAGGTTCTGGATGAGACCCATATTCAGCTGAACAATGTCGAACAAACTCTATTGCAGAGCATGCTGCTTGATGAGATTACAGGCCTTGGTCCATTAGAGCCGCTATTGGCCGATGAATCAGTGACCGATATTCTGGTCAATTCGCCAAATAAAATTTATATCGAACGAAATGGAAAATTGCAGCCCTGCAGTATACGGTTCAGAGATAATTCTCATCTTATGCATGTCATTACCCGTATTGTCACCAAGATTGGCAGGCGTATCGATGAGTCAACGCCATATGTGGATGCGCGGCTCAAGGATGGAAGCCGTGTGAATGCGATCATACCGCCGTTGGCACTGGATGCGCCGGTGCTTTCCATAAGAAAATTCAACAAGCAATCCATCACGCTTGGCAAGATGATCATTCAGAAGAATTTATCAGCCGCAATGGCCACGCTTCTTACGATCGCGGTTAAATGCCGTCTGAATATTGTCATATCAGGAGGTACTGGTTCGGGAAAGACGACGCTGCTTAACGCCTTGTCACGTGCTATTCCCCATAATGAGCGGATACTGACAATTGAAGACTCGGCGGAACTGCGATTGCAGCAAGAGCATGTGGTTCGGCTTGAGACACGTGCTGCAAATATCGAAGGGACGGGTGCGGTATCAGAACGTGACCTGGTAAAGAACGCGCTCCGAATGCGGCCTGATCGTATCATTCTGGGCGAGGTGCGCGGTGCTGAAGCATTTGACATGATGCAGGCGATGAACACAGGCCATGACGGATCCATGTGTACCATCCACGCAAACAAGCCGAGTGAAGTTCCAACGCGTCTTATGAATATGGTGACCATGGCTAATGTTGGGATGAGCGGCGACGCAATCAAACAGCAAGTCGCATCATCGATTAATTTAATCGTGCAAATTAATCGCATGCAAGATGGAAAGCGCAGGGTCATAGCAATTTCGGAAATCGAATCGACCGAAGATGGCGGAATCAAGTTAAGACATCTCTATGAATTCAAATATACAATGAAGGAGGGGACGAACGAAATAATCGGTGATTTCGAACAGACTAGCGATAAGCCATTATTCATGTCCCGGGCTTTTCAGTTTGGACTGGATAAGGCATTAGAGGAGATTTACTAATTTATGGATCCAGTCATCTACCTGTTTGTCTTTTTGATCCTGTCCATACTCCTTATTGCTCCGTATGTCATATTCATGCAATTGCACGACAAATTAAAGCGGCAGGCTCTCGAAGAACGGATCCGCATCATTAACAAACAAAGCAGCGCTCTGCGCGGCGAGCGCAAGATAGCGATAAAGCAGCAGAAAAAGAATGTCCGCACAAGATTGACACCCATTCAAATCATGTTTCTGGTCATTATGCCCATACCGGCATTATTCATTCTGCTTTTTTCACACAATTTTTATTCGGCGATGACTAGCGTGATCATTTATTTCAGTGTGATCATCGTCATTTACGTGTTGACCATCGGCATTCGAAAGCGGCGTTATCACAAGGCATTTGTCACGGAATTGCCGAACAGTATTGATCTGATAATTCGAAGCCTGAGGGCAGGCCGCACGATTGTTGATTCAATCAAGATTGTTGGCGAGGAAACGGAAGGACCTGTTGCAGTCCAGTTTAAAAGTATTGTGGATCAGGTTGAAATGGGCAAGGAATTTGTCGTGGTGGCAAATGATATATCCAACAAGATTAAAATTCCCGAGTTCAGTTTTTTTGTTATTGTGCTTTCGGTGCAGCAGGAGACAGGCGGCAATATCATCAAGACGTTAAGCAGTCTTTCGAATATGCTTCGTCAGCGCCAGTTAATGCGCATGAAGGTCAAGGCGCTTTCATCAGAAGGCATATTCAGTGCTTTTTTTATGGGCGGATTGCCGTTTCTGGTGGCGGGACTGATTGAATTAATACGTCCTGAATATATATTGCTTCTGTTTACAAATTCGACCGGCCAGCATTTGCTGATTGCAGGAATAATTAGTGAAATAATAGGTTGTATTGTTATTGCGCGTATGGTGCGGGTAGATATCTGAAGTCTGGATTGCTGCCGATCCATGCTAATCTCTGGGCGTGTTTATTCTTGTGATGATTCATTGATGTTCGAGGTTGCATCATGGGTATTCTTATATTGTTAATGGTAATGACGGGATTGCTGCTTATCAGCATACATAATATGCGTCGTTTTGTTCTACTCAGGCAGCGCATAGAAAAGATTGCGTCGCCATTTTATCGCGGAGCCCGGGAAATGATGCCATCCAAGCAGGAGCGGATGAAGAAAAAATATATCACATCCGCGAAACAGATACTGAACTACATGAATGTGCTGACTGCGGAAACAACGAAGGAATTTACAAAAAAATTATCAAATGCCGGATGGCTGTCAAAGAACGCCTTGATTGTTTTTCTTAGCATACAGCTGATTTCAATTTTTGCCGGTATTTTCTTTGGATTTGCCCTGATTCTGTTTGTGCCGTCAATCTCTGGCAAGCCATTCATCCTGCGGGCGATTTTATTGGTGTTATTGATGTGGCTGGGATACCGCCTGCCTGAATGGTATTTATCGAGAAAAACAAAGTCATATCGGGCAGTATTGCGCAAGTCGATCCTTGAATTCATGGATTTGTATTTGATTTGTATCGAGGCCGGATTCAGTAATGATAAATCAATAGAACGAATCAGCAATGAACTTATGTTATTGCATCCTGCGTTATGTGAGCAAATGAAAATACTGTCTACAGAGCTGAGAATATTGCCGAATCGCCGTGATGCCTGGGATAACTTCGCCGATCGTACCGGTATCGATGAAACGAAAGTGGTCGCGCAAATTATCAAGCAAAGCGAGCAGTTAGGCGCTTCCATTTCCCAGGCTCTGCGTGCGCAGGTGGAAATGTTTCGCAGCGAAAGATTGAGCTATGTTGAGCATAAGGCGATGCGATTGCCTATTCTGCTTACGCTGCCACTGGTTTTGTTTATCTTTCCCGCGTTGCTGTTGGTAATTCTGGGTCCCGCAATCATACGGGCAATGGAAGTATTTGGTTCGGGCGGTTCCTGATCACGGCGTGATAACGATGATTGAAAGATAGCGCTTGTGCTGACTGTGTCCATTGTGATATCAGAGTTAATCATATCGTAAGGGAGGCGATCCAAATGTTGATCAGAATTATTTTTTGCATCCTGGTGGCCGCGATAGCTGGTTGTGCCAATCAATCCGAGAATCAGAAGGCTGAAACCCTGTCCAGTCTGGGCGATGTCTATGCCCGGTCAAATCATTTCGTGGAAGCGGAAAACTATTATTCCAAGGCGCAGGACATTGAACCAGATAAGCTGAATCTCAGGATGAAAATTGCGGATGCACAGGTACAGCAAGGAAAATACATCGAAGCGATACATTCATACAGGCAGATCATATCACTTGATCCAAAAAATGATAATGCACGATATAGTCTTGCCAGGGTCTCCATGCTGCGCGGTGACATGAATACCGCTTATATACAGTATAGCTATCTATTGCAGCAAAACAGGAAAAACACGCGGGCCTTAAATGGCATGGGTGTGTTACTGGATAATCTCTCGAAAAACCATCTGGCTCAATCCTGTTATCGAAAAGGTCTGTCTTATACATCCCAGGATGCAGCATTACAAAACAATCTGGGTGTTTCATTTGCGCTAAGCGGTAATTTGAAAGAAGCCAGATATTATCTGATGTTATCACTCAGAGACATGTCACATTCCAGACAAAAAGAGAACCTGAAGCTGATTAATGGCTACTTTGCAAAAATAAAAGATCCAGTATTACGCAAGAAGCAGCTCGATGACATGCTGCTGGTGAAATCTGGAGTGGCGACTCCT
>Ga0070740_10001121_pt1 | contig 39956 bp, 28 predicted proteins | sample Coa_R2_FD_67286 | JGI IMG/M metagenome (GOLD analysis project Ga0070740, IMG submission 67286) | Surface soil microbial communities from Centralia Pennsylvania, which are recovering from an underground coalmine fire - Coalmine... | ecosystem: Environmental > Terrestrial > Soil > Unclassified ... | reverse complement strand
TCGTCGAAGAGACGATGCGCGAATGCCTCGGCGAGTCGGGCGACATCGATCGCCTCGAACGCGTGCTGCATGATGTTGAAAATGGCTCGATCCGCGTCGTCTGCGTCGATTCCGTCTCGCCCTCCGTCTTCGCGCATCGCTTGCTGCTCGCGTGGGACTATTCCTTCCTCGATGACGGGGAGCGCGCCAATCGCCGAAGCCGCACGGTCAGCATGAACCGGGGAATGGCCGAGGAGGTTTTCCGCAGCGAGGATCTCTCCGAGATGCTCGCGGCCGATGCGGTGGAGACGGTGGTTGCGGAAGTCACGGGGCTTGCTGCGGGCCGCCGCCCTCGCGATCGCGACGAACTCTTCGAACTCGTGCGCGCTCACGGAACCTTGACGGTTTCTGAGATCATCGAACGCGCAGGTGATCGCGGGCTCGAGATGCTTGCCGATCTGGAACGAGAAGGGCGCGTCGTCATTGCGCGCCTCGCCCCCGATGAGGCCGCAAGAATCATCGCCCGCGACGACGCGTCCCTGTTCTCGGCAGCCTACGGAGGGTCCCGGGTCGATGGCATTGCGGCAACAAGCGACATGGATCCGGATGCCGCCCGAATCGAGATCATCCGCCGCGCGCTTCGCACTTCGGGTCCCGTGACGATCGCGGAGCTGGGGCGGCGGCTGGGGATGGAAGAGCGCGCGATCGGGGCAAGCCTGTCCGTCCTGGAAGCGGGCGGTGCCATCTTCCGCGGCCACTTCACGTGTTCATCCGACCTGCAATGGTGCGACCGCTACAACCTCGAGCGCATCCATCGAATCACCCTGCAGCGGGTCCGCGCCGAGGTCGAGCCGTGCAGCGACGATGAGTACACCGCCTTTCGCTTGAAATGGATGCACGTGGGCGGCGCCGACATCGGCGCCGATTCCTCCGCGGTCGCCCAGGTCCTCGAACAGCTCTCCGGGATGGCATTCACGCCCGAGTTCTGGGAGAAGGCAATCCTCCCGGCTCGCATCCCCGGCTATCGGCCCGAAATGCTCGATCTCGTCTGCCTTGCCGGACAGATGATGTGGGCTGGAGCGCCCGAGGAGCCGCCGCTCGCGGACGTTCCCGCGCGCGTGATGTTCGTCCCCAGGCGCGCGCGGACGATGCCGTCCCCCGGCGATTCCATCCCCGATGATCCTCGCGATCGCGCCGTCCTGGAAGCGCTGCGTGGCGCGGGCGCGCTGTACCTGGACGAGCTTTCCGAACGCGCCGACCTCTCGGAACGCGATACTCTCGCAAGCCTGTGGCGCCTTGCGGCAATGGGTCTTGCCACCAACGATTCCTTTTCCCCGCTGCGAATGTTCGCCGCCGACCTCGATGCGATCGAAGCGATTGGAGCGAACCGCGGCAGGCCGATGTCAAAGCGGGATGCCGCCATGCGCGCGCGGCTCAAATCAAGCGTGTCCGGACGATGGTCAGCGCTGGTTAAGCCGCGCGACGACCGCGAATCGGATCCTGCCCGGGACGCGGCGATGATGCTGCTTACGCGCAACGGCATCGTCTCGCGGGAGACCGCTGCGCTGGAGACATCACCCGTTCCCTGGCATGAAGTGTCCTTCGCTCTTCGCAGGCTCGAATATGCCGGAACCATACGCCGCGGATGGTTCGTGAGATCGATGTCGGCCGAGCAATATGCCCTGCCCGAGGCGGTCGCGATGCTGAGGGCGATGCGCGGGCTTGCCCCGGCCCGGGAAAAGCCGCTCGCGCTCAGCGCCGCCGATCCCGCCAATCCGTTCGGCGCCATCCTTCCCGGATGCGGCGTTAGCCGCGATGCCGCCAATATCGTCGTTATCAGGGCCGGCAGGTTCGTTATGGGGATGGCGGGGCGGGCGATGGTGACGCCGGGTGAGATCGACGACGAGTCGTTCGCGGCCGCGGTCGCCGCAATCATCGCGATGCGCCCGAAGATCGCCATCGATGCCATCGATGGAGTTCCCGCGCTCGCATCGCCGCGGGTCGGCCTGCTTGCCGCGATGAAGTTTCATTCCGACGGACGCTCGCTCGTGTACGACGGCTTGCCGGGGCCGTCGCCCCTGCGTGCGCATCGCGGCGCCTGACCCGGCCGCGCCCGCCGGACCCGCCGCCTACCGATCGTTTGCTCCATCGCGTGTGCGCGCTATTCTGGTCGAAGATACCGCGGAATTTTGAGGCGCGCGTCTCGGCCCGGGACGCGCGCTGATTTTCGCACACTGGAAAGGATCAGAGGCTCTTCCCATGGCCAGCAACAGCTTCGGCACGCGCGGCACCCTGAAATCAGGCAATCGGACCTTCACTATCCACCGCCTCGACGCGCTCGAGAAGCGCGGCTTCTCCCTCGGCCGCCTTCCCGTGTCAATCAAGGTGCTCATCGAGAACCTGCTGCGCCGCGAAGACGGGGTTGTCGTCACCGCCGAACAGATCGAGGCGCTGGCCCGATGGGATGGTAAGCCGTCCTCGCGCGAGATCTCCTTTATGCCTGCCCGCGTTCTGCTGCAGGATCTCACCGGCGTGCCGGTCGTGGCGGATCTCGCCGTGATGCGCGATGCGATCGCGCGATGGGGCGGAGATCCGAAAAAAATCAACCCTCTCAAGCCCGTGGATCTCGTCATCGACCATTCCGTGCAGGTCGATGCCTTCGGGACGGGTGATGCGTTCGCGATCAACGCTCGGCTTGAATTCGATCGAAACCGCGAACGCTACCTCTTCCTCAGATGGGGCCAGGGCGCTTTCAACAACTTCCGCGTGGTCCCGCCGGATACCGGAATCGTTCACCAGGTGAATCTCGAATACCTCGCGCCGGTCGTGATGACCTCCGGCGATGAGGCCTATCCCGATACCGTCATTGGAACCGATTCCCACACGACCATGATCAACGGTCTGGGCGTGGTCGGATGGGGCGTCGGAGGGATCGAGGCGGAAGCGGCGATGCTTGGCCGGTCGAGCCCGATGCTGATTCCGGAAGTGGTGGGCGTGAGATTAAGCGGCGAGCTTCGCCCCGGCGCCACTGCGACGGATCTCGTGCTGACCGTCACGCAACTCCTGCGCCGCAAGGGCGTCGTGGGCAAATTCGTCGAGTACTTCGGTCCCGGCTTCGCCTCGCTGTCGGTCGCCGACCGCGCAACGCTCGGAAACATGTCGCCCGAATACGGCGCCACCATCGGCTTCTTCCCCGTCGATCACAAGACGCTCGAGTATCTCCGGATGACGGGCCGGTCGGAGGAACAACTCCGGCTCATCGAGGCTTACTGCAAGGAGCAGGGGCTGTTCCACACCGCCGATTCGCCCGAACCCAACTTCTCCGACGTGCTCGATCTCGACCTCGGAAGCGTAGAGCCCAGCCTTGCGGGCCCGCGCCGCCCGCAGGATCGGGTGCCCCTGACCAACTCGCGCAGCGGATTCCGCCGTGAACTCGCCAAGGAAATAAGCGATCACGACGGTGTCGATCCGGAGCGAATCGAGGCGTGGATAGGCGAGGGCGGAAGCGCGAGCGCTGAGCCCCATGGCACCGTCTCGGGCGATCTCGGAAGCCTCGTCCGCGTGATCGATGTGGACCATCCGGAGGGCAGGTTCACCCTCGGCCACGGATCGATCCTGATCGCCGCGATCACGAGCTGCACGAACACGTCGAATCCTTCCGTGCTGATCGGAGCCGGACTGCTTGCGAAGAAAGCCGTCGAGCGAGGGTTGGCCGTCAAGCCGTGGGTCAAGACCAGCCTTGCGCCGGGCTCGCGCGTGGTCACACGGTACCTGCGACATGCAGGCCTCCTGGAACCCCTCGAAAAACTGAAGTTCAACGTCGTCGGTTACGGATGCACCACCTGTATCGGCAACAGCGGCCCCGTGGACGAGACGATCGCAGGAGCGGTCAAGCAGGGGAACCTCGTCGCGTGCTCGATCCTGAGCGGCAATCGCAATTTCGAGGGCCGAATCAATCCCGTCGTGCGCTTCAACTACCTCGCGTCTCCGCCGCTGGTCGTCGCTTATGCGATCGCCGGCACCATGAATATCGATATGGAGAACGAACCAATCGGCACCGATCCCGCGGGCAAGCCGGTTTTCCTGCGTGACATCTGGCCTTCCCAGGACGAGATCGCCGCCGTCGTGGCCCGCTCGGTCACCTCAGAGATGTTCCGCAGCGAGTACGGACACGTCTTCGACGGCGACGAGCGATGGCGCGCGCTGGATGTGCCGCGCGGCGAGCGGTTCAGTTGGGATGAGAAATCCGAATACGTGAAGGCGCCGCCGTTCTTCGACGGAATCGGCCCCGAGGCCGGCGGCTTCTCCGACCTCAAGGGCGCCCGCGTCCTCGCGATGCTCGGAGACAGTGTGACGACCGACCATATCTCGCCGGCGGGTTCCTTCAGCGCCGACACTCCGGCCGGGCAATATTTGATCGCGCACGGCATCAAGCCCGCCGATTTCAACTCCTACGGCGCGCGCCGCGGCAATCACGAAGTGATGATGCGTGGAACGTTCGCCAATATCCGGTTGCGCAACGAGATGGTGCCCGGAGTAGAAGGCGGCTTCACCGTTCATCTCCCCGATGGCCGGAAGACAACGATCTTCGAGGCGTCGGAGCAGTACCGTAAGGACGGCGTTCCGCTGATAGTCATCGCAGGCAAGGAGTACGGATCCGGCTCCTCGCGCGATTGGGCGGCAAAAGGCCCGTCGCTCCTCGGAGTGCGGGCCGTGATAGCCGAAAGCTTCGAGCGCATCCATCGAAGCAATCTCGTGGGCATGGGCGTGCTCGCGCTCGAATTCCTCCCCGGCGAAAATCGCAAGTCTCTCGGCCTCACCGGGCGCGAGGTCTATTCGATTGAGGGGATGGCGGGCGGACTCAAGCAGCGCCAGCGCCTCAAGGTACGCGCCGAGGAAAACGGTCGCGCCAAAGTGTTCGAGGTGATCGCGCGCGTCGACACCCCCGAAGAGGTCGAATATATCCGCCATCGCGGAATTCTACCGTTCGTGCTCCGCGATCTGCTGAAAGCCTAGAGCGATCAGGCGGCAAGCGGCGAGAGATCCAAACGTACGCTCGCGCCGCTCTTGCGCTCTGCGTATCGCGTAAGCAGCCGTATCACGGCCGGCGTGACTTCGCCGACGGCCTCGGAGCGGAAGCCCACCGTCTCCGGCCCCCGCGCCCGCATCATCCCCAGCATCGAGAGCCGAAGCAGCGCGGCTACCGCCTGGCAATAGCGGAAGCGCTCGAAATCGAGCCGCGCCATCGCGTGATAGAGCGGCACATAGGTGGAGGCAAAGATGGTTCGCAGCGTGTTGCCGACCACGTTGTCCCTCATCCATCGCGGATGGTCCAGCGCGGAGGACGAAAGAATCGCCGCCGTCATCGCGGCATCCAGGTGCCTGTCGCCCACATCCGTATTCACCCAGTCGATGACGCCGGTTACGCGCACGCCATCCACGAGGACGTTCAGGGGATGATAATCCATGTGAACGATCGAGGGGTCCGCGACTCGATAGGCGCCGGCACGCGAGGTAAGCCTGCGTAGCGCGTCCTTGAGCCCCGGAAGTGGACCCGCCTCAACTCGTTCCGCGATCAGCGCCAGCGCCCGGTCGAGCAGTGGCGTGCCCGGCGGTGTTGTCGATGTGCTCAGCGAGCGCGGTATGTCGCGCAACTCTGGTCGCGACGGATCGAGGCGATGGAGGCGCACCTGGGAGCGGACGAATCCGAAGAAGCCCATCGAAAACGTCTTGAAGGCCTGGGGAAAGCTCGTTGTGGAAAACAGCGGGCCGCCGCCGACCCGTTCCATTATAAGGAAAGGCTCGCCCAGTATTCCCGGGTCCGGCTCGTACACGTAGGGGCGGGGAACCCGAAAGCTTACGGAATACAGACGCTCGATAATGTGAGATTCGCGCGCTCCCTTCTCGCCCGCCTGCCGCCCCTGGTAAAAGCGCAGAACCAACGGGCGGTTGGATGGAACCTCCGGGTGCTTGCCGGAAATCGAGCCCATCGCGAACTCGAAGACCGTAGTCTCCCAGCCGCTCGCGAGTACACGCAAGCCCTCCACCGGCGCATCGAGGTACCTGCTTAGGCCATCGCGAATCTCGGTTTCCGACATCTCACGCTGCGCGAACGTCTCTTCGCATTGCGCAGAAGGCTAGTACATCGCGAGCCTCTCAGGCAATGAACTGACACGGGTGTCATCCACTGACACCCGTGTCAGCCGCCGATCGCGTCGCGATTCAGCGTGACCCGCTCGGACCCGATTGCGGGAGGAATTGCTGATGCTGGTCCTCCGTGCCCGGCTGCGGCAGATGGTCGACCTCGGGCATCGGCTCTTCCTTCAGCCTCTCGTTGGGCACGACCGTATCGCCGTGCTCGAAGGTCCTCTGAATCAGGGATGAGAGCAGCGGCCCCCGCGTGTCGCTGATGTCGATCGATACCTCAACCGAGAGACCGAGCCGCAGTGGTTTGTCCTCCGGAATCGGCTGGTCGAAGACGATCTTCACCGGGACCCGCTGCACGACCTTGACCCAGTTTCCCGTCGCATTCTCGGGCGGCAGCAGAGAGAAGGCGGCGCCAGTGCCCATGCTGATGGAATCCACGTGGCCGTGGTAGATGTAGCCGGGATAGATGTCCGCTTCGACTTCCGCTTTCTGGCCTACCCGGACGTCGGTGAGTTGCGTTTCCTTGAAGTTGGCGGTGACGTACAGCCGCTTCACCGGTACGACGGCCATCAGCGGTTCGCCGACCTGTACCCGATGACCCACATGGACGGTCTTGTGGGTCACGATTCCGTCGAATGGTGCGTGGATCTGCGTATAGGTCAGGTCGAGCTTGGCTGCCGCCAACGCGGCTTCCGCCTGCTGGACGATAGGCCGACTGTAGCGCGAATGATCCTTTCCCACTTCGTGGCCGAGGGCGGCCCGCGCCTGCTCGAGTTGATGCGCCGCGAGCGCCTTGTTGGCCAGAGCGATCCGCAGCGCCGTCTGCGCCTGATCGTAGGATTCCAGCGACGCCACGCCCTGCTCCTTGAGAGCCCGGGCGCGTTCGAAATCGATCTTCGCCTGGTTGAGCTGACTTTCCGCAAGCCGTACTCCGGCGGTTGCGGCCTCCACGCCCGAGTACATCTCGTCCACGGTCTGGCGGGCGCGCTCCAGTTGCGCCTCGGCCTGCGCAACGCGCACCTCGAAGTCGCGCGGATCGAGTTGCAGCAGGAGTTGTCCCTCCTTCACTTGCCAGTTGTCCTGAACGTACACCGCGCTGACGGTTCCCGATACCCGCGAGGAAACCAGCGCCACGGTGCCATCCACATAGGCGTCATCGGTCGAAACGTGAGTGACGAAATTCCGGTAGAAGTGGATTGCGGGAACGATTCCCGCTGCGATCGCCACGATTACGAGCACCAGCAGGGCACGGCGGAACAACTGCGAATTCATTTTCTGTCAGACGACCAGGAACAACCCGGGCTTGGGGAAACAAACCGTCCGTTCAAGTGGCCTCGTTTCGGCTAAGTATGATGAACGGGGCGAACTGTCAATCTGTGTCGCTGGACGCCGAGCCCCCTTGCGGTCAGGTCCCCTGAGTTTGCCTACGGCTGGCGAATGACCACGAACGGACCTCCACTCGCCGTCGTTACCACGTCGGTTCCGTTGTGCGGACCGAAGGTGAGGTTGATCGAGAACGACCCGAAGTTCTGTAGCTGCTGGAACTGTCCGTCGATCTTGCCTGAGGGTTGGTCGAACAGAAAGACTGCGGGTGCGCGGGTGTTGATGATAAACCCCACGCTGGAGTCTTCCACGAGCCCCTGAAAGCGTTCGCCGAACGGCCCGTTTACGTAAATTCGCACATCCGGATTGGCCGGCGGCGACATGGTCTTGAGCGTGTTGTCGGTCTGCACCGACGCGACCCCGAACGGCGCATTGGTCGAGGAAACCGCGATGATCCTGCCGCCATTGTCGATCTGCAGGCTCATCAGGTTGTTGTTGCCCGCAAGCTTCGTCGCAATCATTCGGGACGGCGTCGTGTTGTTCACGATCGACACGTTCAGGGGGATGGTTCCGGGCACGATCCAGGAAGAATTGGCATTGGAAATCGTGAGCGTGAACGGCGTTCCAACGTCGCCCAGAACCTTGAAAGTCGTGGCAGGCGGTACCGACGGCGTGTTGCCCACGAAGCCGCCGAATCCGCTCAAGCTGTTGTTGCAACTTGTTGCGACAGCGACGAGCGCGGCGCCAAACACTCCACACCGCAGCGCCCGCCCGATCATCCTTTTCCTCCGAATAATCATATCATCAAAGCGGCGGTACGATAGTCGTGCCGCAAAGCCCCGGACAGGTCACGTTGTCGGCGTTGAAGCATGTGGTCGGGCATGGCGTGCTCGTCGGCACCGGCGTGGGCAGCGCCGCGATGCTTGCCGACGCGCCGGGCACCGGAACGCCCTGCTCCAGCCGCTGCAGCGAATAGCTGTCAGGCGGCACACAGAACGAATACGTGTTGCCGACCGACGGCGCCGGGGTTGCCGGCCCCACCGCCGCCTGCATCAGCTTTACGTTGTTCTTCGACAACTCTATGGTCGTGCCGCTGTCGGGATTGGTGGCGGTGCCTGAAATACTGGCGTGCCCCGTGCAGTCCATCGCTTCAGCGAAGTTGGCTGCCGCGGTAGAGCATGCCGCCGGCGGTCCCGCGACTGCGGATTGCGTGATGATACTGTGTCCCGGATAGGGATCGGTCACGCCCCCATACAGGTCTGCCGCCGTGGCGAACAGGTCGAAACTCGCTATCTGGGTGGGCACGTTGAGAGAAAAAGTGGCGCTTTGCTGGCCCGCCCTGAACTGGATTGGTGAAACCAGCGCCGAAACCAAATCATCCGTACCCGCCTGCTCCGCGAACACCTGCACGTTCACGCTGTTCGAATTCGGCGGCGCGGCGGTCAGGTTCACGGTCCCGCTGATGTACCCGGTCGTCAGATTGACGTCGCACGCGGGCGCGTCGAACGTTCCCTGACACGTGCCGCCATGCGTGCCTTCGTTGCTCCCCGATGCCTGCGCCTGGAAAAGCTGCGTGTCGTAGCCCGCCGCGCTCGCCTCCACTACGAACGTCTGTCCGGTCGGCACGTTGTTGAAGAAAGCCGGCTGGCGTGAAGTGCCCGGCAGCGGGTAGCGTCCGTTGTTGTCCGTGGTCGTGAACCCGATGCTTACGCAGTCGGATGGCGAGGTAAGGCAGTTTGCCGATGACCCCTCCGGCGGCATCAGCATCTGCACCGTCGCGCCCGCGATCGGCCGGTTGGTGCAGGCGTCACGCACCTGCCCCCCGATGGTTCCCACCTGCTGGTCGCCCTGCACGTTGAAGTTCAGTGTGTAGGTCTGCGCCGGGAAAATAAGACCGCCCGAACTGCCCGGAACTCCGCGCGCCGCCGCGTATGTCGCCTCGCCTCCTGACACAAAGAAGTCGTACAGCGTTCCGAGATCAGCCGCCGCCGGCAGGAAAAGCGTGTACTGGCCATCGACCACGTCCGATGACGCCACGATCGTGTTCGTCCCCGCGATCTCGGCCGTGACCGACAGATGCCGCACATGCTTGACGGTCGCATTCCCCTGCGCCCCCGTCACTGTGCCGGTTACGGTGGCAAGGAACTGGGATGCGTTGTTTGGAGCGGGCGCGGCGACGATGTTGACGACGTAGGGCGCCCCTATCGAGGTCGGTTTGCTCACAATTTGAAGTTGAAGCTGCAGCGCCAATTGGGTGAGCGTGTTCTTTGCCGTGACGATCTGGCTGGGAGATACGAACGAAATCTGGCTGCCGGCCACCTGCTGTACCATCGGATAGGCGATGCATCCCTCCAGCGAGCCGCCGCCCGAGGTACAGACCGGCACGATCGAGCCTATATTCGAGCTGTCCAGCAGGACTTCCACCGAAGAATATCGGTTGGGTCGGATCGCGCCGGTGTTGAACGTCTGAAGCTTGCCCTGGCCCGCGATCATGTCGATCTGAAGATCGCCGGGCTTTCCGGCCAGCCCGACTCCGATACCTGTCGGCACCGGAATGGACTCCCATCCGGGATCATTTTCGCCCGGGATCCCCTGGTTCTTTGCTCCGGGCTTGGGTTTTGGATTCAGCCGGACCGCCACCACGTTGAGATAAACGTTCTGAAAGCCGGACGGCGGCTGCCCCGTGATCGTCGTGATGAAACCGACTTGAACGTTGGCGCTCTTTGGACCCGGGGTCGGCGTCGAGTTTGCCGCCTGGGTCTTTCTTGCGGGTAGATGAGTCAGAAATCCAAAGAAAAGACATGAGAGAATCACGAACGGCGCGATCAGGGAGAGCGCCGCTCTCGAAAAACGCAGTTTTTTCACGCTGATTCCATGCGCAGCGGATTTTCGGTCAGGGATTTGGGATAACCTAACCGGCTATCGAAGGCAAGGAACTCTTCGCTTTGTGCCCGCCGGCGACCCGACCGCTATTGACTGGACAAGGTTCCGATCCGGAGAATCAGACCGGGATGAGCGCGCTCACCAGGTTGTACCGCTCGGCGGCTCTGATCGTCGCCGCCGCGGCGATGCTCTCGATGGCCGGCCGGAATGCATGGGCCGGTCTCCAAATCTCGATCGGAAACCCAAGCCTCGAGCACTTCGACTCCGACGGCGGCGTGGAACTCGATTTCGGCCTTACCGATTCCAACGGAAATCCGGTCGGCAACCTCCGTCCAGACAACGTCAAGGTGTTCGAGGACGGCAAGCAGGCAAAGATCCTCGATTTTCGCGGAGTGGGCCAGGGCCGCCCGGTTGACATCGTGTTCGTGATGGACGTAACCGAGTCGATGCAGCCCTACATCGATGCCGTCAAACAGAACATCATCTCCTTTGCCCAGGACCTCGCCGCCAACAACCGCGACTATCGGCTCGGCCTCGTCACGTTCGAGGACTACGTCATCTCCAAGTACCCCGATTGCAATTGCCCGTATCGGAACACGATGACCTCGAACGTTCACCAGTTCATCGACTGGATCAGCGGCCTGCACGCCGGGGGCGGCGGAGATATCCCCGAAGATCAGCTCGATGCGCTCGCGTATGCGGCATCGTTCCCGTTCCGCCCTGAAGCCGAAGGGATCATCATCCTGATCAGCGATGCTCCGGCGCATCATGGCGGCGACAACTCCGCCTACGCGCAGCACGATCAGGCCTATCGCGATCATCATCCAGCCAACACCGACGTAACCGATCTCACGGGTGAATCGACCGCGGCATTGCTCAAGAAAAACGGGCTCACTCTCTATGCCGTCGTGCCGCCCCCCTTCATCGCGCCCGAATACCAGCGCATCGTGCAGGAAACCCACGGCCGCTCCTACAACATCATCACTGAGGAAGGTCGGTTCGCGGAGCTCGTCAGGCAGATCGGACGCTCGATCGCGACCCAGTACTCGCTCACCTATCGCACGCCGCGTCCGATCGAGGATGGAACCGAGAGGACCGTCGACCTTCAGATCAACTACGATGGCCAATCCGCGGCCGCTACGACCTCATATCAGGTGCGCGGCGTGGGCGGCGCGGCCATCAACGTCCCCGAGGAAGAGGGCGCTCCCGGACAGCATCCCGAAGGCGTCGGCCTCGCGCAGGTTTCCTTCCGATGGTGGAATGCGGCCGTTCCTCTGATCGCGATTCTCGCGCTGCTCGGGCTTTCGCAACTGCGTTTCGGGGTTTCCACGGACGAGCTGAAAGCGATCGTCGAAGCGCAGGCCGCCCCCTCCCCGCCGCGCGCGGCGCCGCGCGCCGCGCCGTCGCCGCCCCGCACGGCGCCGCCTTCGCCGTCCACCGCCCCGGGCGCGGGCTCCGGCTTCGGAGCGCGGCTTCAGACGGTGAATCCCGTGGAACCTGTCGCCGCCGAATACGTGCTGCTCAAGGACGAGGTCTCGCTCGGGCGCGGCGAGGACAATGACATCGTGATTCCGCACGCGAGCGTCTCGCGCACCCACGCGAGATTGATGAAACGCGACGGGGCTTACGAGCTCACCGATCTCAATTCGACCAACGGCAGCTTTGTGGACGAGCGCCAGGTTCGCGGTTCTGCGATGGTCTCGAACGGAAGCCAGCTCCGCCTCGGCGACATCCGCTTCGTCCTTCGCTGCTGACGCATGCCGCCCATCCGAGGCGGTATCGCGCACGTTGACCTCAGCCGGCACGAGCGCGCACATCCATGGGAGACTGGTCCAAATACGCGCAGATACTGATTGCCCTGTTCCTGCTCGCCGACCCGCTCGGCGCCATCCCGGTCTTCCTCGTCCTGACCAGCGAACAGGGCAGGGAGGAGAGAAAGCGCACCGCCGCCCTGGCCGCCGGCACCGTCGCCGTCGTTCTCATCCCTTTTGCCTTTGTCGGAGTCCCTTTGCTTCAAATCTTCGGAGTCAGGCTTGCCTCGTTTCGGGTCGGAGGCGGGGTGCTCATCCTGATAATGGCGATCTCGATGATGTTTGCGCCGCCCGCTCCGCTCGTTCCAAAAGAGACCCTGGAGGCTGCCGGCAAGCACGACCTCGCGATCGTTCCGCTCGGCGTTCCCTTGATCGCGGGCCCCGGCGTCGTAAGCAGCGTCATCCTATATGCCGACGAAGCGAAGAATGTCTACGAAAGGGTATTCCTGGTCGTCGCGATTGTTCTGCTGGCCGCTTCCGTTTGGGCGGCACTGCGGCTTGCCCAACCTATCAGCAAGTTGCTGGGCAGGAACGGGATCAACCTGACGGTGCGCCTGATGGGGTTGCTTCTCGCGGCGATCGGCGTTGAGTTCATCTGCCGCGGGCTCGGGGAGTTGCTTCCGGGACTGGCAGGCCGATAAGGCCGCGCTGCGGTGGAGACGGCGACCGGGCTCTCCGGTCACCGCCTCCGCCGATGTCTCTCAATGGCCGGCGTTCTGGAGCGCCTGCGGCGTGAAGAAGGCGTTGTCCACCACGCCCATGTCGATATACCAGCATTCCCGATCAGGTGCGGTCGGACCCGGCATGAAAGCGATTGAGCTTTGCTGCGTGGTCAGATCCTCGTCCACCAGACCGAGCTGGAAGATCCGCTTGTACGGATACACCGCGACCTTCGCATCCGGAACCGGACGGTCGCGATAGGTATTGTATGCGACGATGGTCTTCCACAGGCCGCCCTGGCGATCGTATTGATCCGACGCCGTGATGAACCAGCCCTCGGAGTCGATGTAGAGGGTGCGCTTGGAGATGCTGAAGTTGGTGCCGGACTTTGCCGTCGCCTCGACCACGTACAGATGGCGCATCTCCCAGTCCTCGGGGCATAGCGATCTGCCGCCGTCGTGAGGGCATACCACCTCGGGCGAGTTTTTGGCGTGTACGCAGGCGAGCATGTTCTTGTCGCCGAGGAATTTGTAGGTGTAATCGCCTTCCTTGCCCGAGAAGCCGAAAAATGAATCCGGATCCATCGTGGATATCAGCGATGGGGCCGCGCCGCCGGGACCCGCCGAAGCGCCTCCCGCCTGACCACCTCCGCCGCCTCCTCCGCCGCCGCCGAAGCCGCCGATCATCCCGATGGCGTCGGTAAGGGTTTCAACCGACTGGCGTCTGAGCCGCCGCGACATCGGATTGAACACCCAGGTGTTGTCCTCCGTGTTGGGGTCGATGTGCCGGTAGCGCAACAGGCCGTAGCCGCGCAGCGATGCCGGCTCGAGGAACGGATAGAAGCCGAAACGATAGCGGATGCCGCTCGCGGCGGCATCGGGATCGGTCGGGACCGGCGGCACCTCGATCCTCCCGATGTTGTTGTAGAAGGCGAAGTGGCCGACGGTGAAAAAACCAACCGGCTCACCCTTGGAATCCGGCTTGAAAGCGGCGATCTCCGGAAACCTCAGGTCGGCATCGTCGCTGTACAGCGGCCGGTAACTGTAGTTCCACATGATCTTGGTCGCGATCTGCGGATCGTTCGGATCGAGCAGCGGGAACGGTTGTCCCGCTATGTAGTTCTGCAGCGACCCGTCCGGCATCAGCTTGACCTGCGCATGGTACTTCTCGGTGGCCGCCGTGTAGGGCGGCGGCCATTCGAGCTTGCTCGAAGGGATGATGTTCAATTGCATTCCCTGTTGCACCAGCACGTAGTTGCCGGGGCTCAACAGGTTTTGAACTTTGCTCGCGTTGGACGGAGTGATCACGTCGCCCGGTTTCACCTGCGCGGCCGCCGCGCCGGCGATCATCAGGAAAGCAAGAGTGAGCAGTGCCAGTCTTCTGATCATCATGATTTTCAGTGTCCTGCGTTCTGCAGCGCCTCCGGTGTGAAAAACGTGTTGTCAACTACGCCCATGTCTATATACCAGCATTCCCGATCCGGGGCCGTCGGTCCCGGCATGAAGGCAACCGTGCTCAGGTGCGTCGTCAGATCCTCGTCCACCAGCCCCAGCTGGAAAATCCGCTTGTACGGATACACCGCCACCTTCGCGTCCGGAACCGGCCGGTCGCGGTAGGTGTTGTAGGCGACCACTGTCTTCCACAGCCCGCCTTCTCGGTCGTACTGGTCCGAAGCCGTGATGAACCATCCTTCGGAGTCGATATACAGCAGGCGCTTGGAGATGCTGAAATTGCTGCCGGGCTTCGCATCCGCCTCGATTACGTACAGATGGCGCATCTCCCAGTTCTCAGGGCAGAAAGTCCTGCCCCCGTCGTTTGGACAGACCGACTCCGGTGAGTTCTTCGCGTGCACGCACGCCAGCATGTTCCGATCGCCGAGATAGCGGTAACTGTAGTCGGCTTCTTTGCCTGAAAATCCGAAGAACGAATCCGGATCCAGCGTCGAGGTCATCCCGGCCCCTCCGCCCGTCGGGCCGCCTCCGCCCATCCCCCCGCCGGCTCCTCCGCCGAATCCCGCGATCGTACCGATCGCATCCGTCAGCATCGCGACCGACTGCCGCCTGAGCCGCCGCGACATCGGATTGAATACCCACGTGTTGTCCTCGGTCTTCGGATCGATATGCCGGTAGCGCAGCAGACCGTAACCGCGCAGCGTCGCGGGCTCGAGAAACGGATAGAAGCCGAAGCGATAGCGGATGCCGCTTGCGGCGCCGTCCGGATCGGTCGGCACCGGCGGCACCTCGATCCTCCCGATATTGTTGTAGAAGGCGAAATGCCCCACGGTGAAGAACGCCACCGGCTCGCCCTTCGAGTCCGGCTTGAAGCTCGCTATCTCCGGATATCGAAGGTCGGCGTCGTCGCTGTACAGCGGCCGGAAACTGTAGTTCCACATGATCTTCGCCGCGATCTGCGGGTCGTTCGGATCGAGCAGCGGAAAAGGTTGTCCCGCCACGTAGTTCTGCAGCGAGCCGTCCGGCGCAAGCTGCACCTGCGAATGATATTTCTCGGTGGCGGCCGTGTACGGCGGCGGCCATTCGAGCTTCTCCGTCGCCACGATGTTTAGCTGCATGCCCTGCTTAACCAGCTCGTAGTTGCCCGGACTCACCAGGTTCTGCACCTTGGCCGCGTTCGCGGACGTGATGACGTCGCCGGGTTTGACCTGGGCCGATGCCGCACGGGGAGCGAGCAGCCCGGCGACGAGCCCCAGCACAATCGCAACTCGATTCAGCCGCATGGAACGTTTCGCCTCCCGGTTCGTGGATGCTGCGCGGGCCCGCCCTGACGTACGGTAGTTAGGTTGATCTCGCCGAAAGGCCATTGATCGAGCGTATGGCCAACTTCTAATCTTCAAGTGGTTCGCCCGCGGATGCCGATATTTGTATGGCGATAACGTACAAACATTGGAGAGAAATAGCAATATGAGTAAGCCGGTGCCCAACGCCGCCCGATTTGCCGCCTTCGCCTCCCTGCTGCTCGCCGCCATCCTCCCCGCCGCCGCGCGCGCGCAGATGGCTCCGATGGGAATTCCCATCAACACCACCCTCGTCATCTCCAGGCCCGCTCCCGATCAGATCTACGGCGACAAGCAGATCATCACGATGGGAGTGGGCGACAAGGAGTACAAATTCCTGCTCAACGACGCCTACGTCGACGACCGCATCGTCCGATGGCCCGATATCTGGCAGCAGGTACGCATCTATCGGCCGAACTTCGTGATGCAGGGTCCGCACACCGACGAAATCACCCATCTGCAGCCGGGCGAGATGATGACGATCAAGGGGATGTACGCGCCGCTGGACCGCACCTTCGAGGTCGTCTTCGTCGAGGCCGGCAAGGGCCCCTTCGAGCCCAAGAAGCAGTACTGACGCGCCGTCCGAATCCGCTCTCATCCGGGACCCGTGCGTTGTGCCGGTTGCTTCCGCTGATATACCCTGTCGTCATCAGGGGGAAGTACCCGTTCGCCTTGCGACAAAAATGAAGAAGCTGACCGGAGCTCAAATCGTTATCGAAAGCCTGATTGCCGAGGGGGTTGACGTGATTTTCGGCTACCCCGGCGGCGCCATCCTGCCCACCTACGACGCGCTTCTTGATTCGAAAATCAAGCACGTCCTCGTCCGCCACGAGCAGGGCGCCACTCACATGGCCGAGGGCTATGCCCGTGTCAGCGGAAGACCCGGCGTGGTCATCGTTACCTCCGGTCCCGGCGCGACCAACACGGTCACAGGAATCGCCGACGCCTACATGGATTCCACCCCGATGGTGGTTCTGTCCGGGCAGGTGTCCACCTCGCTTATCGGCAACGACGCCTTCCAGGAAGCCGATTTCGTCGGAATCACGAGGCCGTGCACCAAGCACAACTACCTCGTCAAGGATGTCCGCGACGTCGCCCGAATCATCAAGGAAGCCTTCTACATCGCCGGCACAGGCAGGCCCGGCCCCGTCGTGGTCGATCTGCCCAAGGACGTTCAGCAGGCTGAACACTCCTTCAAATATCCCGACAAGGTCGAATTGCGCGGCTTCAAACCCACCATCCGCGGCAATCCCCGCCAGATCGAACGCGCCATCGAGGCTATCGAGAAAAGTTCGCGCCCCCTCCTTTATGTTGGAGGCGGCGTGCAATGGTCGGGCGCCGCGGGAGAGCTCCGCGAGCTTGCACGCGGACTCGGAATCCCGGTCACCGAGACCCTTATGGCGCTCGGGTCGATGCCATCCTCGGACTCGCTGCGGCTTGGAATGCTGGGGATGCACGGATCGTATGGGACGAACACCGCCGTCACCAACACCGATTGCCTTATCGCCGTAGGCGCCCGCTTCGACGACCGCGTCACCGGCCGCATCTCCGATTTCGCCCCCAAAGCCGAAACCATTATCCATGTCGATATCGACCCGTCTTCGATCTCCAAGAACGTCCGCGTCGATATCCCGATCGTCGGCGACATCAAGATGGTCCTTTCCGACATGCTGCGGATGATCAAGGGCCGCGAGAGCATCGCCCGCCGCCGCCCCGAATGGCAGAAGTGGCATCAGCAGATCCTCGAATGGAAACGCAACCGGCCCCTCTATGAGAACGGCAAGGGCGGCCGCAAGGACGGGTTGGTCTCGCCGATGCAGGTGATCGAGGAGCTTCACGGAATCACCAAGGGCGACTGCATCATCGCAACCGACGTCGGCCAGCATCAGATGTGGGTGGCGCAGATGTTCCCGTTCGAGCATCCCCGCTCGTGGCTCACTTCCGGCGGTCTCGGGACGATGGGCTACGGTCTGCCCGCCGGAATCGGCGCCAAGTTTGCCGCGCCGGACAAGCGCGTCGTGGTCGTCTCCGGCGACGGGTCGATCCAGATGAACATCCAGGAAATAGGCACGGCCGTCCAATACGGCGTCGATATCAAAGTGATCATCCTGAACAACTATTTCCTCGGGATGGTCCGGCAGTGGCAGGAGAAGTTCTACAACGAGCGCTACTCGTACTCCGCGATGTCGGTGCCTGATTTCGTCAAGCTGGCCGAAGCCTACGGCGCCCACGGCTTCAGGATCGAGAAAGCCAGGGAACTGTCTAGGACGATGAAGGAAGCGTTCCAGACACCCGGCCCGGTCCTGATCGATATCGCGATCCCCAAGGATGAGGCCGTGATGCCGATGATCCCGCCGGGAGGCTCAATGTCGGAGATGCTGTTCGCCTAGACGCCGAGCGCGCAGCCGCCGCGAGCGTTGCACTTCGGGAGGAAACCATGGCCGCGCGAGTCCCCTATCTCGACCGGGACGATCTGCCCGAAGCGGATCGCGAAACCTTTGACAATCTAATCGCCGAGCGAGGGCGCCCGGTCGGCAACATCTTCCGCGCGCTCGCCCATACCCCGAACATCCTGCGCCGCTTTCTCGCCTTGGGTGGCGAGCTGCGAAACGGCACGGCTCTCGACCCCAGGTTGCGCGAACTTGCCCTCCTCACCGTCGGCCGGCTCGCCGAGGCGGAGTACGAATTCGTCCATCATTGGAACATCGCCCGCCGCGTCGGTGTCCCGCGCGAGAAGCTCGAGGCTCTGACTGAATGGGAGACTTCATCGGCTTTCACCGCCGAGGAGCGCGCCGTCATCCGCTACGCCGTCGAGGCGACCCGCAGCGTGCGCGTAAGTGACGAGACCTGGAACGCGCTTAAGGCATACTTGGACACAAGACGGATGATGGAGCTGGTGCTGAACGTCGCCTTTTACAACATGGTGGCCCGGGTTCTGGTTCCGGTCGGGGTCGAACTGGAGCCCGGCGTGAAAAAGCTCTGACCAGGCCCGCCCGGCAGGCGTCGCCGGCGCGGATTGTGGGAATCGCCGCTCCGCGCCCATTGACATACCGATCGGTCAGGTGCCATTGCTTGCTGCAGCCGCGCTAATGCGGCGCATAAGCGGAGGTGTCTGAAATGGCCGAGTACGATGTTGTCATCCGCGACGGAATGATTGTCGACGGCACCAGGATGCCGCGGTTTCGCGGCGATATCGGAATCAAGAACGGTCGTATCGCGAAGATCGGAAGGCTTCGCTCCAGCGATGCCGCCCGAACCATTGATGCCTCCGCGATGATCGTCGCCCCAGGGTTCGTCGACCTGCATACCCACTACGATGCTCAGCTCTTCTGGGATCCCTACTGCTCCATCTCGAGCTGGCACGGAGTGACATCGGTCGTTATCGGAAACTGCGGCTTCGGTTTCGCTCCCGTTCATCCCGATGCGAGGGAACGGGCGATGCTCACGATGACGCGCGTCGAGGCGATTCCGTTTGCGTCGATGAAGGCCGGGATGCCCTGGGATTGGACTACCTTCCCGGAGTTCCTCGACAGCATCGACCGCCGCCCAAAAGCGATCAACATCCTCCCCTACGTTCCCGTCTCGCCGCTGCTCACATGGGTGATGGGCCTGGAAGAGGCCAAGACGCGCCCACCCACGGAGCAGGAAGAGCGTGAAATCTGCCGCCTGCTCGACGAGGCGATGGATGCCGGAGCGTGCGGATGGTCGGCTCAGCGGCTCGACCCCAATGGACCGGCGTGTGTACAGCGCGATTTTGACGGCACGCCGATGGTGTCCGACCTGATGTCCGACGACACCTGCCTTGCCCTTGCCCGCGTGCTTGCGCGCCGCAACGAAGGCTTCATGCAGATGACCCTGGTGACCGCTGACTCGCAGCACGATTTCGAGCACTACGAGAAGCTCGCCGAAATCAGCGGCCGGCCGATCCTGTACAACGTCGTGCAGCCGCGCGACAGCCTTCCCTTCGTCCATCGCCGCCTGATCGAATGGCTCGACAGTTGCCGCAAACGCGGCATCCGCGTCTACGGCCAGGCCGTGACCGCCGACACCGGCATGGCCTTCACCTTCGAGAACTGGAACCTGTTCGACGAGTGTCCCGCCTGGTGCGAAGCCACCACGGGCACCCTGGAGGAGCGCAAGCGCAAACTCGCCGATCCCGCTCGGCGCGAGGCGCTGCGGGCCCAGATGCCGCGGGTTATCACCGATCAGTTCGACCTGATCTTCGTAACCGAGGCGCAAAAGGAGGATCTCAAGCAGTTCGATGGCCTGACCCTGCGCGAAGGAGGCGAGCGCACCGGAAAGCATCCCGTGGATTTCATGCTTGACCTTGCGGTCGCCGATGATCTGCGCACCGAGTTCTACGCTCCCGGGCCCAACCAGAACATGGATTTCATGAAGGAGATGCTCGATTATCCGTGGCTGATTCCCGGTGTTTCCGACGGCGGCGCCCACACCAAGTTCTTCACCGGCGGTCAGTATCCGACCGAGATGCTCGAACGGCTGGTGCGCGAGCGCGGGATGCTCGAGCTTGAGGAAGCGCATTGGCGGCTCAGTGCTTTGCCTGCCCTTTGCGCCGGTTTCCGCGACCGCGGCTTCCTGCGCGAGGGCGCCCCCGCGGATATCGTCGTCTATGACTTCGAGAACCTGCGGGTGAAACCGATGGAGATAACGTGGGACCTTCCAGGCGGCGAATGGCGCCGCGTCCGCAAGGCCCAGGGGTTCCGCGCAATCCTGGTCAACGGCCGGCCGATCATCGAAAACGATCGCGAAACCGGAGCCCATCCAGGCCGCCTGCTGCGCCACGGCGCGGCCTGATCACAGGACGGGGCCGCGCGATTTTGTCGCGCCGCACATCTTTTCAACGAGCCCGGCCGGATAGGATCATCATGGCATGACCCCCGGCCTGCGCGACCACTTCAAGGACGGCGTCGATCTCTTCAACGCCGGGCGCTTCTTCGAGTGCCATGAGGCTTGGGAACAGGTATGGCTCCGATCGCCTGAGCCGGAGAAGACCACGATTCAGGGCCTAATCCAGGCCGCCGTCGCCATCCTTCACATGGAACGCGGCAACCGGGCGGGCGCCGCCTCCCTCGGCGCAAAGGCGATGGAGAAGCTCGCGCGGGCACCCGCCGACTTTGGAGGCATCGACATGGATCATCTGCGCGGGACGCTCGGGCGATTCTTTTCCGCGGCGCTCGATACGCCCGGCCCCATTCCGCCCAATCGGCCCAGGATCAGAATGGTCGCTGAAACGGACTAGAAGGGGATGTCCTCGTCGTCCATCGGCGGCACGTCGTCTCCGCCGGCAGGGGCGCTGGCCCCGCCGCGGAACTCCGCGGTATCCTCAACCGCTCCGCCCCGGCCGCCGAGGAACTGTACTCGCTGAGCGACGATCTCGGTGACGTACCGCTTTCCGCTGCCGTCCTTGGCTTCGTAGTTGCGGTACGAGATTCGGCCCTCGATATAAACCTGGCGGCCCTTCTTCAGGTACTGGCCGCAGAGTTCGGCCTGCTTTCCGTAAACCACGATATTGTGCCAGTCGGTCCTGTCCTGCTTTGTGCCGTTGCGGTCGGTATAGGACTCGCTGGTCGCGATCGAGAAGTTGGCAACGGGATTTCCGGAGGGCAGATAGCGGACCTCCGGGTCTCTCCCGAGGTTTCCGATAAGAATCACCTTGTTGACAGCCATTGCCGCGCCCTCCAGAGGGCGAAGCTAATCTTGGCATCGGCCTTAAGCAAGCCGTCGCCGAAAAACCTTTGAACAGGGCGTGGTTCACGCACATAAGGAAACTGTCCGGCCGCGCCGCGCACGGCGCGGCCGTTGCGCGGCGGGATGGCTTTCGGGCGTTTTCGCCCCGCTATATAATCGCTCCCGGTGCAGTGGGAGGGGTGGGCAAGCGATGGCGGAAGGCACTTTCACATCCGCTCCGGTAAGAGTCGTCGCGCTAGGCGGACTCGGCGAGATCGGCTTGAACCTGATGGCCGTCGAATGCGCCGGCACCGCCATAATCATCGACTGCGGCGTCATGTTTTCCGACCAGCCGGAATACGGCGGCGGAGTCTATATCCCGGATTTCTCCTGGCTCGAACGCAGCCTTCCTCGAATCGAGGGGGTCCTTCTGACCCATGCGCATGAAGATCACATCGGCGCGCTGCCCCATCTCCTGTCCCGTATCGACGCACCGGTGTATGGGACCGAGGTAACGCTTGCCTTCGCCCGCAGGCGGCTCGCCCAGGGTCCGGCGACATTTACGCGCGATGCGCGTCTCGTTCCCATCCAGCCCCGGCATCCTTTTCGGCTTGGCCCGTTCGAAATTGAACCTCTGCGCGTGACCCACTCGACGCCGGATTCGGTCGCGCTTGCGCTGCGCACGCCTTCCGGGACCATCGTGCACACGGGCGACTTCAAGATCGATGAGCGCCCGGTTGACGGAGAGTCGTTCGATCGGGAGCGCTTTGCGCAATTGGGTCGCGAAGGTGTGCTGTTGCTCCTGTCTGATTCGACTAACGTCGAGCGTCCCGGACGCACGGGCTCCGAGAGTTCGCTCAAGCCGGTGCTGCGGGAGATCATGTCGCGGTCCCGGGGCCGGTTTTTTCTCTCCGCCTTCTCCTCGCATCTCCATCGCTTTCGCCAGGTGACGGAGGTCGCGCGGGAATTCGGGCGCCGCGTCGTCCCGCTCGGGCGCCGGATCAGCGAAAGCGTGCGGCTCGGGATGGAAGTCGGCCAGCTCGCGTTCGCTCCGGGAGCGTTCGCGGATCCGGCCGAGGCGGAATTCCTCGAGCCGCCGCGGCTTGCCTATCTCACCAGCGGCAGCCAGGGCGAGCCGCTGTCCGCGCTCGCGAAGCTGTCAACTGGCAGTCATCCACGCGTGCAGATCGATCCCGGCGACGTGGTCGTGCTTTCCTCGCGCTTTATCCCCGGCAACGAACGCACGATCAACGCTCTCGTCAACCGGCTCTACAAGCTGGGCGCCGAAGTCTTCTACGAGGCCGTCGCTCCGGTTCACGTGTCGGGTCATGCAAGCCGCGACGAACTCGCCGAGATGATCGCGCTTACGCGGCCCAAATACTTCGTGCCGATCCACGGCGAATTCCGCCATCTCGCCCGTCATCTCGCCCTTGCTATCGAGGCCGGAATACCCGAACGCAACTGCTTTCTGCTTGAGGATGGCGACTCGCTTGTGCTCGACCGCAAGGAGGCGCGACGCGGGCGAAGCGCGCATGCGGGCCGTGTGATGATCGAGCAGGATGGCGAGCCCGGCGACCCCTCTCTCGTCGGCGAACGCCGCGTCCTCGCTCACGAGGGAAGCGTAACCGCGATTCTTATCGTCTCCTCCGAGACCGGCAGGATCGTGGCCGGCCCCGAACTCGTGTCGTGCGGTTTGGTGAATGGCGACGGAACGTCAGAGCATATGCGGCGCGCGTGCCGGCACCTCGCCGCGCGCCTGGCGGAATTCGCGGGCCCGTTCCGGGCCGGCGAACTGGCCCTCAAGGAAGAGGTTATCCGCACCGTAAGGCGCTACTTCAGCGATGAACTCGGGCGCCGGCCGATCGTCGTCCCGCACGTGGTGGAGGTCTAGGCCTATCGCCCGCCAGAACGGAAAATCCAATTCTCCTCCGCCGCCGGCTCCCGCGCCCGCCGCCGCTCCTGAGACGGCGGAGCCGGCGCGCGGCAGAATCGCGCGCGAACTGTGCTCGCTCGCGCTTCTCGTCTTTGTGGCCTACGCCACCGTGAGCCTCGGCTGCCTTGATGCCGGGCGCGAACCGAATCTCGGGGGGCCCGTCGGGCGGATGTTGGCATCCGCGCTGACTGCCGCTCTCGGCTACCAGGCGTATGCCGCTCTCGCGCTGACCGCCGCGCTCGCGCTCAGGATCTGGAAGCGCGTCTCGCTCTCGACGATCGGGCGCGAGGTCCTGGGAGGAGCGACGGTCCTCGCGGCGCTTGCGACCGCCGGCGGCCTGTTCGATCTCGCCGATCCTCGAACAGGCGGATTGGTTGGCTCCGCTGCCGCCGGAGCGCTCGCCGCTTCGCTCAACGTGGCGGGCGGCTACATGGTCGCGATGCTGATGATGGTCTGCGGGCTGGCTGCGATGTTGCGGCGTGCGCCCACCGAGCTTGCCGCCGCGGCAGCCGCGCGCGTCCGGCCGGCTCTGCGCCGCCGCAAGGAGGGCGATGAGTCGGGAGAGCCCGAATCGACGATCGTGGAGCTCTTCGATCCGGTCGGGGAGGACGATGCCGCCGACAAAGGAAAGCGGCCGCCCCTGCTGGTGCGCAGGATGGAGATTCGCGACGGTTCCGCGCGCGATAAGCGCAGGGACCCGCAGGCATCCCGCCCTCGCACGCGCGGTGCGTACAAGATTCCGCCGCCTTCGCTGCTCGATATGCCTCCCGCCGAACACGCGCAGGTCGATGAATCCACGCTCGAACGCAGCGCCCGCGTGCTCGAACAGAAACTCGCCGATTTCGGCGTGCTCGGCCGCGTCGTCGAAGTTCAGCCGGGTCCGGTGGTGACGATGTACAAATTCGAGCCCGGTTCCGGAATCAAGGTCAGCCAGATCGTCAATCTCGCCGATGACCTATCGATGGCTTTGCGGGCGGCAGCGGTCAGAATCCAGGCTCCCGTCCCCGGAGAGGCGGTGGTCGGAATCGAAGTGCCCAATCGCAAACGCGAGCGCGTCTACCTTCGCGAGATTCTCGAGGCCGAGGAGTTCTCGAGGGAAAACAGCCAGCTCACCATCGCTCTCGGAAAGGACATCGCAGGCCGTCCCGTGGCGGCCGATCTCGCCCGCATGCCGCATCTTCTGATCGCGGGTGCCACCGGCACCGGCAAGTCGGTGTCGATCCACACGATGATCGCGGCGATACTGTTCAACGCCACCGCCGACGATGTGAGGTTCATCCTGATCGATCCCAAAATGCTGGAGCTGTCGGTGTACGAGAACATCCCGCACATGCTCGTGCCCGTGGTGGTGGATCCCTCCAAGGCCGCCGCCGCGCTCCTGTGGGCGACGCAGGAGATGGAACGGCGCTACCTGATGATGCGCGATCTCGGCGTCCGCAACATCGACAGCTACAACCAGGCAATCGCCGCCGGCGCCAGGCCGGTCGAACTCAGGCCCGTCGACGCGGACCCGGATTCGCCCCCAATCCAGCATCGCAAGCTCCCCAAGATCGTGATCGTGATCGACGAGCTGGCCGATCTGCTTCTGAGCGAGGGCAAGACCATCGAACGCGACATCTCGCGGCTGGCCGCCAAGGCGCGCGCTTCCGGAATCCATCTGATTCTTGCCACCCAGCGGCCTTCGGTTGACGTAATCACCGGATTGATAAAGGCCAACCTGCCCGCGCGCATCTCCTTTCAGGTCACCTCGCGCGTCGATTCGCGCACGATCCTCGACTCGATCGGCGCCGAGCGGCTGCTGGGCGCGGGCGATATGCTCTTTCTTCCGCCCGGTAGCGCGAAGCTGCGCCGCATCCACGGACCCTTCGTCTCCGAGCACGAAATCCGCCGCCTCACCGATTTTCTGCGCGAGCAGGGCTCGCCCGAGTACCAGATGGAAATCCTCGAGACCAAGGCTCCCGGAGAGGAAGGCGCCGCCCCGGGCGACGAGGAGCGCGACGAAATGTACGATGAAGCCGTGCGCATCGTGATGGAAACCAACCAGGCATCCATCTCGATGATCCAGCGGCGCCTCAGAATCGGTTACAATCGCGCGGCGCGGATGGTCGAGCAGATGGAGCGCGAGGGAATCGTGATGCCGGCCGACGGCGCCCGCCCGCGCGAGGTAAGGATGCGGTCGGCCAACTAGGCTTTGCCCGAATGAAGGGCGAGCACTCCTGTTTCGTCTCAAGATATTGCACGATTGCTGGGTTTGGATGTTCAAGGAAGGGTTCATCAAGGCGCTTCGTATCGCCGCCGCGGCCCTGACGGTTGCGGGTTTAGGGGGAGCGAGCTTCGAAGCGCGCACCGCTCAAACCGAGTCCGCGGTCACCCGCGCCGTCGATGGCCTGCAGCGTCACTACCGCGAAACCAGATCGTTCAGCGCGAAATTCGTCGAGCAGATCGCTCCTGTCGGCGCTCCCGCCCGGACCAGGACCGGGACCGTATATTTCAGCAAGCCCGGGCGAATGCGATGGGAATTCGATGAGCCTTCAAAGGAATTGATCGTCAGCGACGGCGAGCTCCTGTACAACTACGACCCCGAATTGAACCAGGTCATCGAGGCTCCCCTGACGCAGGCACTGCGCTCTCCCGGTGCCACCGAATTCCTGCTCGGCGTTGGAGATCTTTCCCGCGATTTCAACCCCTCGCTGGTCGGAGGTGCGTCATCCGACGGCTTGTTGCATCTGAAGCTTGCGCCCAAGAAACCAGGAAGCACGGTGGAGCTGGGACTTGAGGAAAAAAGCTACGACATTCGAACGATTCGGGTCACCGATCAGCTCGGCAACGTGACGTTTTTGAAGCTTGCCAACATCGAGAGCAATCACGCGCTACCCGACTCGATGTTTGCTTTCAGCCCGCCGGCCGGTGCGGACGTGGTGCGCTCGACCCCGGCAAGATAGCGTAATATTTGGCCATTTTGTCGTCTTGGCACCGCGCTTGCTTCTCACGATTGCTTCGCCGCTCGACGGCGAGTAGAAATATAGCCCCTCTAGCGGGTAGGCCGGTTAATGGAAAGGGTTCACCTCCTCACGCTCGGATGCCCCAAAAATCTCGCGGACAGCGAATTGATGCTGGGTGCGCTCGTGCGGGCCGGCTTCGAGGTCACGATGGACCCCGGGCAGGCCGAGGTTCTTGTCGTCAATACCTGCGCCTTTATAGATGCCGCCAAGAAGGAATCCCTCGATGCGATCATGGAAGCGGCGGAGTTGAAGAAACAGGCTTCGCATCGACGGCTCGTCGTCGCAGGCTGCCTCTCGCAGCGCTACGGCGCCGAACTGCGGCGGATGCTGCCGGAAGTCGATGTGTTCGTCGGAACCGGCAATTTTCTCGACCTGCCAGACCTCCTGCGACGCACCGAGCCGCCCGAGGCGCGTCCGGTCCCATACCCCGGAGCCGCTCATCTTCTTGGTCGCGCCGATTCCGCGCGCGTGCGCCCGGGTGATTTCTTCACCTCCTATTTGAAGATCTCCGAGGGATGCAATCATCGCTGCTCGTTCTGCATCATCCCCGCCATCCGCGGAAAACACGAGAGCCGGCCGATGGACGACCTGGTGGCCGAGGCAAGGACGCTCGCCGCCTCCGGGGTGCGCGAACTCAATCTCATCGCTCAGGACCTGACCGCCTATGGACGCGATCTCGATCCGCCGTCGTCCCTTGCGCAGCTTCTGCGCGGCCTCTCGAAGGTCGAGGGAATCCGGTGGATTCGGATGCTGTACTGCTATCCGAATTTTATCACCGATGATCTGCTCGACGCCGTCGCGTCGCTGCCCAATGTGGTGAAGTACGTGGATCTGCCGTTGCAACACGCCGACGACGGCATCCTGCGGGCGATGCGGCGGGAGCGCTCGGGCGCCTCCCTGCGCAAGCTTCTCGACCGCATCCGAACTCGAATCCCGGGTGTCACGCTCAGGACCTCGTTCATCGTTGGTTTTCCGGGCGAGGACGATGCGGCGTTCGAGAGGCTGCTCGAATTCGTCCGAGAGGAGGAATTCGACAGGGTCGGCGTCTTTACCTACTCTCGCGAGGAAAATACTCCTGCCTGTACGATGCCCGGCCAGGTGCCGGAGCGCGTCAAGCGGGCCCGCCGGGCCGCGCTGATGGAGGCGCAGGCGGAGATTTCACTGAAAAAGAACCGCGATTTGCTCGGACGTGAAATGGAAGTCCTGGTCGAGGCCCAACTGCCCGGGCGCAACGCGCGCTTGCGCGGGCGAACTGCGGGTCAGGCGCCCGATATCGACGGCGCGGTCTTTCTCAAAGGAGAGGCCGAGCCCGGCGAATTCGTCAGCGCCCGCGTCGAACGGGCGTTCAGCTATGACCTCCACGCACGGGTCGTCCAAGCAGTCGCGTGAACGACAGGAGAAAGGTGGCAAGCCATGCCTAAGAAAGCGGCCGCCGCGAATCGCAGAAAGTTCCTGGCCAAGGTGCGCGAGCACCTCCAGGACATGAAAAACAAACTCCTCAGCGAAATCGACTCGGAACTCCGAGCCGAACGCGAAGGCAACAAAGACGAAGGGATGGACACCTACGACCTTGCGTCCGAAGAGCGTGATCGCGAGATCAACTTCATCCTTTCCGACCGCGAGCGCCTCAAGATCAAGCAGATTGATGATGCGCTCGAGCGCATCGACGAGGGAAGCTACGGCGTCTGCGAGTCCTGCGGTCTCGAAATCGCCGAAGAACGCCTCGACGCGATGCCGTTTACCCGCCTGTGCCGCGACTGCCAGCAGGAGCAGGAGCGCGAGGCGAAAACCCAGCGCAGGTACGAGGATGAACGCAATACCTATCGCAAGCTCGGCTCTACCGATGCCGACGAAGAGAACCTCTGACGCGGCATGATGCCGACCGCCCGGCTCTGCCGCCGGACGCAGCCCCACGCGGCGGCGCCGCGGAGATAGCTCCGCGCCCGCCGATTGTGCGGAGACGCTCCGGCACATAGGATTTCTCCGAATGGAGCCGGGGCCGTACGCGGCGCCGGCGGCTCTCGCGAAAGGAAATGAGGATTTTCAGCGAATTCGCGGCTGATGCGGATCTGACCGATTCGCATCGCCGGGAAGCCCTGCGCGCGCGCATCCGGGCCAACTTCGCCGACGTCGCCGCCACCCTGATCTTTGCCAGCGCCAAGGGCGGTGCTGGCAAAAGCGTGATCGCCGTCAACGTTGCCGCCGCTTTGGCGCTCAAGGGCCGCAAGGTCGCCCTGATCGATGCGGATCTCAATTTCCCCAGCGTAAGCGCGATGCTTGGGATGAAACAGCCGCGCGGCCTGCCGATGGTCGAAGGTATTCAGCCGGCGCCCGGGCCCCACGGATTGCGCATCATTTCGAGCGACCTGCTCGCCGGAGGTGAGGCGCCCCCTATCGCGTTCGTCGAATCCGACGGCCAGGATTCCTCCCCTCTGGCGCCGAGCCTTCCTGCCGAACTTAGGCCGTCGGAAGCGTTCTTCCAGATGCTTGCCCAGTCGCGTCTCGGCGCTATCGATTTCGCGATAATCGACGTGGCTCCCGGAATCGAAGACCTGCACGCGCTCGCCCGGATGCTCACGGCCGATGGAATCGTGCTCGTAAGTCACACGTCCGGCCACGCCGTGCGGGCCACGCAACAGGCGGTGCGGATCCTGCGCCGCTGCGAAGCGCCCGTGCTCGCGATCGTCGAAAATATGGCCGGGTTCAATTGCGACGGGTGCCGCTCCGTGCGCCCACTGATGCCCGAAGGAACGCTGGCCGGCGTCGCAACCGATCTCGAACTTCCCGTGATCGGACGGCTTCCCTTTGACCCGAGGCTCGCCGAGTCAGCCGACCGCGGACAGCTCTTCGTTCACCAGTTCGCGGAAACTCCCCTCGCCAAGATCTTCTGCGACATAGCCCTGAGCATCGAACGCTTGGTGGCCGAGCACCACTGAAACCAGGACACGCGCGCTTTCTGCCCGCGGCGCGTCAGTCCGAGTCTGCCTCCTCGCTCGATTCGCGTCCCTGCGCCCGCCGCGAATACTCGAACATCCCGCATCCCAACCTCTCTCCCCATCGGTACGTTCCGAATCCGAGCGATGTGTAGATGCGGCTTCGGTTCGGTCCCGGGCGCGAAAGCGGTACGAATGCGAGCGGGATGCCGCGCAGATCGAGGCGATCGCCCTCGGCGTCGAGGGCCGCGGCCTCCAGTCGATGAGGCGGCGTGTCGGGCGCGGAGGTTTCGATCGCGAGTCTTTCAACCCTTAGTCCCGACCATCCGACATCCGACAACGCACGCCCGTGATGATGCGACGACCCGTCGTAGCCATCCACGTACCGAAGCTCGATCGCGTGCGGGCTTCCGGCCTCACCATCGAACATCGCCCACACCATCCTGCGCTCATTGAAGCGTTGCGGACCGAGTCCGGTGAAAGACACTCCCGCACGTGTGCTCGCGCGAAGCCGGTACTCGATGCCTTCCACCCTCGCGCGCCCCTCACAGAGGGCGAACAGTGCGGCGCTGCCCGCTGGCGCGGAGCGCGGATCGAACAGAACCGACGGATCGAATTTGCCCGCCCCCAACGGAACTTCGATCGCAACCCGTACGTCCGGGTCGAGCCTTCCAGTCGCAAGTGCGCTTTCGATGCTCAGATATTTTGAGCCGTCGGGCACAACCACCGCCGGACCTGAGAAAGTCAGCGCTAGCGAGTCGCCCCGAAGCGCCAGTGACAAGGGGCCCAGCGCCAGCCGGTCGGACTCGCGCACCGTCGTTCCTTCACAGGTGCAAAGGATCACTCGCCGCTCGCCCACGATCATCATGATGCGCGCGCCGAAGCCGGGAGCGCCCACGTCAAAACTCGCCATCGCGCCGATTCGCGATTGCGGATCGAAGAACTCAAGCCCGACGCGCGAAGGCATAACCGGAGCGGCCGAAGGGCTTGCCCGCGCGGCCGGCCGCGCGATCCTCACTATTTGCAGCGCGGAGCGCTCGCTCGAAGCTCCGCCAGTGGTGGGGGAGAACGTCTCCGTTATCGCGTTCAGACAGCCCCGCCGCAGCGGACCCTCCATCCTGACCGATACCGACAGCTCCAGTTGAGCCGTATCCACTCTGCGTTCGGATGCGATCGACGCGATGCGGCGGAGTGCGGGAACCTGGCTTTCGCGATGGCGATCGGTGAACGCCTGCACGAGGTTGTTAATCCCCCCTGCCGGGTATCTCATCCCGAAGCTCGATGCGATCCCCGCCATCCGCAGGCGCCGCGCCAGAGCGGCCATCGGGCCGTTGATGAACTCGTCGGTCGCGGACACTCGCGCGGAACCGGCCGGAAGCAACTCGTCGCCCCGGCGACGCACCCCGAGTCCGAAATCGATTCGGGGTTCGATGATGTTCCATCCATGGATCAGCAGCACGATCGCCCGCCCGAACCGGTCGACGATCGCCTCAAGCCGCTCGGCGATTAGATCCAGCATCCACGGAGCTTGCGCGGCGAGCTGCGAAATGCGGTTGCAATCGAGCTGATTGCGATCCATCGCGGCGTTGATCAACGCGCTCGCGCCAAGACGCGCCGCCAGTTCCCTCGTGATCTCGGCCGTATACAGGTCGTTGACCTTCGGATGAAGCGTCGCGCGCGCCGCCTCGCCCGCGCGCCCTCCGTGAGGCGCTATCAGCAGTACGGGCGAGTCGCCGGCTATCGTTTCGAGCCATGGCTCGGGGGGCATCCTTGGTGGGACCGCCGCCGTCATTTGGCGACCGATACCCGCTCGGCGCGTCCGTGAAGCGTCCTCGCGTGAAGCAGGAACGAAGCGATGAAGTAGTAGGCGATGAAGCTGAGCGATGCGCCCAGCATCACACGGTTGATCTCGGGCAGCATCAGGAGCATCGCGATCGTGACCACCGCCCACAGCACTCCCAGCGTCAGCGTAAGCGGCCTCAGCGGAATCGTGCGGTTCGGATAGATGTACTTGATCGGAACGAAGACCATCACTCCCAGCACCGCGAGCACGATCCAGTTGAATATCGCAGGCCCGCCGAGACAGTAGAGATAGAAAGCGACCAGGTTCCAGTAGTTGGGAAAGCCCAGAAAGTAGTGATCCGCGGTCTTCGCGTTCGTCTGGCAGAACCCGTACACGCTGGCCAGCATCAGGAAGCTTGCCAGCAGCAGGCCCGCGTGGGTCGTCGGGATGATCCCGGCCTCCAGCATCAGGAACACAGGCGCCACCGTGTACGTCAGATAGTCAACGATATTGTCCAGCAGCGTCCCGTCGAACGAAGGCACCCGCTGCTTGACCTTGACCAGCCTTGCCAGCGGTCCGTCGCTCGAATCGATGAAAGTGGCCGCGGCCATCGCCAGGAACGATGCCTTGAAGTCCCCGCGCGCAGCGTAGTAGATCGCAAGCAGTCCCGCAGCGGCGCCCAGCGCCGTGTAGAGATGCACTCCCCATGCGCAGGCGGTCAGAATCTTTTGCCTCGGCTTCATTCCGGACAAGCTTCCCGCCGCGATGCTCATTCTACTTGTCGGGCTTGTAGTCGCGCGGACCGAAATAGTCTTCGAGGATCGTCATGAAGGGTCCGCACGCGCGGCGCGCCTTCACCGTCCGCAACGCCTCCTCCAGCGACATCCTGCGATGGGCCCGCAAAAAGGCGATCGCGAGAGTGGGAGCGCGGTTCATTCCCGCGTTGCAATGCACATACACGCGGCCATGGCGGTCGACCAGCGAGCGCAGATCTTTGAGCGCCGCCTCGAGCCGGTCCGCCATCGCATCCGCGCTCCCGTCGGGGATCGGCGTGCGATGAAACCGGATTCCATGCGCATCGTATTCTTCGAGCAGGAGCTTCAGATCGAGCCCGTTGTGCCGCAGATCCTCGTCATCCTGAAGATTATGCACCGCGGCCACCCGATAGGTTTCCTTCAACCACGCGATATCCTCGCGGGCCGGGTACTCGCCGATCAGCAGCTCGTGCGAGATTTCGCTTACGGACGGGCGGCGGCCGCCGCGAGTCGCGCGATGGTGATGGTCATCGTCACGTCTGCTGAACCAATCCATCGACAGGAATTCACCTGCCTGTAAATTTACTAACTGAAATCGCCCCTGACCAGTCCGCGCCGGACGCGCCGCGGCTTTCGCCGCATCGCTCCGGGCTGCCCGCCGCCTTCCATTCGTATAGCCATATTGAAGCCAGTACCGATGCGGCGTCGGCTATCTGTCGCGTAGTCGCCGGACCCGCTTGGGCAACGAAGGCGTTCGCATACTGCGGGTTTCGCCGGGAGACCTTGCGCGCCTTGCGGTCGGCATCGATAAACTGGCGGACGAGTGCGTTGGCCCGCCTGATTTCCTCGATCTCCACGGGCCAGACCCCGTCTATCTCGCGGACCTTCACCTCGCGCGCCGCGGCGGGTTCTATCCTCGGTGCAAGGTAGTCGACCGCGGATTCGATGCGCGCGTGGATCCCGCGGTCGCGGCTGTAGCCGTCGTAACGGATGGTGCTGTGCAGGGGCTGGCTCGCGTCGGCCACGTAGTGCGATAGATAGCCCCCCTCGCGCAGCATCTGAGCGCAGTTGCCCTTGCGCCACGCGTTGCCGAATTTGCGCGCGGTATCCTCGATGCTCCACGGAAGCGTGCCCGATGCCTGAAGCGTCGCCTCGCCGACCTTCCGCTTCATCGCTGCCAGATCCGCGTTGAGCCCTGAAAGCGCCTGCGATGTATCGGGACTATAAAGCTCGAGATCGATATAGTGACGGATTTCCTCGCGCCGCCCGTAGCGCTCCTTGAGGATCGAGTCGGGCTCCACCGCTCGCTGCTCGAGCAGCGACTCGTTTCGCTCCAGAGCCGCCTTCAGCGGCGAGTCGGGCAGGGCGGCGACGGCGAGCCTGGTTATCATGCGATGGGTGTCGCGGTCCCATGCGCGCGCGCTGCCCCCATCGCACAGTTCCGCAACCAACAGCAGGCAGGCAAGAAAGAACCGCAACGCGAACCTTTTTAAACTCCTCTTCGCGCGCGGCCGTGCGAGCGCGATTCGCGATGCACCGCGGGAGCGGGCAGAGCCTTCACCGGGTCTCCCGCGGCGCGCGCCTTCCGTGCCTTCATCGGGGTTCGGCGCTCTCCCGCGATCGCCAGCACCGCGTTGCGCATATAGTCGGCGAGCTTGCGATATGCGCCCATCCCCTCCGAATTTTCGGCGAGGGAACGCAGGGTGGCCGCGCTGATCACGCTGCCGATCCGGACCTCGACGTGGTGTCGGCGCGGTATCAGGCTGCCTTTGCCCAGCACTTCGTGCGTGCCGCGAATCAGTATCGGCAGCACGTCGCATCCGCTGCGCAGCGCGAGATATCCCGCGCCGCTTTTGAACTCGTGGATGGCCCCGTCGGAAGAGCGGGTTCCCTCGGGGAACATCAGCACGCTCTTGCCGGCCGCCAACTCCTCGAGCGCATCATCCAGCGATTCAAGCTGCGCCCGCTCGCGGTCGAACGGGATCAGCGTGGTGAAGTTGGAGGCAAGAAATCTGCGCGCCGCGGTGTTGAAGAAATAATCCTTTGCGGCGAGCACCACCAAATCGTCGCCAATGCTACCGAGCGCGTATCCGACCAGCCCGAAATCGACGTGGCTGGAATGATTCGCGACGATCAGAACATTGCGGTTGGCCGGGATATTCCCGCGGCCCAATATTCGCGGCTTAAGCCAGTTCTCGAATATCGCCCGCTGCGCGCCGCGCGTCGCCGCCCGCGCCAGTCCCTGAACCAGGCCGGGCAGCTTCGGCGTGTAGGGCTCCGCGAATTGCGCATACGAGGGAAGCCGATAGCGTCCGTTCGATGCCTCCGTCGAGGCCAATCGCTGCAGATCCGCGACCGTTCGCAGATCCGTGGTCTCTTCAGGCCCGATCTCGCGCCCGGCGTGCTCGGCTATATGCTCCGCCAACTCCGCCATCGCCAGCGAATCGAGCCCAAGGTCCTCGATCAGCCGCGTTGCGGGCGTGACGTTGATCGCCTCGCTCGATACCTGCGCCAGCGCCTGCGCAAGCCACGGTTCGATTTCCGCTGCCGACGAGGCGGCCTGCTCAGCACCGCTCTCCAGCATCCTGCGCAGGATCGCGACCACCTCGTTGCGCTTGATCTTGCGCGTGCGGGTGCGGGGCAGCTCGGCGTCGGTGAAGCGCAGTATCCGGATGCGCTTGTGAGGGCTCAGGCCGCTTGCGATCTTCTCGAAATCGGCCCGCAGCCGATCCTCGACCGCCCGCCGGCTTTCACCGCGCGAGTAGGCGGGAACCGCCAGCGCCGCCACCTGTTCTCCCTCGCCGACCTTCAGGCCCACCACCGCCAGCTCCTTTAGATAGGGCGAATGGCCGTAGGCCTCTTCGAGTTCGTCGATGTAGATATTGTTGCCGCCGGAATCGACGATTACCTCCTTGGCGCGCCCGACGATATACAGCATCCCCTGTTCGTCGAAACGCCCGAGATCTCCCGTATGCAGCCATCCGTCGCGCAGGACTTCGTCCGTCGCCGCCTGGTTGCGGTAATAACCCGCCATCACGTTCGGCCCGCGGGCGATGATCTCTCCAATTCCGTTCGACTCGCCGTCCAGCTTTACTTCGATTCCGTTGAGCGGACGCCCGACCGAACCGACGACCAGGGGCTCGTCGGGATGCGCCGCGCTCAGAACCGGCGCCGCTTCGGTAAGACCGTAGCCTTCGAGCAGCCGGATTCCGATGTCGTTGAAGAACTCGGCCACACGGCGGGGCAGGGCGGACCCGCCGCTCACCGCGAGCCTGAGCCGTCCGCCGAGCGCCTGATGCGCCTGGCGAAAGAGGATCGATCCTGCGTTGACGGCGAAGTCGCGATCGAGGCGGCGATTCAGTTGTCGTAGCTGCCCGAACGCCGCCGCAAAGAACGGGCCGTGCTCCTCGACTTCATCGATGATTCTGCGATGAACCGCCTCCCATAGCGCCGGCACTCCGATCAGCGCCGTGGGACGCACGTCCGCCATGATCCGCGAAAGGTCCTTCGCATCGAAGTCAATCGGATATGCGATCGCGGCTCCGCTCGCGAGCGGCAGCAGCATCCCGCACGTGAATTCGAAGGTGTGATGAAGCGGCAGAAGCGACAGCAGCGTATCCTCGCCGGAAAGCGAGAACACACGTCCGATCATCCCGACCTCGGCGCCGAAATTCCCATGCGTGAGCATCACGCCCTTCGGCGCTCCGGTGGTCCCGGAAGTGAACACGATCGATGCCGGCGCCTTGCGATCGGGCGGAGGCGGAAGCGTTGCTCGCCGGCTCAGGATGAACGGGCGTGACAGCTCCGCAAGATCGATCCGCACGATCCCCGGAGCCGCTTCGTTGACTCCGCTGCCCAACCGCTCTCCGACCTCCGCGGAAACCAGTGCGGCCCGCGGCTCCGCGATCCTGCAGATCGGCCCGAGTTCCTCCACCGAGATCAGATGGTCGAGCGGCACGGCGATCGCTCCCGCGTACTGGATCGCGAAATACGCAAGCACCCAGTCGGGGGAATTCTCCGAAATCAGCAGCACGCGATCGCCCGGCTTGATTCCGCGCTGCGCAAGCAGCAATCCCGCGCGATGCGCCCGGTCGCGCAGCTCCCGGTACGTCGTCGTGGTCCTGCTGCCCGACGATGCGCGCGCGATGAGCGCGGGCGACGACCCGTAGCGCTCCGCCGCCCGCTCGATCAGATCGATCAGGTTGCGGAAGCGCGGCAGCGTTCGCGGCCGCACCCGGGTGTGAAAATCAAGCTGGGGAAAGATGTGCCGGCGCAGCCCCGGCATATGAACGTTGATCCAGTAGTCGCGCCAGTTGATCCGCTCCGGATGGTACGGATGGCGGGCGGCGTCCGCCGAACGCATCGAGGCGTAAAGCGCGCGGATGTTGGCGCCGTGGAAGGTATAAGTCAGCTCCTGGATATAGGGCCGATAAACCTCCACCAGCTCGCGCGCAAGGTCGGTGTTGTCCTTTATTGAATCGATTCGGCTCTCGAGGTTGCGCAGCCGCCGAGAGGTCTTGTTGTTCGTGACGGTCCGCACCACGTCCGTCATCCGTTTGAGCAACCGGGGCAGGGTGTCGCTGGCCAGATCGTAGGTGTTCTGCGAGACGACCACCGCCTCCAAATGCTTCGCCATCCTGCCCATCTCGCCCTTGTCGTTGCGATGCTCCTTGCGGTTGGCGAGCGCCGTCAGCTCCACCAGCCGGCGCATCGGAAGCGGATTCCGATCCGACGTGCAGAGTTGATAGATGGGCTTCTGCCGCTTGAGCAGCAGCGCGGCGAGAATCGGGATCATCGCGTGCGCCGCGAGATCGACCGGGATCACGTCCAGCACGAGATCGGCCCGCGCCGGATAGAACCTGTAACCCCGCCCCGCCAGATACGTCAGCGGAGCGCTGGTGTTCACGCCCTGGTTCCATCCCGGGAACGGGTCCGCCAGCGCGCTCTCGATGACCGCCGGACGCACCACCGTGACGTCGAGCGTGCCGCGCGCGGCCAGAACGAGCTGCTCGCCGAGGCTCTTCGTGTAGCTGTATGTGTTCGGCCATCCCCAGCTCAGCGAGCGCTGCTTGCCAATCTCCTTGAGTTTTTCCTCGACCCATCGCTTGCGGCGATGCTCGAGAGTGCGGGCCTGGTCGCCATCCGGCTCCTCTTCCTCATCGTCGCCCTGAAGCTCGCTGCGCCGCAGTTGATCGTGCGATTCCGCCTCGACCCGCGCGATCGCCGCGAGCGCGTCGCGAATCTCGCGCTCGAGATTGAAGTCCTTGCGGCCGATCGGGCACCAGTTCTCCGGAATGTCGTCCTCGTAGCGATGTCCATCCGCCGCGCCCGCCACGTAGCAGGTCGAGACGTGGAGCATCGCCGCTCCCGACTTCCGGCAGAAATCGATCACGTTGGCGACGCCGGTCGCATTGACCTCGATCGCTTTCGCGAGCGATGCCTCGAAATTGACGAGTCCCGCGCTGTGTACCACCGCATCGAGACTGTCGCGCTTGAACGGCTCGGCGCCGTCATTGAGCAGGCCCGGGTTCGTAATGTCGCCGGGGACCACGGCGACCTTCTCCTCGATGTAGCGATCGAAGCGCGAGCCCATCCGCTCCCGAAGCGGCGTCATCACCGGAGAATCCAGGATCTCCCGGCGAAAACGGTTGAGGCTGCTCCGCTTGTCGCCGCGGATGAGAAGATGCACGCGCTCGATCTCCGGATGATGCTTCAGCAGGAGCATCAGGAAGACCTTGCCGAGAAATCCGGTGGCGCCGGTCAGCAGGATCCTCCGATGGCGAAAGACCTGCTCCAGGGGCGGCATCGCGGGCGCCGCTCGCCCGTTTGAGCGGCCGTTGCTATTCGACATCGGCGATCACCAGGGGGGGCAGATGGAGATAGGTGATTGTCGCGGAGCGCCCCATTTCCGAGGTCGCCATCGCGATCGCTTCATCCAGCGTGTCCGCCGCTTCCCATCCCAGCCGCGCCGCCACTTCCGGTTCCTCGCATCCGGCGGCGATAACCCGGCCCACGTGCTGGCGCGCCGGCTCGCCCCAATACCACATGTAGAACGGATGCACCCCGTGGTAGGCATGGCCGTAGCGATACATGTGGATATACGTGGGATTGCGCGCGAACTCCTGCTCGAACTGCTTCTCCAGTTCCGTCGCCTCCGTCGTCTCCGCAAGGCATCGATGAAAGAACTCGATGTAGCTCGGGTGATGCTCCGGATGGAATTCGTCGCGCAGCGGATGGCAGACGATGACGGTGCCGCCTTCGCGCACCAGCGGCTTGCCCCGGTACATGTTGAACAGGTAACCGAGCCCGGTGCACTGCACGAGGACCGGGTTCATTATCGAATTCACGTTGTACGGGCATATGAACGGCACGCCGAGAATCAGGATGTCGCTCTGGCCCTTCACCGGAACCGCATACTGCTGGAACACCCGCGCCAGCGCCTTTTCGTGCACTGCCTCCGTCTCTCCCGCCCATACGCCCGTCATCCCGTAGGGCGACGCATAGCGATGCATCACCTCGCGCCGGAATTCATTGGTCATGTTCGAGAGCGCCCATCGGAATCCCTTGAGCCGCGCCCGGTCCCAGTCCGTGAACCTGTCCTCGTTCTTGTGCAGGAAATCCAGGGTCGGCCCGTACATCCTCGTGTTCACCGCCGTTTCCACCGTGAACACGTTGATGTTCTCGTTCACGATCCGGCCCATCCGGTTCGCGCTGCGATGAAGCGCCGAGCGGGTCGGGTCCATGTACGAATGCGAGTCGCGCAGCGTCGCGGCGTTGTGATGATGCCGCAGGCTCTGGTACGGGGCGAGTCCGACCGCCACCGACTTGTGTCCCCCGTCCATCGGGACGAGGTTGATGTTCACGTAGATCACGAGGTCCGATTCCGCCGCGCGCCGCGAAAGCCAGACTTCCTCGTTATGGTCCGTCTTCCCGAGCATCACCAGCTCGGCCCGATTCTCCGCATCGAAGTTGTAAAGCCGGTCGGGCCAGAACTGCTTGAACACCTTCTCGCCTACCATCCGCCGAATCTCCGATTCCGTCATCCGGCGATGAAGCGCCGTGGCGATCACGATGTGGACGTCGTCCACGCCGTAGTCGGCCAGCGTCTGCAGGACCTGGTTCAGCACGCGCTCGCGGATATCCGGCCGGCGCATCGGAGGCAGAGGAAGGCTGATGTCGTCAACCGCGATCGTCACCCGCATGTTCGGATTGAGCTGTGCGAACAGCGGATCCGCGTTCTCCGGGCGAAGCAGCGCATATCGGATCGCCTGATCCGGATCGGGCAGCTCGTCCAGCGGCGGCGGCGGATAGATCACCCTCGTTCCCACCGGCAGCTTCTCGAAAAGGAATTCGTCACCGTATGCGATCAGGCGGCGCTCAGAGCGGCGGTTCACCGTCACGACGAGCTCCCGACGCGCACCCACCTGATGCTTCAAATCCGCCGGTTTGAGTTCTTTGAGCTTTGCCTCAGGACGCGCCATCCGCTGGTCTCCCCGGAAATTCGAGGATGACATCGCCGGCCCCTTCCCCCGACGCGTCATCGATGGATGTTTCGAAGCTGAGGATCGGCCACTTGCGGCTCATCGCCGCGGATTTAAGGCGCCGATCTGGATTTACCGCCACCGGATGTCCCACGGCGGCGAGAAACGGAAGATCATAGTAGGAATCCGCGTAGCCCCAGCAATCCGCGAGTTCGATTCCGCTCTCGGCCGCATAGCGGCTGCACCACGCCGCCTTCTCATCCGCGGCCATCACCGGCTCAGCAAGCCGTCCCGTCGCGCGCCCGCGCGAGATCACCAGCCGGTTCGCCGCGAATCGCGCGATCCCCAAATGAGCCGCCAGGGGCGTGACGATGAAATCGGGCGAGCCAGTGACCAGGACCGGTTCGAGCCCGACCTCCCGGTTGGCCTCGACCAGCTCGATCGCGCGCGGGTACAGATGCTTGATGAGAACGCGCTCGCAGTATTCCTCGCCGAGCGAGAACAGCCGATCCGCGGAAACTCCCTTGAGCGATTCGAACAGGACATGGTTCAGCACCCGCCGGTCCTTCCTTTCCGCCGCATACAGCACAGGGGCGCGGGCCGCGAACGAGATGAGCGAGCCGATCCTGCCGCTCCATTCGCCAAGGTTTGCAAGAATGAACAGCGCGGCGTGCACCAGGTTGAGATCCGCCAGAGTGCCGTCGAGGTCGTAAAATGCCGCGCGGCGCGCCCGTTTCACGCGCCCGTTGCGGGAGTTTCCGGCACGTCGAACTGACATGTCATTCTA
>Ga0070740_10001120_pt1 | contig 40011 bp, 32 predicted proteins | sample Coa_R2_FD_67286 | JGI IMG/M metagenome (GOLD analysis project Ga0070740, IMG submission 67286) | Surface soil microbial communities from Centralia Pennsylvania, which are recovering from an underground coalmine fire - Coalmine... | ecosystem: Environmental > Terrestrial > Soil > Unclassified ... | reverse complement strand
GACGTGGCGGTGTTCCTGATCGTCGGCATCGCCATCGGCCCGGCCGGGTTGGGTCTTGTCAACGTCAAGGCCGATTCCGCGCTCTACCAGATCATCCTGCTGTTCGGCGCGAGCTATATTCTCTTTGACGGCGGCGCGTCGTTGCGCCTGGAAGTTCTGAAACGGGTGTGGATCACAATCGTCGTCATCTCGACGGTCGGCGTGCTGATCACCGGAGCGGTCACCGGCCTTGCCGCGCACGCAGTGCTCGGCGTGCCCTGGATGGTGGCGCTGCTGATGGGCGCCGCGCTCGCCTCGACCGATCCCGCGACGCTGGTGCCGATCTTCCGCCAGGTCAAAATACGGGATCGGGTCGCGCAGACGGTGATGAGCGAATCGGCGTTCAACGACGCCATGGGTGCGATCGTCACTTTCGGCGTGCTGGCTGTGGCCATGGGCACGGGGGAATTCTCGCTTGCCGGCTCGCTGTTCGATCTGCTCAAGCAGGCCGGCATCGGCATTGTTGCCGGGGCAACTCTCGGCTACCTCGCCGCGCTGGTGATCGCGCATGATCGCTGGGGTTTCCTCGCGGAATACGCGCCGGTGGTGACGCTGGTGGCGGTGATCGGCGCCTATTTCGCCGCCGACGGTCTGCAGGCGAGCGGCTTTATGGCCGTGTTCGTGTTCGGCATTGTGGTCGGCAACAAGGGTGCCTTCGGCTTCACGATGCAGGCGGGCGAAGCGCAGAAGCTCGATGATTTTGTCATGACGACCGCATTCATCATGCGCCTGTTCATTTTCATCCTGCTCGGCGCCCAGGTCGATTTCCACCTCATGAGTCTGTACTGGCTCGGCGGCATCGGCGTCGTCTTGATCTTCATGCTGGTCGCGCGGCCGGTCACGGTCTTTGCCTGCGCGCTGCCCGACCGCCGCGCCAGATGGAGTTTCAACGAAATGCTGTTCATGTGTTGGACGCGCGAAACCGGCGTCATCCCCGCGGCGCTCGCCGGCCTGCTGCTCGGCATGAAGGCGCCGGGTGCGCAGATCATCGCCGCCATCACATTCATCGCGATCCTGATGACGATCTTGATTCAGGCGCCGACGACGAAATGGCTCGGGCAGCGGCTTGGACTGCTCGAGGAGATCAAGAAGCGTCCAGCACGAAAAAGAAATTGAGAGCAAAGGGAGGGACATATGGCCGGAAATCTGCGGTTTTCCAATCCAACCACCTTGGCGAAGCCGCCGGGTTATTCCTACGTCGTCGAAGCGACCGGGCCGAACCGTTTGATCTATCTGGCGGGTCAGCTCGGCCTCGACATGAACAACCAGTTCGTCGGCGCGCCGGGCGATTTCCGGGCGCAATGCGCGCAGGCCTTCGAGAACATGACCCGCGCCCTGGCGGGGGCCGGCGCGCGCTGGAGCGACGTCGTCAAGATCAACAATTACCTGGTCGACATTCAGGCCAACATGGCGGCGTTCCGCGACGTGCGCGACCGCTACCTCAACACCGCAGCACCGCCCGCATCCACCACCATCGGCGTGCCGGCATTGGCGCGCCCTGGCGGCCTGTTCGAGATCGAAGCGGTTGCGGTGCTGCCGGCGAAGGCGGCGGCAAAGGCTGCGTCCAAAGCCGGCGGCAAGAAGAAGGGCAAGGCTTCAAAGAAAAAGCGGCGCTAGGAGTCTAACCGCTCCTCCCCGCGAAAGCGGGGAGGAGCGGAGACTGAATTAGTGCGCCTCGTCCCAGTTGCCGGCGGCGCGGGCATCGACCTGCAACGGCACGTGCAGCGCCACGGCCGGGTGCGGAGCGCTCTGCATCACGCTCTTGATCACCGGAAGCGTGCGCTCGACCTCCTGCTCCGGCACCTCGAAGATCAATTCGTCGTGCACCTGGAGCAGCATCTTGGCCTTCAGTCGGTCCTTGGCCAGCGCCGGCTCGATCTGGATCATGGCGCGCCTGATGATGTCGGCGGCCGACCCCTGCAAGCGGGCATTGATCGCGGCGCGCTCGTTGAACGAACGTATCGACGGGTTGCTCGCCTTGATGTCCGGGTAGTGGCACTTGCGGCCGAACAGCGTCAGCACGTAGCCGTTGGCGCGGCAGAACTCGCGCGTCTCGTCCATGTAATCGCGGATGCCCGGAAAGCGCTCGAAGTACTTGCGGATGTAGGTGCCGGCCTCGTTTTTGTCGATGCCGAGCTGCGCCGCCAAGCCGAACGCCGAAATGCCGTAAATGATGCCGAAATTGATCGCCTTGGCGCGCCGGCGCACGTCCGGCGTCATGTCCTTGACCGGCACGCCGAACATTTCCGACGCCGTCATGGCATGAATGTCGACGCCATCCTGAAAGGCCTTGCGTAGCGCTGGCACGTCGGCGACCTCCGACAAAAGGCGCAGCTCGATCTGCGAATAGTCGGCCGACACCAGCTTCATGCCGGGCGCGGCGATGAAGGCGCGCCTGATCTTGCGGCCGTCCTCGGTGCGGATCGGGATGTTCTGCAAATTCGGCTCGGACGACGACAGGCGGCCGGTCGAGGTCGAGGCCAGCGCGTAAGACGTATGCACGCGGTGCGTCGCCGGGTTGACATAATTCGGCAGCGCCTCGGTATAGGTCGAGCGCAGCTTGGAGACCTGACGCCAGTCGAGAATCTTGCGCGGCAGCTCGTGCCCCGCCTCGGCGAGCTCTTCGAGCTCGCGCGCGGTGGTCGACCACTGACCGGTCTTGGTCTTGCTGCCGCCAGGCAGTCCCATCTTGCCGAACAGAATATCGCCCAATTGCTTGGGTGAGCCGACATTGACCTGCGTGCCGGCAATGGCGTTGATCTCCTTTTCCAGGACAGCCTGCTTCTTGCCGAACTCGTGCGAGAGCTGCGACAGCACCGCCGGATCGATGGCGATGCCGCGCTCCTCCATGCGCCCAAGCACCGCCGGCATCGGCCGCTCCAGAGTCTCGTAAACGGTCACGACCCGCTCGGCGGTCATGCGCGACTTCAATGCCTGCCACAGCCGCAGCGCGATGTCGGCATCTTCCGCGGCGTAGGCGGCGGCGCGGGCGATCGGGGTTGCCTCGGGTGTGAACAGCGCCTTCTCTTTGTTCTTGGCGTCGTTGAAGCGCGACGGTATGCGATCGAGATAACGGCTGCCGAGCGAGGCGAGATCGTGCGCCTCCTTGCCCGCGTCGAGCACGTAGGACATCAGCATGACGTCGTCGACCGCGCCGAGGCGGATGCCGCGGCAGGCGAGCACCAGCCAGTCGCGCTTGATGTCGTGGCCGACCTTGATCACGGCGTTGTCTTCGAGGAGCTCCTTGAGCGTCGCCAGCGCCTCTTGTTCGCCGATCTGGCCCTGACAAAGCTTGGCGGCGAACAGGCCGGAGGCCTCGCCTTCGGCCGCCTCGCGATGGCCCAGCGGCAGATAGGCGGCCGCATTTGGCGCGACCGCGAGTGCAAGGCCGCAGAGTGCGGTCTGCATCGGGTCGAGGCTGCTGGTCTCGGTTCGCAGCGCCAGCGCGCCGGCATCGTGCGCGCGCGCGATCCAGGTCTTGAGCTTGGCGAGCGTATCGATGGTTTCGTATTTGGCGGCGTCGAATTTGCTGGCGCGCAGCGCCTCGAGCCGCCGCGCAGCGAGCGAGATCGGCGTCAGCGACGGCGGTCCGGCAATGCCGGTGGCGCCGCGCGGGGCGGGCGCTGCAAGTGGCAGCAGGCCCTGGCCGGCGGTGCGCCCCGCCGGGGCGGCCGGCGCTGCGGGCTTTGCCGGCGTCGACGACAGGCTTGCATCCGGCTCGATTTGGCTGGCGTCGATGCCGGCCTTTTCCGCGATGCGGCGCGTGATCGAGGTGAATTCCATCGCCTTCAGGAAGGCGATGAGGTGCTTGTAATCCGGCTGGTGTACGGCGAGCTGATCGACCGGAACCTCGAGCGGCACCTGGCTGTCGAGGGTGACGAGCCGCTTGGAGATGCGTGCGAGCTCGGCATTGTCGATGAGGTTCTGCCGGCGCTTGTCCTGCTTGATCTCGCCGGCGTGCTTGAGCAGCGTCTCCAGGTCGCCGTACTTGCCGATCAGCTCGGCGGCCGTCTTAGGGCCGATGCCCGGCACACCCGGCACGTTGTCGGTGGAATCGCCGATCAGCGCCTGCGCCTCGATCACTTTCTCGGGCGGCACGCCGAACTTCTCGATCACCTCGGCGCGGCCGATGCGGCGATCCTTCATGGTGTCGTACATGATGACGCCGTTGCCGACGAGCTGCATGAGGTCCTTGTCGGAGGACACGATGGTGGTGGTCGCCTTGGCCTCGCAGGCCAGCCGCGTGTAGGTCGCGATCAGGTCGTCGGCCTCGTAGCCCTGCTGTTCGAGGCACGGGATTTCGAAGGCGCGCACCGCCTCGCGGATCAGCGGGAACTGCGGCTTGAGGTCGTCGGGCGCGTCGGGCCGGTGCGCCTTGTAGTCGGGGTAGAAATCGTTACGGAAGGTATGTTCGGATTTGTCGAAAATGACCGCGAGATGCGTCGGCTTCTCGTCCGGCTTCATCTCGGCGAGCAGCTTCCACAGCATGTTGCAGAAGCCGAGCACGGCGTTGACTTGGAGGCCGTCCGATTTGCGCGTCAGCGGCGGCAGCGCATGATAGGCGCGGAAAATGTAGGACGAGCCGTCCACCAGGAAGAGGTGATCGCCCTTTTTCAGCGGACGCGCCGCCGGGTTGGCCGGAACGGCTTGGCTCTCGGTGGACTTGGCCGCGGGCTTTTCGGCCGGTTTGGCCTTGGTCTTGGCTTTGGCGTTGGCTGGCATGACGGCAATGTGGGCCGCCGGCCGGCTTTTATCAATGCGCCTGCGGCGGCATGTGAATCATTCCGCCGGCTGCAGCACCGCCGTGCGCTTCGGCGGCGCCACATGGAACAGGCGCGGCCGCTCGAACAGGACGTTGGCCCAGGTTCCGCGCACGCCCCAATAAAGCGCCAGCGAGCCGAGCACGCCGGCAAGCGTGGTCAGCGCCGCGATGCTGCCGATGTCGGCTCCCGGAGCGATCTTGAGCAGCGCTGTTCGGGTCGCTGCCATCGGCAGGAAAAAGGCGAGATAGATGACGATGGAGTTGCGTCCGCAGTAACGCAGCGGCTTGAACAGGTCGGCCATGGCCATCAGCGACGCCGCGGTCACGACGGCGACGGCGCCCGCCAGGCCGAGCAGCAGCGAAAAATAGGGCCGCGTTTCATAGCCGACGGCGACGAAGCCGCCGTTGACGAGCGCCCAGATGATGAGTCCGCGAACGGCCCACACCGGGTGCTGCTGGGCGCGCGCGGTGAGCGCGAAGATGGGCTTCGCCATGACATAGCCGGTGTAGCAGTAGACAAAGCGCGCGGCGAACTCGTCCGGCACCATCCAGCCGGTATTGACATGCGCGATTTCCAGTGCGGCGCCGAACAGCCACACGATCGGCATCGGCACGCGGCGCGTCAGCTTGATGACGACGAAGAATATCGGCAGCAGATAGATGAACCAGAGCGTCCCGAACGGGTCGATCAGCGACAACAGATAAAGCCGCGCGACCTCGGAGAAGCCGCCGTGACCGGCCAAGTCAGGCGCCTTCACGGCGAACTGGATAGTCATCCACAGCAGATAGAAATAGGCAAAGTGCACGACCTTGCGATCGAGATACTGGCGCCAGGGCCGATCGATGACATTGGCGAGGAACAAGCCCGAGATCATGAAAAAGTCGGGCATGCGGAACGGCAGCGCGAAAGCGACCAGCGGATGCAGCCAGCCGGTCCGTCCGGCGGCCGCTTCGACGCCGAGCGTCGAATGCATCATCACGACAAAGATGATGCAGAACCCCTTGGCGTAGTCGACCCAGTCGACCCGCCCGTCATGCATTTGCACCCCGTTCATGCCGATTTCTTAGACGCGCGGCGGTTTCATTTGCCTTTACGCGACCGGTGAATCTCGTGCCGATCTGGCGGGCCCCGGAGCCCTCTGCTATGAGGACGCCGCCAGTTCAGAGCTGGAATCGTTAACCATCACGGCATTTACCAATGCGCGTTGCCATGATCGGCACCGGCTATGTCGGCCTCGTTTCCGGGGCCTGCTTTGCCGACTTCGGCCACGAAGTGACCTGCGTCGACAAGGACCGCGGCAAGATCGCGGCGCTCGGTCGCGGCGAAGTGCCGATCTACGAGCCGGGTCTGAACGATCTGGTCGCCGCCAACGCGCGCGGCGGCCGCTTGAAGTTCACCACCGAACTCGCGCCGGCGGTTGCCGCCGCCGATGCCGTGTTCATCGCCGTCGGCACGCCGTCGCGGCGCGGCGACGGTCACGCCGACCTGACCTTCGTCTACGAAGCGGCGCGCGAGATCGCCCGTGCGCTCGACGGCTTCACGGTGGTGATCACAAAATCGACGGTGCCGGTCGGCACCGGCGACGAGGTCGAGCGCATCATCAAGGAGACCCGGCCGGCCGCCGAATTTGCGGTGGTGTCGAACCCGGAATTCCTGCGCGAGGGCGCCGCCATCCGCGACTTCAAGCATCCCGATCGCATCGTCGTCGGCACGACCGAAGCGCGGGCGCGCGAGGTGATGAGCGAGCTTTACCGGCCGCTGTACCTCAACCGCGCGCCGCTGCTGTTCACCGATCGGCGGACCGCCGAGCTCATCAAATACGCCGCCAACGCCTTCCTCGCCACCAAGATCACCTTCATCAACGAGATCGCGGATCTCGCGGAGAAGGTCGGCGCCGACGTGCAGGAGGTCGCGCGCGGCATCGGGCTCGACAACCGCATCGGCTCGAAATTCCTCCATGCCGGGCCGGGGTTCGGCGGCTCGTGCTTCCCCAAGGACACGCTGGCGCTGCTCAAGACCGGGCAGGACAACGACGCGCCGCTGCGCGTGGTCGAGGCGGTGGTGGCGGTCAACGACGCGCGCAAGCGCGCCATGGCGCGCAAGGTCGCGCACGCGCTCGGCGGCGAGCTGCGGGGCAAGACCATTGCGGTGCTCGGCCTGACCTTCAAGCCGAACACCGACGACATGCGCGAGTCGCCCTCGATCCCGCTCATTACCGCCTTGCAGGATATGGGCGCCAAGGTGCGCGCCTACGATCCGGCCGGCATGGAACAGGCCAAGCCTTTGGTCAGCAACGTGGCGTTCTGCCAGGATGCCTATTCCTGCGCGGAGGGCGCTTCCGCTTTGGTGATCGTCACCGAGTGGGAGCAGTTTCGCGCGCTCGACTTCGACCGGCTCAAAGGCGTCATGCAGCGCGCTGTATTGGTCGACCTGCGCAATATCTATCCGCCGGACGAAGTGGCGCGCGCCGGCTTCACCTACGAAAGCGTGGGGCGGGCGAAGAAACAGTAACCTGTCATTCCGGGGCGCGAGCGTAGTGAGCGAACCCGGAATCCAGCGTCATCCGCGCAATGCGTGCCGCTCTGGATTCCGGATCCGGCGCTAAAGCGCCGTCCCGGAGTGACGAGAATTTAATGCGCGAATTTTCTGAGCCTCTTCCGATCGACGAAGCCCTGCCGCGGCTCACCGCCGCGCTGGCGGCGAACAATTGTGCCGTGCTGGTGGCGCCGCCGGGCGCCGGCAAGACGACGCGCGTGCCGCTGGTGCTGCTCGACGAGCCCTGGGCCAGGGGCAGGAAAATCCTGGTGCTGGAACCCCGCCGGCTGGCGGCGCGGGCCGCCGCTGCGCGCTTGGCCTCGACTCTGGGCGAACAGGTCGGCGACACCGTGGGCCTGCGCGTACGTTTCGGCTCGAAGATATCGAAACGCACGCGGATCGAGGTTGTCACAGAGGGCGTGTTCACGCGGCTCATCCTCGACGACCCCTCGCTCGAGGGAATCGCCGCGGTCCTGTTCGACGAATTCCACGAACGTTCGCTCGATGCCGATCTCGGCCTCGCACTGGCCAGCGACGTGCAGCAGGGGCTGCGTGACGAACTGAAAATTCTGGTGATGTCGGCGACGCTCGACGGCGCCCGCGTGGCGGCGCTTCTGGGCAATGCGCCGGTGGTCGAAAGCGAGGGCCGCAGCTACCCGGTCGAGACCCGCTATCTCAGCCGTGATGTCCGAGCGCGCATCGAGGATCAGGTGGCTGCCGCGGCTGAACGCGCCCTGCGCGCGGAGCCGGGCTCGCTTCTGGTGTTTCTGCCAGGCGCCGGCGAAATCCGCCGCACCGAGACGCTGCTCAAGGAGCGCGTGGGCGATCCGGCCGTCGATATCGTCGCGCTCTATGGCGCGCTCGACGCACGCGAGCAGGACCGCGCCATCTCGCCTGCGCCGGCAGGCCGCCGCAAGGTGGTGCTGGCGACGTCGATTGCGGAAACCTCGCTCACCATCGAGGGCGTGCGCGTGGTCATCGACAGCGGCTTGTCGCGGGTGCCGCGCTATGAGCCGGACGTAGGTCTCACGCGGCTGGAAACCGTGCGGGTGTCGCGCGCCGCAGCTGATCAGCGCCGCGGCCGCGCCGGCCGTACCGAGCCCGGCGTTTGCTACCGCCTTTGGGATGAGCCGCAGACCGGTTCGCTCGAGCCCTATACGCGGCCGGAGATTTTGTCGGCGGATTTGTCGTCCTTCGTGCTCGATCTGGCCGAGTGGGGCGCGAGCGATCCGGGTACGCTCGCCTTTCTCGATCCGCCGCCGGCCGCGGCGCTGAGCGAAGCCCGCGTTCTGCTGAGCGAACTGGGCGCGCTCGACAAACACGGCCGCATTACCGAAGAGGGCCGCCGCTTGCGCGCGTTGCCGCTGCCGCCGCGGCTTGCGCGCATGGTGGTCGATGCGGCGGCGGAAGGTGCGGGCTTGGTCGCCGCCGAGATCGCCGCAGTGCTCACCGAGCGCGGACTGGGCGGCGATGATCCCGATCTGCGCCACCGTCTCGATCAGTTCCGCCGCGACCGCTCCGCCCGCGCACAGGATGCGCGCGCGATGGCCGCACGCTGGGCCGCCTCTTCCGTCACCTCACCCCTTGAGGGGCAGGCCGGCGGCCGGAGGCCGCCGGGAGGGGGGTCGGCAGAAAAGATACCCCCCACCCTAACCCTCCCCCTCAAGGGGGGAGGGAATAAGCCGAGCACGGGGGGAGGTGACGAGGAAATCTCCGCCGGCGTTATCCTCGCGCTCGCCTACCCCGATCGCATCGCCAAGAACCGCGGCGGCGGGCAGGGCGCTTTCCTGCTCGCCAACGGCCGCGGCGGCAATGTCGACGCAGCCTCCGCGCTCGCGCGCCAGCCGTTCCTGGCGGTGGCCGAACTGACCGGCACGGCCGCGGCCAGCCGCATCGTGCTGGCGGCGCCGATTACGCTTGCCGAGATCGAGGCGCGCTTCGCCGACGCGATCGAGGATCGCGATGCCGTCGTCTTTGACGCCGGCTCGGCGTCGTTACGGGCGCGCCGGACGCGTCGTCTCGGCGCGGTCGTGCTTGCCGAACAGGTCAAGCCCGTCACCGCCGATGCCGATACCGCGAAACGTCTGGCCGAGGGCATTGCCGCGCTGGGGATCGACAGCCTGCCGTGGAGCAAGGCGCAGCGGCAGTTGCGCGATCGTGTCCTGTTCCTGCGCCGCTCTGAAGGCGACGAGTGGCCGGACGTCTCGGATGCCGCGCTGACGGCCGGCGCTGCGGAATGGCTCGCGCCGTTTCTGACCGGCAAGACCGCGCTGGCCCACATCGGTGCGGACGACCTTGCCGCCGCGCTCGATGCCTTGATCCCTTGGAATCTGCGCAAGCGCCTCGAGGCCGAGGCCCCGACACATTTCACGGCGCCGACCGGCTCCACCGTGCCGATCGACTACGAGGCCGAGCAGGGTCCGACCGTCTCCATTCGCGTGCAGGAATTGTTCGGTCTTGCCAGGCATCCCGCGATCGCCGGCGGGCGCGTGCCGCTGGTGATTGAGCTGCTGTCGCCTGCGCACCGCCCGGTCCAGGTCACCCGCGACCTGCCCGGCTTCTGGCGCGGCAGCTATGCCGACGTGAAGGTCGAGATGCGCGGCCGCTATCCCAAGCATCCCTGGCCCGACGATCCGTTGTCGGCGCCGGCCACCCGGCGCGCCAAGCCGCGCGGGCGCTAAAGTTTTACGCAACGGCTTAACCGGCCGCTCAGCATCGCGAAATCACCGCGGCCGCCGTTAATCCTGCCTTGTGACATTGATGCCAGTGAGGTGGCATGCGTCAGGTTCTCGTCCTTGCCGCCGCGCTCTTGGTCGGCGGCAGCTATATTGCCCGCTACGCCGACAAGGCGACGGTCGCGGCGCCGCCTTTGCGCGCCGCCGCCGTGCAAGCCGGCGAGCCGGCGCAAAGCTCGGCCGGCCAGCACCGCATGCAGCTCGTCAGCGGGCGCGACGGTCATTTTCGCGCCGATGCACGGGTGGACGGCGGTCACGTGCAGTTTATGGTCGACACCGGGGCGACGCTGGTGGCGCTGCGCGAAACCGACGCGGCGATGGCCGGCATCCGCCCGATGCCGCGCGACTACACCGCGACAGTCTCGACCGCCAACGGCACCATCAAGGCCGCGCGCGCCAAGCTCGATCGCATCGAGGTCGGCGACATCACCGTGTTCGACGTGCCGGCGCTGGTTTTGCCGGACGAGGCGCTGGCGCAGAGCCTGCTCGGCATGGCCTTCCTGTCGCGCCTGCACCGCTACGAGGTGGCCGACGGCCGCCTGCTGCTCGAGCAATAACGCAGCTACAATCAAGCGCGACAATGGCCGTAAGGAACCGCTTTGCGGGCCTCACGCGTTGGGGTATTTGATCGCTGGCGCCTCGCGCGCCCATTTGAGGACGTGATGTTTCCGACGCCGAAATCCTCGCTGTCGCCCAATACCTACGCCTATGAGTCGTCGCCGCTGGTCAAGCCGACCGGCTTCCGCGAATACGACGCGCGCTGGCTCTTGGAAAAAGAGATCAACCTGATGGGCGTGCAGGCGCTCGGCATGGGGCTTGGCAAGCTCATCGCCGAGCTCGGCGTCAGGCAGGAGATCGTCACCGGCCACGATTTCCGCAGCTACTCGGCCGCGGTGAAGATGGCGCTCGTCTCCGGATTGATGGCCGCGGGCTGCAAGGTGCACGACATCGGGCTCGCTTTGACGCCGATGGCCTACTTCGCGCAATTTGCCCTCGACGTGCCTTGCGTCGCCATGGTCACCGCCTCGCACAACGACAACGGCTGGACCGGCGTGAAGATGGGCGCCAACCGGCCGCTGACCTTCGGGCCGATCGAAATGAAGCGGCTGAAGGAGATCGTGCTCGGCGCGCATTTCGATCTCAAGGGTGGCGGCTCCTACGTCTTCGTCGAGAATTTCCCCGACCGCTATATCGCCGACCTCACCAACCGGCCGAAGCTCAAGCGCAAGCTCAAGGTTGTCGCAGCCTGCGGCAACGGCACCGCCGGCGCCTTTGCACCGCGGGTGCTGCAGGCCGTCGGCTGCGAGGTGGTGCCGCTCGACTGCGAGCTCGACCACACCTTCCCGCGCTACAATCCCAACACCGAAGACATGAAGATGCTGCACGCCATGCGCGACGCCGTGCTCATCAACCGGGCCGACGTGGCGCTCGGCTTCGACGGCGACGGCGACCGCTGCGGCGTGGTCGACAACGAGGGCGAGGAGATTTTCGCCGACAAGGTCGGCGTCATGCTGGCGCGCGACATGTCGGCGCTGCACAAGAACGCGACCTTCGTCGTCGACGTCAAGTCGACGGGACTGTTCCTGACCGACCCCGTGCTCAAGGCCAATGGCGTCAAGGCCGATTACTGGAAGACCGGTCATTCCTACATCAAGCGCCGCGTCAACGAGCTCGGCGCCATCGCCGGCTTCGAGAAGTCGGGGCACTTCTTCTTCAACAAGCCGTTCGGCCGCGGCTATGACGACGGCATGATCTTCGCACTCGCCGTCTGCGACATGCTCGACCGCAATCCGGCAAAGAGCATGGCCGACCTGCGCAAGGCGCTGCCCAAGACCTGGGGCTCGCCGACCATGTCGCCGCATTGCGATGACGAGAAGAAATACGCCGTGGTCGACGCGGTGGTGAAGCACTTCGAGCAGGCCAAGGCAAAAGGCGACAAAGTCGCCGGGCAGGCGATCCGCGACCTTGTCACCGTCAACGGCGTGCGCGTCACGGTCGAGGACGGCACCTGGGGCCTGGTGCGGGCGTCGTCGAACAAGCCCGAGCTTGTTGTTGTCGTGGAGAGCCCGGCATCGGAAGCGCGCATGCGCGACATGTTCAAGGCGGTCGACGCCGTGCTGCGGCGGCACCCCGAAGTCGGCGCCTATAATCAGACGATTTGAGCTTCACCACTCCCAATAGCGGCCGGTGCCGCCGATCATGACCACGATCAGTCCGATCGGCAGGTTGATGGCGATGATCCGGCGGATCTGATGGAGGCTCGCTGCGGCCGCCGGCCAATCGCCGGCATCGACCGTGCGCTTGAAGGCAAGCCACGGCCCGTGAAACAGCCCGGCGAACAGCAGCACCATGACCCAGCCGAGCGCCTGCATGACATTGACGTAAGGCGGCGCGCCGGCAAAGCCGCCGAAATAGACGGCCAGCATCCAGTAGCCGGTGCCGACCAGCAGCACGACCGAGACCCATACCCAGGGGAAAAACTTGGCAAAGAAACCGCGCCAAAGCGTCAGGCGCTGTGGCGTCTCCAGCTTGCCCACGGCCGGGCGCAGGCAGACATAGGCGGCAAACATGCCGCCGACCCAGACCACGGCGCTCAGCACATGCAGCGTAAGGGCAAGGACGATCATCGGTGCGATCATCCACCGCCGTCATTGGCCGCGCAAGGCATCGCCCGTAAGATCGGACGATGCGCATCGCCATTCTCGGCGCCGGACCGGCGGGGCTCTATCTTTCCTATCTGCTGAAGCGCCGCGGCGGCGCCGACGTCGTCGTCATCGAACAGAACGCGCCCGACGCCACCTTCGGCTTCGGCGTCGTGTTCTCCGACCGCGCGCTGGAGTTCCTGCGCGAGGACGATGAGGCGACCTACGCCGCGATCGTGCCGCACATGGAATCCTGGAGCGACATGACGCTCGACCTGCGCGGCGAGCGCGTCGTTATCGACGGCATCGGTTTTTCCGCCATCGGCCGGCTGCATCTGTTGCATCTGCTGCAGGCGCGCGCCGCCTCGGTCGGGGTCGCGCCGATCTATCGGCGCGCGGTCAAGACACTCGGCGAACTCGACGATTTCGATCTGGTGGTCGGCGCCGACGGCGTCAACTCGCTGGTGCGGCGCAGCCTGGCGCAACAACTCGGCGCCAGCGTCGAACTGCTGACCAACCGCTTTGCCTGGTTCGGCACCACCAAGCGCTTCGAGACGCTGACGCAGACCTTCATCGACACCGAGCTTGGCGCGTTCAATGCACATCATTATCGCTATGCGAAGGATCTGAGCACGTTCATTATCGAGATGAATGAGGACACCTTCGCGCGCGGCGGCTTTGCCGAGCTCGATGAAGATGCGGCGCGCAAGCGCTGCGAGCGCCTCTTCGCCGCGACACTCGAAGGCCGCCCGCTGATCGCGAATAATTCGATTTGGCGGCAGTTTCCGATCGTGCGCAATGCGCGCTGGTCGCACGGCAAATACGTGCTGCTCGGCGACGCGCTGCACACCGCGCATTTTTCCATCGGTTCCGGCACGCGGCTCGCCATGGAAGATGCCATCGCGCTCGACAAGGCGCTGGCCGCGCACGGGGAGGTGCGGGCGGCGCTTGGGGCCTATGAAGCTGCGCGTCGGCCGATCCTGGAGAAACTGGTGGCCGGCGCCAATGGCAGCGCCGAATGGTATGAGCATTTTGCCGAGCACATGCGGCTTGCGCCCGTCGACTTCGCCATGAGCTACATCACGCGGTCCGGCCGTGTCGATCTCGATCGGCTGCGTAAATTGTCGCCGGGGTTCGTCGCCCGCTACCAAAAAGACCGTCGCTAGCAGGCGGAAATCTGCTGGTTAACAATTCATAAATTCTTGGCGTGTAAGTGCTAGCCGATAAATCGGCTATTCGTCTTGATCGATATTCTTGCCCAGAACTGGCGTGGCGCTGCCGCCGGGGTCGTCCTGATCGCGGTCATTCTCGGCTTTGCATGGGCGCTGCGGCGGCGCGGCGACGCAACGGCAGGCGGCGACAAAGCCATGCTCGCCATGGCGATCAACAACATGACGCAAGGCGTCGTGATGTTCGACATGTCGGAGCGCCTGGTGGCCTGCAACCGGCGCTACATCGAGATGTATGGTCTATCGCCCGACGTCATCAAGCCGGGCGCGACGCTCACCGACGTCATCAAGAACCGCAGCGACAAGGGCACGCTGGCCGTCGATATCGAGCGATACCGCCAGGAAATTCTCAACTCGATCAAGGAGGGCCAGTCGTCCGGCCGAATCGTTGAAACGCCCGACGGCCGCGCTATCTCCGTCGTCAACCGGCCGGTCGAAGGCGGCAAGTACTGGATCGGCACCCACGACGACATCACCGCCCGCATCCAGGCGGAGCGCAAGAGTGCCGCGCTGATGGAGCAGGAGCGCCGGCGCGCGGAAGTCGAAAGCGAAATCGCCTCATTCCGCGAGCATGCCGAAGCTTTACTGCAGACCGTCGGCGAAAGCACGGCGGCCCTGAAGGCGATCGCGACGGCGCTGTCGAATTCCTCGCACGCCACCTCCGAGCAAACGGATCGCGCCCTCACCACCTCAAACGAATCCTCAGCCAATATGAGCGCCGCGGCCGGCGCCGCCGAGGAAATGATCGCTTCGATCGCCGAAATCGGCCGTCAGGTCGCGCAGGCGGCCTCGCTGGTGGCGCACTCGGTGACGGAAGCCGAGCAGACCAATGAACGAATGGTTCGCCTGACCGCCACGGTTCAGGAGATCGGCGAGGTCGTGAGCCTGATCCAGAGCATCGCGGGCCAGACCAATCTACTCGCTCTCAATGCGACGATCGAGGCGGCACGCGCGGGCGAAGCCGGCCGCGGCTTTGCCGTCGTCGCTTCGGAGGTCAAATCGCTGGCGGTGCAGACCGCCAAGGCCACCGAGCAGATCGCCGGCCACATCGAGGCGGTGCAAAACTCGACGCGCTTTGCGGTCGACGCCATCCACCGCAATACCGAACGGATGAAGGAGATCAACGGCTTTACGTCGGCGGTCGTCGCCTCGATCGTGCAGCAGAACAGCGCCACTGACGAGATTTCCCGCAATCTGTCGGGCGCCGCCGACGGCGCCAAGGTCATCGTCGGGGTGCTCGATGAAGTTACCAAGGCGGTCAACGACTCGCAGCACGCAGCGGGCAAGGTGCTGGACGCATCGAAGTCGGTCGAAGCCGCCACCGGCGGCCTGCAGAACCGCATCGAAAGTTTCTTGAGCCGGGTCGCGGTCTAGCCGTTGCGCATCTGCGCGCGCAAGGTCGGCAGGCCGATGCCGGTCGAGTCGAAGCCGCCGTCGACGCACAGCACTTGCCCGGTGACGTAGCTCGCACGCTCGCTGCACAGAAAGAAAATCACTTCCGCCAGCTCTTCCTCAAGACCGTAACGGTTGAGCGGCATGTGATCATGATAGTCCTTGCGGATCTCCGGCGTGTGTACCGCCTTGGCCATGGCGGTGTCGACCGGCCCGGGCGCCACCGCGTTGACGCGGATGTTGAGTGAGGCGAGTTCGGCCGCCTGCTGCTTGGTGAGGTGCGCGAGGCCAGCTTTGCTGGTGCCGTAGGCGGTGCGCAGCGTCGAGGCCCGCAAGCCGGAGATCGACGTGATGTTGACGATGGCGCCGCCGCCGGAATCGCGCATCAGCGGCGCCGCCGCCTGGGTGCACAAAAACGGCCCGGTCAGGTTGACCGCCAGCACCCGCGACCAGTCCTCGTAGGTGACGTCGAGGATCGGCTTGAAGATGGCGATGCCGGCGTTATTGACCAGCGCGTCGAGCCGCCCGAATGTCGTTGCAATGGTGCCGATCGCGCCGGCGACGCCGGCGGGGTCCGCGACGTCGGTGGTGACCGCGAGCGTGACGTCCGGCTTGGCGAGCGCCTTGAACGTGCGCTGCAGGTTGTCGCCGTCGATATCGAGCAGCGCCACCTTCCAGCCGTCGGCGAGGAAGCGCTTGGCCGTCGCCAGGCCGATGCCGCGCGCGGCGCCGGTCACGAGGGCGGTTTTATGGGCGTGTTGGTTCATCGTCGCAGATCCCAGCCATTTTGGACGTGGCTTGTAGCCCGGGTTTGGCGCGAGCGAAACCCGGGAACTTGCGGCAAGGTGGCCCGGATTTCGCCGACGCTCAATCCGGGCTACGGTCGTTGCCGCCCATGATGCGCGCCTTGTGCCTCACGCTCATCCCACTCGCGATTGCCGCGCCCGCGCTTGCCCAGGACATCCGCGGGCTCGAGAACTGCGTCGCGGAAAAGGCCATGGAACGGCGCACGAGCTGCCTGCAAAGCAATGTCGAATTCCTGCAGCAGGCGCTCGGCAAACAGGCGCGGGAGACGCAGGCCAAGCTGAACGCGGCGGCGCAAGGCGCCGACGCGCAAAGAGCGGAGATCGCGGCGGCAAAGGCGGCGATCGCCGCGCTCAAGGCCGAGCTGGCGAGGCTTCAGCAAGAGCTTGCGGATTTGAAGAAACCAAAGCCCGAGAAGAAATAGGGCCGCGCCAGTGACGGCGTTGGGCGTGCTCAGTCCTTGTCTTCCCTGAACGTGTCGCGGAAGGGGTGGGCGGGATAGACGCCGAGAATCGTCAGCTCCTTGGAAAAGAAGGCAAGTTCCTCGAGCGCAAGCACCAGCGCGCGGTCATCCGGGTGACCTTCGACGTCGGCATAGAACTGGGTGGCGAAGAAATTGCCGCCGATCATGTAGCTCTCGAGCTTGGTCATGTTGACGCCGTTGGTGGCAAAGCCGCCGAGCGCCTTGTAGAGCGCGGCCGGGACGTTGCGCACCCGAAATACGAACGTGGTGACGACCTTGCCGTTGCCGGGCTTGGCCCATTTCTTTTCCTTCGACAGCACGACAAAGCGCGTGGTCGAGTGGCTCTCATCCTCGACGTTCTCCTTCAGGATATCGAGCCCGTAGATCTCGGCCGCCAGCCGCGAGGCGATCGCGGCGCGCGTGATGTCCTTGCTCTCGGCCACTTCGCGCGCCGACCCCGCGGTGTCGGCGGCGACGATCGGCTTGAGCTTGAGCTCGCGGATGATGCCGCGGCACTGGCCGAGCGCCATGACGTGGCTCTCCACCGACTTGATGGTCTTGAGGCTCGCCCCCTTGGGCGCCATCAGCTGATTGCGGATCGGCAGGAACCATTCCGCGACGATATGCAGGTTCGCCGTCGGCATCAGGTGGTGGATGTCGGCCACCCGGCCGGCCACCGAATTCTCGATCGGGATCATGCCGAGATCGACGCCGCCGCTGCTGAGCGCGGTGAAGCAATCCTCGAAGGTCGGGCAGGGCACCGGTTCGTAGTCGGGATAGGCTTCGCGGCAGGCGAGATGCGAGTTCGCGCCCGGCTCACCCTGGAAGATGATCTTTTTCTTGGCCATGGCCATCAAATGCCGGGACCCCGGCCCCTGAGTCAACCGCCGAGCATTTTGCGCGCTTTGGCGAGCTCTTCCGGCGTGTCGACGCCGAGCGGCACGCTCTTGACCAGCATGACGTCGATGCGCATGCCGGCATCGAGCGCGCGCAGCTGCTCGAGCCGCTCGCGCTGCTCGTTGGCGGACGGCGGCAGCTTGACGAAGCGCTCGAGTGCGCTGCGGCGATAGGCATAGAGGCCGATGTGGTGATAATGCGGCCCGGGCCCCTCCGCATTGGCCCGCGTGAAGGCCGTCGCCCGCAGCCGGCCGGGGGACAGGGGCGTGCCCTTGACCTTGACCACGTTCGGGTTCGTGCGCTCGGCCGTATCCGTGATTTCGGCGGCCAGTGTCGCGATGTCCACAGGGGCGTCCTCGAGCGGCTTTAACGCGGCACGGATGTCCGCAGCCTCGACGGTCGGCAGGTCGCCCTGGACATTGACCACCGCAGCGATGTGGTGCTCGGGGTCGAGGGCTTCCAGCGCCTCGTAGATGCGGTCGGAGCCGGAGACGTGGTCGCTCCGCGTCATAACGGCGCGGCCCCCGGACTTTTCCACCGCCGCCATGACGGCCTCGGAATCGGTCGCCACCACGGCCTCTCCAACGCCTGCCGCCGCCGCCCGGCGAAGGACATGAACGATCATCGGCAGCCCGGCGATATCCGCCAGCGGCTTGCCGGGCAGGCGCGTGGAGGCCATGCGGGCGGGGATAAGGATGATCGCGTCGGGCATCGGTTTGGCTGCGCAAGCCGCCGGGCTGCGGCGCTTATACGGGTTGCCAGCGGCCGGGCAAACCGGTATCTGTCCGCCGCCGCCGGGCCCCTGGCGGCTCGATCCCTTTCCGCATGGAAGCCGCCCCGCTTCGGGAGCCGTTTTTCGATGAACTCCTTCGAGCTCAACAAAGTCCTTGGTGCCATCCTCGGCACCTGCCTGATCACGCTCGCTCTCAATATCGGCGCCGGCGCGCTGTTCGCCCCGGAAAAACCGGCCAAGCCGGGCTATGTCATCGCGGTGAAGGGCGCCGAGGGCGGCGAGAAAAAGGAAGCGGTCAAGGAAGAGCCGTTGCCGGTGCGGCTGGCCAAGGCTTCGGTTGAGAAGGGGCAGGCCGCGGCCAAACAATGCCAGGCCTGCCATACCTTCGAGAAGGGCGGGCCGAACCGGGTCGGGCCCAATCTTTACGGCATCGTCGATGAGGCGCGAGGGCAGGGCCGAGGCTTCAACTTCTCCGCCGCGATGAAGGCCAAAGGCGGCAAATGGACCTTCGAGGAACTCGACAAATTCCTCGCCGATCCGCGGGGTTATGTTCCCGGCACCGCCATGACCTTTGCCGGCCTGAAGAACGACCAGCAGCGTGCCGACGTGATCGACTACCTGCACACGCTGTCGGATAGTCCGGTCGCCTTGCCCAAGCCGGAAGCGGCCAACGGCGCCGCGGCGCCGGCGAAACCGCCGGGCAATCCAGCGAAGTGACGACCAGGAGTTCAAAGCGGCCGGGCATTGCCCGGCCGTTTTGCTTTTCCAACCGAAAAACCGACATAATCGCGGCTGATTTGCCTCACGATGCGCTTGCCGGCGCGGGAGTTTCCTGCATGACGTTGAGCCGCCGATCCGTCCTTCGCGCCGCCGCAGCGACATTCGCCGCGCCCGCCTTCGGCAGGGTTGCGCTGGCGCAGGCAAATCCGGACACGCGGGTGTGGCAGCACGGCTTGTCGCTGTTCGGCCGGCCGAAATATCCCGCCGGCTTCAAGCATTTCGATTACGTCAATCCATCGGCGCCGCAGACCGGCACGGTGCGCCAGATCGCCATCGGTACGTTCGACAACTTCAACATCGCGGTCGCCGATACCAAAGGCAACCTCGCCGTCGGCATCGGCCTTTTGAGCGAAAGTCTGATGACGCCGTCGCTCGACGAGGTGTCGACCGAATACGGCCTGCTTGCCGAGTCCGTCAGTCATCCGGACGATTTTTCCTCGGTGACCTACCGCCTGCGCGCCATCGCACGCTGGCACGACGGCCGGCCGGTGACGGCGGACGACATCATCTATTCGTTCGAGACATGGAAGAGGAACAGCCCGCAGCTCGCCGCTTATTACAACCACGTGACCAGGGCGGAACAGACCGGCGAGCGTGATGTGACCTTTACCTTCGACGGTCCGGGCAACCGCGAACTGCCGCACATCGTCGGCCAGCTGACGCTGTTGCCGAAGCACTGGTGGGAGGGCACCGACAAGTCCGGCAGAAAGCGCGACGTCACGCAGACCACGCTCGAACCGCCGCTCGGCTCGGGTCCCTACCGGCTCAAGGAATTCGCTCCCGGCCGCACGCTGGTCTACGAGCGGGTCGACGATTACTGGGGAAAGGGGCTCAACGTCGTCGTCGGCACCCGCAACTTTCAGCAGATCCGTTACGAGTATTTCCGCGATTCCACGGTCGCGCTCGAGGCCTTCAAAGGCGATCGGGTCGACTGGCGCGTCGAAAACAGCGCCAAGGACTGGGCGACGGGCTACAGCTTTCCGGCGCGGCAGGATGGCCGCGTCGTCATCGAGGAATTCCCGATCCACGACCGCGGCATCATGCAGGCCTTTGCCTTCAATCTGCGGCGGGAGAAATTCGCCGATGCGCGCGTACGCCGCGCTTTCAACTTCATCTTCGATTTCGAAAGCATGAACCGGCAGCTGTTTTACGGCCAGTACAAGCGCATCGCCAGCTATTTCGACGGCACCGAGCTGGCGAGCAGCGGGTTGCCGCAAGGGCGCGAGCTCGAAATTCTGGAGACGGTGAGAGACAAGGTGCCGCCGGAATTGTTCACGACCCCCTATAGCAATCCGGTCGGCGGCGATCCGCAGAAGGTGCGGGACAATTTGCGTCACGCGCTCGGTCTGCTGCGCGAGGCCGGCTACGAGGTGAAGAACACCAAGCTCGTCAACACCAGGACGAACGAGCAATTCAGTTTCGAATTCCTCAACGCCCAGCCGGCCTTCGAGCGCGTCATGCTGATCTACAAGGCCGCGCTCGAGCACGTCGGCATCTCGGTCTCGGTTCGCACGGTCGATCCGTCGCAATACGAAAATCGCCTGCGCAACTGGGATTACGACGTCATCGTTTCGTCCTGGCCGCAATCGCTGTCGCCTGGCAACGAGCAGCGCAGCTACTGGAGTTCGCAGGCCGCCGACCTCCCGGGCTCGCAGAACTACATCGGCATCAGAAACCCGGCGGTCGATGCGCTGATCGACCGCGTCATCTTCACCAAGGACCGCGCCGACCTGGTCGCCGCGACCCGGGCTCTCGATCGCGTGCTGCTGTGGAATTTCTATGTCGTGCCGCAGTGGACCTATCCCTACGAGCGCACCGCGCGGTGGGACCGGTTCAGTCACCCGGAAAAGATGCCGGAATACGGGCGCTCCGCTTTCCCGATGATCTGGTGGTGGGACGCGGACAAGGCGGCCAAGGTGCCGCAGAAGTCGTGATCACGCGTCGCCGCGCGCTGGCGCTGACCGCGGCTGCGCTGGGCGCGGCCGGAATGCCGAGGCTTCGCGCGCAGGCGGCCGAGCGCCACGGCATGTCGGCCTTCGGCGATCTCGCTCTGCCGCCGGACTTTGCGCATTTTCCCTACGTTAATCTCGATGCGCCCAAGGGCGGCGTCTATTCCGAGGTCATCAGTAGCCGCGGCTACAACGGATCGTTCCAGACCTTCAATTCCCTCAACGGCTATATTCTCAAGGGCGAAGGCGCCTACGGCCTCGATTTGACGTTTGCCAGCTTGATGGTCCGTTCCGGCGACGAGCCGGATGCGATGTACGGGCTCGCTGCACGCGCGGTGCACATTTCCGATGACGGGCTGACCTATACTTTCCTGCTGCGGCCGGAGGCGAAATTTCACGATGGCACGGCGCTCAGCGCGGACGACGTCGCTTGGTCGCTGACGACGCTGAAGGACAAGGGTCATCCCATCATCACCCAGCTGTTGCGCGATTTTCAGACCGCGCGGGCAGTGGACGATCGCACCGTCGAGGTGAAGTTCGCACCGAACCGCGCCCGCGACGTGCCGTTGTTCGTCGCCGGCCTGCCGATCTTTTCCAAGGCTTATTATTCCAAACATGCCTTCGATGAATCGACCTTGGATATTCCGCTCGGCAGCGGAGCCTACAAAATCGGCAGGTTCGACGTCGGGCGCTTCATCGAGTATCAGCGCGTAAAAGATTGGTGGGGCGCCGATCTGCCGGTCGCGCGCGGGCAGAACAATTTCGACGTCATTCGCTTCGAATACTACCGCGACCGCGATGTCGCGTTCGAAGGGTTCACCGCCGGCAACTATTTCTTTCGCGAGGAGTTCACCTCGCGGGTCTGGGCGACGCGCTATGATTTTCCGGCCTTCAAGGACGGCCGCGTCAAGCGCCGCGAGTTCCCCGACGATACGGTGTCCGCGGCGCAAGGCTGGTTCATCAATACCCGGCGCAAGCAGTTCAAGGATCCGCGCGTGCGCGAAGCGCTGATCGACGCTTTCGATTTCGAGTACACCAACAAGAACGTCATGTACGGCGCCTATGTGCGCACGCAATCGATCTTCGAGAATTCGGCGATGAAGGCGGTCGGCAAGCCGTCGCCGGCGGAACTTGCACTGCTTGAGCCGTTCCGGGGCAAGGTGCCGGACGAGGTGTTCGGCGAGCCCTACGTGCCGCCGGTGACCGACGGCTCAGGCCGCGACGTCGCCCGGCTGCGCCACGGCGCGCAGCTTTTGGCTTCGGCCGGCTGCGAACTCAAGAACGGCAAGCGCGTCCTGCCGGACGGCAGCCCGATCACCATCGAATTCCTGATTGACGAGCCTACCTTCCAGCCGCACCACCTTCCGTATATCCGCAACCTGGCGACGCTCGGTATCCAGGCCAACCTGCGCATCGTCGACCCGGTGCAGTACCGCAAGCGCGTCGACGATTTCGATTTCGACATCACCGTGGAGCGCTTCGGCTTCTCGTCGACGCCGGGCGATTCACTGCGCAGCTACCTGTCCTCGCAAGCCGCCGGGACCAGGGGCTCGCAGAACCTGGCCGGGATCGCCGACCCGGCGATCGATGCGCTGATCGGGGCGGTGATCGCCGCCAAGAGCCGCGAGGATCTCAACGTCGCCTGCCGCGCGCTCGACCGCGTGTTCCGCGCCGGGCGCTACTGGATTCCACATTGGTACAAAGCGTCGCATTGGATCGCCTATTGGGACGTATTCGGATTTCCCGCTGCCCAACCACGCTATTTCCGGGGAATCCCCGAAACGTGGTGGTCGAACCGGGAACAGGCGCAGGAGCTGCAAAAGAAAGGCTAGCCTATGTGGCCGCCGCGGCCTTGGTTCTCGGCGTCGACGACCTTATTGTGTCGCCCGTCACACAGAAGCCCGGAGCGGGGTTGTAGGCTCTAGCGCGGACACGCCGGATACCTGAGAGACAGTCGAGAACGCATGAGCGCCTATATCATCCGCCGCATCCTGTTCATGATTCCCACGATGTTCGGGATCATGCTGGTGGCCTTTGTCGTTGTGCAATTCGCGCCGGGCGGCCCGGTCGAGCAGGTCATCGCCAAGCTGACGGGCTCGGATACTGGCGCCACCGCCCGCATCTCCGGCTCGCCGGGCGGCGACTTCGGCAGCCGCGGCATGGTGCAGGGCGGCTCGCAGGTCGACGCCGTGACCTCCAAATACCGCGGCGCACAGGGTCTCGACCCGGAATTCATCAAGAAGCTGGAGAAGCAGTTCGGGTTCGACAAGCCGGCCTACGAACGCTTCTTCATCATGCTGTGGAACTATGTCCGCTTCGACTTCGGCAAGAGCTATTTCCGCGACGTCAGCGTCTTGCAGCTTATCCGCGAGAAGCTGCCGGTCTCCATGTCGCTCGGCATCTGGATGACGCTGCTCACCTACCTGATCTCGATCCCGCTCGGCATCCGCAAGGCGGTCGACGACGGCTCGCAATTCGATGTCTGGACTTCGTCGGTGATCGTCGTCGGCTACGCCATTCCAGGCTTCCTGTTTGCCATCCTGCTGATCATCGTATTCGCCGGCGGGTCGTTCCTCGACTGGTTTCCGTTGCGCGGCCTGGTGTCGGAGAACTGGAACCAGCTGCCGTTATGGAAGAAGATCCTCGATTACTTCTGGCACATCACGCTGCCGATCGTGTCCATGGCGATCTCGGCCTTTGCCACGATGACGCTTCTGACCAAGAACTCGTTCCTCGATGAAATCCGCAAGCAGTACGTGCTCACCGCCCGCGCCAAAGGCTGCACGCGCCGGCAGGTGCTCTACGGCCACGTGTTCCGCAACGCCATGCTGATCGTGGTGGCGGGGTTCCCCGGCGCCTTCGTCTCGGCCTTCTTCACCGGCTCGCTGCTGATCGAGACCATCTTCTCGCTCGACGGTCTCGGCCTGCTCGGCTTCGAAAGCGTGCTCAACCGCGATTATCCGGTCGTGTTCGCCACGCTCTACATGTTCTCGTTGATCGGCGTGGTGGTGAACCTGCTGTCCGATCTCACCTACACCTGGATCGACCCTCGCATCGATTTTGAGACGCGGGAGGTCTAGCGCTTGGATACCCGCACCGAAATCAAGCCGTCCGATGCCGCCGCCCAAGTTGCCGCAGCCGCCGCGCCGGCGGAGCGACGCTGGCTCAGGATTTCGCCGCTCAACAAGCGGCGCTGGGACAACTTCAAGGCCAACCGCCGCGGCTACTGGTCGCTATGGGTTTTCTTGGCGATGTTCCTGCTCTCGCTGTTCGCGGAATTCATCGCCAATGACAAGCCGATCTTCATTTACGTCAACGGCCATGCGTTCTTTCCCGCCGTGATCACCTATCCCGACACGGCCTTCGGCAAGCCGAACGATCCGAATTTGTTCGGCACCGCGGCCGACTATCGCGACCCCTATCTGCTCGACCTGATCAACAAGGAAAACGGCAAGGTGATCTGGCCGCCGGTGCATTTTTCCTACAACACTCAGGTCAGCAAGCCGCCGTCGCCGTTCCCGTCCAAACCGACCTGGTTGCTGACGCAGGCCGACTGCGATTACGCCGCCACCCACGGCTTCGCCAAGTGCGACGACGTCGAATACAACTGGCTCGGCACCGATGACGGTGGACGCGACGTGCTGGCGCGGCTGATCTATGGCTTCCGCATTTCGGTGCTGTTCGGCTTGTGTCTGACGATCGTCTCCTCGATCGTCGGCGTGTCGGCCGGTGCGGTGCAGGGCTATTTCGGCGGTTGGACCGATCTCCTGTTCCAGCGCTTCATCGAGATCTGGACTTCGATTCCCTCGCTCTATCTTCTGCTGATCATTTCCTCGGTGCTGGTACCGGGCTTCTTCGTGCTGCTCGGCATCTTGCTGTTGTTTTCCTGGGTCTCGCTGGTCGGCCTGGTGCGCGCCGAATTCCTGCGCGGCCGCAATTTCGAGTACATCCAGGCGGCGCGCGCGCTCGGCGTGTCGAACGGCACCATCATCTTCCGCCACCTGCTGCCGAACGCCATGGTGGCGACCATGACCTTCCTGCCGTTCATCCTGTCGTCGTCGGTGATGACGCTCACCGCGCTCGACTTCCTCGGCTTCGGCCTGCCGCCCGGCTCGCCCTCGCTCGGCGAACTGCTCAGCCAGGGCAAGGCCAACGTGCAGGCGCCGTGGCTCGGTCTCACCGGCTTCTTCTCGATCGCCATCATGCTGTCGCTGCTGATCTTCATCGGCGAAGCGGTCCGCGACGCCTTCGATCCGCGAAAGACCTTCCGATGAGCAAACGACGCAAAGAATCTCCGGCGGCAAAGCCGGGCGAGCCGCTGCTGTCGATCAAGGACCTGTCGGTTGCCTTCGGCCACGGCGTCCGCGAAACGCTGGCGGTCGACAAGGTGTCGTTCGACATCAAGCCGGGCGAAACCGTCGCGCTGGTGGGCGAGAGCGGCTCCGGCAAGTCGGTCACCGCGTTGTCGGTGATGAAGCTGCTGCCCTATCCGGGCGCGCACCATCCCTCCGGCTCGATCAAGTTCAACGGCCGCGAGCTGTTGACCATGTCGGAGCGCGACATCCGCCACGTGCGCGGCAACGACATCACCATCATCTTCCAGGAGCCGATGACGTCGCTTAATCCGCTGCACACGATCGAGAAGCAGATCGGCGAAATTTTGTTGCTCCACCAAGGGCTTACTGGCAAGACCGCGCGCGACCGCATCGTCGATCTGCTCGACCAGGTCGGCATTCGCGATCCCGCCGGCCGGCTGCGCAGCTATCCGCACCAGCTCTCCGGCGGCCAGCGCCAGCGCGTGATGATCGCCATGGCCTTGGCGAATGAGCCGGATTTGCTGATCGCCGACGAGCCGACGACCGCGCTCGACGTCACCGTGCAGGCGCAGATCCTCAAGCTGCTGAAGGACACGCAGCAGCGGCTCGGTATGTCGATGCTGTTCATCACCCACGATCTCGGCATCGTGCGCAAGATTGCCGACCGCGTCTGCGTCATGAACAAGGGCCGCATCGTCGAGGCCGGGTCGGTCGAGCGTGTGTTCACGGCGCCCGAGCATCCCTACACCAAGGCCCTGCTCGCCGCCGAGCCGAAGCCCGATCCGGCGCCGCCGTGCCCCGATGCGCCGATCGTTGTCAAGACCGACGATCTGAAGGTCTGGTTTCCGATCAAGCGCGGCGTAATGCGCAAGGTGGTCGGCCACATCAAGGCGGTCGACGGCATCAGCATCGAGGTGCGCAAGGGCGAGACGCTCGGCGTCGTCGGGGAGTCGGGCTCCGGCAAGACCACGCTCGGCTTGGCCATCCTGCGCTTGATCTCGTCCGACGGGCCGATCGTCTACATGGGCAAGCCGTTGCAGGGCCTGAAGTTCAAGGAAATGCGGCCGTTTCGGCGCAGCATGCAAATCGTGTTTCAGGACCCATATGGCTCGCTGTCGCCGCGCATGTCGGTTGCCGACATCATCGCCGAAGGACTCTGGGTGCATCACCCGCACCTGTCGCGGCACGAATGCGAGGAGCGCGTCATCGCCGCGCTCAAGGACGGCGGCCTCGATCCCGCCACCCGCTTCCGCTATCCGCACGAATTCTCCGGCGGCCAGCGCCAGCGTATCGCGCTTGCGCGCGCGCTGGTGCTGGAACCGACCTTTATCATGCTCGATGAGCCGACCAGCGCGCTCGACATGCTGATCCAGGCGCAGATGGTCGATCTGCTGCGCGACCTGCAGAAGAAGCGCGACCTGACGTATATGTTCATCTCGCACGACCTGCGCGTGGTGGCGGCGCTGGCGAGCCGTCTGCTGGTGCTGCGCAACGGCAAGATGGTGGAAGAGGGCGCCGCCGCCGAGCTGTTCAAGAATCCCAAGAGCGACTACACGCGCGCGCTGTTTGCCGCCGCCTTCAAGCTGGAAACCGCGCCCGAAGGCGTCGTTTCGCAATAGCCGCCGTGGCCGATCCCCGCGAGCTCGCCGACCGCGCCGCCGAAGCTTCGCTGTCGGCGCCCGATCGGCCGGACAGGGGATTTTTCGACTACCAACGCTTCAAGGTGATGCTGCCGGCCGGAACCCAGACGCGCGACGTGGTGCGCGCCGGCAAGGTCATCGCGGTGCTGCCGCTCGACATCGAGCGCGGCGAGATCGTCATGATCCGCCAGTTCCGGCCGGCCGCGCATCTGGCCAACGGCAAGGGCGAGATGATCGAGATCGTGGCGGGTCGCGTCGAGCCGGGCGAGACGGTTGAGCAGACGGCGCGGCGCGAATGCGAGGAAGAGATCGGCGTGACGCCGAAGGCACTGGTCGAACTGTTCAGCTACCTGCCGACGCCCGGATTGACCGACGAAGACGTGACCCTGTTCGTCGGCGCAGTCGATGCGTCCAAGGTTCCGGGGCGCACCCATCCGACCGAAGGCGAGCACATCACTGTCATGCGCGTGCCGATCGATGCGGCGCTCGCGGCCATGACCAAGGGCACGATGCACAACGGCCCGCTGGTGCTCGCCCTGCACTGGCTGGCGCTCAATCGTCAACGCGTCGGCGCGATGCTCGCCGCGGCGGCCTAGAGCACGCGTTTGACGCTCGTCACCTCGCTGCCCGCCGCCTTGATGCGCGTAATCGCCGCTTCCGTTTCCTCAATCGCCACCATCATGTGGTGAGCGTTGGCGTGGACGATACTCTCGGTATCGCGCACGATTGCGACGTGGCCTTTCCAGAAGACGAGATCGCCGCGCCGCATTTCGGCGCGCGCGACTGGCTTGCCGAGCGTGAGCTCCTGCATGTCGCTGTCGCGCGGGCAGGCAATACCCGCCGCCTGCAGCGCGATCTGCGTCAGCCCCGAACAGTCGATACCGAGCGAGGTCTTGCCGCCCCACAGATAGGGCGTGTTGAGAAGCATTTCCGCGATCGCGACGTAATCGCTGGTCCGCGCCTTGAGCGGCGCGAGATGAACTTCCGGCACGTGCCAGCCGGATGCGGTGACGGCGAAGCGCTCGTCCTGCCGCGTGATCGCGAGCCTTGAGCCCATCGGCAACGCCGCCAGAGGCGGCCGCTTGATGTCCGCTGCCGGGAAACACAGCGTGCGCGGCACGCTCACTTTGTGGGTCGGCGCCGGCCCCGGCGCGCCCAGCGCATTGGCCGAGACCCAGCCGACATAGCCATCGGTTTCGAGTTGGCCCCAGGCCCAGCCCTCCTCGACGTCGTAGACGGTGACGATTTCGCCGAACAGGGCCTCGGTCTCGAGCCGCGCCTCGTGCGACGGCGAGCGCCGCAAGGCAGTCGCCGGCTCGATCACCTGGTAACGGGTGCCGTCGACAAAACGCTTGGCCTCGACCTGGCCCTTCAGATGGCTCGCCGCGACGTCCGGGCGGAACGGATTGATGCGGGGATCGAGTTGCAATCAAATCTCCATCACCGTCATGGCCGGGCTTGTCCCGGCCATCCACGCCTTTGCCGCTTCAAGGCGTGGATGCCCGGCCTAAAGCCGGGCATGACAAGCTAGCGTGAATAGCGAGCGCACAGCATCGCATAAAGCGCACGCGCCGACTGCAACTCGGCGCCTTCCGGGCGGCCCGGCCTGGCCGACGGCGTCCAGGCAAAGATGTCGAGATGCAGCCACGACGGCGCGTCGACGAAGCGGCGCAGAAACAGCGCCGCAGTGACCGCGCCGGCCTGACCGGTCGAGCCGACATTGTTGAGATCCGCGACCTTGGACTCGAGCATCTGCTCATAGGGCCGCCACAGCGGCATGCGCCAGGCCGGGTCGTTCTCCGCGGCTGCGTGGCGGGCGAATTCGGCTGCCAGCGCCTCGTCGTCGGTGAAAAACGGCGGCACATCCGGGCCGAGCGCGACGCGGGCGGCGCCCGTGAGCGTGGCGAAGTCGACGATCAGCGCCGGCTTGTCCTCGCTGGCGAGCGTGAGCGCATCGGCGAGGATGAGCCTGCCCTCGGCGTCGGTATTGCCGATCTCGACGCTGATGCCCTTGCGCGAGGTGTAGACGTCACGCGGGCGGAAACTCGACCCGGAAATCGAGTTCTCCACCGCCGGCACGATGATGCGCAGCTTCACCTTCAGCTTGCGCGCCATGATCATGTGGCCGAGCGCCAACGCGGTCGCCGCGCCGGCCATGTCCTTCTTCATGTTGAGCATGCCGGCGTCGTTCTTGATGTCGAGGCCGCCGGTGTCGAAGCAGACGCCTTTGCCGACCAGAGTGATGCCGGGGTCGCCGTCCTTGCCCCAGGCCATGTCGATCAGTCGCGGCGTGCGCGCCGAACCGGCGCCGACTGCGGCGACCAGCGGAAAATCCTTGCCGAGCCTGGCCCCGCTCGTCACCTCGATCCTGGCGTCATGCTGCTTGGCGAGCGCACGCGCAGCCTCTTCCAGTTCGGCCGGTCCCATGTCGTTCGACGGCGTATTGATGAGGTCGCGCGCCAGCGTCGCCGCCTCGACGATGCGCGAGAGGTCGTCGCCGTCGACGCCGTCGGGCACGACCAGCCGCAGGTCGCGCGCTTGCACCTTGCGGTAACGGGCAAACTGGTAGGCGCCGAGCGCAAAGGCCAGCGCCGCGAGCCGCGCATCATGCGGCGCGTTGGCGAAGCGATACGTGCCGGATGGCAGCAGGCCGGCGAGCGCGCCCGGCCGGAACAAGTCCTTGCCGGCCTCGTCGGCCTCCTCAAGACCGAACAGCACGTGCGCGAGCTTGCCGGCTTCGTTCGGGATCAGCAGGTGCCGGCCGGCCTTGGCCTCGAAGCCCGCCGTCTTGGCGAAGACCAGCGCGCGCGCCTCGAGGCTCTTCGTCGCCTCGGCGAAACTCGCCGCTGTGACGAACAAGATCGGCAGCGCCTGCTTGTCGGCCTTGACGAAAACCGGATGCATGGTCACTCCGCCGCGTCGCGCAGCGAGCGCCTCGGCGCGTAGCCGTCGCGCGCCTGCGGCAGCTTCCAGCCGAGCATCTTGGAGGCGACCAGCGTGCGCAGCACCTGGGCGGTGCCGCCGCCGATGGTGAACATGCGCACGTCGCGGGCCATGCGTTCCAGAGGCAGCTCGCGCGAATAGCCGCGCGCGCCGAACAGCTGCAGCGCGCCGTTGACGATGGTGATCGCCGTCTCGGAGGCGAAAATCTTGGCCTGCGCCGCCACCATCGGGTCGGGAAAGGCGCTGCCCTCTGGCCCGCGCGAGCGTGCGGCCTGATAGAGCATCAGCCGCGACGCGGTCAGCTGCGTCTGCATGTCGGCGAGCATCCACTGCAGGCCCTGGAACTCGCCGATGGGACGGCCGAACTGCTCGCGCGTCTTCGCCCAATCAAGCGCAAGCTCGAGCGCGCCGGCGGCGACGCCCATCGCCACGGTGCCTGCGCCGACGCGCTGGCTGTTGTAGGCGTTCATCAGGTCGGCAAAGCCGCGCGCAAAGCCGGATGGCGGCAGCACCGCCATGCTCGCCGGCACTTCGAGATTGTCAAACGTCAGCTCGCCTTCCGGCATGCCGCGCAAGCCCATGGTTTGCTCGCGCTTGGTGACGCGCAGGCCCTTCGCCTCGTCGCGCACGGCGAGGAAGCCGCCGATGCCGAGTTCCTCGCCGCGCTCGTCGAACACGCGCGCGAAGATCAGGTGCAGCCGCGAGACGCCGGCGCCGGTGATCCAGTGCTTCTTGCCGTTGATGACGTAGCGGTCGCCGCGCTTGTCGGCGCGCGTGCGCATGGCGAGCGCGTCGGAACCTGCCTCCGGCTCGGTGATGCAGATCGCCGGCTTGTCGCCCGCAAGCACCAGCTCGGCCGCCAGCGTCTTCTGCGCGTCGCTGCCATAGGCCATCACGGTCGACAGCGCGCCCATGTTGGTCTCGACGACGATGCGCGCCGTCACGGTGCAGGATTTGGCCATCTCCTCGATCACCAGCACGGCGTCGAGGAAGGAGCGGCCTTGGCCGCCCAGCGCCTTGGGGATCGTCATGCCGAGGAAGCCCGCTTCGGCAAGCGCCTTCACGATGTCCCAGGGATATTGCTCGTCGCGGTCGACGGCGGCGGCTCGTGGCCGCGCGACCTGCCGCGAAAAGGCGCGGGCGCGCGCCTGCAACGCGATTTCATCCTGGCTGAGACCGAGATCCATGGAACTACTCTATCGTCATTCCGGGGCGCGAGCGAAGCGAGCGAGCCCGGAAATCCAGAGCCAAACCAATACTTCCCAGATCGCCCTGGGCTGCGGATTTCGGCCCGCGGAACGCCAAAAGGCGGTTAACCAGTCGTTAGGGTTAACGTTTTATTGCTCGGGGACACCGCTGCAAGGCCAGCCACGGGTCCCATGCGCCGACCGACCTCTCGTGCCCATCTGCTTGCTTCCGCCGCGTTTGCGGTTCTGCTCGCTTTGCCGGCGGGCGGCTGCAAAACCACCGGCGACGACACCACCGGCTCGATCGGCAGCCCGACCGCGCCGCAGAGCGAAGCCGATATGCGCCGCTCGCTCGATGCCTTGAGCGCCCGCTATCAGTCCAATCCGGGCGATGCCGAGGCCGCCATGGCCTATGCCAAGGCGCTACGCGCCAACGAGCAGCGCGCCCAAGCGGTCGCCGTATTGCAGCAGGCTTCGATCCGCAACCCCAGCAACATGAAGCTGCTCGGCGCCTACGGGCGGGCGCTGGCCGATGCCGGCGAATACAACGAGGCGCTCGACGCCTTGAGCCGCGCCCACACCCCCGACAATCCAGATTGGCGCATCCTCAACGCCCAGGGCGCCGTGCTCGATCAACTTGGCCGTCACGACGAGGCGCAGCGGCATTATTCGGCCGCCCTAAAGATCGTGCCCAACGAGCCTTCGGTGCTATCGAATCTCGGGTTGTCCTACCTGCTGCAGAAAAATCTCAAGCGCGCCGAATTCACGCTGCGCCGGGCCGTGGCGCAAGGCAATGCAAACCCGAAGGTGCGGCAGAACCTCGCGCTGGTTGTCGGCCTCGAAGGCCGCTATGCGGAAGCCGAGAAAATCGCCAGTGCCGATCTGCCGGCGAACGAAGCCGCCGCCAATGTCGCCTACCTCAAAGACATGCTGGCGCGCCATAGCGGCAAGGGCACCGAGCCCTATGTGCCGCCCGACCCCGGCAGCTAGCGGATCGCCATCACCTTGATGGCGGCCGGGCCGAGGATCACGATAAACAGCACCGGCAGGAAGAACAGGATCATCGGCACCGTCAGCTTCGGCGGCAAGCCGGCGGCCTTCTTCTCAGCTTCGGCCATGCGCATGTCGCGATTTTCCTGCGCCATCACGCGCAGCATGCTGGCGAGCGGCGTGCCATAGCGCTCCGCCTGTTGCAAGGCCATGCACACCGAGCGCACGCCTTCGAGATCGGTGCGCTTCGCCAGATTCTCGTAGGCTTGCCGGCGGTCCTGCAGGAACGACAGCTCGGCCATGGTCAGCGTGAGCTCTTCCGCCAGCGCCACCGATTGCGTGCCGATCTCATCGCTGACCTTGCGGAATGCGGCTTCGATCGACATGCCGGATTCGACGCAGATCAGCAGCAAATCGAGCGTATCGGGAAAGGCGCGTTTGATCGACAGCTGGCGGCGCTGGATCTTGCTCTTGAGCAGCATCAGCGGCAGGTGCATGCCGAGATAGGCGGCGCCGATGCAAATGCCGAGTTTGACCGAAGCCGGCTGCTGAAAATCGAGCACGACAAAGACGTAGAACAGCGTGGCCATGAACGCGGCGATCGGCGTCACCATGCGGAAGAACAGATAGGTGACGTAGGGCGCCTGGCCGCGATAACCGGCCTGCACCAGCTTCATCCGCGCCTCTTCCTGGCCGACCCACTTGGTCAGGTTGAAACGGTCGACCACGGCCTGGATGTATTGCTTGGGCGACTGGCGCAGCGCGACCCTCTGCTGCTCCTGGGCCATGCGTTCGCGTTCGCGCTGTCTGATTTTCTCGCGCTCGAGCGCGACCGCACGCATGCGTTTGCCCAGCGGATCGGCAAAGACCAGCGGCATCGCCAGCGTCAGAACCGTCGCTGCCGCGGCAACCGCCGCGAACACCATGGTCAGCATCTGGGCGTTGAGGGCGGTTTCGATGAAGTCGAGCATTGTTGTCTGCGCCCTAGAAGTCGAAATTGATCATCTTCTTCATCACCATCACGCCCATGAACATCCACACCGCGGAGGCGGCGAGCATCACGCGGCCGAGCGGCTCGGTCCAAAGCAACGAGATGTATTGCGGGCTGGTGATATAGACGAGCGTCATCACCGCGATCGGCAGTGAGCCGATAATGGAGGCGGAGGCCTTTGCCTCCTGCGACATCGCCTTGATCTTCGCCTTCATCTTCTTGCGGTCGCGCAGCACCCGCGACAGGTTGCCGAGCGCCTCGGCGAGATTGCCGCCAGCTTTCTGCTGAATGGCGACCACGATGCCGAAGAAATTGGCCTCGGGAACCGGCATTTCCTCGTACAGCTTCTGGCAGGCCTCGCCGAGCGGCATGCCGACGGCTTGCGTTTCAACGATCATGCGGAACTGGGATTTCACCGGCTCGGGCGATTCCGCGGTGATCATCTTCAGGCAATCGAGCAGAGGCAGGCCGGCCTTGACGCCGCGCACGATGATGTCGACCGCGTCGGGGAAGACATTGAGAAATCTGGCCTCGCGGCGCTTCTTCAAATACGACAGCAGCCAGCGCGGTATGCCGAAGGCCCCGGCAAAGGCGAGCGCGGCCCCCACCAGCAGGCCGCCGCCGCCGAGGAGGCCGAGCAGAAACATGCCGACTCCGATGCCGACCGACAGCAGCAGGAATTGCCGCTTCGACCAATTCAGGCCGGCCTGCGCGATGCGCACCGAGATCGGCTTGTTCTTGGTCTGCTTGTGGCGCTCCTCGAACTCCTTGAGGGTGGCTTCGACGACGTCGCGGCGCGAGCGCTGATTGCGTGCAACGCGCACTGCCGGCGCCGCCTTGGCGACGCTCGCCACGCGCTTCTCGGCCTTCCGTTCGCCCGACAGGATCGGATAGACGAAAACCCAGGCCAGGCCGCCAACCGCGACCGAAGCGAGAAAGAACATGGCGATGGCTTGCATGTCAGGTCCGCATGTCCTGGGACGCTGCTTCCGCCGCATCGAGCGCGGTCGCGAGCCGTTGCTCCTCGCCGTAATAGCGCGCGCGATCCCAGAAGCGCGGGCGTCCGATGCCGGTCGAGCGGTGCCGGCCGATGATCTTGCCGTTGGCGTCTTCGCCCATCATGTCGAAGACAAACAGGTCCTGCGTGATAATGACGTCGCCTTCCATGCCCATCACTTCGGTGATGTGCGTGATCTTGCGCGTGCCGTCGCGCAGGCGGGCGGCCTGGATCACCACGTCGATCGATGCCGTGATCATCTCGCGGATGGTGCGGGAGGGCAGCGAGAAGCCGCCCATGGTGATCATCGACTCGATGCGGGAAAGCGCCTCGCGCGGGTTGTTGGCGTGCAGCGTGCCCATCGAGCCGTCGTGGCCGGTGTTCATGGCCTGCAGCAGGTCGAAGGCCTCGGGTCCGCGGACTTCGCCGACGATGATGCGCTCGGGCCGCATGCGCAGGCAGTTTCTCACCAGATCGCGCATGGTCACCTGGCCTTCGCCCTCGAGGTTGGGCGGGCGCGTCTCCAGGCGCACGACGTGCGGCTGCTGCAGTTGCAATTCGGCGGCGTCTTCGCAGGTGATGATGCGTTCGTCGTCGTCGATGAATTGCGTCAGACAGTTGAGCAGCGTGGTCTTGCCCGAGCCGGTGCCGCCCGACACCAGCGTATTGACGCGGCAGCGGCCGATGATTCGCAGGATTTCCGCGCCCTGCGGCGTGATGGTGCCGAACTTGACGAGCTGATCGAGCGTCAGCTTGTCCTTCTTGAACTTGCGGATGGTGAGCGCGGGCCCATCGATCGCCAGCGGCGGCACGATACAGTTGACGCGGCTGCCGTCGGGCAGGCGCGCGTCACAGATCGGCGAGGATTCGTCGACACGGCGGCCGATCTGGCTGACGATGCGCTGGCAGATGTTGAGCAGCTGCTGGTTATCGCGGAAGCGAATGCCGGTCTTTTGGATCTTGCCCATCACTTCGATGTAGACGGTGCCGGCGCTGTTCACCATGATGTCGGCGATGTCGTCGCGCGACAGCAGCGGCTCGAGCGGCCCGAAGCCGAGCACGTCGTTGCAGATGTCGTCGAGCAGTTCCTCCTGCTCCGAGATCGACATCACGATGTTCTTGATCGCGATGATCTCGTTGACGATGTCGCGGATTTCCTCGCGCGCGGAATCGGCGTCGAGGCGCGCGAGCTGGGCGAGGTCGATGGCTTCGATCAGCGCGCCGAAAATGACGCTCTTGGTCTCGTAATAGGCTTCCGAGCGGCGCGAATCGATTGCCGGCATGTTGACCGGCGCTGCCGGCATGCGCGACGGCGTCGGCGCCGACACCAGCGGGGCGCCGAGCCCTTCCGAGGGAAAGGGTGCACGGCCGGTATCGGTGGCCTTGGGCTGAGGCGGCGCGGCGGCGGGCGCCGTCGCGGGCGCGGGTGCCCCCGGCTGCGGCGCGGCGGGGGCCGGGGCGCGGACTTCAGCTGTTGCGCTACGCTTGCCGAACACGACGATCTACTCCGGGCGCTGTCTCAGCTCGCCTTCATCAACTTCAGCTTGGCGAGCAGGGGCGCCAGCATGCTGCCGCCCGCGCGCTTGGCCTCGGCGCGGCCGGTAAGGACCTGTGCGAGCTGGCGGAACATGTCCGCGGTCTTATGGCTTGCCGATACTTCGGCGATCATCTGTCCGTTATTGGCGGCGGTGCCGAACAGCTGCGGATCGAACGGAATGACCGCCAGCGGCGGGTCTTCCAGCGCCTTGGCGAAGTCCGCCGGCGAAATCTCCGGCCGCTTCGGCACGCCGACCTGGTTGAGGCAGTAGAGCGGACGACGGTCGTTCGGCCGCGCCGTGCGCAGCAGGTCGACCATGTTCTTGGCATTGCGCAGGTTGGCGAGGTCGGGCCCGGCCACCACGAGAATGTCGTCGGCGCTGACCAGCAGGCGCTTGGTCCAGCCGGACCAGACGTGCGGGACGTCGAGCACCACGCAGGGAATCGAGCCGCGCAGCGCGTCGAGGATGGCGTCGAAGGCGTCGGCGCCGAAATCGTAGACACGATCGAGCGTCGCCGGCGCCGCCAGCAGGCTCAGATGGTCGGTGCACTTCGACAGCAGGCGGTCGATGAATGCAGTGTCGACTCGGTCGGGCGAGAACACGGCGTCGGCGACGCCTTGCGGCGGATCCTGGTTGTAATCGAGGCCGGCGGTGCCGAAGGCGAGATCGAGATCGGTAACCACGGAATCGAGCGCGAGGTCGCGAGCGATGGCGAAGGCAACGTTATGCGCGATGGTCGAGGCGCCGACGCCGCCTTTGGCGCCGACCACGGCGATGATGCGGCCGACCGGCTTGGCGTCCGGCGCCGAGAACAGGCCGCAGATCGCGCGCACGACATCGATGGCGCCGATCGGTGCGATGAGATAGTCGCTGACGCCGCGCCGCGTCAGCTCGCGATAGAGCATGACGTCGTTGATGCGGCCGATGACGACGACCCGCGTGCCGGCGTCGCAGACTTCGGCCAGCCTGTCGAGGCCGGCGAGAATGTCCTCGGCGCGATTTTCCGATTCGAGGATGATGACGTTCGGCGTCGGCGAATTGCGGTAGGCCTCGACGGCGGCGGTGGCGCCGCCCATCTGGATCTTGACGTGGGCTTTGGCGAGCCGGCGGTCCTCGCTTGCGGCCTGGACGGCGGCCGCGGTTTCCACGGTCTCGCAGAAGGCCTGCACCGAAACGCGCGGCGCCGGCGCGATATGGTCGTCGGCGCTGGCCGAGACGGCCGGCGCGGTCGGCGGGCTTGCCTCCGCGGCGACGGCGACTTGATGTGCGTGCTTGATCATTTTGCGATGTCTGTGATCTTGCCGGTGTCATACCCTGAGTAGCTGCCCGACGGGTTCTCGCCCTTGCGCCATTTGTCCGTCGAGACCGAGCGGCGCGCTTGGTAGGCCGGCGCCTCGCCGCGCGGCTGCACAAGGTCGGCGGGATTATCGATTTCAGCCGCGAGGTTGTGCTGCGTGGCGCAGCCGAGATTCCAGTACGGCTTGTTGTCGTTGTAGGCGAGGTCGGGGGCCGGGCCGAGATCGTGCGGCCACAATCCGCAAGGGCCGGCCTGCGCCACCAGCTTGGCGTATCTGATGTTGATGCTGGCGAGCGAGGTTTCCGACGGCTGGTAGTTGCGCGTATAGACGGCGCGGCTCGGCACGCCCGAGGCGGCCAGGATCGAATGCACTTCGCGCAGCGAATCGGCGGCGGCGCGGTCGGTCGGGCCGCCATGCGGGACTTCGATGATGATGCCGCTGGTGGCTTCCCGTCGCCACTGCCGCGCGAACGCCAGCACTTCGGCGCGCTGGGCGGGCAGCAGGCCGCCGCGATTGCGGCCGACGAAGATCTGGACCGTCTGCTGGCCTTCCTTCAGCGTGATCGGATGACGGTCGCGATAGTCGGCCGGGTAATACTCCTGCTGTTTGGCGACGGTCGTCTGGTTGCAACCGGCGAGCAGGCAGGCAAGCCCGCCTGCCATGATCAGCAGCGCCGCCCGGCTGCGGCGCTGGTTTGCGCCAGTGTGAGATGCTGTCATTGAAGCGTGTCCCCGCTCAATCCAGGATGAAACCGTATTTGCCGCGATAGCTCGTGCGCGCCGGCTCGACCTTGTTGGCCGCGCCGTAGATGCGGTTAAGCCGGCCGAGCAGCACGGTCGACGGATCGCTCGGATCGGCGAAACCGTCGTCGGGCTTGGCGAGCTGCTTCTGCGCCACCGCGCGCACCACGTAGGGCGTCACCAGCACCATGAGTTCGGTCTGGTGATTGACGTAGTCGCGGCTCTTGAACAGCGTGCCGAGGATCGGGATCTGCATCAGGCCGGGCAGGCCGTTGATCTGCTGCTTGGTCTGCTCCTGGATCATGCCGGCCATCGCCAGCGACCCGCCGGAGGGAACCTCGACGACGGTCTCGGCGCGCCGCGTCGAAATCGAGGGAATGGTCAGGGTCTGCGTCGAGCCAGGCACGCTCAGCGTCAGCGCGTTCTCCGACGACAAATCGGAAACCTCGGTCATCACCTTCAGGCTGATGCGGCCTTCCGACAGCACCACCGGCGTGAACACCATGCTGACGCCGAATTTCTTGAAGTCGACCTGGGCTTGGCAGACCGGCGGCGACTTGGTGGTGTCGCACGACAGGCCGTTGGGAATCGGAAATTCGCCGCCGGCGACGAACTGCGCGGTCTCGCCGGAGATCGCCGTCAGGTTCGGCTCCGCCAGTGTGCGCACCACGCCCGCGCGCTCCATGGCGCGCAGCGTCGCGTTCACGTTCTTGAACTGCCCGGCGATGTTGGTGTTGTCGATCGCCTGGCCGGTGACGGAAAACGGGTTCTGCGTGTTGAAGTTCACCACGTTGGTGCCGTAGTTGAAGCTGCCTGACAGATCGATGCCGAGCTGCTTGATGACGTCGCGGCGCACCTCGGCGAGCATCACCTTGAGCATCACCTGGTCGCGTCCGTGCACGGTGATGCCGTTGACCACCTTGGTGCCGTCGCCGGCAAGCCGTGTGGCGAGATCGAAGGCCTGCTGCGATTCGGCCGGGCTTGCTGCCGAGCCGGTGAGCATGATGCCGTCACCGATGCCTTCGACGCGGATATCGGCATCCGGCATGGTCTGCTTGAGGGCGGCCCGGATGCCGTTGAGGTCGCGGGTGACCGCGATGTCGAAGCCGGCGATCTGCTTGCCGTCGGCGTCGAAGAAGAAAATATTGGTCTGGCCGACCTTGACGCCGATCATGTAGACGCGGCGCGAGGACCGCACGACAGCGTTGGCGATCGTCGGATCGGCCACCAGCACGTCCTTGATGTCGCCCGGCAGATCGATGGCGACCGACTTGCCGATGCCGAGCGGGATGAAGCGCGAGGTCGCCTCGCTCGCCGCCACCTTGATGACCGGCATGTGGGTGTCGGCGCCGTTGGCTGGAGCCATCGGCGCCGTCGCCGCGCCCAACAGCAGCGCGCCCAGCGCGGCGGTACGGATCAGTGTCCTTGTCGCCATGTCCCTCAGGTCCCCTTGCTCGATCATCGCGGCATTGCCGTCGTGCTGATGCCGAAGCGAATGACGTTGACGCTGCCGGTGCGGCGGTCGGTCTTGTCGTCGACCCGGGCGCTGTCGCCCTGCCCGTCGGTGATGCTGCGCAAGGCGAGCGACAGCGCGCCCAGGCGCTGCGCCAGCACCAGCGTTTCGGCCTCGCGCGGCGTAAGCTCGAGCGTCGCGGTTTTGCCGACGACGACCTTCTGGCCGTCTTTTTCCTGGATGTTCTGGTCGATCGCCAGCACGCGCACGTTGCTCAGAATCGTTTCGCTGGTCTGCACTTCGCTGCCGGAAACCTTCTCGGCTTCGCGGTCGTGGCGGGTGAGGATGACGTCGACGCGGTCGTTCGGCAGAATGAAGCCGCCGGCTCCGGTTTCCGGCGAAATCTGCGTCGACACTGCTCGCATGCCGCTGGGCAGGATCGCGGCCATGAAGCCGGAGCCCTTGGCATTGATCAGCTTGGCTTCGCGGATCGGCTCGCCCGTGACGAAGGGCACGCGCGCGATTTCGCCGCTCAGCTTTTCGATGGCGTCGGGACGATCGCTGCGGCGAATGAAATTGCCGCTGGCGGCGCCTGCCGGCCAGGGCTGCCACTGCAATTCGGCCGGAGAAACGACTTGGCCGGTGCCGATGTCGGATTTGGCGACCAGGACGTCGACGGTGTCGACCTTCGGCGCGACCTGCTGCACGACGGGCGCCGGCTTCTCGGAACGGCCGGCCAACAGTGCGGCGATACCGCCGGCCCCGAGAGCAACGCTGAGAACAACGATACGCGCGGCTTTCATACGCTCACTCTCTCAACCGACTGGGACGGCCCACAGCAGCCGCCAAACCACATGGCGGCCGACGCCGCCGCCTGCACCGGATTTGACCAGTTAAAGGTCAAGGCATGGTTAAGGAGCGGTATCTAAATCGAGTTAATATTGTCTTGCGCGCGTT
>Ga0070740_10001117_pt1 | contig 40098 bp, 36 predicted proteins | sample Coa_R2_FD_67286 | JGI IMG/M metagenome (GOLD analysis project Ga0070740, IMG submission 67286) | Surface soil microbial communities from Centralia Pennsylvania, which are recovering from an underground coalmine fire - Coalmine... | ecosystem: Environmental > Terrestrial > Soil > Unclassified ... | reverse complement strand
CGCTTGGCGTTGGTGGCGAAGTCCGGATGGCGCCCCAGCTCGGGCTTGCCCATTGCCTTGCACAGATTCCCCCAGACCTTGTCCAACGCCACCATGAAGCACAAGTAGTGCTTTTGACCCTTGAGAATTCCCTGCGGCACGAAATCGTAGGTCAGCCGGCCCGGACGCTTCATGCGGAACTTGCCGCCGCTCAGTTTGTGACGGATGGTACCGCGATCGTGCACGTAGAAATAGGAGTCGAGCAGCGAAATATCCAGGAACTGACCGACGCCGGTGCGTTCGCGATGGTACAGGGCGAAGCCGATCGCGGCCGTCGCCTGCACGCTGGTCATCACGTCGCCGATCGCGACCCCGGGCAGGGTCGGAGCGCCATCGGGTTCGCCGCCCAGCACGTCCAGCACGCCCGCATACGAGGCGCCGATATAGTCATAGCCGGGCGCATGCGCCAGCGGTCCGGTCTGACCGAAGGCCGAAATCGAACACATGATGATGCGCGGGTTAATCGCCTTGACCGCCTCGTAGCCCAGCCCCAGCCGGGCGATCGCGCCCGGGGCGAAATTCTCGATGAACACGTCGATCTGCGGAATCAGGTCTTTGACGATGGCTTGCGCGGCGGGCTGCTTCAGATCCAGCAGCAGGCTCTTCTTGCCGCGGTTGTGTTTGACGAAGGTCGAGCCGCGGCCGGGTTTGATCGGGTCGATGAAGCGCGCCCGGTCGCCGGTCGGGCTCATCTCGACCTTGATCACGTCCGCACCCAGTTCGACCAGCAAATTTCCCACCGACGGGCCGGCGATCACGTTGGTGATGTCGAGGACCTTGATTCCGTCAAGGATATGCCTGGGTTTGTTCGCAGCCATCGAAACTTCTCCCTGCCAAACGCGCCGGGGCCCAGCCCGGTTTGGAGTGCTTGTAGCAGTTTGGCGCCGATTACAAAAGCTGCGGGCCCACTCGGCCTTGACGCCGATGCCTGCGGCGCGGTTAAGATGGAACGCCGGTTCAGAATCCGAAGTCGGGGAGTTTTGCGCGATGGCCCAGCAGCGTCCGGTGGTCGACTTCGATCACCATTCAAAGGAATACGCCCAGCGCGTGTTCAGCAATCCGACCGCGTTCTTTCAGCTCATGCAGCGCGAGCATCCGGTGGCGTGGTCGGAGAAGTACGGCGGATTCTGGATCGTATCGCGCTACGAAGACGTCAAGCGGGTTTCGGAAGATGACACGACCTTCTCCTCGCGCAACGACCTGCCGCAGCAGGGCGTGGCCTTCAACGGCATCACCATTCCCGGCAACCCCGCGCGTTCGACGCCGATCGAGATGGACCCGCCCGAGTTCTTCGATTATCGCCGCCTGCTCAACCGCTGGTTCGCGCCCGCGGCGGTCGAAAAGCTCAAGCCCAAAATGCGCGAGTTCACCACCTGGTGCATCGACCGCAATATCGAAAGCGGCTGCCTCGACCTGGTGCTGGATCTGGCCGGCCCGGTTCCGGCGATGATGACGCTGCACGTGCTGGGCATCCCGCTGGAGCATTGGCATCTGTACGCCGACACCGCGCACGCGGTGGTCTACACGCCGCCCGACAGCCCGGCAAAACGCAAGGCGATCGAGGGCGACATGATGATGCGCGGGACGTTTGTCGAAATTATCAAGGAGCGCCGGCGCAAGCCGGGCGACGACATCATTAGCCATCTGGTCGGCGCGCGCATCAACGGCAAAGCGATTCCCGACTCGACCCTGATCGAGATCTGCTCGCTGATCGTGCACGGCGGCGTCGATACCACCACTTCGCTGCTGGCCAACACTTTCGAATACCTGGAACGCACGCCCGCCGATCGCCGGCGTCTGATCGACGATCCCGCTTTGATCTTTTCCGCCGGCGAGGAGTTTCTGCGCTACTACTGCCCGGTGCAGATGCTGGGGCGGACGGCAACGCGCGACGTCGAACTGGGCGGGCAGTTGATCCGCGCCGGCGAACGGGTCGGGATTTGGTGGGCGGCGGCCAATCACGACCCCGCCGTTTTCGAGCATCCCGAGCGCATCATCCTCGACCGCTTCCCCAACCGCCACGCCGCCTTCGGCTTGGGAATCCATCGCTGCCTGGGCTCCAACTTCGCCCGCGCCCAGTATGCGATCGTGCTCGAAGAGGTACTCAAGCGGATGCCCGACTACCGGCTGATGCGCGATCAGGCGGAGCACTACGAGAGCATCGGCACGGTCAACGGCTACGTGAAGATGCCGGCCACGTTCACGCCCGGCAAGCGCCGCAGCGCCCCGGTGGAACTCACGGCGCTGCAATGAAGAGCTGCGGCGTCGGTCAGCACTGACCCGCCGGGCAAGGTATCGGGTTCGCTCTGGACCACAGGAGATGAGCGATGTCCAACTCCCGATCCAAGGAAATTCATCGGCAACTGGGCCATCCGGTGATCGATTCAGACGGGCATTTCACCGAGCTGATGCCGGTCTTCGTCGATTACCTAAAGGAAGTCGGCGGGCCGCGGATGGCCGAGCGCTTTCACAAGGAATTTTTCTCGCCCACCAACTGCATGGCCGCCAACATGAACAGCATGTACCGATGGCGCTGGATGTCTGCGCAGGAGCGGCGGGCCGATGCGGCGCCGCGGCCCCCGTTTTACGGCGGTCCCACCAGGAACACACTGGACCGGGCGACGGCGATGCTGCCCCGGCTGATGCACGAGCGCTTGGGCGAGATGGGACTGGACTTTACGGTCCTGTATCCCGGAGTAGGGCTGTTCGCGCCGCATCATGATGATGAAGAGTTGCGGCGCGCCACCTGCCGCGCCTTCAACATGTACGTTGCCGACCAGTTTCGCGAGTATTCCGACCGGATGACCCCGGCGGCGGTGGTGCCGATGCATCAGCCTGCCGAAGCGATCGAGGAACTGGAATTCGCCGTCAACACGCTGGGACTGAAGGTGACGATGCTGGCTGCGCATGTGGTGCGGCCGATCGCCTCGGTCGCGCGCAAGGCCGGGCCAGAAATCAGCCGCTATGCTTATTGGGTCGATAACCTGGCCCTGGATTCGGCGTACGACTACGACCCGGTATGGAGCAAGTGCGTGGAATTGAAGGTGGCCGCCACCTTTCATTCCTCCTGCTACGGGTGGGTACATCGCACCACCGGCAATTATCAGTACAACCAGCTCGGCAATTTTGCGGAAGCCGCGCACGTAACCTGCAAGGCGCTGTTCTTTGCCGGCGTGACCAGGCGTTTCCCCACGCTGAAATTCGCCTTTTTGGAATGCGGCGCCGCATGGGCCAGCGCGCTGCTCAACGATCTGGTCGGCCGCTGGGGCAAGCGCAACCGGCAGGCGATGCAGAATTACGATCCGGCCAATATCGACTGCGACATGCTCGGCGAACTTTATCGGCGCTATGCCGACGCACGGATGCTGAACAAGTTTTCCGAAGTGATGCGCGGCGAGCAACGGCTGCGCGAAGAACGCGAGGACCCCGAAACCATCGACGAGTTTCAACAATGCGGGATCGAGCGGCCCCAGGATGTGGTCGGACTTTTCGTGCCGCATTTCTTTTTTGGCTGCGAGGGCGACGACCCCACCATCGGCTGCGCCTTCAATCCGCACTTGAATGCCTACGGTGCCCGGCTCGGCGCGCTGCTCAGCTCCGACATCTCCCATTGGGATGTTCCCGATATGAAAGACGTTTTGCGCGAGTGCTACGAACTGGTCGAAAGTGGCACCATCGACACCGCAGACTTCCGGGATTTCGTGTTCCACAACCCGGTCAGGCTGTGGGCCGGAATGAATCCGGACTTCTTCAAAGGCACCGCGGTTGAAGGTGCGGTCGAAAAGTGTCTGCCATCCCTTGCTGCGGCCTGACCCGGCGAGCGCGGCACAACGGCATCAGACGATGCGGGTGACCCTCTATGGCGAGAGTCGCATCAGGATTTTACCCTACAAGTTGTGATGGCGGATGCCGTCGGCCGGGGTGAACGTGGCGATGTCCATAGCCTGGGCGTTGTGCGCGTAGCCGAGGCGGCCGCGGCGGTCGACCACGATCACGCCGGCCTCGCCGCCCGCACTCTCCTCCATCATCCTGATGGCGACGACCGCGGCGCGTCCGGGCGTGGTCCGCGCCGCTATCCTGACCACCTCGCGGCATAGCGTGGTCTTCATGATCGCCTCGCCCATGCCGGTGGCAGAGGCGGCGCCGGTGCGGTCGGCAAAGGTCCCCGCGCCGATGATCGCCGAATCGCCGACCCGTCCCGGCATTTTGCCGGTGATGCCGCCGGTGGAAGTCGCGGCGGCAAGCTGGCCGTGCAGGTCGAGGGCGACCGCGCCGACCGTGCCATGTTGCGGTTCGCGGCCCATGTAGTTCTGCCAGCGCGCCCGTGCGCGCTCTGTGATCAGTTCATCGGGGCGGCACAGGGCGCATCCGGCCCTGGCAGCCAGACGCTCCGCGGCCGTGCCGATCATCAGCACGTGGGGCGTTTGGGTCATCACCGCGCGCGCGGCCTGGATCGGGTTTCGAATCCGCCGCACCCCGGCCACCGCGCCCGCGCCGATCGTGCCGGCCGAGGCGCCGTCGCCACGGGTTACCACGGCGGTGAACGGCACCACCATGACAGAGGCGTCCATCTCCACTTCGCCCTCGGCGTTGAGCGCCGAGCCATAGCCGGCATTGAACAGCGGACTGTCCTCCATCGCGACGATCGCCGCGCACACCGCATCCAGCGCGCTGCCGCCGCCCTGGAGTATCGCGCGGCCGCGCTCGGCCGCCTCGATCATCGCACGGCGGCGGGCGGGCCGCTCCTCGGCGGGACCGCGCACGCCGGCGCCGCCGTGGATGATCAGGACCGGGGAGTTGGCGCGCCGCGTCATCTTCAATCATCCTTGCGCCGGGCCCACAGGAAGATGCGCCTGAAGTTAAAGGTAAGCGGCCCGTCGGTGCCGTAGGCCTGTTCCAGCCGCCGGCGCCATTGCGCGATAAAAGCCTGGCGCCGGGCTTCGGTCAGCGCCTCCAGGAACGGACGCAGTACCGTGGCGCGCGACCATTCCAGTACTTCGTGCGGACCCTTCATCGGATGGGCGAAGGTCTGGTAGTAACAATCGACGTCAACAAAGCCGAGGTCATCGAGCAACCTGGCATAGTAAGCGGGGGAGCGCACCCGGGCGGACGCAACCTTCACGCCGCCCAACTCCGTGCGCCACTGCGGTTCGGCAGCCAGGCGCGTCAGCGTGACTTGCGCGGTCTCTTCGTAATTGGCCGGCATCTGCACCACCAGCTTTCCGGCGGGACGCAACAGGCGATGCCAGGCGGCAAGCGTCTGGCGATGGTCGCTTACCCAATGCAGCGCGGCATTGGAAAAAACCAGCGAGAAGCGCTCGGGTAATGCGGGCGCGGCGATGTCGCCCAGTCGGAACTCCACCCGCGCGCCCAGCTCGGCGGGCAACGCGGCCTTGCCCGCGCCAGCCCGTTCGATCATCGCCGGCGACGAATCGATACCCAGCGCGCGTCCGTGCGGAGCCCGCCGCGCCAGTTCAATCGTGTTCTCCCCGCTGCCGCACCCGAAATCCACAATCGTCTCGTCCGGGTCGAGCTCAAGGCGCGCCAAAATAGCCCCGAACGGCTGCGCCCGGTAGCTGCGAAAGCGATTGTAAAGTTCCGGGTCCCAGTCCCTCATCGATGCGCTGCCGGCTCTGTCTTGATGTGGTTTCCGCGATCCACACTCTCTCAATATACCGCTGACATCGGTATACCTGCCTTATGAACTCGACACCACCGGCCCACACGCCCGGCCGTGTGCCCGTCTCGGTGCGGCGCAGGCTGGCGCTGATCGCGGTCGGTCTGTTTGCGCCGATTGTGCTGATCTGGTTTGCCGCGGCGACGATTGTGGCGCGCGGACTGCAATTTCCGCCCGCGCTCGCCTACAGCACCAGCGGGGCGGCCGCGCCGGTCAGACCCGCCCCACCCGATTCGCGCCCGTTGCGCGCATTGATCGACGCTCCATCCGATGAGGTCACTGTGCGGGCCGCACCTGCGCATCCGCTGCGCGCGCTGCTGGCGCCGATTGGACCCGCCGGATCGGCGGTGATTCTGACCTATCCTAACTGCGTCGATGAGCAGACGCTGGTCGGCTATTTCAAGGTAATCCGCTCGGCCGGCTATGCGGCACTGATCATCGATTATGCAGGCTCAGCGATGCGCGAGGGACGGGGTGCGGTCAGGCGCTATGGATTTGGCTGGCAGGAGCGGCGCGACGTGCTCGACGCGGCCGCCGCGCTGCGCTCGCGCGGGGTCAGGACGATCGCCGTGCTGGGGGTATCGGAAGGAGCGGCAGCAGCGCTGTTCGCCGGCGCCGACCGAGCGCCGCCAGACGCGATAATCGCCGACAGTTCCTACGCGCGGTTGGCCCCGATGCTGCGGCGCATGCCGCCGCTGGATTCACTTAATCCGCTGTTCGGCCGCACCGTGCTGTGGGAGGTGGGCCTGATGCAAGGCGGCGCTATCGACGACATCGCGCCGGCCAGGGCGGCGGCCAAACTTGATGGCTGCCCCCTGATGGTGATCAATGGCGCCGACGATCCGCTGGTTCCGCCCGCCGACGCGCAAACCATTTTTGCGGCTGCCCGTGGGCCCAGGGAGTTGTGGATCGCGCCCGGGGCGGGCCACGCGGCCGCGCTGGCCGCCGACCCTGTGCAATACAGCAGGCGCGTCGGTGCTTTTCTGCGGCGCTATCTGGGCGTGCCCGGGCGAGCCGCCGGGGCGGATTAGCGCCGATGCGGGAGCATCGCGGCGCTCACATGATGCGCGGCTTTTCCAGATCGCGCGCCAGCGTCCGCTTCATCACCTTGAACAGATCGTCGATATTCCACGGCCCGTTATTGTATACGATCTTGTCCCAGAAGATGTGCCGGTAGCGCAGCAGGCGATAGCCCTCGGAGCCGAAGATCTGACCGTTGATTTCCGCCGCCTCGTCGCTGGCCAAATAGATAATGATCGGCGCCACGTTGGCCGGATCCGAAGGCGTGCCCGCGGCGGCCTCGCTGGTGGGGATGTTGACGCCGCGGTCGCGCGGCACCATGTCGGTCATCCGGGTCGCCGCCTGCGGCATGATCGCGTTGCAGGTGATGCCGTATTTGCCCAGCGCGTTGGCGCAACTGAAGGTCAGGCCGAGGATGCCGGCCTTGGCGGCGGCATAGTTGGGCTGGCCGGGGCTGCCCAGCGCGGCGGCCGAGGAAATGTTGATGATGCGCCCGTGTTTGCGCTCGCGCATGTGGACCGAGGCGAAGCGCGAGCAGTTGAAGGTGCCCTTGAGATGGACGTTGAGCACCGCGTCCCACTCCTCTTCGCTCATGTTGAAGATCATGCGGTCGCGCAGGATGCCGGCCACGTTGACCAGGATGTCGAGTTTGCCGAACTCCCTGATCGCCTGCCGCACCATCGCCTCGGCGTCCGACCATTTCGCCACGCTGCCGTGATTGGCAACCGCCTTGCCGCCGGCCGCCTTGATCTCCGCCACCACCTGGTCGGCGGGTGAGGAGGGTTCCTTTTCGCCGGCCAGCGTCACCCCGAAGTCATTGACGACCACCGCGGCGCCCTGCGCCGCCAGGCCTTTGGCGATTGCCCGTCCCAATCCGCGCCCCGCGCCGGTGACCAACGCCGCTTTGCCATCAAGCTTGCCCATCTTTCCTATGCCTCTGTTTTCGTGTTCGAGATCTCGCTCGATCGTTTGTCTTAATCGGGGTTATAACCAAAACCCGCCGCGCGCAACAGTGCGGCGCCACGCTCTAGAAGCGGCCGGTGCGTTGGGCGAGCGCGCGCAGTTTCTCCGCGCGCCGGGCGATTTGCGGGTCGGCGATCAATTGCTCGATGGTTTGAGGCAGGCGGTAGGTCCAGTTATGGTCGTCGATCGAGCCGGGCACGTTGATACGCTCCTCCCATCCGAACAGGTCTTGCACTGGCGCCATCACCAGGCGCGAGGGCGCCGCGTACAGCGACTCCAGGATTGCGTCGAGCAGATCCATGGTAAGTTCGGGTGCCGACAGGTCGGCGTTCTTCGGAAAACGCATCGCCTCGGCCAGTTGTGCGCGTTCGGCCGGCGCGGCTTCGCGCCACCATTGCGCGAGCGTTTCCGTGTCGTGCGTGCCGGTGACGGCCACCGAAAGCTCCGGGTATTGCGCCGGGGGGATAAACCGTTCGCGCGGGGCGCGCCAATCCTTCTTCTCCCAGCGGAAGACCTTCAGCCCCAACACGCCCAACTTAGCCAGCGACACGCGCACCCAAGGTGGAACCGTGCCCAGGTCCTCGCCGATGATGGCGTCCTCTCCGGCTTCCTGCTTGAGCATCCGAAAGAATGCCTCGCCTTGTTCGCGCTGCGCTTCTTCCTCCTGGGGGAAAAATTCACCCGCGTCGTCCGGGTTGGGGCCGAAGGAATAGGTGCGATAGAAACCGACTACGTGGTCGATGCGCAGCATGTCGAACATCTGCACGGCGCGGCGGGCGCGCTCGCGCCACCAGCGCAGATCGTCGCCGCGCATGCGCGGCCAGTTCGGCATCGGCAGGCCCCAGCGCTGGCCCTTGGCGCTGAACGCGTCAGGCGGCGCGCCGACCAGGCGGTCGAGCATGAACAATTGCTGGTTGGCCCATACGTCGGCGCTGTCGCAGGCAGGCAAAAACGCCAGGTCCCCGATCAGGCTGAGGTTCGCCGCGGCAAATTCGGCGCGCATCTGGGTCCATTGCCGCCAGGCCAGATACTGCCAGTAGCTGTACATCGCGATGGGCTCGGCCAGCTCGCGGCGTGCGGCGGCGATGGCGTCGTGATGCAGGTCGCGCAGCCCATCGGGCCATTGCTTCCAGTCGGCCCACTCGAAGCGGTCCTTGAGCGCGCGGAACAGCGCGTAGTCGTCGAGCCAATGGCGGTTTTCGGCAGCAAAGCGCGCGAAACCCTCGCGTTCCTCAGCGCCGCCGTGAGCGCGGAAATGGGCGAACGCGGCGGCCAGCAACGGCAGTTTGAGCGCGCGCAATTGCGCCCGTGCGATGCGGCGGCGTCCCGCGGTCTGCGCCTGCGCGCGCTGCAGGTCGGCTGCAGGAATCCCGGCCAATCCGCCCACCGAGATGTAGAGCGGATCGATCGAAAAGACGCTGAGCGCGCTGTAAGGGCTGTACTCGCCGGCGGCTGATTCGCTCAGCGGCAGCAGTTGCAGCGCGCGCTGCCCCATCTGCAGCATCCATTGGGCGAGCGGGCGCAGCCCGCCGATTTCCCCGCGGCCCAGGTCGTCGCCGGTGCGCAGGGAAAACAGCGGGAGCAAAATCGCGGCGGCCCGTTTGATCATGGTTGGTGTCCGATGGCCTTCGGTTCAGATTAACAGAGGCGCCAAGGGAGTACGACGCACGGCGGCGGTTGTACTGGCTTGACCCGCATCGTACCGGTATCCTTGGAGCGAACGCAGGCGTTGATCGCAGCCGCCGTCGTTCTAGAACGCCACGGAGCGAGCTTATGAAATTTGGCCTGTTGTACGAACTGCAACTTCCGCGCCCCTGGGGACCTGATTCAGAATACAATCTGGTTCAGAACGCGCTGGAACAGATCGAGCTGGCCGACCGGGTCGGAGCAGCTTCGGCCTGGGCGGTCGAACATCATTTCCTGGAAGAGTATGCGCATTCCTCCGCGCCCGAGGTCTTTCTGGCGGCGTGCAGCCAGCGCACCAAAAACATCCGCCTGGGGCACGGCATCGTCGCGCTGCCGCCGGCGATGAATCCGACCTTCCGTGTCGCCGAGCGCATCGCGATGCTCGACCTGGTATCGGGCGGGCGGGTTGAGTTCGGCACCGGCGAGACGTCATCGAATGCGGAAATCGAGGCCTTCCACGTGCCCCGCGAGGAGAAACGCCCGATGTGGCGCGAGGCGCTGGAAGTGGTGGTACGCATGATGGTGGAGGAGCCCTTTCAGGGGCACAACGGCAAATACATCAAGGCGCCGGTGCGCAACGTCATCCCCAAGCCGCGCCAGAAGCCCCATCCGCCGCTGTGGGTGGCCTGCTCGCAGTTGGAGATGATCCGGGTGGCGGCCAAGCTGGGAATCGGGGCGCTGACCTTCGGCTTCGTCTCGCCCGAGGAGGCGCGCCAATACACCGAGGAGTACTACCGGATCATCGAAACGGAATGCGAGCCGGTGGGATACACGGTCAACGCCAACATCGCCTTTACGATGTTCTACCTGTGCGATCGCAACGGCGACCGTGCCCGTGAGATCGGCCGCGACGGGGCGGGCTTCTTCTTCCAGTCCTTCGGCCATCATTATCTGTTCGGCGAACACGAACCGGGCAGGACCAGCATCTACGACAACTACAAGAAGACCGGCGCTCCCGCCCCCGCCCAGCCCGACGGCTTCGGCACGCCCGAGGAACTGCGCAGCTACCTGAAGCAATGGGAAGATACCGGCGTCGACCAGATCCTGCTGCTGGCGCAAAACGGCAACGTCCCGCACGACGCAATCTGCTCCTCGCACGAGTTGTTCTTCACCCAGGTGGCGCCCGAGTATCATGAGCGCGAAGAGCGGCGCCAGAAGGAGAAAGCCGAGCGCCTGGCGCCGGCCATCGAGCGCGCCCTCAAGCGCAGGAAGCAGATCGAGGCGCCCAGGGAAAAGACCGTGGTCAAGGCCTACGGCAAGTTCGGCATCTTCTCGGCCGAACCCCCCGCCCCCAGCGGTTCATAGCCACGAGCGCGGGCAACGGCGAGCCTCATTGTTTTGTGGATGAAGCTGGGCCTCGGAAATTCGGGGCCCAGCTTTCTACTGGCTGTCCGTGTGTGCGGACCGGTTTTTCAGAGCCAGTTCACCATCGGGGCGCAGATCGTGTTTGGGCTTCCACGCCTCAGCCAGCGCCTTGCCCTTTTCGATATCGGCGGGGCTCATTTGCTTTTCCGCTCCCTGGAGTTGAAGGCCGTAAAAGGGCAGGTTGTTGCGCGCGGCCAGCCGCAGCCACTTGTCTGCCAAAACGGGATCGCGCCGCAGCTCCTTGAGCCCCTGCAAATAGGTCTGCCCGAGCAGCAATTGCGCATCCTGATTCCCCTGCTCGGCGGAAAGCCGCATCCACATCAGTCCCTGAGGGATGTCCTTGTGGGGCAGCAGGTAGATGGTGCCCAGGAAGAATTGCGCATCAGCGTTGCCCTGATTGGCGGAAGCCTTGAATAGTTTGATCGCCCTCTGACGGTCGGTCCTAACGCCCTGGCCAATCAGGTACATCTTGCCCAGATAGTATTGGGCTTCGGCATTGCCTTGCTGGGCGGCCGGCGTGAATTCCTTCAGCGCCGCGGCATAGTCCTTCCGTTTGTAGGCGCTCTCGGCAGACTTGAGATCGGCGGCGGCCGAAAACTGCGCAGTCAGCAGGATGGCGGCGGCGCAAAGACACGCCCGCATCCGTAAACCCTTCCACATTGCGTCCATCGTTCGATTTTTTCGCCGCGGCGTCTTCAGCCAATACAAAAGCCGCATCGGCACAAAATATAAAGAGAAAGGCAGGGCCTCCAGCGCGAAGCTTTAAGCCCTGCCTTGTTCAGCAAAAACCGGCATTTGGTCAGAACGAGAGGTTTGCCGTAGCCTTGGCACTGGGGGTGAAGATCTTGTTCTGTTGTATGGTCAGGTTGACCGGACCCACGCAGGTCATCGAACTGGCGATGCCGAAATCCGCCAGAGACGACGTCCACGTGGCCCTGACGTCGTATACACCCGACGTGAGAGGTCCCAGCACCCAGTCGAAGCTGTGAGCCGAAACGGTGCTCTCGTTAAAAGTAATGAAGCACCCGCCATTGATCGCGGCGCATTGGGTCGAAAGCGCCTGAAAGAGATTGGTGCTGATCTGGATGAAGCGAGAGTCGTAGGTGACCGGAAAGTTCGGCGTGGGGGTGGTGGTGCTTCCCTTGGGAGCCGAAGGGATGCTGACTGAGAAGTCGACCCCGGCAAACGACGAACTCGACGCGGTGGTTTGCTTCGAACTCACCGTCGCGTCGGTCAGCAGGCCGATGACCGCCGAAGGCCTGACCACGAACACGTTGCCACTGCCGCTGTTGGTTTTGATCGCAACGTCGGTGGCGCCGATGCACGAAGCGGATGCGCTACCCGAGCAGATTCCCGAGTTCTCGCAAACACCGTTAACAATGTCACACGTGCCGGAGGTGCCGGCGCCGCAATCGGCGTTGGTCGTGCAGGCGACGGCTCCCTGGCAGGTCTGCCCGCCCGGACAATTGGACGTGATTGTGCAAGCGCCGCCGCCGGAGGAAATCGGCCCGCACGGCATTCCGCCGCTTATCGAGCCATTGGTCTTGTTGAGCACGCATGCAGTCAGACCGCCAGCGTTTGAATACTCGAAACTGCCGCTGCTCTGCGCCAGGGCGGTTTGAGCCAGCAAAACCGCCGTCATCAACCCCAACGCTATCCCGGCCAGCCTTTTCATTTTTGCTTCCTTTCAGGGGCGAACCCCAAGCAGTTGAGCCGACTTCTTCCTAGGTTTGCGCCAAGCTTTGAACCCTGACCTAAAGTTGCACAATCAATACAGTTATGCCTACCGCATGTCAAGATAATTTAGCAGTGTTAAATCCGCTAAAACTTAGATAAAAATATAGAAGCTTGTAACTAAATAGCAGTCACAGAATAGACTTGCGACTTTCCCGGACGGCGAATCGACGGTCAAATTTATCGCTCGACTTGCGCGTCGGCGAAAAACAGGCGCTTGACGCTGATTAGCCGCGCGTCGTCGGCGAGCACCTCTGCGCCGCCCGGCGATTTCATCGCCCATTCGAAGGAGTCGAAGTCGTCGTACATCTGCAAGACGACGCGCGCGCAGTCGGGTTTGTCGCCCAACGCCAGCGTCTTGCCCACGTAATAGCCGCGCAGCCCATCCACGCGGCAGGCCAGCTTGGTGTGCACGTTCAGATAATGGCGCTCGGCTTCTTCCTGCGTCCCAAAGGAGGGCTTGTAGTTGATATGCGCGGCCACCAAAAAGCATCGCTGACCGACTTTGGGGCTGCTAAACGGCACGACCGCCTCGCCCTCGGCATGGATCATCTGGACGTTAGTCAGATGGGCCTGCGTGTCGGCCAGGACCTCTGCGCCTGGCGGACTGCTTATCGACTTCATGAAGTCCTGTGTGCTGTCAAACCACATGATTGCGGTCCGGTAGGGCTTTGCGGCGACCTCTGGGGTGGGCGTGAAGGCGAAATTAATATCGCGTATGGGACCGGCCAGGTACATGCTGACGCCGGTGAATTGCTTGGCCAGCGCCATGTGCACGTCGCGGTAATGGCGCTCTTCGGCGGCAAGGTCGGACCCTTTGAAGTCGAACGTGACCATCATTATGTGCATGACCGATGCTCCCTGGCCCGCGCGGCGGGGGCTGACCAATACCAGCACCGCCGCTCTTTCAATTGCAAGCCGGGGCCGCAAGCGCCTATGTTCTGCCATCGACCGCGCTTCGCCAGCGCGGGCCGGAAGGAGTGGACCGATGGCCAAGACCGCGAACAAGCTGATCGCACTGCCTGGCGGCAGTTTTGGGATCGACGCGTCGCTGATGGCGCCCGAGGACCATCGTTACCTGGAGATGGTGACCCCGACCTTCCTGATCGAGCATCCCAAGGGCCTAGTGCTGTTCGATACCGGCTATAGCTGGCGGATGGCGGAGGATTTGCATGCCTACATGGAGGAGTTGTCCCGGCTGGCGGCGATCGTGGACCATCGGCCGTTCACCCGCGACCTGGTGGTGGACGAGCAACTGCGCCGCCACGGCTACGATCCGGCCAAGGTCGGCTACGTGGTGGTCTCGCACGGTCATTACGATCACGCGGGCGCGATCGGCCTGTTCCCGCATGCGCAACTGTTCGCGATGGCGGGAGAGATGCGCTACGCGGCGTGGCCCGACGCGCGTCACGTGGGGCTGGGATTCAAGTCCAGCGACATCGCCGCCGCGCGCGGGTTTAACTGGCACGAGCCCCAGGACGACCACGACCTGTTCGGCGACGGCACCGTGGTAATCCTCAAGACTCCCGGCCATACGCCGGGCGAATGCTCGCTGCGGGTGCGGCTTAAGAACGAAACCGTGCTGCTGACCGGCGACACGCTGCATTTGCGCATGCAGCTAAAGACGCTGCACGGGATGGGCGGCGATTACGACAAGGAACAGGCGGCGGAGTCGGTCAAACGCGTGGTGGGACTGGCCAGGGCCGAGGAGGCGCGCATCTGGATCAACCACGACCCCGACGACTGGGCGGAGTATCCGCACCTCATCGAATAACGGTTGGCGGCAACGAACTTCCTTTCGGTATGCGAGGTGAAAAGGATCGAGCAGCGCTCCTGAACTGCGCCGGTCCATCCTGAGCCGGACCAGCAGCCGGCCGCCGGGTCAGGCAGCGCTGTCGGGAGCTTTCGCCCAATGATGTCGCAGGCGGACTGAAAGGCCCTCAGCTTGCGCCTTTCCCGGCCTTTATGGCACGCCTGACCACGTTTGGCAGCGTCTCCTGCAACTTCATTGGGCCTGGATGTCAACAAAACTCGTTGCGTGCCGACGGCTTCGCAGCTCCTCGCGGATTCGTTGTCAGCGTTTGGACGAGCGCTGATAACGCGCCCCGCCTCAGGGCAGAATCGCGAATGCGCGCGCCGGGAAGCCCAGACCGTGCCTGGGTTTGGGCCACGCCACTACGATCAGGGCGCCGGTTGCGGGCACCTGGTCGAGGTTGGCCATTACCTCGATTTGCCAATGGCCGTGTCTGAGCAGCCAGGTTTCGGATTTCATGTCACTGGTGGTATCGGTGTCCATCGATTCATGGCCGTTGGCGACGATGCCGCGCTGTTCGTAAAGAAACTTGATCGCCGCAAAGGACCAGGCCGGGAACGGATAGCGCTTAAAGCGCTCGGGATTCCTCTCCCAGTCCTTCGACAGGTCGGTGCGCAGCGCGACAAAGCTGCCGGCCGGCACGCGTCCGTAGCGCTTTTCCCACTGAAGGATATCGTCAACGCTCAGCGCATGATTGGGTTCGCGCTTGAGCATCGGCGTGATGTCGAGCACGACCAGCGGCTCGATCATCTGCTTGACGGGAATTTCGTCCACGGTCTTGCCGTTGGGGTCGAAGTGCGCGGGCGGATCGATATGAGTGCCGTACTGTCCCACCATCGAATAGAACAACGCGCGAAAACCGTCTTTTTCGATGGTGTAAGGCGCTGCGGTCTCCGGGTCGGCTTGCGCCGAAAAGGTCGCCGGGCCGAAGCCTTTCCACACCGGCGTCAGCGGGCTGAAGAAATGGGTGAGATCGACGAACCGCTTCGATGCGATGATCCGGTAGGCGTCGGCCAGCGAATCGCTCTGCGACCGGGCGGGCGGGGCGATACTCGCGATCGCCGCCGTCGACAATAAAGCCACTAACAATTTCAGAGACGGGGTTGGTTTCGCATTCATCCGCAAGGCTCCTCTGCTTAACTGACTCCGGTTGCAATTTGGCGCGTTAAACATCTATCTTCTTCACGCGGCTGCGCACGGTGGCCGCAAAAAGGGGGGTTATACCGTTGCTCGCCAGTGTGATGTCCAGCGCGCTTGCCGGCGTCGACGCGTTTGCGGTCGAAGTCGAGGTGGATATCGCGGGCGGCATCCCCGGCTTCAGGACCGTGGGATTGGCCGAGGGCGCCGCACGCGAATCATTGGACCGTGTCAAGGCCGCGATCAAGAACGCCGGCTTCGATTTTCCCAGCCGCCGTCTGACCGTCAATCTGGCGCCCGCCGACACCCGCAAGGAGGGGTCGGCGTTTGACCTGCCGATTGCGCTGGGTCTGATTGCGGCCAACCGCTCGCTCAAACGCGACCATCTGCGCGAATACCTGATCCTGGGCGAGTTGTCGCTCGACGGCCGCGTCAAAAGTATCAAGGGCGGCCTGTCCACCGCGATTCTGGCCCGCGCGCAGAAATTTGCCGGCGTCGTGCTGCCGCGCGCCAACGCGCTGGAGGCGGCGGTCGCCGCCGAGGGTATCTCCATCTACGGCGTGGAGAGCCTGCAGGAGACGGTGGAGTTCCTGGAGGACCGGCGTCAGCTCATGCCGGTCAGGGCGGATATCAGCGAGGTCTTCGCTTCGGCCAGCAGCTACGAGGTCGACTTCAGCGAGGTGCGCGGCCAGGAGCAGGCCAAGCGCGCGCTGGAAGTCGCGGCCGCGGGCGGGCACAACGTGCTGATGATCGGGCCGCCGGGCTCGGGCAAGACGATGCTGGCCAAGCGCCTGCCCACTATCCTGCCCGAGATGACCTTCGAGGAGGCGATCGAAACCACCAAGGTGCACAGCGTGATGGGCCTGATGGACGGGCAGGCGCTGATCGCCACGCGCCCCTTCCGCTCGCCGCATCATACGATTTCCGACGCCGGGTTGATTGGCGGCGGTCCGGTGCCGCGTCCGGGCGAAGTCAGCCTGGCGCATCATGGGGTGCTGTTTTTGGACGAGCTGCCCGAATTCCGCAAGAACGTGCTGGAGGTGCTGCGCCAGCCTTTGGAGGACATGAAGATCACGATTTCGCGTGTGATGGGGACGCTGACCTTTCCCGCCAGCATCATGCTGGTTGCGGCGATGAATCCCTGTCCGTGCGGCTTCTTTACCGATTCCGCCCACGAATGCACCTGCTCGGAGCAGATGGTGCAGCGTTATCGCTCGCGCATCTCCGGTCCGCTGCTCGACCGCATCGACATCCATATCGAGGTTCCGGCGGTAAAGTACAAGGAGCTGACCGACGCGCGCGCCGCGGAGCCCTCGGCCGCGATTCGCGAACGGGTCGATGCGGCGCGCAAGGCGCAACTGGAGCGCTTCGCCGGCAGACGCATCTTTTGCAACGCGCAGATGGGTGCGCGCGAACTGACCGCGTTCTGCCGCGTGGACAGCGCCGGCGAGCGGCTGCTGGAGCTGGCCATCAACCGCCTGGGGCTGAGCGCGCGCGCCTACACCCGCATCCTGAAGGTGGCCCGTACCATTGCCGACCTCGACGCCAGCGGTCCCATCGCGGCCCACCACATCAGCGAGGCGATCCAGTATCGCTCGCTGGACCGTATCGGGTCGTGACGCTCACAGTCTTTCGGCACCAGCGACTGATGTTTTGGTCTGATTAAGGCAGATTCGAATCAGGGACCAGTTGGCGCACCGCGTGGACGACCGCGTTGGGCGCTTCCCAGGCCAGGAAATGGCCGGCATCGGGGATGATGCGGCGCACATAGGGGCCGGAGAAAAAGCGTGCATGGCGGTCAGTCGTTTGCACCGGTGCTACGCCGTCGCAAGCGCCGTGCAGCGCGACCGTCGGCACGCTGATTTGAGGCCGCGCCTCCAGCCGCTCTTCGAGCGTCTGCAGACTGGGATCGCCCGGCGCCCAGCCGAATCGATGCCGATACGAATGGATCACCACGTCGACGAAGTCCGGATTGTCGAAGGCGGCCGCGGTGCGTTCGTAGGTGGCATCGTCGAACTTCCAGTTGGGCGACCACAGCCGCCATAGCAGCTTGCAGAACTCGCGCCGATTCGCCGCCAGCCCGGCGCGCCCGCGTTCGGTGGGGAAGTACCATTGATACCACATCCGATGTTCCTGCGCGGGCGGCAGGGGCTTGGCGCTGGCGGCGAGGTTGAGCACGTTGTAGCCGCCGATCGTCACCAGCGCGCGGGCGCGATGCGGCCACAGCGCGGCGACGACGCAGGCCGCGCGTCCGCCCCAGTCGTATCCGACCAGGGTGGCGCGCTCGATCCCGAGCCCGTCCATCAGCTCGAGCAGGTCGTGGCCCAGCGCGGCCTGCTGGCCCGAGCGTAGGGTGCCGTCGTCGAGAAAACGCGTGGGGCCATAGCCGCGCAGGTACGGCGCGATGGTGCGGTATCCGGCTTTGGCCAATTGCGCGACGGCGCCGTCCCAGGTGCGGACATCGTCGGGAAATCCGTGCAGCAGGATCACTGGTGCGCCATGCTCAGGCCCGGCTATTTCGCAGGCGATGTCAAGTGCGGCGGTCCGTACGTGGTGGACTGTGGGCTGATTGCTCATCGTGCCTCCGCTCCTGGATGGCAGTAGGTCGTTGGTACATCGCCCTGGGCCCCGGGCGCAACAACTCGCAGTCGATGACCCCGCTGATTAACCCCGGTGGCTGACCGGATGCGCCATGTTATCTTTGACTGCGATGGGTCCCCGCACATGAAGTTGTCGGAGCTGGATTACGACCTGCCGCCCGAGTTGATCGCGCAGCAGCCGCTGGAGAGGCGCGATGAGGCCCGGATGGAAGTACTCGACCGTGCGCGCGGCACGATCGAGCATTCGCGCTTCTACAAGCTGGGGCGTTATCTGCGCGCGGGTGACGTGCTGGTGCTCAACGATACGCGGGTCTTTCCCGCCCGCGTGATAGCGCACAAGGAGAGCGGCGCGAAGGTCGAGCTGCTGTTCGTGGCTCCGTCCGACAATCCGCCCGGGGCGTGGATTGCGATGATCCGCGCCCATCGGCAATGTGCGCCCGGCGCGCGCTTGCTATTGGACGGCGCGCCGGCGCTGCGCGTGGTCGGCTATCAGCGGCCGGGACGCGTGATCGTGGTGCCCGAAGGCGCGCAGCCGGTGATAAAGACGCTGTGGAAGGCGGGGCTGCTGGCCCTGCCTCATTATATTAAGCGCGCGGTGACCGCGGCCGACGCCGAAAACTACCAGACCGTCTACGCGGCGCATACCGGCGCGATCGCCGCTCCCACCGCGGGGCTGCATTTCACACCCCAACTGCTGCGCCAGTTGGAGGAGCAGGGTGTGAGGACCGTTTACGTCACCCTCCACATCGGCCCCGGGACCTTCGCGCCGGTGCGCAGCCACGAGGTGGAAGCGCACACCATGGAGGGCGAATGGTACACGATGGCGCCGGCGGTGGCCGAAACCATCGCGCACGCGCGGCGCATCGGCGCCCGAGTCGTCGCGGTCGGCACCAGCAGCGTGCGTGCGCTGGAATCCTACGCCGTAACCGGCGACCTGGAAGGACTGACGGGACTGTTTATCTATCCTGGGTTTCGCTTCAAACTGGTCGAGGGGATGATCACCAACTTCCACATGCCGCGCACCACGGTGCTGGCGATGGTGATGGCGTTCGCGGGACGCGAGCTGACGCTGGCCGCCTACCGCGACGCAATCCGCCATCGCTACCGCTTCCTCAGCTACGGCGATGCGATGCTGATCCTGTGATGGACGCGCCGGTCAAGCTGGAAGTTCTCGCCACCGACGGCGCCGCGCGCTGCGGCCGTCTGCTCACGCCGCACGGTGCCGTGCCGACGCCCGCCTTCATGCCGGTGGGCACGCAGGCCGCGGTCAAGGCCATGGCGCCCGGCGAGTTGTGGGACATCGGCTACCGGATGGTTTTGGCCAACGCGTACCATCTGGCGGTGCGGCCCGGTCCCGCACTGATTCGCGACCTGGGTGGGATTGCGGCCTTCATGGGATGGCGGGGCGCGGTGCTGACCGACTCCGGCGGCTTTCAGGCGATGAGCCTGGCGGCGCTCAATCGCATCCGCGAGGAGGGAATCCGCTTCCGCTCCCACCTCGACGGCGCGCCGATGCTGCTGACCCCGGAGTCGGCGCTCGACATCCAACAGATGCTCGGATGCGACATCATGATGGCGCTGGACGAATGCACCCCGTATCCTGTGCAACCCGCCGACGCGCGCCGTTCGCTGGAGCTGACCGCGCGCTGGGCGGAGCGCTCGCTGCGGGCGCGCACCTCGCACAGCCAGGCGCTGTTCGGAATCGTGCAGGGCAGCGTCTATGCGGACCTGCGTGCGGCCAGCGCACGCCAGATCACGTCGCTGGGCTTCGACGGCTTTGCCACCGGCGGCCTTTCAGTCGGCGAGCCCAAGGCGCTGATGCTGGAGATGGCGGCGTTGAGCGCTTCGTTCCTGCCAGCGGACAAACCGCGCTACCTGATGGGTGTCGGCACGCCCGAAGACCTGCTGGCCGCGATCGCGATGGGCTACGACATGTTCGACTGCGTGCTGCCCACGCGCAACGCGCGCAACGGATGCGCCTTTACCAGCGCGGGGCGAATCTCGATCAAGCATTCGCGCCACGCGGCCGACTCGCGCCCGCTCGATGAGCGCTGCGGATGCCGCACCTGCGCGTCCTATAGCCGCTCCTACCTGCGCCATCTGTTTCGCGCCGGGGAAATTCTTGCGGCGCGCGCGCTTACGGAACACAATCTGTACTTTTACGCCAGCTTGCTGCGGCGCGCGCAGGCTGCTATCGCCTCGGGTACTTACGGGCAACTGTGCCGGTCGCTGGCATCCGGAGTTGCGCAAGAGCTCGATGAAACGGAATAAAACTGATGTGGCTTGAGGGAATCGCATATGCTCAGACGGCGGCCAAGGGCGGCGCAGGCGCCGGTGAACAGGTCCTGTTCACGACCGTCATCCCGCTGGTCTTTCTGTTCGCCATTTTCTACTTCCTGTTGATTCGGCCGCAGACCCAGAAAGCGGCCGAGCTGCGCAAGATGCTGGCTGCACTCAAGCGCAACGACGAGGTCGTCACCACCGGGGGACTGATCGGCAAAATTGTGGAGCTGAGCGAAAAGATAGTGGTCCTGGAAATCGCCCCAAACGTGCGGGTCAGGGTCGAACGGGCACAGATCGCGGCGATGTCGCCCTATTCCAAGGCGGCTGCCAAAAGCGGCGCCAAGGATTAAGATTGACCGCGGGCGCGCCCCGCCAGGGTGCGTGATACGGGAGAAACAGCGGTTTGGAAAACCAAAATTTTATTCCGATTCTGATTCTGCTGGCGCTCGGCGGCGCCATATTGTACCTGCATTTGACCAACGGGCGGGCGCAGACCCGGCTTTGGGTGACTGCGGCCCTGGTGGTCGCCGCGATTTTGCTGCTGGTTCCCAGCGCGAACCCGGACCTGCCCGGATGGTGGAAGGCCTACCTGCCGACGCCGCAAATCCAGCTCGGCCTGGACCTCCAGGGCGGGACCCATCTGTTGCTCGACGTCAAGCTGGACGACGCGGTCAAAAATGCGCTGGGGCGACGTGCCGACGATCTCAAACGCGAGCTCAAAGACAGCAAGATCGGCTTCAGCGACATCTCGGTTGCGGGCAACGCGGTGCAGGTCAAGCTGACCGACCGCCACGACCGCAGCGCCTTTGAAGACATCATCGCCAAGGATTTCGGCGATATGGCGCTGAGCAGTTCGACGTCGGACAGCGGCGGTCCGGTCTTTACCTTGGCATTTCGGCCGCGCGACCTGGTGCAATTGCGCAACAATGCGATGGATCAGGCGCTGGAGACGATTCGCAACCGTATCGACCAACTGGGCGTGCGCGAAACCACCGTCGCCAAGGAAGGCGACAGCGGCATCCTGGTCCAGTTGCCGGGCATCCAGGACCCCGAGCGCGCCAAAGATCTGATCGGCAAGACCGCGGTGCTGGAGTTCAAACTAGTCGATGACAGCCACAGCGTCGACGAGGCGCTCAAGGAAGGACCGCCGCCCGGCGACGAAATCCTCTACGGGCCGCCCGAACGCGGCGGCCGACAGCCCTACCTGGTCGAGGCGCAGACCCTGATGACGGGCGACGTGGTGACCGATGCCCGGGTGCGGCCCGGCGGACGCCTGGAAGGTCCTTACGTGTCGGTGGACCTCGACCAGCGCGGAGCGCGGATCTTCGACACCCTGACGGCCGAGAACGTAGGCCGGCATCTGGCGATTATCCTGGACAAGACGGTCTACTCCGCGCCGGTGATCAAGGAGCGAATCCCGGGCGGGAAGGTTTCCATCACCGGCCGCTTTTCCATTGACGAGGCGCACGACCTGGCAATCGTGCTGCGCTCGGGCGCGCTGCCCGCCCCGGTGGAAATCGCCGAGGAACGCACCGTCGGCCCCTCGCTGGGACGCGACTCGATCCGCCAGGGGGAGTTGTCGTTTGTGGTCGGCGCGGCGGCGGTGCTGATCTTTATGGCGGTCTATTACAGCGGCGCGGGCGTGCTGGCCGATTTCGGGCTGACGCTCAACATCCTGCTGTTGATCTGCGTGATGGCGGCGATGCAGGCCACGCTGACGCTGCCCGGAATTGCCGGCATCGTGCTGACCCTGGGCATGTCGGTGGACGCCAACGTGCTGATCAATGAGCGGATGCGCGAGGAACTGCGCGCCGGCAAGGCGCCGCGCGAGGCGGTCAGAATCGGCTATGAGCGGGCCTTTTCGGCGATTCGCGACTCCAACATCTCGACCTTCGTGGCCGGGCTGATCCTGTTCCAGTTCGGGACCGGGCCGGTCAAGGGCTTTGCCGTAACCTTGTGCGTGGGCGTCCTGACCGGACTGTTTTCCTGCGTGGTGGTGACCCGGATTTGGTACGACTACCTGATTTCCACCCGAAAACTGGCCCAAATCAGTGTCTGAACGGGAACGAGCTTGATCGTGGGCAAGGATGCCCTATGATAGGGCGCAGCGGTATCGAAGCGGTTATGGGCGGTTGGCAGGGTTGGGAAGTGGGCCCGGGAGGGGACAATGCTTGACTCCCCGGCACGGGTCATATTACAAAGTCTCGGTTTAGCCGTGGTTCCTAATAAGCAGAGTTCATCATCAATGAGCCCAAATCTCATGGCTGACAAGGACGACCTGTTGCTCAATTCCCGGGAGGTGGCCTTCCTGCTGGATTTGAGCCCCGATACCGTCAATGAGCTGGCGCGCCGCAACGTCATTCCCGCCTTCAAGAAGGGCCGCCAGTGGCGCTTCCGCAAACGCGATGTCACCCTTTTCAAACGACAATTAAAAGGTCTCAACGCCGCCGCCTGAGCGGCTTGCAGACCACCAGGGAACAGGTCAAGCCGGACACCTCAAAAGTAAATGCCAGAGCCGCACGAAAGCCGGGTCTATTCGGACTTCGCACATTTTTATGATCGCTTGTGGGGACGCGTTTTCGTCGACCGCGAGCACATGGTGATAGAATCGCTCAATCTGCGCCCCGGCCAGCGCGTCCTGGAGGTCGGGGTCGGCACCGGCATCTCGCTCGACGCCTACCCGCCTTACGTGCACGTGGTCGGCGTCGATCCGTCGCTGGACATGCTGGAGCATGCCAAGACGAAAATCCGCGAAAATGAGTTAAAGAATGTCGAAGTAAGTCAGGGCGACGCGCTCAACCTCACCATGCCCGACGCCAGCTTCGACGTGGTTTGCGCCTTCCACGTGGTTACCGTGGTTCCCGACCCGGTGCGGATGATGAAAGAGATGTACCGCGTGTGCAAACCGGGCGGCCGCATCGTGATCATCAACCACTTCCGCAGCGAGAACCCGATTCTGGGCTTCCTCACCGGTATCGCCCACCCGATCACCAAGCATCTGGGCTGGTCCTCGCTGCTGCGCTACCGTGACGTGGTTGACGGCGTTCCACTTAAAGTCGAACGCCGCGAGAAGACTTCGCGCTACTCCTTCCACACCATCGTTGTGCTGCGCAAAGAGGCCTGACCCGCCCGTTCCTCGCCCAGCCCGCGTTGACACCACATCGGCGGTTCGATAGCTGTTAGCCGCGTGGGGAGAACCACGAGCCCGTGGCCGAGATGCGCAAAGAGCCCGATCCCGAAGAACGCCAGGTTGAAGAACTGGCGCGGGAATTGGCACGCCGGCTGCGCGGGATGAAAAGCCGCCAGGAACTGACCGATTACGCGGTCAGCATGCTGCGTGAGAGCGCCGAGGAGGCCAATCAGGAGGAGCAGGCGCGCGCCAGCGTGGTGCGGGCGGCCCAGGTCGGTTCGCTCAACACGCTGGCCTTCGGCCTGCCCTTGGGGGTGATTGGATTGGTGCTGTGTGCGACCGGAATCCTGGCCGGGCCGGGTTTGATAATCCTGGGCGCGGCGGCGCTGATGGTGGTCTACGGGGTGGTGGCGGCGGTCTTCAGCCGGCCCCACAAGAGGTCCCAGCAAGAGGTTGACAAGGTGGGGTAATGGTAATGATAGCGCTCGACACCTGCCTAAAACCGGCTGTCTTCTTCAAGCTTGGGGAGGGCTGGGACGGGGAGCAGACGGTGAACAATCCCTTTGTGCCAGCCTGCCGGGACGACCCGGCCGGTTAGTAGCTCAGGTTGTTTGACAAGTATCGGAAAATTAGCAAAGCTCAACGGCGCTTGAACCTTTTCACGTCGTAGGTCCGGCGCTCAACATGGAAAGTGGCTTGGTTTTGAAAGCGGCGTGCAGGCTTGTGTTGGGCCGGGAGCCGGCGCCGCAACGGAAACTCGATGGCTAAGTTCGATCTGCAGGAAATCAAACGTCAAATCGTCGAATCGCAGGCGTGGCAGTCCATCTTCCGCCACGGCTACGAGGATACGCCCCGCAACCGCATCCTGATGGTGTCGGGCAACATCTGGCTGCACCTGCATCCCTCCAAGGTGCAGCGTCATGCGACCCGGCTGCGCTTTACCTGGTGCATGGGCGGTATCACCTTTTTGCTCTTCCTGGTCACGGTGATCACTGGCATCTACCTGATGTTCTACTACCGGCCCACCGCGGAGTACGCCTACGCCGACATGAAGTACCTGGAATTCGACATGCCCTTCGGCATGCTGATGCGCAACATGCATCGCTGGGCGGCGCATGGCATGGTGATCGCGGTGTGGCTGCACATGTTCCGCGTCTTCATGACCGGCTCCTACAAGCCGCCCAGGGAGTTCAACTGGGTGGTCGGAGTGATTCTGCTGGTCCTGACGCTGCTGCTGTCCTTTACCGGGTACCTGTTGCCGTGGGACCAGCTTTCGATTTGGGCGGTGACGGTGGGCTCCAACATGGCGCGCGCCACTCCGCTGCTGGGCCATGAAGGTCCTTTCCATGAAGTGCTGGGAGTCAATCCGATTTATGACGCGCGGGCCTTCTTGTTCGGCGGCAGCGAAATCGGACCCCATACCCTGCTGCGCTTCTACATCCTGCACTGCATCTTTTTCCCGCTGCTGGCCAGCCTGTTCATGGCGGTGCACTTCTGGCGCATCCGCCGCGACGGAATTTCCGGACCGCTGTGATGGCGTATGAATAATTTCATCCAGTTTATCGCGCGCTTGGGAATCGTCCGCGTCCTATCCGTGCCGCTGGCGATGGCCCTGGTCATGTATGTGTTGTTCCGCCTGGCCGCGCCGCCCGAGGACCTGGGCGACCTCGACGGCGAAACCCGCCGGTCCTAGGCGTATTTCATGAATCCGGTGCGTAATATAAGCAAGCACTCAGGCTGCCCGACAATGGCAGTGGCATAAGGATTCCAGCCATGGCAGACGCAACGAGGGGCGATGTCCCAGCGATGAAGATGCAGGCCGCCGCCGGTGGCGGCGCCGCGGCGCGCGTCGGCAGCGCGCCGCGCCCGGCGCCGGCAGCCGGCAAGCGGATTGAAGTGCCGATCAAGAAGGCCGGTTCCGGCATCGAGGACAAGCTTCACACCTGGCCCTTCCTGGTGCGCAGCGAGTTCCTGATGTCGGTGGCGGTCATTGTAATCCTGGCGGTGTGGTCCTTGACCATTAACGCGCCCCTGGAGGGACCGGCCAACACTACCCGCACGCCCAACCCCTCCAAGGCCCCGTGGTACTTCCTGGGGTTGCAGGAGATGCTGGTGTTCTTTGACCCCTGGTACGCCGGGGTGGTGCTGCCCAGTTTGGTAATCGTGGGCTTGATGCTGATCCCCTACCTGGATATCAACCCCAAGGGCAATGGCTATTACACTTTCCGCGAACGCAAGTACGAGATTCTGACCTTCCTGCTCGGCTTCCAGATTCTGTGGGTGTCCTTCATCATAATCGGCACCTTCTTCCGGGGTCCGGGATGGAACTGGTTCTGGCCCGGCCAGGTCTGGGACCCGCATCTGGTCGAATCGTTGACCAACGTCGACCTGCCTTATCTGTTCGGCTTCCGCGACTACACCGCCTCGGCGCTGTTCGGGCTGTCCTTGATAGTGGCCTACTACGTGGTCGGCTATGCGCTGTTTTACCTGTGGGTGCGAGCGCGGCCGGCCAACGATCCGTGGTCGTCGTTTCCCGGCGGCGGCAAGGAATTGCTGGAGGCCTGGGGGCCGGTGCGCTTTGGCATCACCGCCTTCCTGTTCCTGACCATGATCGGAGTGTTCGTCAAGATGGCGTTGCGGCACGCCTTCAATATCAAATACATCATGGTCACGCCGTGGATTAACATCTAGCGGGATGTTGAAAGAAGTCGAACTCCGGGAGCTTCAGATGGTCGCTTTCAACTTCAACAGCCTGCGTAAAGGCCGGCAGCCTTTCCTGAGTTGTGCTTCCTTTGGGGGGCACGAGATAGGCGACGCAGGCGGTGAAACTCCTTTTTCTACTGCCTGCTAGCCCGGTGTTTTTCTTTGGCAAGATTCTCGAAGCCCTGGGATGTGCCGATGTCGGATTTGCCCTCTACGTCGGCCTGACCCAGGAACATGGCATGGGCAAGGAACTTGAACTCGCCGCGGTCGGGATGCTGGTGTTCGGACTAGGCATGCTCGCCGAGCGCTGGTCAGCGCGCTGACGGGCGGGCAACGGCGCTTGTCGGCGGCGGTTTAGACGCGGAGCAACGAAACTTAGATGGCTGGGCGACTCGGACTGGATCCCACTGAAGAAAGCAAGTCCTACAGCGCGCTGTTCGTGCTGATGGTCGCATTGCTGCTGGCGGCGGCGGTGTGGGCGATCTGGGATGACAACATTTCGCGCCGCCCCTGGAAGCAGTACCAGGTCGAATTCGACCAGATGGCCTACCAGCGCTTCATGGACAAGGCCGCCCAGGAAGATGCACGACTGGCCAAGGATCCCAAGTACGTCAAGCTGAGCCAGGAACTGGCCGCCGCCCAGGCCGCGCTCAGCTCGGGTCAGACCACCGCCAAGCTCGATGAACTGCATGCTCAACTTAAGGCCGCCAAGGTGGAATCCGACGACAAGGATCAGGTGGTCCGCTTTACCAAGTCGGAACTGACCGAACGCTGGTACGACTACAATCACGCCATCCAGACCAACGAAGACCCGCGCCCCTACAAAGAGGATATCGACCGCCTCAACCAGCGCCTGGTGGGAGAGCAGGCTGCCGCGGACGCCGCCAAGGCCAGGGTCGATGCGATCAAGGCTGAAATCGAAGCAGTCGGCGCGACGGTCGAGAACCTGACCGATCAGCTCAAGACCTTCACCAAGAAACGCGACGATTTCATCCAGAAGGCCGACACCTACATGATTCCGGTCAGCTTCAAGGGCCGGGTCCTGTTCCGCTATCCCAAGATTCCCAAGATCGAGCAGACCGCGATCGACGATTTCGACCGCAATTCCTTCGACGAAGCCATCCCGCGCGTCGATCGTTGCCAGAGCTGCCACACGGCCGAGGACAAGCGCGGCTTCGAGGACGCGCCCGAGCCCTTCCGCACCCATTCCAATTACGAAGAGATCATTCTCAAGCATCCCCCTGACAAGCTGGGCTGCACGCCCTGCCACGACGGCCAGGGGCCGGCGCTCAATTCGGTGGCGATGGCGCACGGCGACGTCGAGTTCTGGGAGCGCAAGCTGCTGCGCGGACCCAAGATGGAGGCGCGATGCATCACCTGCCACGTCGATGTCGGCTCGCTGCGCAACGCCAAAGGCGAGTTGCTCGCCCCGCACTGGGTTGAGGGCGAGCGACTGTTCGAGCAGATGGGTTGTCACGGATGCCATCTGGTGGCCGGCTACGAAGACATGCCCAAGATTGGGCCCTACCTGAAGCTGGCCAGTGCCAAGCTGGACCCGTCATGGACCGTGCGCTGGGTGACCAATCCTCATATCTTCCGCCCGCATACGCGGATGCCCAACTTCATGTTCACGCGCGAGCAGGCCACCGCGATTACCGCCTATCTGTTCGACAGCTCCAGGGAGCAATCGAAGAAGTGGCTGGCGGAGCACCCGGTGCCACCCACCCTGGATCAGGACCTCAAGGATCCCAAAATGGTCCAGGAGGGCAAGGATCTGTTCGAATCGGTGGGTTGCAAGGCCTGCCATACGGTGGACAGGAACTCCATCGGCACCCCGGTGGGCGCGTATTCACCCGCCGACTTCAAGCCCGCGCAGAGCCGCACCACCAAGGACTTCGCGCCCAACCTAAGCCAGATTGCGGAGAAGACCGACGGGCGATGGATCTACCTGTGGCTTAAGAACCCGCGCGACTTCTCGCCGCATACCGCGATGCCGTCGCTGCGGCTGAGCGATCATGAAGCATCGGCGCTGGCCGCCTACCTGATGACGCTGGGCAGCCGCAAGGTCCTTCCCGGCGTCGAGCAGGAAATCGCCAAGCCCGAGGAAATCGCCAAGGGCAAGTCGCTGGTGCGCAAGTACGGATGCTTTGGTTGCCACGAGATCAATGGGATGGAGAAGGAGTCGCGCATCGGCGTCGAGTTGACCACCTTCGGCTCCAAGCATCTCGACGAGCTGTTCTTCGGCGATCGCACCGACATCCCCGACACCTGGGACGCGTGGACGTTCCACAAGCTGCAAAACCCGCGCATCTACGCCACCGCCGACGTGGAGCAGCTAATGCCCAACTTCGAGTTCCAGGATGCCGACATCTACAACCTGCGCGTGTTCCTGGCCAGCCTCATCGACGACAGGGTGCCCGAGCGCTATCGCGACACCAATGAGATGGAGCATCAGAAAGAGATTGTGGCCGGGCGGCGGATGGTCAACTTTTACAACTGCGTGGGATGCCACGTGATCGAGCAGCACGGCGGCTACATCCGGCGCTTCTATGAGCAGAACCCTAACTTCGCCCCGCCCATCCTGAACGGCGAAGGGCAGAAGGTGCAGCCCAACTGGCTGTTCGGCTTCCTGCAGGCGCCCACCCAGATTCGTCCGTGGCTGAAACTGCGCATGCCGACCTTCCATTTCACCAATGCCGAGGACGACACCCTGGTCAATTACTTCGGCGCCACCGGCAACCTCGCGGTGCCGTTCGTGTTCGTCAACACCAACGCCATCCCACAGGACGAGCTGCTGGCGGGTCAGAAACTGATGTCCAAGGACTACTTCAACTGCTTCAGTTGCCATCAGCAGGGCGACAAGAAGCCCGAAGGTCCGCCCGACGGATGGGCTCCCGACTTGGCGCTGGCGCGCCATCGGCTCAACCCGCAATGGATTGTGCAGTGGCTGCACAATCCGCAGGCACTGCAGCCGGGCACCAAGATGCCGTCGTTTTATCCGGGCGGCCCCGACGACATCTTCCACGGCAACGAGCAGGAGCAGATCAAGGCAATCCGCGACTACATCTTCTGGTTCGGCGATCATCCGGGGATGAGTCCGGGCGCAGCGCCGCCGCAGCCGCCGGTCAAAGTCAGCAGCAAATAACTATTTGGCATAACTTCTTACAGTGAGGTAACAGATGAACAAGCGAGTACTGATTACGACATTTGTTGGCGCCGCTGCCTTGTGCCTGTGCGCGATAAGCGCCCATGCCGCGGACGGATCGATCAGCGGCACCGTCAAGTACGACGGTACGGCGCCCAAACCCAAACCGGTCGAGGTCACCAAGGACAAGGAAGTCTGCGGGCTCAAGCCTCACTTCGAAGAAGACCTGATCGTCGGCTCCGACGGCGGGATTGCCAACGCGGTCGTCTATATCGCCGACGCCAAGGGCGAAGCGAAACCTGAGACCGTGGATTTCGACCAGAAGGGCTGCGACTATCTGCCGCACGTGCTGGCGTTTCCCGCCGGCAGCACCGTCAAGATCAAGAACGACGACGGCATCCTGCACAACATCCACACCTATTCGAGCAAGAATCCGTCGATCAACATTGCCCAGCCCAAGTTCAAGAAGGTGGTTGACGTCAAGGTCGAGCAGCCCGAGCTTATCCGCGTAACCTGCGACGCGCACGGTTGGATGCACGGATGGTGGTTCTCGTCGGCCAATCCCTACTACGCGGTGACCGACGACAAGGGCCATTTCGAGATCAAGGACGTGCCGCCGGGCGACTATGAAGTGACCATCTGGCAGGAGAAGCTGGGCGAGCAGAAGCAGAAGGTGTCGGTCAAGGCGGGAGCGCCGACGACTCTTGATGTGACGATGAAACCCAAGGCGTAAGGCCGCGCAAACTTCGTCAACGCGGCTGTCAGCGGAGCGTTCTGGAGCATTGGGTCCGGAACGCTCCCTGCATTTTTGAGGGCATCAGCGATGGCGACAATCAGACGTTTGGACCGGCTCGAGGTGAGCACCGCCGATCTCAACGACGCGATGTCGGTTTATCGACGCAACTTTGAACTTCCGGTCAAGCCGGCGCCGGACGGCAAGTCCGCAACCGTCAGCATCGGCGGCGCGGAAATCAGCCTGATTCCGGCCCTATCATCAACCGAAGCCGAGGGAATGTCGGGGCTATGGCTGGAAGCGGACGACGTCGACGCGGTCTGCGCCGCGCTCAGCAAGTCGGGCTACGCCTTTGAACCGATTCGCGTCGAGGGCGCGCGCCGAATCGTCCAGGTCGAAGCAAAATCCGCCAACCAGGTGCCGTTGTTCATTTTCGATCGCAAGGTGTAGCAAACGGTTGTCCCGCCAGATTTTGGAGTGGGACAGCCTGACCCGGAAAGCCAATCCCACGCGGGAAGTCGTTCGCCAAATTTGCTGCCCGGGGCGCAGGCAGTTGCGCAACCCTATTTAACCCCGATCACCATCCATTGCGGGCCGATCAGATGCTCGACCCGGGCGTCGCCAAAGCCTGCCTCACGCATCCATCCGCGGCAGTCGGCGCCGGTGAAGTCAAAACCGCCGGGTGTCTCGATCAGCATGTTGAGGCTCATCAGCAGGCCGCGCAGGTTGTTGCGGCGTTCGTCGTCGATCAGATGCTCGTACACGATCAGAACGCCACCCCTGGGCAGCGCATCGTAGGCCTTGGCCAGCAGCATACGCTTTTCATCCAGGTTCCAGTCGTGCAGGATGTGGCCCATGATCAGCACGTCCGCGCGCGGCAGCGGCTCCTTCATGAAATCGCCTGGATGAAAGTGCACGCGATCCTGAAGCCCGAATGAGGCCACATATTCGTTGAACACCGGACCCACCACCGGAAGGTCATACCCGCCACCGCCAAGATGCTGATGCGCCAGGGCTATCTGCACCGGCAACGCACCTTGGGCCGTGCCGATATCGACGAAAGTCTTGTAGTCGCGCCAGGGAAATTTCTCGGCCATCGCCCGTGCCGTGGGCAGGCTGTTTCCGGTCATCCCGGTCAGAAACCCTTTAAGCCGCTGCGGGTCGCTGTAAAGGGCGTCGAAGATACTGTCCCCGCCCTGGATCTCGTTCTGAGGCTGGCCGGTTCGCAACGCTTGCGTAAGCGATCCCCAAAAACCGTACAGCCGCGCGTTGGCCATTTCGGCGATTCCGCCCGCGTAGTTGGGCTTGGTCCGGTCCAGGTAAAAGGCGGACTCCGGTGTATTGGCATAACGCTCCCCATGCCGCTCCAGGACGCCGAGCGCGACCAGCGTATCGAAGAAGTCGCGGGCGGCGCGCGGATGGAGTCCGAGGCGGGCGCGCAGCGTCTGGCAATCCAATGGCCCGCCGGCCAGCTCCGTGAAGACGCCCAGCTCCACAGCGCTTAAAAACGCCTTGGATGCGGCGAATTGCCACAGAATCTCATCAATCCGGTCCAGTGAGGGGTCTTTGCTCATTGCCGACGCTTCCTTTTGCCGACGCATCGCCTGCCCGGCGGAGAAGCGGCTTTTTTATCGAGCTGGATCGACCCGGTCAACCCCAGGTCCGGCTAAGGCTTGAGCGCCAGCTCAGCCTTGCCGGTCCCCAGATTGACCGGCGCCGAGACATGTTCATGCACGATCAGCCACTTGCCCTTGATTTTCTTCAACCCATCGGTGACCCGCAATGTCATGTCGATCGGTTTGCCATGGAGGTCAGTGCCGGTCACCCGCTGGATGCTGTGGGTAAACGCTAGTTTGCCGTCGCTGACGACGCCCAGTTGCTCGACTTGGACCTTGACCGTCTTGTAGCCGGCAAAGAAATCCTGCCAATCCTTGCGGTAGGCGTCGGCGCCCACGTATTGCAGGGGCGGTACCACATCGAATACCACCAGCGTCTGGCCCGGCGCGTAGAACTTCATGATCGCTTCGGTGTCCCTGGCGTCGAACGCGGCGGCCCACGGCCCATACAGTTTTCTGATCTGCGCTTCGTCCGCGCCCGCCGCATGTGCGGCAACGGCGGCTGCAACCACCAGCCCCGCCGCGAGAACCATCATAGCCCATCCCATTGCGACGCGTCTGCTCTTCATGTCAGTGGCTCCTCATCGGTTAGTGCCTGACGAAAGTTAAACGCCTGACGCAGTCAAGGTTTCACGCCGGTTACGATGCTCCCGGCGCCGCGTGCTGATGACGTGCCTCGCGCAATTGCTCCACGGCAAGCCTCCCGGAAAGCTGCCCCCAAGACGATAACGGTGGGATAGTAGTTTTAAACCGGCAAAATTGCAAAACGCACGAAACCGCACAAAACAGCCACAAACAAGCTTCTGCATGGTCCTTCCCGCCGGGCCAGCGCAGCTCTTCAGCCGCCCGGCGTGCCATGCGGCCGGCGCAACGCCCCCCGCACAGGGTCGCTTGATTCAGCCCCGGTGCGGGTCTAGCCTGAAATGGACTGATGAGTCCGAAATGTGATTTTGATCAACGGCGCGTAGGCGATTTGGTCGAGGTGCGGCCGATGCGCCCGCCCATCCGAAACCTGTAGTCTCCCCTCTCCGCCCGGGGCTTGGAGGGTTACCGCTTATGATGTGGATTGTCCGCCTGGCCCTGCGCCGGCCGCTGTCGGTGGCGGTGATGGCGCTGCTGATGCTGGTGCTCGGAGCCTTGAGCTTCGAGCTGATGAACGTCGACATCTTTCCCGCCATCAACCTGCCGGTAGTGATGGTGGTCTGGAGTTACCCCGGCCTGTCCGCATTCGACGTCGAGCGCCGCATGGTGTTCATCAGTGAGCGCGCCTTTTCGACCACGGTCAACGGCATCGAACATATCGAGTCGCGCTCGATAAACGGCCTGGGGATTCTCAAGGTTTACTTCCAGCCCGGGGTGGACATCGCTTCGGCCATTGCCCAGATCAACGCGGTCTCGGAGACGATTCTGACCATCCTGCCGCGCGGCACCGAACCGCCGCAGATCATTTCCTACAACGCGGCCAACGTGCCGGTGGCGCAGCTCAACGTCTTCAGCGACACGCTCTCCACCATGCGGCTGTTCGACTACGGCCTGAACTTCATCCGCATCCAGCTCTTCACCATTCCGGGCTTTTCCTCGCCGGCGCCGCTGGGCGGCGTGTCGCGCTCGATCATGGTCAACCTCGACCCCTCGCTGCTGTACGGCAACCGCCTGTCGGCCTACGACGTCGGCAACGCGCTGGCCTCGACCAACGTGGTAATCCCGTCGGGCACGGCCAAGATGGGCAATTACGAGAACAACATCGACATCAACATGAGCGTGCCCCGAGTGCGCGACTTCAACGACCTGCCGATCAAGTATGCCAACGGCGCGCCGGTGTTTTTGGGCGATGTCGCCAACGTCACCGATTCGCATCAGCCGCAGACCAACGTCGTGCGGGTCGACGGCCGGCCGGCCACCTACCTGATGGTCATCAAGCACGCCGACGCTTCGACCCTGTCGGTGGTCGATGCGGTGAAGGCCAAGATGCCCGAAATCAGGGCGACCGCACCCAAGGGACTCAACATCTCGCTGTCCTTCGACCAGTCGGTGTTCGTGCGCGCCGCGCTGTGGGACGTGGTACAGGAGGCCGTCACCGCCGCCGCGCTGGTGGCGCTGATGGTGCTGGTGTTCCTGGGCTCCGCGCGCAGCATGTTGATCGTCATCACGTCGATCCCGCTGTCGATCCTGACCGCGATCGTCGGGCTCAAGCTTTCGGGCCAGACCATCAACACGATGACGCTGGGCGGCATAGCGCTGGCGGTCGGGATGCTGGTGGACGACGCCACCGTCGAGATCGAAAACATCCATCGCAATCAGGCGATGGGCAAGCCGTTGCTGGTGGCGATCCTCGATGGCGCCCGTCAGATCGCAACCCCCACGGCGGTCGGCACGCTGGCGATCTGCATCGTGTTCTTTCCGGTCGTGCTGTTGACCGGCGTGGCGCGCTTTTTGTTCACGCCGCTGGCCCTGGCCGTGGTGTACGCGATGCTGACTTCCTACCTGTTGTCGCGCACCCTGGTGCCAACCATGGCCCGCTACCTGCTGCCCGAAGAGCACCAGGAGCCCGGCGGGCGCGGATTTTTGGCGCGCGCCTACCGCTTGTTCGAGGCGGGCTTCGAGCGGCTCAAGGAAAGCTACCGGAGGGCGCTGGCCAAATTCATCGCGCGGCGCGGCTTTGCGCTGACCTGCGTGGCGCTGATCATCGCCGCCTCCGGCGCGCTGCTGTGGATCGTGGGCGAGGATTTCTTCCCGGCCATCGACGCCGGCATGATGCGTCTGCACGTGCGCGCACCGACCGGCACCCGCATCGAGCACTCGGAGCTGATAGTCGATGACATCGAGCGGGCCATCCGCACACTGATCCCGCCCCAGGAACTGGATTCGATCAGCGACAACATCGGCCTGCCGGTTTCCTACGACTTGGCATTTTATCAGACCGACAGTATCGGACCGCAGGACGCCGACATCCTGATCCAGCTCAAACCCCGGCACCGTCCGACCCGCATCTACCAGGACCGGATTCGCCGCGCGCTGGAAGAGAAGTTTCCCAACGTGACCGCCTATTTCCAGGCTGCCGACATCACCAGCCAGGTGCTGAACTTCGGCCTGCCCGCCGCAATCGACGTGCAGGTGTCGGGCAACCGGCTGCAATCCGACTACGACATCGCGCAGCGGCTGGTGCAGCGCATGAAGCTTATCCCGGGCCTGACCGACATCAGGATCGCGCAGCCGCTGGACTATCCCGCCTACAAGGTGGAGGTCGATCGCGCCAAGGCGCTGCAATTCGGCATCACCCAGGAGCAGGTCGCTTCCAGCCTGCTGGCCTCGCTGTCGGGTGCCAGCCTGCTGCTGCCCAACTTCTGGCTCGATCCGCGCACCGGTGTCAATTACAACGTCGTCTCGCAGATGCCGCAGCATCTGATCGATTCGGTCAGCGCGATGGCGAACATACCGCTCACCGGCGGTGACAGTGCAGCTTCGGCCATGTCCGGCGGCATTGACGGCGCACAAGTCAGCACGCCGCAGCTGCTGGGCAACATCGCGACCTTCAAACGGAGCTGGGACCCGGCGCTGATCGAGCATTACACCGTGCAGCGTGTGATCGACGTGGACTGCGCGGTGTCGGGGCGCGATTTGGGCTCGGTGGCGTCCGCGGTGCAACGCGAGATCGACCGCATCGGCAAGCTGCCGCCAGGCACCAGGATCGCCATCCGCGGGCAGAGCGCCGCCATGAACCAATCCTTCCTGACTCTGGGCGAAGGTCTGATCCTGGCAGTCGTGCTGGTATACTTGTTGATGGTGGCGAATTTTCAGTCATGGCTGGAGCCCTTTATCATCACGATGGCGGTGCCGGGCGCGCTGGCCGGGGTGCTGTGGATGCTGGTGCTGAGCGGCACCACGATCAACGTCGAATCGCTGATGGGCTCGATCATGGCGGTGGGCGTGGGTGTGGCCAACGGCAACCTGCTGATAACTTTCGCCAACGAGCTGCGCGAGGAAGGCTACGGCGCGGTGGCGGCCGCCATCGAGGCCGGCCGCATCCGCTTGCGCCCGATTATCATGACCGCGCTGGCGATGATTTTGGGCATGCTGCCGATGGCGCTGGGACTGGGCGCCGGCGCCGAACAGAATGCGCCGCTGGGCCGCGCGGTCATCGGCGGATTGGCCGCCGCCACCCTGATGACGCTGTTCGTGGTGCCCGCCATCTATTCGATTTTCAGCCGTAACCTTGTGACCAAGCAGGAACGCGACCAGGAAATCATGTCACTGGAGTTGCCTGGTGCCTGAGCGGACCTCTGATATGGCAGACGATAACCCCAAGGAATTCACTGGCCCGCCTCCCGGCGGTTTCTTTTACGCCGGTTGGCTGATCGCAATCGCCGCGCTGATGGCGGCGACCGCCGGGCTGGTGCTGGCGCGCGAGCGCTGGCTCAACCGCGAGACCAATGAACTGGAGCGCCAGGCGCAGGCCGGCCCCCATGTCCTGGTAACCCAGGTGCTGCGCGCTCCGGAGACTCGCACCTTGCGCCTGCCGGCCTCGGTGCGCGGCTTCGACGAAACCGAGATCTACGCCAAGGTGCCGGGCTATCTCAAAGAGATTTATGTCGACAAGGGCGACCGTGTGCGGGCGGGCCAGATCATCGCCCGCATCGATTCGCCCGAAACCGACCATCAGGTGGCCAACTACCGCGCCAATTACGAGTTGGCCAAAATCACGCTCGACCGCGACAAGCTGCTGTATCAGACCGGCGTCATCGCCAAGCAGGAGTATGACAATCAAAACGCCGCGATGCTTCAGGCCAAGGCCCTGTGGGAGCAGTACAAGACACTGCAGGGCTACGAGGTGATCCGCGCGCCGTTTGACGCAATCGTCACCCAGCGCAACATGGATCCGGGCCATCTGGTCCCGGCGGCCACCGCGGCAACCAGCACCACCAGCGCGATCGTTAGAATCGCCCGGCTCCGTCCGCTGCGGGTGTTTGCCTACGTTCCGCAAAGCGTAACCCCGTTCATCAAGAACGGCGACCCCGCCACCATCACGGTCAACGAATATCCGGGCCGCAAGTTCGTGGGGGCCATCTCGCGCCATCCCGAAGCCCTGTCCCCCGAGTCGCGCACGATGCTGGTGGAGGTGGATCTTCCCAACCGCGATGGCGCGCTGTACCCGGGGATGTACGGGACGGCGGAATTTGTCGTCTCGATGGCGCAGGGTGGGCCGATGGTGCCCGACGACGCGCTGATCTTCCGCGACAACAAGGTCTACGTGCCGGTCATCCGCCACAACCGGCTGCATCTGGCCGAGGTCACGCTCGGCTACGACAACGGCGTCTCCGTACAGGTGACCAGCGGAGTCGATTACAGCGACCTAATTGCGCTCAACGTCGGACAGGCCGCGCGCGAAGGCGCGCCGGTCCAGCCCGTGCACGCCGATCAGTCCAACACCGAAAAGCAGGAGATGTAGCGCGGGGCGCTCGCTTGCCCGGTCGGCGGCGCCCGTGGTTTAAACGCGCATAACCAGCGCTGAGTGTGGAGGCACAGATGGCCAAAAAGACGTTGATCGAGGTCGCCGTAAACGGCGCCTGGACCCGCAAGTATCAACCTGCAATTCCCGTGACTGCCCGGGAGGTCATCGCCGACGGCGTGGCGTGCATCAAGGCCGGCGCCGCCGTGATCCATGCCCATACGCTGGACCCCGATACCGGCAGGCAAAATGCGGATGTGGACAACGCCGCCGCATTCATGGATGGCATCCGCGCGCAGGTCGATGCGATCGTCTATCCGACGATCGTCGGCGGCAAGCCCGACCCGTCCGATCCGGCCTGGCTATGGCGCCCGACGGTGGAGTTGGCCAAACGCGGCATCCTGGAGTGGGGCGTGCTGGACCCAGGGTCGGTCAACTTCTGCCGCTACGACGTGGGACCATCGGGGCTGGGCGGAATGGGCGGCAATGGACTTTATGCCAATCCCAACAACAGCCTGGAAGCGGCCGCCGCGCTGGCCGCCCAATACAAGTTCCATCCCGCCTACGCCTGCTACGAGGCGGGCTTCGTGCGCCAGGGCGCGCTGCTCCATCGCCATCATCCCACCATGCCGGTGCCTGTTTACCGGCTGATGTTTTCCACCGGCATGACCTTCAGCTTTCCGCCCGAGCCATGGGCGGTTGAAGCGTATGCCAAACTTCTGGAGCGATTCGCGCCCGGCGCGCCGTGGATGGTGGCCGGATTGGCGGTCGATGTTCTGCCGCTGATTCCCACCGTAGTCGCACTCGGCGGCGGCGTGCGCGTGGGCTTGGAAGACGCGATGCTGGGCGAGCAGCGTTCCAACGTGCAGTTGGTCGAAGCCGCGGTCAACGCGATTCAAAAGGCCGGCAGCGAACCCAAGACCACCGCCGAGGTGCGCGCCGAATTGGCCGCCTGGAAGGGGCCGGCGGCATGAGCGAGGGGCCCGGCGGCATGCGAATTGGAATCACTTTACCGACCGAACCATTTCAGAATCGCGACATGATCGACCTGGTACGGCGCGCCGACGCGCTGGGCTACCACGAGGTCTGGTCGCTGGAATCCTACACCACCGAAGCCTTCAGCCCGCTGGCCGCAGTGGCGATGCTCAGCGAGCGGATGCGGCTGGGCACCGCGATCGTGCCGGTCTTCACGCGTCCGCCCGCCTTGATCGCGATGTCGGCGATGACCGTGCAGGAACTCTCCGGCGGACGCCTGGTGCTGGGTTTGGGAATTTCTTCACCGCAGATCATCGGGCAGTGGATGGGCGTGCCGTTCCAGCGGCCGCTGGCGCGCGTGCGCGACACCGTGGCCGCGGTGCGTGCCGCGCTGAGCGGTGAGAAGGTCACCTACCAGGGCAAGACGCTTGCGGTAAACGGCTTTCGGCTCGACATCGAACGCACGACTGCGCCGCCGCCCATCTTCCTGGCCGTCCAGGGTTCCAAGATGTGCCGGCTGGCGGGCGAAATCGCCGACGGTCTCATCACCAACTACATCACTCCCGAGGCGTTGCCGCGGATGCTCGAGCATGTCGCCGAAGGCGCGCGGGCGGCCGGACGCGCAGCGCCGCGCGAGGTGGTCTGCCGCATCCTGACCATCGTTGACGAGGATCCGGAGCGGCTCAGTTCCGCGATGCGCCGCCACATGACGCCCTACGTGATCACGCCCGGCTACAATCGCTTCTTCGCCGAAATCGGGTTTGAGCGCGAAGCCGAACAGGCGCTGGCGGCATGGACATCGGGCGACCGCAAAAAAGCGACCGAGGCCATCAGCGACCGGATGATCAACTCAATCTACCTGCTGGGCAGCGCCGAGTATTGCCGCGAACGCCTGCAAGCGTTTGCCGCGGCGGGTGTTACCAGCGTCGCACTGTGGTTCGTATCGCTGGCCCGCACCCGGGAGGAACGCCAGGCGAAAATCCGCACCGCGATCGAAAAACTCGCGCCGCGTTGATCGGTTCGCAGGCGGCTCACGGTTTCCATCCCAGTTATGGTATGGCTGCAGGCCAGGAGCCGACGATGGGATCGGATGCAGGCGCTGCGCCGCTTGATGGCGTTTGCGTAATCGAATGCGGCGACGGCGTGTCCGCCTCCTTTGCGGCGCGGCTGATGGCCGACCTCGGCGCCGATGTGATCAAGGTCGAAGCGCCGCAGGGCGACAGCGTCAGGGCGCGGGGACCATTTCCCGCCGATCGGGCCGACCCGGACAAAAGCGGGCTGTTCATTTACCTCAACGCCGGCAAACGCGCTATCACGGTCGATCTCCGGCAACCCGAGGGACGCGCGCTCCTGCTCGGCTTGCTGCGCGAGGCCGACGTTCTAATCCATAATCTCCATCCCGCGGATCGCCATATGCTGGGGCTTGATAGCGAACGAGTCGCGGCGCTGTGTCCGCGCCTGATCATCGCCGCCATCTCACCCTTCGGCGAGACCGGGCCGTATCGCGATTGGCGCGCGCGTTCGCTCAACCTGGTCCACGCCGGGGGATGGGCCTTCCTGACGCCGCTGGGTTCGACGCATCCGGAATTGCCGCCGCTGAAGGTGTTCGGTCAGCAAGCCGATTTTCTGGCCGGTTCGTTCGCGTTCTATACCGCGTTGACTGCGTATCGGCATCGCCTCAGAACCGGCAAGGGCGAGAGGCTCGACGTCTCGGCGCAGGAATGCGTCGCCTCGATCCTGGAGATGCATTTCATGCGCTACACGTATGCCGGGCGGGAAATATCGCGGCTGGACGTATATCGCACCGGTGTGCAGGGAATCCTGCAATGTATCGACGGCCAGGTCTACATTCTGGCGCACGAGGAGGCGGAATGGGATCGGCTGGTAGAAGTGCTGGGACACCCGGAGTGGGCCGCCGATGAGAGATTCAAGGACAGCCCGTCGCGCGCGTGTCATCATGCCGAGGTAATTGAGCTGCTCCAGCAATGCACGCGGCAGCGCACGGTGGATGAATTCTTCGCCGCCTGCCGCGC
>Ga0070740_10001111_pt1 | contig 40252 bp, 35 predicted proteins | sample Coa_R2_FD_67286 | JGI IMG/M metagenome (GOLD analysis project Ga0070740, IMG submission 67286) | Surface soil microbial communities from Centralia Pennsylvania, which are recovering from an underground coalmine fire - Coalmine... | ecosystem: Environmental > Terrestrial > Soil > Unclassified ... | reverse complement strand
AGAAAAACGTCATCTTGCCAAAGGCTGGGCTGCCCTGCTCGCCATAATCAGCTTCGCACTCAGTCTGCTCGGAACATTTCTGGTGCGTTCAGGTGTATTGATTTCCGCGCACACGTTTGCCAACGACCCCGCACGCGGTGTATTTCTTCTGCTTTTACTCGCGATATTAATCGCTGCGGCTCTCGCTGTTTATGTGGCCCGCATTTCACAGTTCAGCCATGAACACACGCCGCCATTTGCATTTTTATCACGTGAAATGGCCTTGCTGCTAAACAGTGCCTTGCTATTTGTCGCCATGACAACGATTTTGCTTGGAACATTATATCCACTCATCCTTGATGCATTACATCTTGGCACGATTTCTGTCGGTGCGCCGTATTTCAACAAGGTGATGATGCCTTTGGTTCTGATTATCATGGCATTCATGGGACTGGGTGTATTTACTCACTGGCAGCAGCAGTCCCTGAAAAGCTTGTGGCGGCAAATCCGGAAAAAAATGCTGCTCAGCATCATAGTCGCTCTCGTTTTACTCTGGAACGTTACTGGACAACTGGACAGTATCGCCGTCGTCAGTTTGAGTTTAAGCTTCCTGATCGTTTTGAGCATCACAGAATCCATGCGCTTTTTACCTGGCATGTCTCTCTCGCACGCCGGCTTCGCTATCCTGGTCATCGGCATCATGCTCTCAAGCACCCTCAACCTGGAAAGGGAAGTCAGGCTTAAGCCGGGAGAGGCAGCCGCACTTGGGCCTTATCAATTCAACTTCGACAACATAAAAGGCGTGGCAGGCTCAAACTATCGCGGCATCCAGGCAGATTTTGAAGTAATCAAAAATCACCGTCATATTACAACCATGCATCCCGAAAAACGAATTTATACAGTGCGTCAAATGGTGATGACAAAAGTCGATATTCATCCGGGCATTTTTCGTGATCTTTACATCGCCCTGGGCGAACCACTCGAGGATAATTATTGGTCTGTCCGGCTTTACTATAAACCATTTATTCGCTGGATATGGTTTGGAGGAATGATTATGATCATGGGTGGCTTGCTGACATTATTGCAACGTAAACAACCCATTCCACAAAACCCGAATGGAAAATCATTATGAATCCGCTGCAACGAATCAAACAAATCGTTCCTTTTCTTGTTTTATTTGCATTACTGGGGTTGCTGGGACGGGAGCTTTTTTATTCGAATACCAATGAACTGCCTTCAGCGCTGCTGGGAGAAAATCTCCCTAATTTCACACTGCCAAATCTGTTCCCCGGGCAAAAACCATTTACATCCAAGGCACTGACTGGCCGTGTTTTATTGCTGAATGTCTGGGCCACCTGGTGCTATGCATGCGAGCTGGAACACCCCATGCTGATGAAAATCAATGATCAATATCACATACCGATTTACAGCATCGTCTACAAGGATCAGGCCAAAGACGCTGTGGAGTGGCTGGTAAACAAGGGCAATCCATTTGTCATGAGCGGGGATGATAAAAAAGGTGATGTTGCCATTGACCTGGGTGTTTATGGAACGCCAGAAACCTTTGTGATCGATAAACAGGGAAAAATTGTTTATCGCCACATCGGCGCGATTGATCAAAAAACCTGGGATGAAACCCTCTATCCTCTAATCAGGAAATATGAGGAATCGTAATGACTGCGAGACATTCCCTATATGGCAACATCGTGAAAAAAATTTTACTTCTGTCTGCCTTCGCTCTTCTATTCACAAACACAGCCTATGCACTCATCCAGGATTCCTACCCTTTCACTTCCACAGGTGATGCGTTGCGTTTTCAATCCCTGACAAAGGAAATCCGCTGTGTTGTCTGCCAAAACCAGAATATAGCCGACTCTAATGCCCCGCTTGCGAATGATTTGCGAGATAAAGTCTATCAGATGGTATCTGAGAAAAAATCCGATGAAGAAATCAAGAACTATCTTGTGAAACGATACGGTGAATTTATTTTATTGCAGCCACGTTTCAATAAACTCACCGGATTGTTATGGTCTTTTCCATTTATAGGTATCGCATTCATTTTGCTTGCGCTGTTCCGGATGGTTAAAAGACAGCATAAAATTACTGTCTGATATTCATGCGAGATTGGTCAGAACCTTCAACCATATCCTGTCTTGCATCCTTCTGACCTTCCTGGCCGCGTTGATGCTGCTCCTGTACGCGATGCCCCGCGAAAAATCTGTCCAGCATTTTCCTGCGCCGATTAAATTCTCCCGGCCGCAGAAGATTTTGAAATTCCCTGCTTCTTTCAAATAACAACATGGGGGAAGGCTGTAACTCACCGTCCGGGCTATTAATAATGATGGGTGAGAATGTCTTTTTTTCAACCTTGGGATAGATAATGGCTATTGGCTGACTTCTGCGGATATCAGGATGAGTTGTCTCCCGGACATCATCCAGATCTTCCTGGCTTAACTCCGCTGAAGCTGATTCTTCTGAAATTAACTCTGCTGATTCATCGAAAGACTCATTTGAATTAATGTCATCTTCTCTCAATATACGCGAATCCATAGCAGCCTCCTTCATATTCATTATTTTGAGGTTTATCCTGGGGTGACCATTGGCAGAAATCATCCCTAATTTTTTGACTATATGCCCGGCAGCTTAAGATAATATTAACTGGAAATATGCTAGGATAACTGGATAACCATTGCTCCCTGGGACCCAGAAATGGATTTTGAAAATAATGTGAAATTAATTAAGCCTATACGCAAATACCCGATTATTGGCTGGCGGGAATGGGTCAGCCTGCCTGACCTTGGCATCTCGAAAATAAAAGCCAAAATTGATACCGGCGCACGAACCTCGGCGCTGCACGCCTTTGCATTGAGGCCATTTGAAGAAAACGGCTTACACAAAATCCAGTTTGATATCCATCCCTTGCAGCACAACACGCAATACGTCATTTCCTGTGTTGCAACTGTCGTTGACAGGCGGCCTGTAACAGACTCTGGCGGCCATACGGAAGAGCGCTATGTAATCCAGACCCCGATTACAATTGCTGGACAAACCTGGTCGATTGAGATTACTCTCACTGAGCGGGAAAACATGCTGTTTAGAATGTTACTGGGAAGAAGTGCGCTGCGTAAACATTTCATCGTCAACCCTGCCCGTTCATTTGTCACAACGAAGGTCCGTAAGAAATGAAAATCGCGATACTATCGAGGAAACATAATCTTTATTCCACACACCGCCTGATCGAAGCAGCTCAGGCTCGCGGCCATCGTGCTGACGTTATTGATACCATGCGATGCTACATGAATATCACCTCCGCACGTCCGACCATCCATTACAAGGGAAATGAACTTGAGGTTTATGACGCTGTCATTCCGCGTATCGGCGCTTCGGTCACATTTTATGGCGCCGCAGTTGTGCGACAACTCGAAATGATGGGCGTGTTTTGTGTAAATGATTCCGTTGCCATCACTCGCGGCCGCGACAAGCTGCGCTCATTGCAGCTGCTTTCGAAAAAAGGGATTGGGTTGCCGATTACAGGGTTTGCCCACTCTCTCGATGAAATCAAGGATTTGATCAAAATGGTTGGCGGCCCTCCGCTGGTCATCAAATTCCTGGAAGGCACGCAAGGTATCGGCGTGATTCTGGTTGAAACCACCAAAGCTGCCCGCAGTGTTCTTGAAGCGTTTCTGGGGCTCAAAGTCAACATCATGGTACAGGAATATATCAAGGAAGCAGGCGGCGCCGATATCCGCTGCTTCGTGGTGGGCGGGAAAGTCGTCGCCGCCATGAAAAGACAATCGAAATCTCCGGAAGAATTTCGCTCCAATCTGCATCGCGGCGGGATTGCAACCGCTGTCGACATCACTGATGAAGAACGCAACATGGCGATACGCGCCGCACATATCATCGGGTTAAATGTCGCAGGCATTGATATTGTCCGTTCAAACCGCGGTCCACTTATCATGGAAGTGAATGCTTCTCCAGGACTGGAAGGAATAGAAAAGACCACTGGCATTGATGTAGCCGGCGAGATTATCAAATTTATAGAAAGCGGCATCGACAACAACGAAAAAGACCGGAGAGGCAGAGGGTAGCCAATTTTCGAAACGACTTTCCCTTAGCGGGCAAAATGGTATCCGAGCAAATCCCGCTGTCATTCCCGCGAAAGCGGAAATCTATATTATCAATTGCACTATCAGGCAAAAGAAAGATGGATTCCCGCCTTCGCGGGAATGACAGAATAGTTGCTCGGGAGCAACAGTAGGCAGCTCTGGAGTGACAGTAGGCAGTTCTGGAGTGACCGCAGGGGATCGGGAGTGGCAAAACAGGTTTCTCGGAATTGACGAAAAACTACTGCAGGATTCCTTTGAAATCCAGCGCGAGACGGCGCAAATCGAGCCTGTTCAGGAACAATGAATAGACCATCCACGCGCTTACTGCAGCGATATCCGCGAATTGTGGCGGCACATATTTGGGCGGCGTAATAATGCCTTCATCCAGCAAGTCCGACAAGATGTGCAAATCTTCCAGTGTTGTTTTTCCCACAAATAACAGGGGAATTCGCTTGACCAGACCACGCTGTACCGCAAGACGCATAAAATTATAAATCAGAATAAAACCCTTGCTGTATGACAAGTCCTTGGTATAGGGGCCGCCTTCCGGTGTGCTGCCGCGAAATACTCTGACTGTCGATTGATAACTGTCATCTTCCGCCATTCCCTGATCACGATAGAATTGAAAGACGTCAAAAAAGTTCGCGCCTTCTTCCGCCATGTTAACAGCGCTGATTCGATTGGTTAAGCGCCGCACACGTCCCGGATAGGAGGAGAATGTAAAAATTTCGGTGATAATTGCGAGGCCTTCCTGTGTCACTGTCGACGACGGCGGACCCTTGCTCAGGAAAGTACAGATTGGCTGCGCCATTCCATTTAATGTTGTGCCCAAATGCACCCAGCCTTCATGAATTTCAAATGTTCGGATTTCCCGTGCGCTGAATTTCAGGCCGTCATGAATTTTTATCCTGTCTGCACCCGCCGCTGCGTCTGCAATAATTCCGTCGCTCAGTTCAACCCGGATATTATCCTGATCCGAGAAATATCCGGCGAGACGCTCGCTTAATTGAGCCACTGCCTCTTCACTGGTAAACCTGGGAATATCATCTTCGGTATTCACCTTGTCCTTGATCTTGGAAAGCGTATTGGTCACCAGTGTCGCTAAATCCTTTAATGTCGGCGCACCCACATGAAAAGCGTCTTCTGAACTCCCATATAATTCCTGGGAAATTTCAGTAAATCGGGGCGTTCCACGAGCTTCCAGAAGATCAATGACCCGGCAATATTCATAGCACATACGCTGCATGATACTGCCAACACCGCTGTATTGCCCCAACTTGCGGCGGATACTGCGGTCAATATCATGAAACTCTTCTTTCTTTTTTTCAGGATCAAACGATAGCGGGTTTTTTTTCTGATAATACTCCCTGTCGATGACAGGGAGTTTTTTGTATTTGCTGTTCCGGAAGAATTCTTCAACGCCGGGATCCCACTTTAGCGCATCAAGAATGCGGATTGGCTTCTGAGCTGTCACTATTCTCTCTGAAAGCTCATGCACGGCTTGTTCATATTCACCAACAATTTCACCATTTGCCATTTACAATCGAATCCTTTATGCCTCCATATTATTTCATTATACCTCAATATCGGGCTAAGGGATTGTAAGTAATGAAATCATTTGCATACAGCCGACAGGCTCTTGTACCAGGCAGAATGGCTTGCGCATCCTGCCCGCGCAGAGCGCCTGCCTGCGAATTTAATAATCCGCGAATAATGACTTCCTGCGTTCAGATTCAGATGCGCATGGCACGCAAAGCTTGAAGCCTAATTTCTGTCGTTCTTTTGGAATATCCTCACCGCACTCAACGCAAAACTCGGAACCTTTCGTATCCAAGGAAGCACTTTGGCGGATTTTACTCAACGCGCGCGAAACCTCGCTGTCGATCAGATCGTTTGCCAAATCAATTTCATCTGCCATTTCACCACCTCAGGTTTCTAAAAAAGGCGGCTATTTTACTGCAAAGAAATGCCATGTCAATGATGCTGCACAAAAAAAGACCGGCACCCTGTCTTTCAGGAGCATATACAAGCCAGCGTCCTGCCTCAGGCAATATCCCCATAACGCGTTTGCAAAGCTGCGATAGCGGCAATGGCTGCTGTCTCAGTGCGTAATACTCTGGGGCCTAAATTCAGCGGTAAAAATCCCGCCTGAACTGCCGCAGCAACCTCCTGTTCGCTTAATCCACCTTCTGGCCCAATCAACAAGACAACAGATGCCTGTGGTGCCAACTGATACTCATCCAGCCTGTTTTCCACGTGCGGCGACAGGACAAAACACAGATCTGCCTTGACGCCCGCCAGCCATTCGCTGTAGGCAACCGGAGCCGACACCACGGGAATCCGATTACGCCCGGATTGTTCACAGGCACTGACTACCACGGCCTGCCAATGCTGGAGACGCTTCTCTTCACGCTCCTGATCCAGCCTGACGTTACACCGTTCCGTCATCAGGGGAGTGATATTGGTCACGCCCAATTCCACCGCTTTCTGGACTATAAAATCCATTTTCTCGCCGCGCGCAATTCCTTGCGCCAGGCAAATACTGACGGGTGATTCAGCTTCACGCGGAGCAAATGCAATCACTTCAGCATGCACGCATTTCTTGTCAATGTGGGTGATGATCGCGGCAAACTCTCCTCCCTGACCATTAAACAGTGTGAAACTGTCGCCGGTCGACGCTCGCAATACTCGTGCGAGATGATGACTTGCCTTTTCATCCAATTTGACAGCTTGATGGATTTCCAGTGAAATTGCCTGATAGATACGCGAAATTGACACCAATTGCTTCCTTTAATTTTCACCCATGACAGGTTCGCGATCCGGGGCCGACAGCACATATTCAGCAACCGGCTTGCCACCAATCAAATGCTCCTGAATAATTTTTTCCAGTACCTCAGGTGTGCAGGAGTGATACCACACCCCATCCGGGTAAACGACTGCGATTGGCCCCTGCTGGCAAATACGCAGGCAGTTCGCCTTCGTTCGGTATATTCCGCCCTGCTCAGTCAGGTTTAACTCTTTCAGACGGTTCTTTAAATATTCCCAGGACTTGAGTCCTTCAGCCTTGTCACAGCATTTCGGGATGGTCTGGTCACAGCATAAAAAAATATGCCGTTTTATTTCAGCCAGATGCAGTTTTTCGATTTTATACTTCAATAATTCATTCATGACGCAATAACCTGAAAGCAAACTTGGGATTGAGGATAGTTGCATTATTATACCTCACGCGGGCATAATTTGCGCTCGATTAATGCTCAGGTAATTTAATTGTGAATAAGCTTTACATCCAGACCCATGGCTGTCAAATGAATGAGTACGACTCCAGTAAAATGGCGGAAGTGCTTATGGCATCACATCAGCTGGTAAAAACAGATAACCCCGAAGAAGCCGATGTCCTCTTGCTAAACACTTGCTCGGTGCGTGAAAAAGCACAGGAGAAAGTTTTTTCCGAATTGGGTCGGTGGCGAGCATTAAAGAACAAAAAACCTGACCTGATTATTGGAGTCGGAGGCTGCGTAGCCAGCCAGGAAGGCAATGCGATATTACAGCGCGCGCCCTTCGTGGATCTGGTTTTCGGCCCGCAGACCATACACAGGCTTGGAGAAATGCTTAAGGAACGAAAAGCCAGGCAAAAAGCCGTAGTGGATATCAGTTTCCCCGAAATCGAAAAATTTGATCGTTTGCCTGAATCTCGCGCCGAGGGTCCAACCGCATTCGTAACCATCATGGAAGGGTGCAGCAAATACTGCAGTTTTTGCGTCGTCCCCTATACACGGGGCGAAGAAATCAGCCGTCCGCTGGATGATGTGCTGGCTGAAATCATGAGCCTGGCTGCACAAGGCGTCAGGGAAATCAATCTTCTTGGCCAGAATGTCAATGACTACCGCGGACCAACCCATGAAGGCGGAATCGCCGATCTTGCGGCGCTCATTGAATACATGGCTGCCATCGACGGTATGGAACGAATCCGCTTTACCACGTCCCATCCGCTCGCTTTTTCCAACCGTCTGATCCAGGCCTATGCCAATGTGCCGCAGCTCGCCAATCATTTACACCTGCCGGTACAAAGTGGCTCTGACCGCATACTCGCCGCAATGAAACGCGGCTACACGGCGCTGGAATACAAGGCCAAGATTCGCCGTCTGCGCAAGGTCAGACCTGATATCAGTATTTCTTCAGACTTTATTGTTGGTTTCCCGGGTGAAACAGATGAAGACTTTGAAGCCACCATGAATCTTATCCATGAGATCGGCTTTGATAATTCATTCAGTTTCATCTATAGCGCAAGACCCGGGACACCGGCAGCACAATTGCCTGATGACGTTCCGCTTGCAGTTAAAAAACAGCGCCTGGCCATTTTGCAGGACCGGATACTGCAAAATACCCGCCGCATCAGTGAAAGCATGGTAGGAACCATCCAAAATGTCCTGGTTACGGGCCACGGAGTTAAAAATCATGAACAAATGTCCGGACGGACTGAAAATAACCGGGTGGTGAATTTTCCAGGCAATCCGGATCTGATAGGCAAACTGGTTCCTGTCAAAATCAACGAGGCTCTGCCTAATTCTCTTCGCGGGGTTATAGCTTAACCCCGAAGGACATAAATCACCCTCTTTTGAAGCATACGGAAGACCTGTCACCAACCTTATGGTAAAAATAATAAAAATTTTGCTGGCAACAGACCGGGTAATATGGACTATAATTAAGGTAACAGAATAACCATGAGGACCTTAAGTAAAGTTGAATACTCTCCTCTACTCCGAAATATTGACCCTGGCACCTGAAGACAACCACCGGTTGTTTAATCTCTGCGGAAAACTCAACGAACACCTTAAACTGATCGAGAATCGCTTGGGCGTGATGATCAAGCAGCGCGGCCATACATTCTCTGTCACTGGTGATCGTAACGCTGTTCAACAAGCATGTGTCACTCTTAACAACCTCTACCAGGAGACTGAAAAAGTGCGCACACTCGAACCCAAGGAAATACATTTGTATTTGCAGGCAGTAGGCAAACGTTCCCCCAATGTTTCCCAGGAAGAACAAATGGAAATTCGCATCAGAAAAGGCGTGATCACTGCGAGAGGCGACAATCAGGTCCATTATATTCGCAGTATCATGCAAAATGACATCAACTTTGGTATTGGACCAGCTGGTACTGGCAAAACCTATCTCGCTGTTGCTTGCGCAGTCCAGGCACTGGAAACAGAGCGTGTCAGCCGGTTAATACTGGTAAGACCAATTGTGGAAGCCGGCGAAAAGCTGGGCTTTCTGCCGGGCGACATCGCGCAAAAAGTACATCCGTACCTGAGGCCGCTTTATGACGCCCTTTATGAAATGATGGGTTTTGACAAGGTAAACCAGATGATAGAGCGCGATATTATTGAACTCTTGCCGCTCGCCTACATGCGCGGCCGCTCACTGAATGACTCGTTCATCATTCTGGATGAAGGTCAAAACACAACGGTTGAACAAATGAAAATGTTTCTGACCCGGATCGGCTTCAATTCAAAGGCAGTCATCACTGGCGACATTACCCAGATTGATTTAAATAATCGCCGTGATTCCGGCCTGGTGCATGCAAGCGAAGTTCTCAAGAATATCCCTGGCATCAGTTTCACTCAATTCCAGGTATCCGATGTAGTACGCCATCCGCTCGTTCAGACCATTGTCGAAGCTTATGAGCAACATGAAAAAAACAATGCGAACAATCCAACAAACCACAAATAGCGGGTTTTGAGATTGCTGATTTTTAATAGTTCCACCCTGGCGCACACCGGGGTGGCTTCTGTTTAATGCTTGCCGGTACAATATGTTTAGATAATTATTGATTGAATTTGAATTGAAGAGCGCTTATGTATTCCATCATTATTCAGCTAGCTGCCGATCAAACACTTGTCCCAAAGAAATCACTATTACGCAAATGGGCAAAACAGGCACTGAGCAAAAAAGTAGAATCTGCGGAGGTTACCATCCGAGTTGTCGGTGAAAGCGAAATGTCGTCGTTAAACGCCACCTACAGACGGAAAAAGGGTCCGACCAATGTGCTTTCATTCCCTTTCAACATGTCTGAGGAGATTCAAATTGATATTCCCATTCTGGGTGATATTGTAATTTGCGCAGAGGTAGTGAATCGCGAGGCTCATGAACAACACAAATCGCTGGAATCTCATTGGGCGCACATGATTGTGCATGGCATTTTCCATCTTCTTGGTTATGATCATGAAACTGACAAGGATGCTGAATTGATGGAAACACTTGAAATTGAAATCATGCAATCATTAGGATTTGCCAATCCGTATGAATCTGGAGAAGATATTACAAACTATGACTGAGAAATCCGAAGAAGAGAAAAATTCAAACAAATCGCCATCCTGGATCGAGCGCCTGACCACAATGCTTGCACGCGAACCACGCAATCGGGACCAGTTGATGGAAGTATTGCGCGACGCGCATGAACATGACGTGCTAAGCGCAGAAATGCTTGGCATGATTGAGCGTATTTTACAGGTATCGGAAATGCAGGTGCGCGAAGTCATGGTACCCAAAGCGCAAATGGTCATGGTTGAAAAATACAGCAAACTTGAAGAATTATTGCCTATTGTCATTGAGTCTGGCCATTCAAGATTTCCCGTCATTGATCCTGTCACCAGCGATATTGTCGGGATCATGCTCGCCAAGGATTTATTGAAATATTATTTCAACAAGGCTGAGAAGCCTTTCATGCTGGCTGACATTACACGTCCCGCCGTTTTTACACCACAAAGCAAACGCCTGGATATCCTGTTACGTGAATTTCGCGTGAACCGAAACCATCTAGCCATTGTTCTGGATGAATACGGGCATGTCGCCGGATTGGTCACAATTGAGGATGTACTCGAACAAATTGTCGGTGAAATCGAGGATGAATATGACATCGGTGAAGATGATGTCTATATCAGGAAACATGAGAATGACGTTTACATCGTCAAGGCGCAGACACCTATTGATGAATTTAATGAATACTTTCATACCGATTTCAGTGACGAAGAATTTGACACGATAGGCGGCATTGTCCTGCAGCGCTTTGGCCACCTGCCAAAACGCGGAGAAAGCATCAAACTGCAACAATTCCGTTTCAAGGTCTTGCACTGTGACAATCGCCGCATCTACCTGCTGGAAGTAAAAATCAGCAAGAAAAAGAAAGAAGAGAAGGAAAATTTATAGAGATTGCGCTACTTACTGGCTTCCTCTTTCACAAAAAATGCCAATCCAAATGCGGTAAGCAGACAGGCGGGAATCACGAGTAAAGCATGCTGATAAGCCTGCGAACTAATGACGGCATGCGAGTGAAGCAGCCAACCTATCAATGGCAGCAAAACAGGCGAACCAATCAGAATACACATCATGTTAATAAAACCCATGGCCGTTCCCCGCATGTGCGCAGGTGTAATATCGCGAATGACCGCAAATGGCAGCAAATAGACCGCGGAAAAAAATCCCAGCAGGAAAATAAATGCAAACATCCAGTTTTTCGGTATATTAGGGACAAATACAATCAGGATAAAAGTTATCAACGCCAGGATGGTACAAAGCATCATCAAAATCCGGCGTGTACCCAGTCGATCAGACAACCATCCTATTGTCGGCGTTCCGCATGCAGCTCCGATAAATATCATTGAACTCATATCGGCTGCCTGGCCAACTGAAATAGCGAACAGCTGTACTAAAAACGGAATACACCAGAATGCGCCAAACGATGAAATCAAGCCAAATAGCAATCCGCAAAACAAGCCATTGATCCAGGCCTGCGGCATACTCAGCATGGCGGCGAGATCACGCAGCACATTGGCCTGCTGACCATCCGTGCGCGATATCAATGCGTCATTGCTGACATCATCACGGATCGTGAGCCATGCCAGCACCGACATGGCAAGCGCTACGCCCGCCAATATCATGACAGTAGACCGCCACCCATACATGGCTACGCTACGCGCGAGCAGCGCTTCGCCAGCAACGCCCCCCAACATGGCCATTGTTTCTGTAAAACCAGCAACCAGGGCGAAAAATTTTTCTGGCAAGGTTCGCGCAATCAGGTAAAACGCGATAATAAACGTTGGCGCACAGACAATACCCATTAAAATACGGCTGGCACCCGCCATCCATACATGCGTGGAAACAGCAAACATGAAGCAGAATAGTGAGAGCAGGAATTGGCAGATGAATATCGTGCGCCTGGGCTTGAAGCGGTCTATCAAAATTCCAGCGGGGATCTGGCAAATCAGATAAGTATAAAAAAAACTGGATGACAGCAAACTGACACCGAACGAATCCAGTGAAAAAGATTTTTCCAGATCCGAGATCATGACACTGGACGACGTCTGCAATAAAAACTGGTAGAGACCCGCCGAACATGCAATAAACCAGCCAAACCAGGGCAGGAATTTATTTTTGCTTTGATGTTGTTGAGGCATGAAGCTATTGTAACGCAAAACAGTCGGCTAACAATGAATTATTTGCGGCGATTAACAAAGAATGACTGGATTCCGGAACACCTGGGATACAGACTGGAATCAACTATGAAGGCAAACCGGATCAAACCAGTTAACGGAGAAGTCACTGACACACTGGTTTATGTCAGAAATGATTTGATTGACTTGCCGGAACTGGATGTATCCTGGTAAAAGCTAGAGCATATGTCATCTGAAAATTTCTTATGGAGCAGCAGTGATGACTCAACATCACCTATTGAAAACAAAACCATCATTGATAATTTTTGATAATGACGGCGTACTGATCGATAGTGATATTGTCTGGCATGGAATCCTGCAAGACATTTCCATATAAACCCATCTGATTGCCTCGTCATTGAGGATCATATTCTTGGTATCAAGGCAGCGAAAGCTGCCAACATGCCAATCGCAGGATTTCTAGGCAGAGAAAGTCCTTTGTTGCGAGAGAAGCTGCTTCAATCCAATCCAACTATCGTTGTGAATGGCGCTTCCGGATTATTAAAGATATTTAAAGAGGCATTTGCTGAATAATGATTGAGCGGCATATGAGTATATCTTCGTATTCACTTCAAAAAAACGATAACCATTGTCTGGTTATGGCCTGACTGGCGCTGGCAACACAACCGGAGCTTTCGATAGCGTCGTCAGTTCATTGCGTATTTTTTCCCATTGCCGATTCTTGTTATTGATATGGGTATTCAAGCACTCCAGAGACCGGTGCCTCGCAGTACCACTTGTGACTGCGGTATCGCCTCCGCCATAAATAATTTCGATATAATAATCGCGACCAGGAACAAGTGATCCATCTGCATTCCCGCGATAGTTTAATTCAGTATCGTTGATCCGGTTATTTATTTTCACTCCGCGCGCGTTTGGCACCTTATGATTGGCGGTTTCACTTAATCCCTGACTGCATTCTTGCTCGAAACACTTTTCCACCAACGTTTGCAAATGGCCAACTATATTGATCAGGTACCAGCGCAACTGATTAACACTCCATAAATCCCAATTATCATTGCAAACACGATAGACTTCGCGTAACTGTTCCTTGATCCTGGATTTTCCTTGCGCGATATTGCCTGGCTTGAAATCTTCTATCAAGTGAGCAAATGCGTTTTGCGTTGCATTATTTGGCTGCCCCGAGTGCCTGAGCGTCTCATCCAATGCAATTGCCTTGACGAGTCCGGCAAAATCATAAGGATTGAATTGAGTCTGCTGTATTTCCACTTCTTTCATCTTTTCAGTTAATTGTTCTTCAGCCTGCCTGACCATATCAAGCGGGAGTCTTTTGATGGCAGGGAGGAGCACATCTGTCATTAACTCATCATCATCCATCAGATATGCCAATTGAACCGCAGTCACGTTCTCATACGTATACCCGGAGACAGTCGTGACTGTTCCAATCACCGCCACAGCCAATTCTGGGCAATCGTTCAGACGTTTTTGTACTTCTGCTGGATTGGCATCGGCAATAACTTGCAGAAATACCGGAATATCAAGCTTATGCAAATATCGCATATAAACCAGCTGCTGTGCTTCCGAAGAGATACTGAATGCACTATTTCGTAATAATGCCCGGAACGCCAAATCATCAAGCCGTGAAATTTTTCGATTATTTGCCATGCTTGGCTCTTTAAAAGTAAATGATATCTGAGGCAGTGGTGATTAATATCCGGCAGCTCTTCAGATTTTTTATTCTATCTTGAAGGCTGCCTGATGTTTTTCAGACCGGAGACTAGGTAATATAATAACTGATACCAATTCCGCCGGCACCAAACACACGCTGCGTTGTCGTTGAATAACCATTCAGTTTTTCGTATTCATAAGTGTATGGCTCAATCCAGCCAACGAGCAAAAAGCGGTTAGTTAATGCCTGCTCAAGGGATATATAGGGGCCAACCTGAACATTGGCATCGACATGCCTGCCGCCATCTTCACCAAACTTGCTGGCCAGATCAATGCCGTAGGCGAAGTAAGTGCTTTGCCCGATTTCATGTCTTATCCCGGCGAATAACGCGGGCACCACAAAACCCGTGCCTTTGTTGTTTGTTTTTCCTGATAGTGTCAGGCCAATCTCGGTTCTTTCGCTATAATTTGCGAGTGCGATCCCAAGATTGCCGCCCGTTGAAATTGCGCCCTGTATGGCGGCATGGCTGGTATTTGCCGCCGCATTAGCCTCACATGAGAGACTAAATGCCAATAGCGAGCATGCACAAAAAATTTGTTTGAATGTCATTGATAAGCTCCCTCTCGATTCTAAAAAAAGCACGGTGACTGTAATGCAATCAATTGAATTTGTCGACAAGAATTGCTGATACATGACTGAAGAATCGGGGACAAGTTATCTGCGCGAGTAGGCAGGATACTGAAGTAAAAAATCAATCTGCAAAATGATGATGCGGGTTTTGAAATACAGAAAATGGAAGGACAAGATCAATTAAGACATTGATGGAACATTGATGATGAGATAGTATATTTTTTGATGTAGAAAAAGAATTTCTATTCGAAATATTTCAAGTATCGTTTGCTCATGCATTTCATTGCTAGGAATTCAATTGAACATGGAGAGAGAGGCAAATGCATTCACATACCAAGGAAGACGAGAAGGCGTTTTTTTCCAGCATAGAAGATTCAGTCAGTGACCTCTGCAAGGACATCATCAATCAAGCATTAAAATTAGAGGAAAATAACTTGCTGGCTGCCAAGCCGCAGCCGCTCAACATTATTAAAATGCTGGCATTTCTGAAAAAAAATCATTTCAGCCCAGACAGCAAATTATTGGAAATGCATATTTACCCTGTTTTATATAAAAGCATCGTTCTTGAGATGCAGCTATCAAGAGAGCAAATTGAAGAGAATGAGACTGATCAGCTTGATTATTATCGATCACTCGCGCTGCCGGTTGGACTATTGAAAAACAGATCATTTTTCAGTTTTCTTAGTAAAAATCCGGACAAGAGTAAAATCTATTATTCCTGCTTGCTATATTTGGCAATTTCCATGAGCCTCAAGCAAATCAGCCAGAAAAATAATGATCCTGAACTGCTGAAAAAAGTTCTTGAAGCGCCAGGAGTAATGCAATATGCCGAGCAACATGCCGGAATCCAATATTTACTTGAGGAAATTCAATCCCGGCGATCAGTTTTGACAAGAAAGCTGCGCTTTCAAACCAAAAAACGGGATCACGGCCCGCTGGTATTCAATTCATTATTCAAAGATTCACAAAAAACGGCATCAACACAGCATATATCAGGAATACCACAAGAATCATCGATACAAGGCCTTCCAGGCGAGGAATCGTCTGCCTCATCAAGCACCACCCCTCGAGACACAGCCGCATCACAAACATCAGACACTTCTCAAGAAACACTCATACCGCGCTCCCCGCGCGACAAATCATCAGACTCATCAAGCACCGCCCCTCGAGAGTCAACATATTCACACGCATCTGAAATATCGCGAAACCCGCCCGCACTACGCTTGCCTCACAGAAATGCGTCCCATTCATCAAATGTCATTATTCTGGATTCAAACTCTTCAGAAGATGCCATGCCAGAGACTCCGATAAGGACATTAACCATATCGTCACCAAGGCTAAAAACAAATATTTCATCTGTATCATTCCAAGAATTAGATATAAATGAACACTCTGATATCACGGTCATACCTTGTGTTCGTGATTATATACGCTCAAATCCTGCTGATTTAAATATCCGTTTAAAAAAGCAGAAAGAATTATTCAAGAGCAGACAGGCAATTTACCTGTCTAACGGCTTCCCATCTGAAATGATCGCCATCCTGAGTGAAAAATTATCACTTTCAAAATACATAAAAAAAGTAAACGCAAAACTTCATTTATTGAAACAAATAAAGAATTCAAATCTATCCGATGAAGCTGAAACAGATGCATTGGAAAATTCCATCAAAAAATACAAACGAAAAAAAATGCTGGCTGTTTTAACCAATAATTTTATCGTGATTGTCGATGAAGTTATTAATAATCAATCAATAGACGACAAAGACATTGAATCATTCAAACTGACAGTCAAAGCCGCTTTCGATGAATTAAACATTTTTTATCAACGCAGCCAGGAACACCGTAAATTAAAATCATACATCAAAAAGCAACTCAATATTGAAAAAATCCCGCCCTCTCCGGCGAGCGATGAAAAAATTCTTGATGCCGTGATTAATAGAATTGAAACTGAGACACAAAAAATTCCTGGCTTGAAAGATAAAATCAAACTTGGCCTGGGCGGCATAAAAGAGAACACTGAGACATTGCCTGATAACTTGGATACATTGTGGAAAATATTGAACGTTAAAATCAGTGCTTGCTTTGACCATATTGAATCCTGTGTATCCAGGCTGTTAACCGCCTCACCTTTCCTGAAAAACGACTTCGCTGAATTCATGAACGGTAACAAGGCATTGAGTGCTGCACTGGACGCATTACTGGACTCATGCATGAGCAGCGACCAGAAATTCAAATTTGCTTCCCTGATAAAAATAACAATCGAAGCAAAAAGGGAAATGAATGCGCTCATGAGCAAGGCTAAAGAAAAAAATATTTCCATCATCGACACGGACACGGAAAATAAAAAAGCCAAAGAAAAGCAATTACTTGAATTACATCACTCGATTTATATCTTTAATAATGACTATAAAAATTTCAAAAATGAAAAGCAGATATTTGATGGCAGGATATTGCACCACCTGAAAAAAATGGAAAAACTTGGGCAGCGCATGCTTGAAAAACCACAATCATCGGAAACAACAATTAAACCAGGTTCCACGGTCACTCAACTTGTACGCCGCCTCTCTAAAGGTGAATTGATAAGAGGTAAAAGCAAGGCCATCTCTGGCAGAAAAAAATTCACAGAACTGCCAGTAATGAGACTTCAACCTGAGGGACTGCCTTCTGAATCTCCACCATTGCCCCCAACAAGCTCACAAATAAAAAAACCAGGCGATGAATATCTCTCCCAGATTCATAAATTCATGTGCGGCTGCAATGTTAATAAAGACAATATTCTGCTGGCAATGGCGCCTACGGAAAAAGAATATGCATTATTTCACACCATTGCGACATTTACTAACATTAAAAAACAAACCATTACTACAAATTTAAATCTGCTTAGGCAAAATATCATGGCAGCAGGAAATCTTCTGAAAGAGTTAATGAATAATGTAAAGCAATATTACAATCAGGATCCGCAAATACAAGTATTTACCCCTGATAATGACGCTGTCATCCGTAAGATGACGGCTTATTTTTCAACACCGGAACGATTTTCTGCTTATTTTAAAGAATATCTGATAATGAATGAAAATCTGAAAAATTATACATCCCGTTACAAAAAATTATTGGAAATAGAAGCGGGAAACAACCCTGACAATGAATTACAGCTAAATACAGCTGGCAGCGTCCATAAAAAAATGTAAGGTTGCAGTTGTGATCATCTCATATCCTGGATGTAGCGCATACAGCGAGAGGCCTGAGTATCAGGCCTCTCGCCTGTGTGACATCTGTAAGGATACGGATACAGCGTGATTTACACAATCGGTGTAATTACACAGGCCTCATCAATCGCTTCTCACAGCCGGTGTAATGCGCCACATTAGACCCGCCAAATGTACGCTGACCGGTTGTAGAAAATCCAAGTTTTTTATAAAAAGCGATGCCAGGTGTGTTTATCAATCGCGTATCAAGCGTTAAAGCATTTGCAGCAGCCATTTTAGCCTCAACGCTTTCGACAAGCTGCTGGCCAAGGCCAATCTGGATTTTTTCGCCTGTATCAGGATCACGGAATGGCCTGACGGCGAGCAAACTGATATAGACATCTTTTCTGATGGATTCCTGCCATTGTGTTGTATTGGACGGCTGATTCTGGCGCCAAAGATTAAGGAGTTGATTAGCCGAAGCCATGTTATGTCGATGAACAGCCGGCAGACAGGTAACAAATCCTGCCACATTATTCTCAATGCTTACTGTGGCTAAAAGTATATTTCCCGCTTTGATCTCATCCAGTTCAGCCTGAATCATTTCAGTAAGCCAGATTTTTTTCGTCAGTCCAGGTCTCAAGCCTAACTGCTCTTCAGAATAATTTCGGTACAAATCTAGAAAAGAAGCCACATGTGTTTGAATAATCTGACTTTCTAACAGCGGCGTCAGCTCCGTATGCCATTCCACGGTTGTCTGTAGGTATTTGGTTTTTTCCTGATTAACTTTTGAGAAAAAACTTCTGGAATACATGATATCAATCCTGCTTGTTTAAAACATACCTAGATTTAACGCTTAAGAATCGCTGAATTGACGCTAAAAATCAACAAAACTTCTCCAGGAGGGCTAAAAGCTGGTCAGATGCGAGAGATGATAGCTATACCCGAAGAATCAAACATTATAAAAAACTGCCGTGTTTATCGTCTCTGACAGACAGCATGAATATTAATATAGTGCCATAACCCTGAACCGAGCAGGTGCAAAAATCATCGCTGTTCCTGATACCAGCTGGCATTCCCTTGTGGCGCACTGATACACTGACTATAACGTCTGCCATTCTAATGCAGAAAATCATTCATCTTTTGAAATCTGTGAGGAAGCTCTAATGCTGTTTCGCATGCAATCTGCTAATGCTTACTACATCAACATCGCTGAGGACAAGAAGAGCATCGAAGTGCAATATTATGAAGCCGTACGTGGTAAATGGACCAGGCTGCAATTTGATTTTCATTCCCAATTATCACAATGTTATCTTTTTGAATCTGACCAGGCATATTTTGGTAATCCATTGAGAATCTTGCTTTCCTATGCAAACCAGAACAAGCCGATGATAACCATGATGTTTCTCTCTCTTAACAAAGAAGTCCTCGAAAAAATAATATGCTTCGATAACATGACATCATTGAGATGTAGCACTCAATCATATTCGCTGGCCGTACAGGAAGAACGATTTTTCAATGCTCATTCCCGTCAACTGAAAAATGATAAGGATAGTTATTTTGGCATATTTGCGCGACTTAGAAGTTCCAAAGTTGATGCTGGCTGGAAGCTGGATGATATCTATGCTCAAGCACAGACTGGCAGTAACCGCACCCGGAAAATATGTGTTAGTCTGGGCTGGATGCACCCTGATGGACAGCTGACCCAGCAGGGAATGGATTTGAAAAATGAAGCTGAACACATGGGTTACAGGTTTAAAATACAGTAATTCCAATTTTGGAAAAAACACTTCAAGAAAATATTGGGGAATTATTGTAATTTCATGACATATAATTCTGGTTGATCTTTACTTCCCGGCGGATACATCTATTTTCGTGCGTATAACGCCCGGGAGAGATATTCAAATTAACCTTGAGTGATCGAACAATGGTAACTGCCTGAAGATTCCCTGCTGACGGTCGTAATAATGGAACCATTGCCTTCTTTTAACGAAGCCTGTCTATTCAAACGTTGTGTATTCATTACTTAATCTGCATTTAATACTCGCCTAATATAGCATTAATATTTTTCAAATATAATGCACAGTAAAACGATTAAAAATAAAGAGCAAACATCGTGCAAAGAAGAATAAAATTAACGACAAATTCAGTCAAAAGAACCACCACAAAATCCCATAATATTTCGCCTCTTGATTTAGTTAAACAAGACGGAATGAAACTAAGCACGTTTTCACAGGATAAAATCACATTTGAAATATGCTATGCCGCAGTTGAACAAAATGGCTTGGCGTTACAATACGTTCCAGCCCAGTTTAAATCAGCGAAACTTTGTTTCGCGGCTGTGGAACAAAACTGGTGGGCATTGCAATATGTTCCTTCTCACCCTGATGTTAAAACCGAAGCTGTTTGTATTGCAGCGGTAAGGAAAAATCGAATAGCGTTTCAATTTATTCCAATTGGAATGAGAACAGAAGAGATGTGTCTTGCAGCAGTTGAAAATGATGGATCAGCCTTGCAAGATGTTCCGGAAAAATTTCGATCAGAATCTCTTTGCCTCCTGGCTTTATACAAAAACCCTCTCGCATTGCAATATTTTCCAAATGAAATGAAAACTGATATTGCCTGCTCTAAAGCGGTAGAGCGCAATGGATTAGCATTACAACATGTTCCAATGGAGCTGAGAACAGAAACCCTTTGTCTTGCTGCATTAAAAGAAACCAGTTTAGCATTAAAACATATTCCCAATAAAACGAGAGCCATCTGGCTTGCAGCAATCAAACACGACCCCAGTCAACTGCAATTTGTTCCCCCTGAAATCAAGGATGATGAATTCATGATCGAAGCCATCAAAGTAAATGGCTTGGCATTGCAATATGCTCCACTACCAAGAGTATTTAATCGAGTTATCGTATCGGATTTAAAACCGGATAAAATAGATAAAAATACACTTTACATGCAAATAACGAATGATTTTACTGATGAAAGAGGCTATTTAATTTCTGGAGGCGTCATTGCACATTGGCTTAAAGGCGACGAAATAATCAGTAAAAAGATTAGAAAAAACAATGCAAACGTAAAACTAATTTTACATAAATTATCCTTAATCACCAATCAATCTGATATGGTAGCTGATAAAGAGTTGATTGAAAGTATCACCCAAAAATTCGAGATTGATAAGGAAGTCGATGTATATTACAAAAACCTTTACCTGAATGCTGTCAAACAAAACGGATTAGCATTGCAATATGTTCCCAGTGAATCACAAACAGAATTGCTGTGTCTTGCAGCGGTTGAACAAAACGGATCCGCATTTGCATTTGTTCCAAATGCACTAAAAACGCCAGCGGTTTGCCTGGCAGCAGTTACAAAAAATGGACTAGAACTGGAAAATATTCCGCTTACTATTATTTCAATTGAGCTTATTCTCGCTGCGATAAAGCAAAATGGTCAGGCATTTAATTTTATACCTTCTCACTTGAAAACAAGAGAAGTATTTCTTGCTGCGATAAGAGAAAACTCGCTTATTCTGCAATTTGTTCCAGAGGAAGAAAAAATATCGATTATAAAGGAAATTGGCATTGCCAATCTGATTGCAAATAATTATTTATCAATACGATATCTGCCTAAGGCAATTGATTACACCAATGAAATTAACGAGTTTCTGTCTAATGTCGAGCATGTGTCGGTTCGCCATGATACCGATCTGGAAATTTGCAATATTCAATCGGTATATGCAACCGCAGATAAACGCCGCGGTAAAACCGTTTGCATTAATAACGGCACAACAAACGATTTAAATGAATTACTAAATAGACTAAATGAGGTAAATATTAAAGATAGTCTTCATTTGGTATTAGCAGGCCATGCAAACGAGCGCGCTGAATCATTGGCAGGTATGAATGTAAATAATATTGTTAATGCATGCAAGACATGTCCTAAGATTAAATCCATACACCTTCTTGGATGCAATACAGCAAAAGCACGTCGACTATCTCAGGAACAAAACATGCTTGATGCATATGTTGCAAACAGCAAACGCAAAGAAAGTCAAAAATTTGGTTTTGAGTTGACGATAAATGCACCACCAGACCCCAGTAATGATACCATCTTCAAACAACGATGCCTTTTTTTATGTCAAAAATATAAATTAGACGGGTTATACATATTAAGTAACGACGGAGAAGGCAAGAGCATGACTCCCCGATTGATCGCTGTCAAAATTGATGGCGATGACATAAAAATAAAAGTCAGCTCTGTTCCAAAAAATAGAATCCAGGATAACACAAAGATTTTATCTGGCTCCAAGGGAAAAGCTTTGTCCTTTCCCAAAAATGATGGGGAATTTGTAACACTTAGAGGGATAAATAGCCATCTTGATCCATCTGAATTGAAAGCATTGCGCGCGCTAACATACGCACAAGATCGCTTTGATCATGCTCACAAAAAATATCAAAATGATAAAAATGTGTATCCATTTTTACGTACATTTTTTGCAGAAACCGCAGATTTAAAGGATTCACTCACCAAACGCATTGCGGACACCATACTGCGTGAGGATGCTATAAAATGGGATATTCAAATTAAAAGCCCTACAAAAGCATTGCATGTCGATTATAAAAATAAACGATTACTCGTATCGAGGACACATCTTTATAATACAAAAATGGATATTGAATATAAAAGACTACAGGATGAGCGTGATTCAGACATTCAAAAGATGAAAGAAAATCAACAAAACAATAATGATAATACCATGGCAAAAAATGTAGTGGTAACAGTGAGGAAAAGTATTTAATGACGAGAGTGACTTGACCTATAAGTTATGCTGGGAATTTAACCCAAACTCATCATTTGATTATATTCAAAGCCGCACTATATGAGCGGCTTTTTGATTTTACTAAATCTAATTCTGCAAAATTGCGTCTGCCTCAACTTCCACTAAACAATCGCCTACAAGCTGAGCTTGAACCAACGTGCTAACAGGTTTAATGTCTCTGAATCTTTCCCCATGTATTTTTGCTACAATTTCCCAGTCATTAATATTACGGACATAAATCCGGGTACGAACAACATCCGCCAATTTTCCGCCTAAATCAACGATAGCGTTTTCAATTCTATCTAAGATAAATTGCATCTGAACGGCAGGATTACCTTTACCTACAGTTCCTTCTTTACTGGTTGCTGTTGTGCCAGCTACAAAGATTTGTTGGCCAATCCGAAGTGCTCGAGAAAAGCCTGCAATTTTTTCCCATTTAGTACCTGTTGAAATTAGTTTTTTCGTTGGAGAAGACATTAGTAAAAGATCCCTTTCGAGAGATGAGTCTTATGTGACGATATGATAACACATGACTATACATTTATTTTTCAAGCGTCCCGGAGAGGATTCGAACCTCCGACCTGCCCCTTAGGAGGGGGCCGCGCTATCCACTGTGCCACCGGGACGTGTGTTAACAGATCATCAGCTGTAGTTTACTACAGACTTGAATACCGGGTGATTTTATTGAACGGATGATAGACGATTAATGAATATATGCCGAGGGCCGGAATCGAACCGGCATGAGGTCACCCTCACCGGTTTTTGAGACCGGCGCGTCTACCAGTTCCGCCACCCCGGCATAGACCGCGCAAGTATAAACAGGCCGACCTGTCACGTCAATGCAGGATTTACGATCGCATGCAAACCTCGCCACGGAAATAATCATATATTATACAATACCTTGCATTTAACTGCCGGGCAGGTGAAGGTTTATTGATATAATTAAGGTATCAATATGAAGGGGACGCTCTCTCCGCGCTACTGGAACAAGAAGAAAACCGTTAGCACGCCATCATCCCTGACCAGGAAAATCAACATGCGCAAATGGATATGGTTAACAGGCTTGCTCATTGTACTCCTCTCCCAGGCGGTATTCGCTGCCGGGAAAGCAGTCATACTGGATATCAATGGCCCCATCGGCCCCGCCACCCAGGACTACATCCAGCGCGGCATCGCCTATGCTGAGCAGGAACACGCGGCCATCATCATTCTGCAAATGGATACGCCTGGCGGTCTCGATAGTTCCATGCGCGGCATCAATGAAGCCATCATTACTTCCTCTGTCCCGGTTATTACTTATGTCTATCCCTCCGGTGCTCGCGCAGCCAGCGCGGGCGTCTTTATTCTCTACGCCAGCCATCTCGCTGTCATGGCATCCGGAACAAACATCGGTGCCGCCTCTCCAGTCAGCATCCTGGGATCTGACAAATCTGCTGAACCCAAAAACGTGTCTACCGAAGATAAAAAAATCCTGAATGATGCGACCGCCTACATCCGCAGCCTGGCTCAATTGCGCGGCAGAAATGCCGACTGGGCAGCACTTGCCGTGCAGCAGGCCGCAAGCATTCCTGCGAGTGAGGCATTACGTTTAAAAGTGATTGATGAGATAGCCGATGATTATGCGCAGCTGCTGCAAAAAGTGGATGGCCGTACGGTAATCGTGCACAGCATATCCGAACAATTGCGCACCAAAAACCTCCAGCTCGAAACAGTCGCGCCGGATTGGCGTTATCAGTTTTTGTCTTTCATCACCAATCCCAATATTGCATATATCCTGATGCTGATCGCCGCCTATGGATTATTTTTCGAATTATCCAATCCCGGCCTGATTCTGCCCGGCGTCGTTGGCGTGATTGCCCTCTTGCTTGTGCTCTATGCATTCCAGTTGATGCCCATCAACTATGCCGGTTTGTTATTATTGATAATCGGCATCTCATGCATGCTCTTTGAAGTGTATGTTTCAAGTTTTGGCGTCATTGGTCTTGGCGGTGTGGTTGCCTTCATTATAGGATCAGTCATGCTGTTTGACATTCATGACGCAAACTATCAAGTAACCTGGTCGCTTATTTTAACCACAAGTGTTGTATCCATCACTTTCTTTTTAATGATTCTGGGTCTCGCGTTGAAATCACACAAAAAAAAGATTGTGACAGGCCAGGAAGGATTGGTTGGCAGCGAAGGCATCGTACTAAGCGTGATGAACAAACAGATAGTCGTGCGTGTGCTGGGTGAGATCTGGGAAGCACAGTCGACACTGCCGCTCAATCCGGGCGACAAAATCAGAGTCATCCGTGTACAGGGACTGGTTTTATTCGTTGAGCCGCTTCGAGAGTAAGCGGTAAGATATAGAGATTCAAAGGAGACAGATTATGTTTACTCCCTATGCTGTGATCGCGCTGGTCGTGATTATCTTTCTTTTCAGTTTCATCCACGTTTTGCGTGAATATGAACGCGCTGTTGTGTTTACTCTGGGGCGTTTCTGGAAAGTCAAAGGGCCCGGGCTTATCCTCATCGTGCCGCTCATTCAGCAAATGGTGCGCGTGCAGCTACGCACTATTGTCATGGATATTCCGCCGCAAGATGTGATTTCACGTGACAATGTGTCCGTTCGCGTCAACGCCGTGGTGTATTTTCGTGTCATTGATCCGCAGAAAGCAGTTATCCAGATCGAAGATTATTTCGCCGCTGTCAATCAGCTTGCACAAACGACCTTGCGATCAGTGCTCGGACAGCATGAACTCGATGAAATGCTCGCTGAACGCACCAAACTCAACACTGACATTCAAAAAATACTCGACGAACATACCGACGCCTGGGGAATCAAGATAGGCATGGTTGAAATCAAGCAAATCGATCTTAACGAAAGCATGATCCGGGCAATCGCCCAGCAGGCAGAAGCCGAACGCGGACGCCGCGCGAAAGTCATCCATGCCGACGGTGAACTGCAGGCATCAGAAAAACTCGCCGAAGCTGCGCGGGTATTGGCAACACAGCCGCAATCCATGCAACTGCGCTATCTGCAGACACTCTCCAATATCAGTGAAGAAAAAAACTCGACAATCATCTTCCCCATACCGATAGATTTCCTGTCATCATTCATGAAGAAATAAACCTGTCAGCGCATTTTCATTTCCCGATACTGAATCTGTCACGTCGGTATAAGCCGGCCTGACAGGTTCATACTGTCTGTGTCTTGGCATTAAATCCAATCAGTAAACTATCTTTTCATGAATTCCCTATTGATTGCTTCGAGATTACCAAATAAGGTGATCAGCAATATAAACATGCTAATACAAGCTTATAAAGGCAGCGCTGAATGACAGTCACAACCCTGATTTTGATATTGATCGTCATCGTCAACGGTATATTCGCGGCAAGGCTGTTGGTGGATTTAAACCAAAACAGATCAGAGTTGACAGATAGAGGAAACAACCTCTTAATTGCCGCATCATCGATGATCATCTTTTTCTTTTCATCATTCGGTGTTTCGGATTTTGCCATCTCGACAATCGTATACAGAAAGATGAAACTTGTATCAGACAAGTTATTGCCCGGGACACTCAATACCCAATGCGTCATTCCTGTCGCTGTGATGGCGCTGGCCTTCATTTCCGTGATCAGCGTCGATATCGTCACGCTTGCCGCCTGTATCATCGCCCAGATCGCCGGCGCGTATCTCGGACCCCGTTTTATTGTCAGGCTTTCAGCGAATGCGATCAGAAAATTTCTCGGCGCCGGCTTAATTGTTGCAGCATTATTCATCATCGCTAACCAGTTACATCTTGTCCCTTCGGGAGGAACATCGGTCGAATTAAGTGGAGCCAAGCTTGTCATCGCCGTCATTTGTCTGTTTCTGTTTGGTGCGCTGAACGCAATTGGAATTGGCTCTTATGCGCCAACCATGGTAACGATTTACGCGCTCGGCATGAATCCCGCCGTTGCATTTCCCATCATGATGGGCGCCTCCACCTTTTCTGTACCCATTGGCAGCATGGAATTTATCAAGTATGGCAAATACAGCCGGAAAATCACCTTGTTTGCAGCAACGTTTGGCGTGCTTGGGGTAATAATCGGTGTTTTCCTGGTAAAAGGACTGGATGTCACCATGCTACAGTGGGTGGTTGCCGCAATCCTTATCTATAACGGTGCAAGCATGCTGATTGACAAATTCAGGAATCGACCACAGACAATCCAACCAGGCGAGAGAGTATGACCATGTTAATTTTAACAAAAGAAGACATCAAGAAAATGCTTCCCATGCATAACGCCATTGAATACAGCAAAGAAGCCTTGCGCATGTATTCCCTGGGACAATGTTCCGTACCATTGCGAACCGTCATCGATATACCCAGAAAGCATGGACAGTGCTTGTTCATGCCTGCCTACGCTGATGATCTCAATATCGCAGGAATTAAAATTGCATCCGTGTTTCCCGAAAATGCGGCATTAAACAAACCCACTGTTCCCGCGCACATGCTTTTGATTGACGGGTTAACTGGCGAAGTTTGTGCAATCATGGATGGCACCTATCTGACGCAATTAAGAACGGGCGCATTGCAAGGCGCTGCCACCGATATCCTGGCGAGACGTGATGCAAAAACCGCTGTATTATTTGGCACTGGCGGGCAGGCAAAAACCCAACTTGAAGCCATGTTAATCACCCGCAGCCTGGATAAAGTGCACGTCTTTGACATCGATGCGGAAAAGGCCCAGGCGTTCAGCGCGGAAATGCAAATCGAATTTGCACATTTCAACACTGCCATTGTCGCTACAACTGATATCAACAAAGCCGTAAATGAGGCAGATATCATCACCACCATCACAACATCCAGCATACCTGTATTTGACGGCCTGCTGGTCAAGCAAGGCGCTCACATCAACGGCATCGGCGCGTTTACCCCTGACATGCAGGAGCTTCCGGAAACTATCATTCAATCAGCAGACAAAATTATTTTTGACACAACACAAGGTGTGCTCGCAGAAGCCGGTGATATTCTGAAGCCAATAAAAAAAGGATTGGTTTCTGAAACGGATTTCGATGGCGAGCTTGGAGAACTGATTATCGGCCGTGTAAAAGGACGTGAAACCGACAAGGAAATTACCCTGTTTAAAGCGGTTGGTTCCGCCGTGCTGGATGTCGTTACAGCACAGGCCATTTATGCGAAGGCACTGGCAAGCCATACTGGGAGAAGAATTGAAATCTGACAGCATTTTCTGGCCGGTTTGTTGTTATCAGAGCAAGCCGGCCGTTTACTGACATGCTCACACTTCCACCGGATCGACATCCAGCACCCACTTGACTGAATGATTGACAGACAAGGAATCCAGCTTCGACAGAATGCTTTTTAAAATATTCTGCAATACGCTGCGCTTGTTTGTTTTCACCAGCAAATGCTGGCAATGCAACCCCTTGCGCCTGGCTAGCAGCGCCGGCACCGGGCCTAGCAAGGAAGCCTCCGTCGATTCCGGACACATTTGGCGGATGACATTCAGAAACTGATTCGCATTTTCTTCTGCATAAGCCTCTGCGCGGAAAATCGCGAAATAGGAAAATGGCGGCAACACAGCCTGTTCACGCTCGGTCAGCAACGTCTGCGCGAAAACATGATAGCCTTCATTAACTAATGTGCGTAACAACGGATGATCGGGATAACGTGTCTGTATCATGACAGTTCCGGGCTTTTCCGCGCGGCCTGCGCGGCCTGCAACCTGCATCAACAATTGCCCCATTTGTTCTGCTGCGCGAAAATCCGCGCTGAACAGGCCATTGTCCGCGTCTACAATACCCACCAACGTCACATGCGGGAAATGATGCCCTTTGGCAAGCATTTGTGTTCCCAATAATATCGCTTTATTCTGTGAATGAATCTGATCAAGCAGATTCTGCATAGCGCCCTTGCGGCGTGTGTTGTCACGATCAACACGAATCACAGGTACATCAGGAAAATGTTTCGCCAGCGACTCTTCGAGACGCTGAGTACCCAAACCGACGGGCTGTAACGCAGCTTCATGACAATGCGCGCAGCGTTCCGGAATTTTACTGTGTGCATCACAATGATGACATTGCAGACGCGCTGGTGAACGGTGATACACCATGCGCGCATCACACCGTTTACACTCTGCAATCCAGGCACATTGCGTGCAATATAACACGGGAGCAAAACCACGCCGGTTCAGAAAAAGCATTACCTGATTTCCCTGTTCCAGATGTTCACGCATGGTTTGGATCAGTGCATTTGACAACCCGTCTTCGGCTGGGGTCTGACGCAAGTCTATTATCTGATATTGCGGCAGCATTGCCTCACCCGCGCGCTGCGGCAGCGATAGATACTCATAACGCTGCTTTTTCACGTTTAACAATGATTCCAGTGAAGGCGTCGCGGATCCGAGCACAATGGGAATCAGATTAAAGCTGGCGCGCATGATGGCAAGATCACGCGCATGATAACGAAACCGGTCTTGCTGTTTAAACGATGTGTCATGCTCTTCATCGACAATAATGAGCCCCAGATTGGCGAATGGCGTGAATATTGCCGACCGCGTTCCGATCACTATTTTCGCTTCTCCGGAACGGGCGGCGATCCACGCCTGCAAGCGGTCCTGCTCAGACAGACTGGAATGCAGTGCGGCAACAGGTACAGGAAATCTTCTGCGAAAACGTTCTATTGTTTGCGGTGTGAGACTGATTTCCGGGACGAGCACTAGCACTTGTCCACCCTGCGCGATGATTTCTGCTATGGACTGCAAATAAACTTCTGTCTTGCCACTGCCGGTTACGCCATCCAGTAAAAATATCCTGAAAGCCTGGCGTGATTCCGTGATTGCCTGCACAGCCTTCTGCTGGGCTGCGTTCAATTGAAGCGGCGCACCCAGGCATTCAGCTGTTTCCTTGAGCGTTTTTTTTGTCGCAGCCGGCTTGCCTCTGCGCAGCAAAACTGGCAAGGCGCAGGCAAAAACTTCACCCAGCGAATAGTGATAATACTCGGCTGCCCATTGGCAAAGTTTGTACACGTCGTCAGGCAGAATCGGATTTTCATCCAGAATTTCCAGAGCGGATTTAAGTTTCTCATAAGGCACGTCTGAATTTTTTTCAATGCTGGTAAGTATGCCTGTCAGGGTACGCGACTGAAACGGTACCCGGACTCGAATTCCCGGCGTTAACGATTTATAATCAACATCTTGCGGCGGCAAATAATCAAACTGACGGCGCAGCGGCGTAGGCAAGGCGAGGCGGAGAATTACTTCATGACCAGACATATCACACCAACGTAAGTTCGTATCCAAAAACCCTATGTTATAATTTTATTATGTATAAACGAAACGAATTTAGCCAAGAAGGATATCTGTATGACCTCTCCAAGATTATATGATGAAGAAATGTTAGAGGTAGTCAATAAGTTTCTTAATTTATTGGAAAAAAAACATCCTGAATTAAAACCTGACATCAATCGAAACAGGGAAGAGCTAGCGCAACAAATGGTGCTCATATTAAGCTCACAAAAAAATTTGAACAAGCGAACCCTGTCTGACAATGATTTTTTGAAACAGCTTACTCTTTCTTTTGTCACAGCAATATCGATCAATAAAATGGAAGCAAATCCGGAAAATAATCCCTTAAAAAAAATTGAAGACATCCTGAAATCCAAGGGCATAGATCTCAATGACCCAAAACTCAACCCTCTGGATCCAAGATTCGACCCAAAGGAACTTGAGAAGAAGCTGGATGCTCTGAACAAATTGACGCCTGAAGATAAAAAAGCCATCCGGACCGAATTAAAAAATTTTGTTACGCAATTGGCAAAAGATCTTGAGAAAGCAGGACTCATATTGCCAAAGCCAACCCCAGGAGGGAAAAAACCCGACATCGAGGAAGAAATGACTAAAGGCTTTGATCCACTGATTAATTTGCTAGGCATCATATCCTCTCGACAAACTGGCGGATTAGCTGTCGTTGTTCAATGCGCCATGGGAAATGGCCTGGGATTCCCCGATCAAAATCCGTACCATGGGACTGCACAAATCGACCGGCCAAATGATATAAATGATAATACATTGGGTGGGGACTATATGGGTCTTAATGCCTCTGCCATAGGCAACATGCTAGAGTTTGCTGGCGATCCATTTGTTGCTGAGTTCAAAGAAGAACTGCATACATCAAGGCTAGCCATAAGCGGACCCACACCCAATCACCCTTGATTAACCCCTTGGCGGACACATGGACGACAAAACGACAAAAAATTCAAAGCAAGAAATCATGCTCCAGCAGTTGTCTGGAGCATTTACTGCCATTCCTTTTAACCGCATGCTAGGTTTACATCTCGATGAATTACGCGCTGATCACGTAACCATGGATTTCGACATGAAGGAAGATCTGGTAGGAAATTTTCTGCGCGGTATTCTGCATGGCGGTGTTATTTCATCCGTTCTGGACATGGCTGGTGGAATGGCAGCAATGGCATACGCCATACATAAAAATCCAGATAAATCTGTGGAAGAACTGGTTGGCATCATAGGCAAAACCAGTACGGTAGACTTGCATATCAGCTACTTGAGTCCTGGCATCGGAAAAAAATTCATTGCCAAAGCCTGGTTGACCAAAAGCGGCAAAAAAATTTCCTTCGCCCGCATGGAATTAACCAATGATGAAGACACACTGATTGCGACCGGAAGCGCGACTTATTTATTGAAATGAAACACCTTCCCTCCTGACGCTTTCATCATTATGATATGCCCTTCTATTGGTTCCCGATGAGTGGAAAATATAAAAGGAGTTTCATCATGCATAAAGTGTTAGTCATTGGTGCAGGAAAAATTGGTTCATTGATTTCATATCTGCTCGCCCAATCAAACGCCTACTTCGTTCATCTCGCTGATATTCAGGACGACAACCATCATGTACGCAGACTGGGACGTTTGCCAAACTTTCAATATTCCAAACTTGATGCCAATGATTCCCAGAGCATTTCGGAATTTTTGAAAAAAAATAACATCGATGCGGTGATATCCTCGCTGCCTTTTTACTGCAATATTCCAATTGCAAAAGCAGCTGCCGCTAACCACTTGCACTATTTTGATCTCACTGAAGATGTCGAAACCACCAAGGCTGTCGAAGAACTGGCAAAAAAAGCAAAAAGCGCTTTTGTGCCGCAATGCGGTCTTGCACCAGGATTCATCAGCATTGTCGCCAATGACTTGATGCGGCACTTTCCCAAACTGGATACGGTCAAAATGCGTGTGGGCGCGCTGCCGACAAATATCAGCAATGCGCTGCAATATTCATTGACCTGGTCGACAGATGGACTCATCAATGAATATGGAAATCCTTGTGAAGCAGTCGAACACGGTGAAAAAGTGGATTTGCTGCCGCTGGAAGGACTGGAAGAAATCAAGATTGATGGTCTGACCTATGAAGCATTCAATACATCCGGCGGCATCGGCAGTCTGGTGCAGTCTTATTATGGCAAAGTCAAACACTTGAGTTACAAGACCATCCGCTATCCTGGTCACTGCGCAAAAATCAAATTCCTCATGAATGACCTGAAGCTCAATGAAGACCGCGAAACCTTGAAACGGATTTTTGAGCACGCCATTCCCAAGACATTTCAGGATGTTGTGCTGGTCTATGTTTCCGTTACCGGAACCCAGGATGATCAATTTGTCGAAGAAAACTATGTGAAGAAATTTTACCCCAAGAAAATGGGCGGCAACCGCTGGTCGGCAATCCAGCTCACCACCGCCTCAGGTATCTGCGCCATTGTGGATCTGGTACTGCATAACACCGAGAAATATCATGGTTTTGTGCGCCAGGAACAATTTTCCTTCGAAGATGTCATCAATAACCGTTTCGGCGAATATTATGCAAACTAATGTAAAGGAAGACGTGATCATGGATTTATTAAAATCATTACATCTTGAAACAGCCAATAGCGGCGCGAGCACTGGAAAACACTGGTGGTCGCATCACAAGACCGACGGCGAAATCATTTCCATCAATCCTGCCAATGGCGAAACCATCGGCTCAGTCTATCGCGCCTCTGAAAAAGACTATGAACATATCATCAAGGAAGCACAGCAGGCTTTTTTATCCTGGCGTGAAGTGCCCGCACCCAAGCGCGGAGAAATCATTCGCGCTATCGGAGAAGAATTGCGTAAATGCAAGGATTTTCTGGGCAGCCTGGTTTCACTTGAAATGGGCAAATCCAAACAGGAAGGCGATGGCGAAGTTCAGGAAATGATTGATATGGCAGATCTTGCTGTCGGCCAGTCACGCATGCTTTATGGCAAGACCATGCATTCGGAACGCCCTGAACACCGCATGTATGAACAATGGCAGCCGCTTGGCGTCAATCTTGTTATCAGCGCCTTTAATTTTCCGGTCGCTGTCTGGTCATGGAACGCGTTTGTCGCGGCCGTCTGCGGCAACACTGTTATCTGGAAGCCTTCTCCCAAAACTCCACTGTGCGCCATCGCGGTACAGCACATATGCAATCGCGTTCTGGATAAATTTGGCTATCGCGGCATTTTCTCATTATTCATATCTGACGATAATCAGATGGTTAAAATGATGGTGAATGACACACGCATACCATTGGTTTCCTTCACCGGATCCACATCCGTGGGCCGCGAAATCAATAAAGTGGTTGCTGGCCGTCTGGGCAGGGCATTGCTGGAATTAAGCGGCAATAATGCAATCATTGTTGACGAACATGCCAATCTGCAATTGGCAATCCCAGCCATTACATTTGGCGCGATCGGGACCGCTGGCCAGCGCTGCACAACAACACGGCGCCTGTTCCTGCATGAATCCATTTATGACAAATTCACCGCTGCGCTTGTTAAAGCTTACAAGAAAGTCACCATCGGTGATCCGCTCGATCAAAAAAATCTGATGGGACCCTTGATTGACCAACATGCCGTCGAACAATATAAAATTGCGGTTGCTGACGCAATAAAGCAAGGCGGCAATATTCTGGTTGGCGGTAACACTGTAAAAGGCAAGGGTTTTTTTGTCGAACCCACGATTATCGAGGCACAAAATGACTGGGAAATCGTGCAGCGTGAAACTTTCGCACCCATCTTGTATGTCATGAAATTCAAGACCCTGGATGAAGCGATTGCCATGCAGAATCATTCGCGTTTCGGTTTATCTTCATCCATGTTTACCGATAATATTCTGAATGCTGAAACATTCCTGTCTGCGCGCGGAAGTGATTGCGGCATTGCAAACATCAATATTGGCACATCCGGCGCTGAAATCGGCGGTGCTTTTGGGGGCGAGAAAGACACAGGCGGCGGACGTGAGGCAGGTTCCGATGCCTGGAAAGCTTATATGCGTCGCCAAACCAACACTATTAACTGGGGCAAAGGATTGACTCTTGCCCAAGGGATCAAATTCGAAATTTGATTCGTCTTGCCCTGCACTCCTCCACCAAAACGTGGAGGAGTGCTTTTCATTGTGCAGCATCGGCAGGACCACACCGTTTAATCCGCTCCTAAAAATTCCTGCACCAACTTATTCAGTTTGCTATAATGTGTTCCTTGCCAATACACACGCTTGCAATTCTCACATTGATAAAATTCATTCTGTATTTCCTTCACCCCGGATGGAATGTGTGATTTCAAATCATCTTTCATGTCAATCAAGGCTATTTGTCCATTGCACTCCAGACAGCGTGTAAACGGCCGCGATTTTTTTGCAAGATCGAAGCGATCCAGTATTTCGATGATTTGCGCCTTGGGATTTGTATTCCGCAACCAGTAGCCATGCGTCACAATCCTGTTTTTCAATAAACCGATATCTCTCGTCAGAATGATGCGATGCTGCTGTAAAGCCATTTGGATAATTTCATCATCGTTGTAACGTGTATCATAATAGGTATCAAACCCTAATAATCTCAGATACCTGGCCAGCTTCCCCAAATGCACGTCGAGAATGAAACGCACCATGCGCAATGGTTCAGGCCGCAATCGCGTCACAGGTGAAATATCCATGGATTCGAAAACAGGGTAAACGGATACATAATCGTCTGGCTGCACCTGATAGGAAAAGTCTACTGACTCGCCATTTACCAGGATCAGATCAATTTCCGTGTGCGGCACACCCAATGACTCAATCACGTCTTTTATCGAGGCATCAGGTGTAACCTGATGTACAAATTCGATTTTTCGTCTCTCTGGAGGCAAAAAATCATTGAGCTCTTCATAAAAGCGAAAATGAACCGTAATTGAATACCTGTCTCCATCATGGCCTGACATAAAACTTTCCCGGCAACGATTCCATGCTTTAATATATAATTAACTATCGACGAGGTATATACGATATGCTTAATGACCTCTTTAAAAAAATCCTGGCCTTACCTGATTTACAGCTGCCCAGAGATAATTGGTCCGAGCTGTCTGACATTATCCGCTCGCTGCCTGAGAAAAACATTGAAAAATTCAAGGAATATTACAAGGATGACACGACAAGTCCCGTCATCAAGCTACTTGGCAATTCCAAACTGACCGCGTTTCTTCAATCCTGGTTTGAGATGATCAACGCCTTGTCAGCCTGTTTCCAGTACCTTGCAGATACATGGTTAAACATCATCGGCAAACCAATAGCAGGGGAACAATTAGTTCCATTGCTGATCGAATTACTGCCCGATGACATTACCCAGCTTAAACTGGTGTTAAAAAAGCTTGATCATTACGCGCCTATTTGCGACACCGGTGAAATTGGATTTGCAATAACTAATTTATATATAGCGATCGGCACCAAAATTAGCGAAAACGAAGCAAAAGACAAACCTGATAGTTCCATGGTGGAAAAACAGGTTTTGGACGTTGCCATTGAAATTTTCGGACGCGAACAAATCAATCAGATTCTTCCAGCATGCGTTAATTACAAGATCATCATTCGTGATGCATTCCTGGCTCAATATAAAATCAAAAATAACGCCGCCTATTCATCTGTTCTCAAACTAATGACTGTCAATGAAACACCACCAGACAATCAACAATTAATGGACTATTTCATCGAGAAAACGCCCGACGACCTTCTAGACATTAAAAATCCGGATGCTTGCACACTTCTGCTGCAAAAATATATCGCCATGCTCGAAATGTATTATTCACTGGTCCGCGCGCACGTAAATTCCTCTGCCCGGCTTGATGAGTTCACGCAAAAATTCCTTCATTTTGAAAACATTCTTACGCAAAACATGGATAACGCAGCACTGTCATTTCTGAAGTCCACCACTAACCTGCTTGGCATCAATCATATTAGCAATTTTTTAGGCTGGCAAAGCAAGGAAGAATCATTTCTGGAAATGGCAAGGTTTTTTAGCAGGCAAAACCGGACAGCACAGAGACAGCCTGACCGACTTGCCGCGACATGCGTACAGGCTGAACCTGAAGAGAATATATCAAAACCACCTCAGATAAATAATACTATATGACTCTTTTCAGAAAAAAACCGTTAAACAACGTTTAAATATTTGGTACTTCTGGCAGTGTTGATTAACGATGCACTGTCATGCAAACCAGGCTCACTTTCAGTCCTGGGTGATTTAAATATGGTAAACTCGCTGAGTTCCGAAACAACCCGCATTGACGAAACCGCTTTATCAGAGTTTTTTAATACATCGCAATCAATTTCTACAAGATGATTGGCATCAATTGCATCATCATCGAGATAGTTGGATGTGAGATTTTCTGGTTCAGGTTTCTTCTGTTCGATGGGTTTCAGTTTTCTCCCATAAGCAGAACGTTTATTAGCGTCTCTGTCAGTGTCAATTATGGTTAGCAGAGGAACGAGATCTCGGACTTCACCTTTGGCAAGTATAAAATCATTTGCCTTGTACTGATAAATTTTGCCAGCCACGGGTACAGATGAATGATCTTCATAAATCAGATCCTGATTTTCTGACAGATGGAAATAGAACTCGACATCACTTAACATTTCCTCATTCGTGGGCGTATAGTGGCCGCTTTCATTGCTGACAAGCACCAATTTGCCTCGCTGAAAAATGAAATGTCCAACGGATGTGACTTTTTTGCCATTACTCAGATACGAATGATGGCCGATTTCACCGCATTTCGCTGCATAAAGTTTTCCATCAAGCGTCCTGACATAGAGGTAATTCCCATCCAGTAACTTTCCTGACTGATCAGAAAATCCATCCCCGGTCAGCTTTACTTCGTATCTGGATCTGGTTTGTTCTGATAAATAAAGGACTGCCTCCCCTCGCTGTTCCTTCTCACGCTCCCTCTGACGCTCAATTTTAAAACCGGGTTTCAAGCGGATGAACATAACTATCACTGCCTCGTTTTATAAGATATTAATGATATGAGCAATTATTATACAGTAGTTGCATGAAACTATGTACAAGTTTTTTATTGTTAAATTCATAATGTTATTAAAATTCGCGGTATATCCCAAGCCGGTTTCGTTGATGAATTTGACGCCCATAGGCAGATGATAAGTCATGGTCAAATTCATCAACGAAACCGCAGGCTCGAGGCCAGGGCTAACAATGAAGCAAAAGCTGAAGGTAATAAATCAAGATCTTGCCTGGAGATCACGACGCGCCCATGCAAAGGTATTTGATTTCAACATAAGGCTCGATTCCATATTTTGAACCTTCCCTGCCTATGCCGGATTGTTTCACTCCGCCAAATGGGGCTACTTCGGTTGAAATGATTCCCGCATTGATGCCGACCATTCCATATTCCAGCTTTTCTGACACCCGCCAGATTCGATGGATATTCTGGCTATAAAAATAGGCGGCAAGACCAAATTCGGTATTATTCGCTATCTGTATCGCTTCATCTTCGTCAGTGAATTTAAACAATGGGGCAACCGGACCAAATGTTTCTTCTTTTGCAATACGCATGGAAGTTGTGACATCAGTCATGACCGTAGGTTCAAAAAACAGGCCGCCAAGCGCATGCGTCTTTCCGCCAATTGCGACTTGCGCACCTTTAGCCAGTGCATCCTCAACATGCGATTTCACCTTGGAGATGGCGGCATTATTAATTAATGGTCCCTGCTGAATTCCAGATTCAAGACCATTACCCACTTTTAATTGCCGAACGGCAGCAACGAGCTTTTCCGCAAACTCATCATAAACAGCTTCTTGAACCAGAATCCGGTTGGCACAAACACAGGTTTGTCCGGAATTACGAAACTTGGATGCCATCGCTCCTTCCACTGCCGCATCCAGATTTGCATCATCGAATACGATGAATGGCGCATTGCCGCCCAATTCCAGTGAAAGTTTTTTAATCGTCGGCGAGCATTCTTTCATTAATAATCTGCCAACCGCGGTTGATCCGGTAAACGAAAGTTTGCGCACAACAGGATTGGCTGTCATTTCAGTTCCAATTTCTTCCGGAATGCCAGTCACTATATTGAATACTCCCGCAGGTATCCCGGCTTGCTCGGCAAGCACAGCCAAGGCGAACGCACTGTATGGTGTTTCTTCATCAGGCTTGACGACTACCGTACAACCGACGGCGAGAGCCGGAGCAATTTTGCGTGTGATCATCGCACTGGGAAAATTCCAGGGCGTGATGGCAGCCACTACACCCACTGGCTGCTTGATTACCAGCAAATGCTGGCCTTTGTTATTTGACGGGATAACATCGCCGTAAACACGACGTCCTTCCTCCGCAAACCATTTGATAAAAGCATTGGCATAATCGATTTCACCGCGTGCTTCAGCAAGCGGTTTCCCTTGCTCACTGGTCATGATCAAGGCAAGGTCTTCCTTGTTTTCATCAATCAGTCTTGCCCAGGCCCAAAGCATATCGGAACGTTGTTTTGCTGTCAGTGATTTCCAGGATTCCCATGCATTGTTCGCGGCATCAATAGCGCGCCTGGTTTCAGCCCGGCCGCATTCAGGAATCTGGCCAATGACGGAATTATCGAAAGGATTGGTCACTGGAAAGGTTTTGCCGGAATCAGCCTGTACCCACTTGCCATTTATGTAGCAGGCTTCGCGAAAAAGCGTTGAATTACGTATTCCTTGCATAAGACGCCCCCTGTTGAGTAAAGCACTGCCAGACTGACTATCTCATTTCGGCTTCGGGAAATAAGCACACCCATCTACCACTTTGCCAGTTCCGCCTCGAATTTTCGTTTCACATTAGGATTACTGCGAAAATTATCAAGAAATCGCTCTATTTCCTTTCGCCATGCCTTTCGCAAACCAGTCAGGGAAAGATGTTCAGCTGCACCGTCGAGATCAATCAGCACCGGCTGCTTGTGAGCGTCTATCAATATATTTGTTATTTTCAAATCACCATGGGTAATTTCCAGTTTCGCGACGCTCTTCAATAAAAGACTGATACGCTTCACCATATCCATTATGGTGTCTTCCATCATATTATTGTGCTTGAAAAAATCACCCGCATGCTCACCAGATACATATTCCGTCACATAATACGATTTGCCGCGCAATCCCAGCACTCGCTTCTCAATAAACGCGACTGGACGGGCTGTCGGAATGTCAAACAGACATAATTTTTGCGCCAGGCGCCATGACGATAACGCACGGGTTGAGCGCAGACACCGGCGGAGACGATGCCAGCCGTTTTTCATGTTATACCTCTTCACGACAAGATCACGCTGCCCCAGTGTCACTTTGACAACCGTCGATGATCGGCCAGCTTTCAACAAGTGGGCACTCGGATGACTGAAGGCAGAATCCGGGTTGGCCATGAAGTCCAAAAATTCTGGTGATTCATAAGCGCGGTTATACATTCCATACCATTGCCAGTTGCGAATCCGCACGAAATCGGTGCAATTGCGAAATATTTTTTTTATAAACTTGCCCCAGCGGTGATCATTCCATTTTCTTATCATCAGGAGCAAATCGACAGTATCTTCCGGTTTCAATGACCAGCCGCGGGCATCGGCATAATGCCTGAATAATATTTCATGATACCCCTCGGCATCGATGCCCAACTGGGAGAGAAACAAGGCCAGGTTATTCATGCTGACAGACTTTGAAAGCATATTGGGGAAGGATTCGATCTGTGCCCCATCCAGTGTATAAATGGTTTTATCCGTCAGTAAAAAATTCTTGAGATGCAGATCATGCTGCATCAGGCCAAGTACATGTTGAGTGGCAATTTCAATAACGACAGACTTGAGAATAGACAGCACATCATCCATACACCGTTTTTCGCGCCATAAATCTTCCAGATTTCTGGAATCAAAAATTCGCTCGAAAATCAATATATACACACGCTTGTCAGCCGTAGCGCCCTCGTAGAGCAATTCAGGCGTGGGGATTTTATTCTTTTGCAGGGACTGAATCCCGGCAATGTCTTTTTCCATATGCCGCCGTGCATTCTTGTTGTCATAAAACAGTTTTGCGACAACCTGCTTTCCCTGCCAAACACCAAATGCAACCATGCGCCGCCTT
>Ga0070740_10001110_pt1 | contig 40320 bp, 29 predicted proteins | sample Coa_R2_FD_67286 | JGI IMG/M metagenome (GOLD analysis project Ga0070740, IMG submission 67286) | Surface soil microbial communities from Centralia Pennsylvania, which are recovering from an underground coalmine fire - Coalmine... | ecosystem: Environmental > Terrestrial > Soil > Unclassified ... | reverse complement strand
CGACTTGATGCTCTTGAAGCCGTACTTCCACGGCACGACGAGTCGGACGGGCGCTCCGTTCTGCGGCGGCAGCGGCTCGCCGTAGATTCCGGTCGCCAGCGTGGCGAGCGGGTGCAGCGCCTCGTCGAGTCGAAGCCCCTCGACGTAAGGCCACGAGAGCGCGTCGGTCTGCGGGATGCCCTTCGTCTTGGGATCGTTCGCCGTCTCGAAGACGATGTACTGCGCGTTGCCTTGTGGTTCTGAAAGTTTGATGAGTTCCGCGAGCGGGAAGCCGAGCCAGGGGATGACCATTGACCAGCCCTCGACGCAGCGGTGGCGATAGACTCTGTCCTCCTGTGTGAACAGCTTCGTCAGTTCGTCGAGGTCGAAGACCTTGGGCTTGTTGACGAGTCCTTCGACCGAGACAGTCCAGGGCCGCGTGACGAGCGCCTGCGCGCGCCGCGCCGGGCTGTACTTGTCCGTGCCGAACTCATAGAAGTTGTTGTAGGTCGTGATGCCTTTGTAAGGGGTCGCGTCCTCGCCGGGCAGGCCCCACTGCTTCGACGACGTTTGCGGGCCGGGTGACGACTTGCCGTCGGGCGCGGGCAGTTCGATGTCCGGCGCGAGCAGCTTTCGGTAGAGAAATCCCGTGGCGACCGCGGAGGCCGCGAGCGCCGCGCCGCGCATGAAGTTGCGGCGGCTCAGATAGACCTTCCTGTCGGTTATCTCGCTGCTCTTGATGTCGTCCGGCTTCTTAACCAGCATGAAAACCTCCTCGGCTCGACGCGCGAATGAGTTACGCGCCGCGTCCGCGCTGCGGATTCTACGGACGCACTTAAAAGGCCGCGCGCTCACCCGAACAATTTTAACTCTGCCGCGCCGACGACGCGCCTGCTCGCGTGCTCCTGGAGGAAGACGACCGCCCGAAGATTATCGCGCCGCCAACTTTTGTCGAGCGTGACCGAAGGCTCCGCCGCGAACGGCGGCGTCGCCGCGCCGACGTAGCCGATCTTCGAGAGCATTCGCACGACGCCGACGTGCGTGAGCTTCCGACCGGCGTTCTCGCCGCGCGCAACGTCGGACGAGAGGCCGCTCTCGGTGATCGCGAGCAGAACGTCCGCGCTGTCGCCGTCGGCGAGCTTCGGCAACCGTCCGACTTTGACGGAGAGTCGGAGCGTGTCGGCGTCGTTCGTCTGGCTCGCCGCGCGCGAGAGACTCACTTCGGCCTTCGGCTCGCGCGCGGCCTGCGCGATTGTCTCGAAGGCTTTGCCGCTTTCACTGCCGGGGAACTCCGCGCGACCGTCAACGATCATCTGCGGGGTATAGACGCCCTCGTTGCCGAAGCTGGCGGCGTACTCGCCCTGCCGCGCGCTGAAGTCGTGCGACGAAAAGGGGTCGGCCCAGCCGAGGTTGTTCCAGTAGTCAACGTGCTGCGCGAGCGCGATAACCTCGGCTCCCTCGACCGGCTGCTCGCGGTCGAGACGCGCGAGCAGGGCGTCGGCGGGCGGGCAACTCGAACAGCCCTCGGACGTGAACAATTCGACGACGACCGGCGCGCGCGTCTCATTGCCGCGCTCTGCCGTGCCGCCCGGCTCTTCCGCGACTGCGGCTGCCGTCTGCCTGTCTTTATCGCGTCGCTGATTCTTCTGATTCCTGAGCGAAGCGTAAGCGGCGGCGAAGACGGCGAGGCCCGCGACGATTGAGACGATTGCCAGAAGTTTTCTCATGCTTCAAATCAACTTTCGCGGACGAGGCGTTCGGACTCAGGCTCCCGGCCCGAATTTGTGGCGAGGCATCCGTGCGGAACTCAGCTTCTCGCAGCACGGTGCTCCCGTCAACCTGTCGCCGCCTCATCCGAAGTCTAATCCGTCGGCGCGCACGTTTTATTCCCGCGCCGACATTTATTTCAATGCCGAAACGGATGCTGACGAGCGCAGGCCACTTTCCTCTGACAACGCGCATCAAAAAAATCGCGTGAAGACTCTTCGGAGAAACAACGGGCGTGCGACCCCGTCGCACGCTCTCTCTGAATGGGGAGCTTCGTCACACGCAGCCCGCGCGTTAAGTCGGGCCGGGGGAGAAAGGATCATGAAGAAATTATATTCCGTTCTTGCGTCCGCCGTTTTGGTCGCCGCCTCGTTCGGCGCGACGGCGCTGACGGCCAACGCCAAGCCGAAAGACGCGAACAAGTCTGCGGCTGCGGCGCGCGTCCGCACGCCATTGAACATCGCGGTGCTCGTGCAGGACGACCTCGTGTCGAGGGTCGGCAGCGAGCTAAACGTCACGCGCGACTTCATACGCTCGCTGCCCGCCGGCTCGCGTGTCATGGTCGCCTACATCACGAGCGGCACGCTCCAAGTCCGCCAGCCGTTCACCACGGACTTCGACGCCGCCGCGCGCGCGCTGCGCGTGCCCGTCGGGTCGAGCGCCGGAGCGCCGTACAACCCTTACGTCGAAGTCCGCGACGCGATCAGGAAGTTCCCGACCGACGGCCCGAATAAAAACGCGGTGCTGCTCATCTCCGACGGACTCGACACTTCGCGCGGCTTCGACGCGTCGTCAACGATCTATTCGATTGACCTCGACCGCGCCGTGCGCGAGGCCAAGAGTCACAACGTCGCGGTCTATTCGTTCTACGCGCCGACCGCGGGCCTGACGAGCGAGAGCCTGCGCGCCGTCAACTACGGCCAGAGCGCACTCAACCGCATCTCGGACGAGACGGGCGGTCGCGCGTTCTTCCAGGGCACGAGCTTCGTCACCTTCGACTCGTACTTCGAACGTCTGGCGAAGACGCTCAACGAGAGAAACGGGGCGTACTAAGCTCTTAGAAAAAAGTCTCGCCGGGGCTTCCGACACCGAGGCCCGGCTTGCGAATACGGCGTCGCGGAGAACACCAACTCTCCGCGACGCCTTCGCTTTCGCGCCGAAAAATTGTGGCCTCGCGTGCACGTTGGTGGTAAAGTTCGGAGGCGGCGCGACCTTCCGCGCAGGCGCGTGGAAGAGACGGGCGCGCGCTTCCGAACTCACGCCATGAAGGGACAGAACTCCGGCGAGTATTGCCTGATCGTGGAAGGCTCGTACCTCGACGTGTCCGAGGCGCTGCACGCGCTCCGCGACCCGTTCATCGAGGACTGGGTCGAGCAGACGGGCCGCTTCCGCGTGCATAACCTCAACGAGATGGTCGTCGTCCCCGGCGTCACGCTCGGCCAGCTCGGCGTCGAGATGCTGGAGGATGGTCTCTTCGAGATCGCGAGCGTTGACGCCGAGCGCCCGCTCACCGAGAGCAAGGCGCGCGGCGTGGCCGAGGCGCTGAGGCGGCAGGATATGTTCGACGAGATAAGCGTCGAGCCTCGCGGCTTCGACGGAGAAGGGGAGTAGGGGCGCGCGGGCCGGGCTTCGAGTTAAGGCGTGCTCGCCGTCGCTTCGATTCTTTCCCGGACGATTTGCCTCGCGGTTTTCAAGAGGTTTTTCAAAGAAATCGGCGCGAATCTCCGCGTTGAAGCAAACCTCGCGCCCGCACGTTGCCTCCGAGCCTTCCCGCGTGTATCTTCTTTCGGTCTGGTGGTATCTTCGTTGCCCCAACAAACAAAGGTTGATTTTCTCGGCGGGCGCGTCCGCGTCCGCGTGGGAGACATAACGCGCGAGGCGCTGGACGCAGTCGTCAACGCGGCCAACTCGACCCTGATGGGCGGGGGCGGCGTTGACGGAGCGATTCACCGCGCGGGCGGCCCGAAGATTCTTGAAGAGTGTCTTGAGATTCGGCGCACGAAGTATCCCGGCGGGCTGCCGACGGGCGAGGCCGTCATCACGACCGCGGGGCTTCTGCCCGCGCGGCACGTGATTCATACGGTCGGCCCCGTTTACGGTCGCGCGGGCGGGCGGGAAATGGAACTCCTCGCCGCCTGCTACCGCAACTCTCTCGCGCTCGCCGCGTCGCACGGACTCGCGAGCGTCGCGTTCCCTTCGATCTCGACGGGTGCGTTCGGCTACCCGCGAGACGAGGCGGCGGCGGTCGCGTCAAACGCGATAGCGGAGTTCCTGAAAGAAGACGGGCGCGTGGGCGAAGTCGGCCTCGTCTTCTTCTCCGCCGGAGACATGAACGTCTTTTTACGCAGTCATAAATTTGAGAGCTGAGCGGCGAACCGCGCGCCAGCCGGGAGGCAACAAAAGTCACTCGGCTGGCGGCTTTGCGTCGCCGAGGTCGAAAAGGAAGTAAGAGTGAAGAATGGTTCAAGCGATGATGAGTGAGGTCGAGCCGGTTTTTGAAGGGGCGCGTGACGAGACGAAACTCCCCGAGACGATTGCCGCGCTCGAACGTCTCTCGTGGAACTACTGGTGGAGTTGGAACGCCGACGGCACTTCCGTCTTCCGCGACTTGGATCAGGAGGTCTGGGACGCGTGCGAGCACAACCCGCGCCGCCTGCTCAAAGAGGTTTCGCAGTACAGGCTGATGCGCATGGCGACCGACCCGGTTTACGTCGAGCGCGTGCGCCGCGTGGCCGAAGGCTTCGACGCCTACATGGGCGCGGGCGCGACGTGGGCGTCAGAGAACGCGCGCGAGATCACGCGCGATAATCCGGTCGCATACTTCTGCGCGGAGTTCGGCGTGCACCACTCGCTGCCGCTCTATTCGGGCGGCCTCGGCATTCTCGCGGGCGACCACCTCAAGTCGGCGAGCGACCTCGGACTACCGCTCGTCGCCGTCGGCCTGCTCTATCACCACGGATACTTCCGCCAACACCTGCGCCGCGACGGTTGGCAGGAGGAGGCGTACATCCAGATCAACGCCGAAGACCTGCCGCTCCACCTCGTGCGCGAGCGCGACGGCCAGCCCGTCCTCGTCGAACTCTCGATGCGCGGGCGCACGGTGCGTGTGCAGGCCTGGCGCGTCGAGGTCGGTCGCGTGTCGCTCTACCTTTTGGACACGAACGTCGAGGCCAACGACGAGATTGACCGCCTCATCTCCGGCCACCTCTACGGCGGCGACCGCGAGACGCGCTGCGTGCAGGAGATGGTCTTAGGGATAGGCGGAGTTCGACTCCTGCGGAAGCTCGGCGTCGAGCCGCACGTCTTTCATTTGAACGAAGGCCACTCGGCTTTTCTCACCATCGAACTCGCGCGCGAGAAGACCGAGCAAGGCGTCGCCTTCGACGAGGCCGCGCGCGAGGTGCGCGGGCGCTGCGCCTTCACGACGCACACGCCGGTCGCCGCCGGACACGACGAGTTCATCGCGCCGCTCATCGAGAAGTGCTTCGGCGAGGGCTACTGGCAGTCGCTCGGAATCACGCGCGAGGAATTTCTGAACCTGGGACGCGTGAACGCGGGCGACGAGTCGGAGTTGTTCGGCCTGACGCCGCTCGCGCTTCGGATGTGCCGCTCGTCGAACGGCGTGAGCCGCAAGCACGGCGAGGTCTCGCGCGAGCTTTGGAATAAGATGTGGCCGGATCGCCGCGTTGACGAAGTGCCGATCACTTCGGTGACGAACGGCGTGCACGCGCCGACGTGGGTCTCGCCCATGCTGCGCCAACTCTTCGAGCGGCACGTCGGCGGCGACTGGACTCAAGTGCTGCACGACGCCAACGCCTGGTCGCGCGCCGTCGGCGAGATACCCGACGAAGAACTCTGGAAGGTGCGCCGCCTTCAGCGCCGCCGCCTGGTCGCGTTCGTGCGAGAGCGGCTCTACCAGACGCGGCTTCAACAGGGCGCTTCGCGCGAGTACGCGGAAGAGGCGCTTCAAATGTTCGACCCCGAAGCACTGACCATCGGCTTCGCGCGTCGCGTCGCGGCCTACAAGCGCTGGGGGCTGATTCTGTCAGACCCTGATCGCCTCCACCGGCTTCTGTTGAGCGCGGAGCGGCCCGTGCAACTCGTCTTCGCCGGCAAGGCGCACCCGCAGGATCAGGGCGCGAAGCTCATACTTCAGCAGATGGCGCTGTGGGAGCTTAACCCGGACATCATGCAGCGCGCGGTCTTCCTTCAGGACTACGACCAGGAGATCGCGCGGCAGCTCGTGCAGTCGGTTGACGTGTGGATGAACGTCCCGCGCCGCCCGCTCGAAGCCTCGGGCACGAGCGGCGAGAAGGTCGCGATGAACGGCGGGCTGAACCTGTCTGTCTTGGACGGCTGGTGGCTCGAAGGCTACGACGGGCGGAACGGCTGGGCCATCGGCGACGAGACGGTCAGCGAAACGACCGAAGATGCCGACCGACTCGACGCCGAGTCGCTCTACCGCACGCTCGAAACCGAAGTCGTGCCGACCTTCTACGAACGCGACGGCGCGGGCGTCCCGCGCGGCTGGGTCGCCATGACGCGCCACGCCATCCAGACGCTCGCGACCGCCTTCAACAGCGACCGCATGGTTCGCGAGTACACCCGCCGCATTTACGTCGGCGAGAACTAAATCAATCGCATTATGTTTTGCTCAAGTCGGGTTTAACGCTCGAACCCGCCGCCCGACCATGACCACAAACCACATCACAGGACATAAGGTTGATGAGCGACTCGCTGGCGAGTGTCGGCTGGAACGAGTTGTCAGGCGCGCGTCTGCCGCTCGGCGAGCTTCTCGGACATAGTCTTAAAACATGGCTCGCACATCCCGTGCGTCAGCATCGGGAGAGACGGACGCTCAAACAGGCGGAGGGCCGTGACGGCCTCCTCAACCTCTCCCCATCTCCCCTCCCCGACATCCACACGCTTGCACCACCCACAGATGCGTAACAGGCCGCCTGCTCGCGGCGCGCGCCAGTCAAGCAACTGCTGCCGCCTGCGCTCCTCCTCTCGCACGATTCTGGTTTCAAACTGTAACTCACCGCCGTCGCGTCTCGCGATAGTCATCTCCATGTGACGCCGATACTCAGGGGCATCACAGCGGAAGTTGAATCTCATGGGCCGTCCGGCGTGGACTCGGTCAAGAATCTCCCGGTACATTTGCTTGGTAGTTTGATCCGTAATGAAATCCCACAAGGGGCGGCCCAGGACACGCTCGGGGAGCAGGCCGGAAGCGTCATTCGCGACAGCAAAATTAACCCACCCCTCATTAAGGTAGATGAATTCATCTTGACTATTTAACCTGTACACGATGTCGGCATCTTCACTCATAATCAACACTCCTGCGACGCCTGACTACCGCATGAGCGGACTGGCCTCAACCATCTCTCGGAGGGCGCTCATGCCGCAGCCGTAGCCGACAGGCTTAGTTCGTCGTGTCACGTGATTGGTCGGGTGCGCCTTCGCCTTCGACCCAGACCGAGCCGTCCTCGAAAAACTCTTTCTTCCAGACGGGGACGGTGCGCTTGAGTTCGCGTATCGCCCACTCGCAGGCTTCAAAGGCGGCGCGGCGGTGCGGGGCGCTGACCGCGATGACGACCGAGGTCTCGCCGATGTCGGTGCGGCCCGTGCGGTGGACGATGCCGACGTGCTCGATGTCGAAACGGCGGTGCGCCTCCGCGCCGAGCCGTCGCATCTCGGCGAGCGCCATCGAGGGGTATGCTTCGTAGATGAGGTAGAGCGTGCGGCGACCGCGCGTCCACTCGCGCGCGTAGCCGTCGAGCGTGACGGTCGCGCCGCAGCGGCGGGGAACGACGCGACGCGCGACCGCGCCCACGTCAATCGGCTCGGTGGTGAGTTCAAAAAAATCCTGCGCGCCCGAAGCGGCTTCGTCTGTCGCTTCCTCCGCGCCGCCGCTGACGGGCGGGAAGACGGCCAACTCGTCTCCGTCTCTGAGTTCGCCTTCGAGGTCGCGCGCGTACTCCTGATTGACGGCGACGAGGAGCGAAGAGCGGAAGCGGCACAGATCGGGGTACTCTTCGAGCAGACGCTCAAAAGCTTCGCGCGCCGTCGTCCCGCGTGAGAACGTGAACGTGGCTTCGTCGGTCGCGGCCTCGCGCGCCGCGCCGAAGAAAAGGACGCGCACGCTCACACGCCCTTCCGCTTCTTCGTCTGTTCCGGCTCGTTTCAAGTCTTCGTCCGGTCTCATGCTTCGCCGCGCGTCATTCGTCGAGGTCGAGTTTACGACCGGCGTGGCCGTTGCCGCGCGCGAGTTCGTGGGTGCGCGCGCGCGACTCGTATGCGCCGACGGCCTGCGACAGAAGCGTGTAGAGGCGGCGCAGCCGCTCCGAGGTCGAGCGCAGTTCGAGTAGCTGCTGCTTCGCCTCGGCGTCCATCTCGATGACCGCCGCGACGAGGAACGACAAGCGCTCCGGCTCGTCCTGCGGGAGTTCGGGCAGAGTGCTGCGCTCGTCGTTGATCGAGCGCATGGCGCGCGCGATCCGCATGAACATCTCGGTCACTTCCGCCGCGCGCTTTTCGAGAACCTGCGCGTCCTCGGCCTCGTCGTCCTCGAAGAACTCGACGCGCGCGACGTGGTACGGGTCGCCGCGCTCGACGAATCCTTCGACACGGTAGCGCGCCACACCCATCGTTAAAATGTTCAAGCGACCGTCGGGCAAAGGCTGAACCTCGACGACCTCGGTCGCGCAGCCGATGCTCCCGACCGCCGGGCGCTCGTCCGCGCCCGCGCTCTGGTCGAAGTAGGAGAGGCCGAACAGGTTGTTCGTGACGCGCACGTCGGCGAGCAGCCGCCGGTAGCGCTCCTCGAAGATGTGGAGCGGCAGCGGCACGCCGGGGAAGAGAACCAGCGGCAGAGGGAACAAAGGCAGTTCCCGCACGCCGCGCACTTTGTCGAGGGCTTCTGACATGATAGCTGGCAGCGGTCGGCAGTCGGCTCTCAGCTAAATGCGTTGAAGTCACACGAAACACCACGAAGGGAAGAAGAATAAAATTCGCGGCGCTCCGTGTGACTTCGTGGATTCATGTATTCGATGAACGCTCTTAGTCGTTGCTCGCCGCCGAAAGCTGACCGCCGACGGCCTGCTGCGCGTTCCGTTCGAGCGCGCCGAGCGCGGCGGACGAGGGCGCGGCTTCCTGCTCGGTCGCCGAGTCGCGCGCGCCTTCGGGTCGTGCGCTCAGTTTCTTCTCGATGAGTTCGAGTATCTCTTCGGGCGGGCGGTCGCCGAGCGCGAACTCTTTGGCGTCGAGGACGAGCGCGGCCATCTCGTCGGCGCGGTCGCGGAAGCGGTTGTCGCGCGCGATCAGGTCGGCGATGATGCGGCGCTCGCGCTCCTTGCGCGAAGTGTCGGCGTCGAGTCCGGCGGCGACGGCGTACTCCACGGGGACGCTTTGGTTCTTCAGCATCACGTGGAGCGCGCCCGTCTCCGCAATCGCCTCCTCGCGCATCCGCCGAAGGTTCAGCAGAGAATTCTTGAAGCCGAGGTGGCCGCGCAGGTTGATCTCGATGATCGGCGCAGGTCGGTCGGAGTCGGCGTCGTGCGCGCGCGCCTCGCGCCTGACCGTCTCCAACACTCCGGCGTGGACGACTTCGGGGTCTTCCGCGCCGGACACGTCGAAGGTCAGGCGTTGAAACGGTCGTTGCACGTAGTCGTTGACGAATCTGGCGCTGACCTTTTTGTCGTCGCCAACCTCGACGAGGTAGAGGCCGCGCTCCTCGCGGTACTCGTCAATCGAGCAGGCTTCGAGCGAGCCGGGGTTGAAGGCCCAGCCGTCAAGCTCGAAGCGCTTGTGCGTGTGGCCGAGCGCGACGTAGTCAACCAGCGCGCGAAGCTCCTTCAGTTTCTCGACCGAGAGCGCAGGGATCGGACGGTTAAGCTGGCCCTCAACGTCCGTGTGAAGCAGCAGGACGTTGAAAAGCTTTTCGTCGCGCGTGTCGCGGAGCGCGTCCGACAGAAGCGTCATCGCGGAGTTGGCCGAAGTGCCGTACCAGTGCGAGCCGAAGATGCGCGCGCCCTTGATGTCAATGTACGAGCCGCGGCGCGTCTCTTCGTCCCACGCCGAGAGTTCGACGCGCCCCTCTTCGTAGGAAGCGGGTTCCAAAAGATAGAAGAAGCCCGCCTGCGAGAACGAGCGCATCCAACTGTAGTCGGAGACGGCGTCGCGCCGGTCGTGGTTGCCCTCGATAGCGACGACGGGGATGCCGGCGTCCTTCAGAAGTTGAAGACCCGCGAGCGCGTGGTTCATCGTCTGCGGGTCAATGTTGCGGCGGTCGAAGAAGTCGCCCGCGATGAGGACGAAGTCAACCGAGTTCGGCAGCGCGTGGCGCTCGATCACGTCGTGCCAGCTTCGGAAGAAGTCCTTTGTGCGCTCGTCGAGGTTGTAGCGGCGGCAGCCGAGGTGCACGTCCGAGAGGTGCAAAAATTTGATCATCTCTTACCGTCTTGACTTATTAAAATTGGCTAAACGAAAGCTCTAAAAAGTCGCTCAATCTTTTACACATTATACGACAAAGCAGAGGCCAGAGGTTAGAGGTCAGAGGTCAGTGAAGGCAAACTGCTTTCACTGACCTCTGACCTCTAACCTCTGGCCTCTGCTCAAAAAATAAAGCCCCCGCGACACGGGCAGGTGTCTATTTGGAGACGGGGGCTTTGACGGGCGTGCAAGGCAGAAGGGATGCCCAAACGCGCGCCCGCCGGCACGGCCACTCGAATTGGGGTAGGCGAGGGCCGAATCGAAAAATCAAAGAGCAAACAGGCGCGCGGTGGTGCGACCGTATTAAAGCCACGCCTCCTACTTTCAAGTGCCGCGACCGCGAGGTCGCGCGCCGGGGTGAAACCCGTTTAAGAATTCATGCCGCCGCCAGCCGGCGTGCGAGCGCCGTCCGCCTGACGGTCGAGAGCAGCCGCTCGACATCCAGCGGCTTGTCGAAGAAGTCGTCCGCGCCGCGCCTGATGCAGTTCTTCCGTATCTCGATTGACGGGTCGGAACTGGCGACGAAGACCTTCGACGTGGGCAGGTGGCGCTTGACGTAGTCGAGCACGCGAAGCCCCGCGTCGGGCGCGTCGAGCGTCGGCGGAAGGTGAAGGTCGAGCACGACCGTGTCCGGCTCGTAGATGGTCGCGCGCCGGATCGCCGACGAGAGGTCGTTCGCCGTCATCACCTCGAAATCGTCGCACAAGGTCCAGAAGAGTTGCCGCGTGATCGCCACGTCGTCGTCAACAATCAGGACCTTCGGCTTCGTCATCGTCATCTTCCACGTCCCCGACCAGAATCGCGCTGTCCGCGCCCGAAATCTTCATCTACGCATCAAGCCCTTCCGGCGGATGCCACGGGATCAAGACCTTCCGCGCTCACCACGTCGCAACGCGCGTGCCAGCGCGCACGCGCAGCGGCGGACGTGAATTCACGCGAAATATGCGATCAAGATTTTTTGCAAGGACGTGAAGTGTTCACTGAAGTGGACAAGTCAAACCGGGCGGGTGTGAACAAGTGTGAACAGAGCCAAAGGATTTTAGATTTTGGATTTTAGATTTTGGATTGGTGCGACGCCGAGACTCGGCGACTGATTCGGAAGGCGCGACTCTCGCCACACGCCTAATCCAAAATCTAAAATCTAAAATCCAAAACCTGTTCAGACGCCGGTGATGTCGAGTTCGGTGATGAGGCGGTGGAGGTAGGAGCGGCTGATGGCGAGGCGGCGCGCGGCGGCGGCGCGGTTGCCGCCCTCGGCCTGAAGCGCGGAGACGACCATGCGGCGGCGGAGCGCGAGCGTCGCGCCTTCGAGCGTCGTCTCGTCAGCCGCGTCGCTCGCCTGCGCCGCGTCCGCGGGCAGCGCGCGCTGCATCTTCTCCGGCAGGAACTCGACTCCGAGACGCGGCTCGCGCGTCAGCACCACGAGCCGCTCGATGAGATTTTCAAGCTCGCGGACGTTGCCGGGCCAGTCGTACTCCTGCAACGCTTCGAGGAGCGCGGCGTCGAGTTCGGGAACGGGGCGGTCGTACTTCTCGGCGGCCTTCGCGGCGAAGTGGGCGGCGAGGAAGGGGATGTCTTCGCGGCGCGCGCGCAGCGGCGGCAGTTGCAGCGGCACGACGTTGAGGCGGTAGAAGAGGTCTCGGCGGAAGCCGCCGCGCTCGACCTCCTGTTCGAGGTCGCGGTTCGAGGCGGCGATGAGCCTGATGTCAACTTCGACGGGTCGGCTTCCGCCGACGCGCTCGAAGGTTCGCTCCTGAAGCACGCGCAGGAGCTTGACCTGCACGGCGGGAGTCAACTCGCCGATCTCGTCGAGGAAGAGCGTGCCGCCGTCGGCCAGCTCGAAGCGGCCCTTGCGCGCCTGCGCCGCGCCGGTGAACGCGCCCTTCTCGTGGCCGAATAGCTCCGACTCGATGAGCGATTCCGGCAGCGCCGCGCAACTGACGGCGACGAAGGCCTCGTCGCGACGCGCGCTCTCCTCGTGAAGCGCGCGGGCGAAGACCTCCTTGCCCGTCCCGTTCTCGCCGGAGATGAGCACCGTCGCGTTCGTGTCGGCGACGGCGCGCGCCTGCTTCAGGACGCGTTCGAGCGCCGCGCTCGCGCCGACGCAGCGACCGAACCCGCGGAACATCGTCAGCTCCGAGCGCAGGCGCAGCACTTCCGTTTCGAGCCGGCGGACGCGCGCCGCCTGCGCGACGATGTGCGAGACTTCTTCCTCGTCGAAAGGCTTCTCGAAGAAACCGTATGCGCCGCGGCGGACGGCTTCGAGCGCGGCCTGCTTGTTGTCGCTGCCCGTGATGACGACGACGGGAATCGCGGGCCGCTCGGAGCGCGCGGCCTCGACGACGGCGAGTCCTTCCTCCATGCCTTCGAGGTCTGGCGGGAGGTGCAGGTCGCAGATGCAAACGTCAACGCGCTCGCGCCTGAGAAGTTCGACCGCCTCGGCGCGCGTCTCGGCTTCGAGCACGCGGTGGCGCTCGACGAGCGCCCAGTGGAGTTGACGGCGCAGCAGGCGGTCGTCGTCAACCACGAGCACCGTCGTCTTCTTGTCCGCCTGTTCGGTCATGCTTCGATGAAAGTCCGACCCTCATTCGCCGGGAGCGCGGGCATCGCGGCCCGCATTGCCTGCTTCGGCAGGCACAGAGTCTCGCTACCCTTCAACGCATCATCTTTAGTAAGACTTATTCGCGCTCTCGCGCTCAATGCGGGCGGGATGCCCGCGCTCCCGGCGCGAAGAGTCGCGCGAAAGTCGGTCGGCAAATTTTTCTGTCGGGAAATCTTAAGGGATCAACCGGACGGGCGAGTCTCAACTTCCGTTTGCGTCAGCCGCCGCCTTCTACGGCTGCGCGCGCCGCTCGCCCGACTTGAACAGGCGGGATGGTAGCACGGCGCGGAAGCGCGTGCCAACGCCGACTTCGGATTCGACTTCGAGCCGCCCGCCGTGCGCCTCGACGATCTCGCGGCAGGTGAAGAGGCCGAGTCCGATGCCCTTGTTCTTCGTCGTCGAGAAGGGGCGGAACAGACGCGTCTTCATAAACTCATCGCTCATCCCCGCGCCCGTGTCGGCGACGCTGACGAAGACGTAGTCGTCTCCGAGTTGCCCGGCCTCGACCGTCAGCCTGCCGCCTTTCGCGCCCATCGCTTCGAGCGCGTTGATGACGAGGTTCTCGACGACGTTCTCGATTCTCTCAGGCTCGAACGTCGCGACGAGTTGGTCGGGAAGATTCGCCTCGATGTCGTAGAGCGGTCGCGAAGGCTCGGCGTTCGTAGCGAGCACGCGGCGGACGAGCGGCACGAGGTCGGTCGGGCGCGCGTTCAAACGGAACTCGCCGCTCAAGGTCTTCGCAGGCTCGCTCAGGCGCGCGACCGTGCGCTTCAGCTTCTCGGTCGCGTCGCGCAGCGACTCGATGGCGTCGGCGCGGAACTCCTCGCGGTGAAACTGCTTCTCCATGTTCGAGACGAGCATCGAGAGTCCGGCGATGGCGTTCTTCAAATCGTGCGAGACCATCGCCGAGATTCTGAGGAACGACTCGAACTGCCGCGTCTCGGCCTCGCGCGCGATCAACTCGCGCAGGCGGTCGCTCATCGCGTTGAAGCTGTCGGCGAGGTCGCGCGCCTCGCCGCTCGCGCTGACGCTGATGCGCTGTTCGAGGTTGCCCGCGGCGATGGCCGACGCGCCGCGCGCCACCCGCCCGACGGCGAGCGACTCCTGCCGCGCGATGATGAGGAGCAACGCCACCGCGGCGACGCACGCGACGAGCGCGACGGCTGAGATGATGATGAAGTCGCGTCGCGCGGGCGCGACCGCAGCCGTGTAGTCTTCCGAAGCCGCGAGCGAAAGGTTCAACGGCCCGACCTGTCGAAAGGCCGCGAGCCGGCGGTCGCCGTCCGGCGCGTCGTAGAAGTCGGAGCCTTCCGCGCCCGAACGCATCCGCGCCGCGACGCCCGCGAAGTACGGCATCGCGTCCGACGCCACGCGGTTCGCCGCGCCGTTCGTGTGATAGACGACCGTGCCGCTCGCGTTGTCGAGCGCGACGACGACCGTGCGGTCTGGCCGCGTCGCCGCGGCGGTCTGGCCGCGCGCGTCAGTCGCAGTTGTTTTGTCGCGGGCGACGCTCGCGGCTTCACTCGCGTTCGCTTCGTCGTCCCTTTTGATAACGTCGCCGAGCCTGACTTCGGCGACGACGGCGGCGACGGGCCGGGTCGGGTCAGCCGCCTTGTCGTCAACGACGGGGACGGTGATGCGGAGCGCCGCGCCGTAAGACTCTTCGGCGACGGGCGAGCGCAGCGCCTGCGCGTTCTGAAGTCCCCACACGCGCGCGTCGTAGCGAACCTCGCCGTTATTAAAATTCGCCGTCTGAAAGTTCACGTCGCCGCCCGCGCTCGTCTCCCGCTTCACGCGGAAGAGCGGTCGCCCCGTGAAGTCGAGGCAGGTGACGGCTTCGAGAATGTCGCGGTTGTTCTTGAAGTACGCGCCGAACTGCTCGCGCACGGCGTCGGGCACGTCCGGCGACTTGTCACTCGCCGGGCCGTTGTTCGTCGCTGCCGCGCCGCCTGTTGCGCTCACGCCGCCGGACGACACTTGATTTTGACGGACGTACTCGCGGAGTGAGTTTGTGCCGGAGAGTTCGAGCAGGCGCGCGTCCTGCGCGTCGAGCGCTCGCCCGATTCGCCTCGCCGCGTGCGACGCACGCTCCTCCGCCTCCGCGCGCACCAGCCCCTCGACCGCGCCCACGCTCGAACGGTAGCCGACGACGACAATCGCCGCGAGCGGCAGGAGCGCCAGCGCGACGAAGACGAGCAACAGCTTGGTTCTGAGATTCAGGGAGGGCATGGCGATTGCGGAATTCGGATTGCGGATTGATCTTAACTCCTTTGCTCCTTTATGAGAATCTATTTCAGGCGAAGGCGCAGAGGGGCCGGGTTAAGACAGCGTGGCTCTCGCACTTCTCCAATCCACATTCCGCAATCCGAATTCCGCAATCAGTCTTTTAAGATCGCGTCGGCTTCGACCTCGACGAGCCAGTCCGGGTCAATGAATCTGACGACCTGAACGAAGGTGCAGGCGGGGCGTGCGTCGCCGAAAAATTCGCCGTGGACGCGCGCGACCCGCTCCCAGTCCTCGATGCGCGTGAGCATGACGCGCGTGCGGACAACGTCCGCCGTGCTCGCGCCCAAGTCTTCGAGCGCTCGCGCGACGATCTCGAAGCAGCGTCGCGCCTGCGCCGCCGCGTCTCCGTGCGCGGACGTGCGACCGTCGGAGTCGAGCGGCGCTGTGCCCGCGACCGTCACGACGCCTCCGGCGCGAACCGCGCGCGAGAGTCCGATGACCGACTCGTATGGCGAGCCGCTTGAGACTCTCTGACGCTTGCCGTCGGTCATGAACTCCTCCGCCGTTTCAGCTTTCGAGCCGCGCGTCCATCGTGATCTCGGCGTTGAGCACTCGCGAGACGGGGCAGCCCGCCTTCGCGTTGTTCGCCGCCGTCTCAAACTTCGTCTGGTCGCCGCCGGGGATGCGCGCCGAAACGTCGAGGTGAATTTTCGTGATCGTGAAGCCGGCGTCGGTCTTCTCAAGACGAACCGCGGCGGTCGTCCTGATCTCTTCGGCCTTCATGCCTGCGTCTTCGAGCTGCTTCGACAGCGCCATCGAGAAGCAGCCGGCGTGCGCCGCCGCGATCAGCTCTTCGGGGTTCGTGCCCTTGCCGTCCTCGAAGCGCGTCGCGAAAGAGTATTGCGTGTCCGAGAGCACGCCGCTCTCGGTCGAGACCTTGCCCTGGCCGTCCCGCAAACCGCCCTGCCAAACCGCCGAACCTTTTCTGAGCATATCTTCTCCTTCATCCTTCCGAATGGTTTTAAGAACTCGCGAACAAGAACCTGTTTTGAATCGTCAGACGCGCACGCGACCGAACTCGGCGAGGAGCGGGCGTATGCTCCCGACTACGAGGGCGTGCGCCGCGCCGTTCGAGGCGACGATGCCGTTGCGGTTGAGAACGTCGGGCGTGTTGTAGCGAAGCGGCTCGCCCCACAAGTCCGTCATGCGGCCTCCGGCTTCCGTCAAGACCGCTTCGGGCGCGCACGTGTCCCACTGCTTCGTCTTCGGCGAGACGTGGATGTAGAGGTCGCACTGTCGCTCGACGAGCAGCCCGACTTTAATCCCGACCGAATGACTCTTGACCTCGGCGCGCACGCCGAGCGCGCGCACGATTGAGTCCATGCGCGGGCCTCGGTGCGAGCGGCTCTCGGCGAGGCGCATCCGCGCGAGGTTCGTCTCGCTTGTGACGTGAAGCCGCTCGGCCTTCATAGACTTTCCGGCCTCCGAGGTCGGGCGCAAGACCCAGGAGCCGTGTCCGCGCGCGGCCCAGTAGAGCACGTCGGTCGCGGGCGCGTAGAGCACGCCGAGAACGCTTTGGCCCGCGGCGGCCAGCCCGATCTGCACGGCGAAGTCGCCCGTGCCCGCGATAAATCCCTTCGTGCCGTCGAGCGGGTCAACCATCCAGACGCGCTCGCGACCGAGCCGTCGCATCGTGTCAACAGACTCTTCGGCGAGTATGCCGTCGTCTGGGAACTCTTCGCCGAGGCGACGCACAATCAACTCGTTGACAGCGCGGTCGGCCTGCGTGACGGGTTCGTCGAACTCCTCTTTGTGCTCGACCCGCAGCGGCCCGCCGTAGAACTTCAGCGCCGCCTCGCCCGCGCGCACCGCAAGCTCCGTCGCCACCCGCAACTCGCGCTCGAACTCACCCCTTGTCACTTCCAACAATGCCGCCATGAACCTGTCCGAATTACTCCTTCTCGATTTCGCGCGCGGCGCGGCGGACGGCGTCGAGCGTGATCTCGATGTCGCGGCGCGTCGTGCGGAAGTTCGTGATCGAGGCGCGGAGCGCGAAGCGGCCACGGAGCATCGCGTTCGACACGTAGGCCACGCCGCCGCGCTGCACGCAGTGCATGACGCGCGCGTTCAACTCGTCGAGCCGTGCGTTGACGCGCCCGCGCTCGTCTTCGCCCGCGGCCCCTTCGAGTTCGCGGCGCGCGCTCGTCGGCAAGTAGCGGAAGCAGCAGATGCCGAGCGTGACGGGCGCGAGCAACTCGAACTCTTCGGAGGCGCGGACGCGCTCGGCCATGAGCTCGGCGAGCGCGCAGTCCTCTTCAATCGAAGCGCTCAGGCGGCGCGCGCCGTAGTACAGAAGCGCCGCCCAGACCTTCAGCGCGCGGAACGGTCGCGAAAGCTCCGTGCCGTAATCCCAGAAGGCGAAAGCCTCGTCCTCTTCCCGCTCGAAGACTTTGATGTAGCCTTCTTCCGTCCCCGCGAACGGTGCGCGCGCGAGGCCGGAATCGCGGAAGAGAAGACAGCCGCAGCCGAGCGGCGTGTAGAGCCACTTGTGCGGGTCGAGCGAGACCGAGTCGGCCTCTTCGAGTCCGGCGAAGAATTTGCGCTTGCCCGGTGCGGACGCGGCGAGCGCGCCGTAAGCCCCGTCAACGTGGAGCCAGAGCGAGCGCTCGCGCGCGACTCGCGCGACTTCGGCGAGCGGGTCAACCGCGCCGGTCGAGACCGTGCCCGCGCTCGCGACGACGCAGAAGGGTCGGAGTCCCGCGCGACTGTCCGCTTCGATTGATTCGCGCAGCGCGCGCACGTCAACGCGGAAGTCCTCTTCCGAAGGGACGACGCGAACTTGCCCGCGCCCGATGCCGAGGATGTCGGCGGCCTTCGGCACGGACAGGTGAATCTGATCGGACGCGTAGATGGTCATCGGAGCGCCCGCGTTCCAGAGTCCTTCGCGCGAAGCGTCGTGTGAGTCCTGGCTCGCGCCATCGCGCGGAGTGCCTTCAGTGTTGCTTGAGTCACTGTGTGCGAACTCGCGCGCCTTCGTGCGGTGCGCGACGAAGAGTGCGTTGAGGTTCGCCATCGAGCCGCCGCTCGTCAGGAGTCCGCCGCTTGCCTGATTCTTGTCCGCGCCGGCGAAGCCGATCATCTCGGCGAGCCAGCCGACGACCGTCCGCTCGACCTCGGTCGCGGCGGGAGCGGAGCGCCACGAAGTCACATTCGAGTTGAGCGTTGCGGCGAGCAGCGACGCGAAAGCGCCGACCGGCGACGCGGGCGAGGCGACGTAGCCGAACATGCGCGGGTGGCCGTTCTGTCGGCTCTGCCGAATGATCTTGCGGCAGCCGTGCGCGATGTCGCCGAGGCTCACGCCCTCTTCGGGGAGGGAAGCGCGGAAGAGTTCGGCGACCGCCTCCGCCGAAGTGTCGGGGAAGACGGGGAGCGCGCCGGACGACTCGACGTAGTCGAGCGCCAACTCCTGAAAGACGCCGGCCAGCGCGCGCAACTCTTCGGGCGCAAGGTCGAGCGTCGTGCCGCGCTCACTGTCGTTCTCGTGCCTGCTCATCGTTTGCCACTAACCCTATCACACAGCCTCCGCCGAACAGAAGCGTCCAAACTTCCGCCCGCGCTGTGCTAAACTGCGCGCGAAATTTTCAGGCGATGAGGAGAAGTCAACGATGAGTCTGCAAGGCTTCGCAACGAGCGAGGGGACGGCGCGCTACCGCGAGCGTTTCGCCGGAGTCGCAGCCGAAGGCCACTTCCGGTTCGAGCAGAACCTCTGGCTCTCTTCGGTCGGCGTCGGCACTTACCTCGGCGGCGCGGACGAAGAGACCGACCGCGCTTACGCCGACGCCGTCGCGCTCGCGGTCGAACTCGGCGCGAACGTCGTTGACACCGCGGCCAACTACCGTTTCCAGCGCAGCGAGCGCTCGGTCGGCGAAGCGCTCCGGCGTCTCTCCGAGCGCGGCCTCGCGCGCGCGGAGATCGTCGTCTGCACGAAGGGCGGCTACCTGCCTTTCGACACGCACCGGCCCGCGAGCCAGGCGGCCATGCGCGCATACGTCGAGGAGACGTTCGTCCGCACGGGCGTCGCCGACTTTTCCGACATCGTCGGCGGGAGCCACTGCATGACGCCGCGCTACCTCGCGCACCAGCTCGCGCAGTCGCTCCGCAACATGAACGTCGAGACGGTTGACGTTTACTACGTCCACAACCCCGAATCGCAACTCCCGTCCGTCCCGCGCGAAGAGTTTGAGAAACGACTGCGCGCGGCGTTCGAGCAGTTGGAGCGCGAGCGCGCCGAAGGCCGAATCAAGTTCTACGGCGTCGCGACGTGGAACGGCTTTCGTGTCGCGGAGAACTCGCGCGGCCATCACTCGCTCGAACGGATGTTCGAGCTTGCGCGCGAGGCGGGCGGAGACGATCACGGCTTCCGCTTCGTCCAACTCCCCGTCAACCTCGCGATGCCCGAAGCGCTCGTCTCCGACAACCAGACCTTTCAGGGCGCGCACGTCTCGCTGCTCGAAGCGGCGAAGGCGCTCGGCGTGACGGTCGTCGCCAGCGCCTCGATTCTTCAAGGCAAGGTCGCCGCCGACTTGCCCGAACACATACGCGAACCGCTCGGCTCGCTCTCGACCGACGCGCAGACCGCAATCCAGTTCACGCGCTCGACGCCCGGCGTCACGACCGCGCTCGTCGGCATGAGCGACCGCGCGCACGTCGAGGAGAATCTCCAACTCGCCCGCGTCCCGCCCGCGAGCGCCGACGACTACAGCCGCCTGTTCAGGCAGAGTGACGAATGATGAATGCGGAATGATGAAATGAGGGCAGACCGCCTCTCATTTCAGGAGGACGCGATGAGCGAAGACGAGATGAAATCGTTTGAGGAGTTCTGGCCCTTCTACGTGCGCGAGCACGGCGAGCCTTTGACGCGCGCGCTGCACGCGGCGGGCACGGTCGCGAGCGCGACGCTTCTCGCCGGGCTGCTCGCGACGGGGCGCTGGCGCTGGCTCCCGCTCGTCTTGGCGGCTGGCTACGGCCCCGCGTGGGTCGCGCACTTCTTCGTCGAGCACAACCGACCGGCGACCTTCAAGCACCCGCTCTGGTCGCTCATGGGCGATTACAAGATGTTCGCGCTCATGCTCGCCGGGCGCATGGACGAAGAGGTCGCGCGCGCACGCCGGGCGAAGGCTCTCGCCGACTGAATTTCAAGAACCCAACTCCCTATGCCGGGAGCGCGGGCATCCTGCCCGCATTGCCTGCTGAAGCAGGCACAAAGCCTTTCGCTAACTGCGGCGGTTGAGCTTTAGGTTCCGTTGACATTTGCTTTATCAATTGCCACGAGCTTTAGCTCGTGGCAATTGATAATTTATGCTTTAACCAAACAAGATTACGTCATAACCAAACGAGATTACGCTTTAACCAAACGAAATTACGACGTAATCAAACAAGATTACGTTCTAACCAAACGAGATTACGCCATGCTCACCTGAGATTACGCCGTAACCACCCTGCGTTACGACGTAATCTCGTCGTGTTACGCCCTAATCTCATCGTGTTATGACGTTATCTCGCCATGTTACGCCATAACCCGCCCGCGTTATGTTCTAATCACGCGCTGCTACGCCCTAAAGCTTACCCGGCGGCCTCCGTCGTGTCCGGCGCGGGCGTCGTCGGCTCGTCTTCCGAAGCGCGGTGCTGGCTCTTCTGGTAGAGGTAGGAGATGACGAGGAGGATCACGCCGAGGACGATGAAGGAGATGATGCGGTAGCCGCTGGCGAGCGAGGACAAGTCCCAGAAGAAGACTTTGAGCGTCGTCAGCGAGAGCAGCGCGAGCGCCATCAGCCGGAGCAGGCGCACGCGGCGCACGCTCCCCACGGCGAGCAGGCACGCGCCGTAAACGGCCCAGACGACCGAGAGCGACAACTGTTTCGCAAGCTCCGTGTCGCGCAGCCGCACGGCGTCGGCGACCGCGGCCCTGCGCGCGTCGAAGAAGCCGACGGACTCGGCGCTCAGCACGACGAGCGCGAGGATGTTTGCGACGACGGTAGCGGCGGGGCGCACGAACGAACCTTCCTCGAAGGCCGCGCCCGCACGCGCGTAAGAGCGCACGACGAGCCAGAGCGCCACGACGTAAATCGCGAAGGCCGCGAGCGTCTTGTTGAAGACGGGCGTGTGCCACGCGGCTTCGTAGTAAATCAAATTCGACAGGACCATCGCCGCCGACGCCGCCAACACGAACAGGCCGCCCCAACGCCACCCGCGCCCGCCGCGCCAGATGCCGTACAGAAACGCGCACGCGCCGTAGAGAGTCCAGACGACGGCCAGCGTGAACGTCTTGCCCTCGCCGAGCGGCCCGAAGACATCCGAGCCGGACTGCGCCGCGGCTGCCGCGAGGCGGTCGAAGTAGCCGACCGACTCGATGCTCAGGGCCGCGAGCGCGAGCGCGCTTGCCGCGATGAGAAGCGCGGGCAGCATGACGCTGCGCTCCTCTTCGTCCGCCGCGCCTTCGCGCCAGTAGAGCCGCGCGCAGAAGGCGAGCGCCGCGACCAGCAGCGCGTAGGCGACGAAGGTCTGGTTCGCGACGGGAGTGTGCCACGCGGCGTCGTAGAACTTCGTGTCGAACGAGACGACCTTGACCGTCGCCGCCGCGAGCAGCAGCAGCGCGACCCAGCGCAGAACCGTGAACCGCCGGACGACTCCGAGCGCGAACATCGTCGCCGCGTAGATGACCCACACGGCGGTGAGAGAAAACTGTCTCGACTCCTCGACGCTCGCGCGCTGTGCGACACCCGCGCCCGCGAACGGCAGGCGCGAGTTGAAGTAGTCGTTCGCGTCGAGCGAGAGGAGCGCGAGCGCGAGTCCGTTGCCGGCGAGCGCGAAGAACGCCTTGATCGTGTTGCGCTCGCCCTCTTCGAGTTCGCCGTGGCGGCGGTAGAGAAAGCCCGCGCACGCCATCGAGCCGACGAGGACGGCGCACGAGAGCGCGCGCCGGTTCAAGAGCGGCACGAACGAAGGGTCAACGCCGTATGCGAACTCGCGCAAGTCCCACGCGAACCAGTGGACGAGCGCGGCGCAGAAGACCGCGAGCGCGGCGTGGCGCGGCGCTCGCTCGCCCGAACGAAGGCCCACCCACGTCAGCATCAGGGCCTCGACCGCCCAAGCCATCGTCACCCAGTGCAGCTCGAACTCGATGGCGAGCGCCATCGTCAGGAAGGTCGCGGCGGCGGCGACGTAGCTGTACCTGAGCAGGCGGTCTTCCGGGTTCCAGCGCCAGACCGTGTAGAAGAGGCACGCGAAGAAGACCGCGACGAGCAGCGCCTGCGACGCGGGCGACGTGTGGTCGTATCCCGCGTCGAGAAGCAGAAGATAGCTGAGGCCGAAGTAGAAGGATGCGTTCGAGTAGGCGAGCGACACGTCGAACCAGCGCGAGGCTCGATGCGCGAGCGTGTTGTGGAAGACCGCGAGCAGCGAGTAGAGGACGAAGAAGACGGTGAGGAACGCGAAGGTCGTCCAGAGCTTTTCGTTCGACCAGTACGTGAGTGACCAGCCCAAGACCATCAGGACGGTGCCGGCGAAAGAAAGAAAGTCGAGGCTGCGCCAGCGCTTGAAGTAGGCGACGGCCAGCACGCCCGCGTCGAGCAGCGCGACGTATGTGAAGAGCGCGACCTCGTTGTCGTGCCCCGTCGAGAGAAGCAGGGGCGTCAGGAATCCGCCGACGAGTCCGAGTATCGCGATGGAGAGCGCGTGGAGTCGCACCGCGAGCGCGACGGCGATTGCGGTTATCGCCGCCATCAGGAGGAACGCGACCGGCTGCGGGATGAGGTTGTAGAAGTTGTAGGCGGCGTAGTCCGAGAGGTAGAGGACGAGGATGCCGCCGCCCGAAAGGACGGACGCGAACTGTCGGAGGCCGCGACCGCGCAGGCGCTCGCCCGTGTAGAGCAGGGCGACGCCGACGATGCCGCCCATCACCACACGCGTGCCGGGGCCGATCCAGTTGTTGTCAATCGCAAGCTTAAGCGAGAAGGCGACCGTGAGCACGACGAAGATGATTCCGGCCCAAAGGAACCAGACGCCGCCGATGAGCGATTCGAGGTCGCGCCGCTTCGTCGCCTGCTTCGCGTTCGCGCGCGAGGCCGAAGGCGCGGCGGCTCTCGCAGATGTTCCGCCCGCTCCCGCGGCGCTGGCGTTGTTCGGCGCTGTGGAGTCTCGCGCGGCGGAAGTCGCCCCCGCGTTTGACGACGGTTCGCGCGCGGCCTCTTCCGGCGCGTGTGTCCGCGCGGCTTCCGCTTCGGCCATCCACGAATGCGTGTCGGGCGTTCCGGCTTCGCCCGTCTGCGAGGGCAACGACCATGCGTGCGGTTGCTCGTGCGGCTGCGGCGCTTGCGACGAGGGTTGAGTCGGCGGCGTGGCGGTCGGTGTTTCTTGCTGCGTCGCGGCGGGCGTTTCGTTTGTCGTGGCGGGCGGCGCAACGGCTTGAGGCGCGCGCGTCTCGAAGCTTTCGCCCGCGCGCGTTTGCTGCGGCGGAGGCGTCCGGCGCGCAGGCAGCAGAGGCTCGATGCCGAGACGAGTCTCAAGCGCGTGGAGGCGGGCGGTGTGCGCCTGAAGCAGACCCTCAAGATGGTCGAGCCGCTCGACGAGTTGTTCGAGGAGTTGTCGCGAGGGCAAGTCTTCGGCCATATGCTCTCCTGCAATCTGCCTGCGAAGCGGGCGCGGAGATTCGCGCCGGCGTTGGCGGCCCAATGATAGAGCAGGACGTGGAAAGGCAAAAGTTAAAAGGCAAAAGGTAAAAGTGCAGAGGGACGACTCCGATGCGTTCGTGGCGCATCTGGTCAACGGCGGCGACACGCGCTGCCGGTCTTCATCCTTCTTTTGCCCTTTGCCTTTTAACTTTTGCCTTCACCGGGTTCGCGCGTCAGGAACTGTTCGACGAAGCCGCGCAACTCTTCGAGCGAGGAGTCCGAGACGACTCGATAGACGCGTGCTTCGACGCCCGCCGGGAGTCGTCGCGCGGTGAGCGTGTCGGCGATGACGTGGGCGCTCGAACGCAGTCCGCGCCGCCAGCCCTCTTCGCGCGCGTCGCGCAGGTCGAGCGCGTCCGCGCCGACGCCCGCGGCGACGAGGAAGACCCGCGCCCATTCGAGAAAGGCGGGCCAGCGCGAGACGACCGAGACGAGGGCGTCGGGCGGCGGAGTGCGCTCGCCCGCGAGCGATTCGGGCACGGAGCGCGCGCGCAGGAAGATCGGCTCGAAGCCTGCGGGCAGCGCGCGCCGCACCTCGTCCGCCTTGCTGTAAAGCGCGACCACGACCGCGCCCGCGAGCCGCGACGCGTCGCCGTACACGTCGTAGCCGCAGCCGAGCGCGCGGAACGAAGTCGCCTCTTCGATCTCCGCGACGAGGATTTCGCGCAGGCGCTCGTCAGGCTCGACGACGAGGAAGTGGTCGGGCGGTTGAAGGCTGAGCCAGTGCTTGAGCCGTGACTGAACTTCGGCGAGCGTGTGACCCTCGGCCCGCGCGAGCGCGAGGAACGCGGAGATGAGCCGGTCGAGCGCGTGCGAAGAGTCGCCGTCGGTCGCCGCCGGTTGGTCGCCGAGCCGCCGCGGATAGACGCCGCTGCCCCTGCGGACTTCGAGCCAGCCGGCGCGTTCGAGGTCGCGGTAGGCTGCGCTCACGGTGTTCGGGTGGACGCGGAAGCGGCGCGCGATCTCGCGCGTCGAGGGCAGGCGGCGACCCGGCTTGAGGTCGCCGCTCGTGACGCCGAGCATGATCTGACGCACGAGCTGTTCGCGCAGAGGGACTTCGCCGTTCTTCGAGAGCCAGAGGCGCATTTGAAAATTTCAGACGCCGCGGGCCTCGTGCGTCACCGCCTGCGCGCCCGGCCCGCGCGTTGATTCAGATACGATTGCTCGCGCTCGGCCCGCTCGCGGACGTTGAAGTCGCGGCGGACTGAAAGCGTTATGTAGAGGGAGACGAGCGCGAGCGCTAAGACGAACAAAAGAGTCAAGAATGTCATCCGTCGTGGCCTTCCGTTCTTTGGTGTCGCGGCTGCCGAGATGCGCCGCGCGGTATAGCCCTGACTGACCTGCTTGGACCCGCTTGCCCCTTGCTCGAAAGGATTTGGAAAGAGCCGTCGAACAGCGCCCGGCGCTGCGCGCGCGCTCAGGCGCTGGCGCTGAGGTCGTGGCGACCGAGCTTGAGGTAGAGGCCGCGGCGCGTGAGTCCGAGTTCGCGCGCCGCGCGAGAGATGTTGCCCTTGTGCTTGCGTAGCGCCTCGGCGATCATGCGCCGTTCGAGTTCGGCCATCGCGTCGGCGAGCGTCAGCCCCTGCGAGATCGCGTCGGCAGCGGCGGCAGCGCCGAGGCCGGACGAGCCTGAGAGGTGCGGCGCGGGCGCGGCGCTCGCGTGCGAAGGGAGGTACGCGTGGCGGAGTTCGGGTGAGAGGTGGTCGGGCGTGATGACTGCGCCGTCCTCCGCGCGCGCGATGATGCGCTGAATCTCGTTGGTGAGTTGGCGGACGTTGCCGGGCCAGTCGCAGACCATCAGGAGGTCGAGCGTCTGCGGCGTGATCGTGATGTCGCGGCGACCGAACTTGTCCGAGTAGTGGTTGATGTAGTAGTTGACGATGGTCGGAATCTCGCTGCGTCGCTCACGCAAGGGGGGCACGCGCAGTCGGATGACGTTGAGGCGGTAGTACAAGTCTTCGCGGAAGCGACCGTCGGCGACCATGCCTTCGAGGTCTGTGTTCGTCGCGGCGATGATGCGCACGTCAACCTTCTGCGGTCGCTGCTCGCCGAGCGGCTGAATCTCGCCCTCCTGCAAAAACCTCAGAAGCTTCGGCTGAACGTCGAGCGGCAGGTCGCCCACTTCGTCGAGGAAGAGCGTGCCGCCCGCCGCCGTGCGGATGACGCCGGGCGAGTCGTGAACCGCGCCCGTGAACGCGCCGCGGCGGTAGCCGAAGAGGTAGCCTTCGGAAAGTTCTTTCGGAACCGCGGTGCAGTTGAACGGGACGAAGACCTTGTTGCGTCGCGACGAGAGCGCGTGAATCGCGCGCGCGACGAGTTCCTTGCCCGTGCCCGACTCGCCCGTGATCAAAACGGTCACGTCGGACGAGCGAATCTTGTGAACCTCCTCGACGAGCCGCGTCATCGCCGGGCTGGAATGGATGAAGCCGGGCATGAGCGACGCTCCGGCGAGCGAGTCCTGCGCGCGCGTGTCGCCGCCGGTTCGGGCGCGCGTCCGCAGCGCGCACACGTCCATGCCGAGTTCGACGACGCGCAGCAGCGGCTCTAAGGGCGTGCCGCCGGGGAGCGAGCAGAGCGAGCGCGGCGAGACGAACAGAGTCGCGGGCGGCGCGCTCGAAGGGTGTAGCTGGATGAGGCGCGCGTCCTCGCGCTCGGCGAACTGCTCGCGCTCCTCTTCGGTCGTCGCGCGTTCGAGTCCGGCGGCGGCCTGCGCGGCGTCCGTGTTCGTGAAGCCGTGCGCGACGGCGATGCGCGTGTGCCCTTCTTCGTCGCGCTCGGCGATGAGAACGCGCGGGGCGCGCGTCTCCTGTTGGATGACGGCGGCGAGTTCGCGCAGGAGCAGCTCGCGCGAGGCGACGGCCTCGGCGAGCCGGAGCGTCAGGAGTTGCGCGGGCGCGGGAGGCTCGGAGAGTTGCTCTTCGGGCGCGCGGCTCTCGAAATCTTCGAGGAACTCTTCGGCGCGCTCCAAGTCGAGCTTCGCGCCGAGTTCGCGGAAGGCGTGCGCCGCGAGGCCGAGATGTTCCGTCGCGCGCGCGGGCTGCGCGACGGCCAGGGCGCGGCCCAGAAGGTAGTGCGCGCGCGCCGTCCGGTATCGGTCGCCGGTCAGCTCGCTGATCGAGAGGCAGCGACCGAAGTGGTGCGACGCGAGCGTCGCGTCCTTTTGTTCGAGCGCGAGCAGTCCGTAAATGCGCTGGGCCTCGCCGGAGACCGCGATGTCCGTCGCCGAGTCGGCGACCTCCTCGGAGACTTTCTCAAGAAGCGCCGCGCAGGCTTCGGCCTCGCCGTTTTGCAGACGCGCCTCGGCGAGCAGCAGGTTCGACTCGCAGACGGCCTGACGGTCGCCGATCCTCTCGGCGAGTTCGAGCGCGCGCACGCCCATGTCGAGCGCCTGTTCGGTCAGGCCGAGCGCGATGTAGCAGCGCGTCGTCGTTCGCATGGCCTGCGCCGAGTACCAGTTCTTGCCGCTGCGCGCGGCGGCCTCGATGGCGCGTTCGAGATAGACGCGCGCGCCTTCGAGTTCGCCGCGGTACATCCGAAGCTCGCCGAGCGAGTCGAAGATCATCGAACTCGCCGCGGCGTTCTCGTCAATCTCCATCGCGATTTCGAGCGCGCGCTTCAAGGCCGCGTGCGCGCGATCCCACTCGCCGATGAGCATGAGGTTGATGCCGAGGTTGTTGAAGCCGGTCGCGGCGTTGTCCTTGTGCTCGGTCGTCTCGTAGTAGGTGACTGCTTTTTCGAGCGCGCGGATGCCGTCGTGGGGCCGCTTGAGGAACCAGTACGCGCCGGCCATGTTGTTGTAAATCCTGCCGAGCACGTGAGCCGCCGGGCGGTCGCCGATGAGTTCGATGGCCTGCTCGAAGTTTTCGAACGCGTGCTCGTACTGCCCTTCGTGCGAGTCGGCCATCGCGAGGCCGAAGTAACCTTCGGCGAGTCCGCGCCAGTCGCCCGTGCGGCGGAAGTATTCGAGCGCCTTGTTCGAGTGGTCGCGCGCGATTGAGTATTCGTTGATCGAGCGATAGACGCGCGCGAGCGCCGCGTAGATGTCGCCGAGCAGCGCGTCGGAGCCTCCGCGCTCGGTGGCGGCGCGAAGCTCGGCGTTGAGGATGGCGATGGCCTTCGGGTGGTCGCCGGTGTAGTTGTGGGAGAGTCCGAGTTGGACGCGCACCGCCGCGAGCGTCTCGGCGTCGAGCGCGTCGGAGGAGTCGGAAGTCTCGTACATCTGCACGGCTTCGAGCGCGTCGCCGTAGCGCCCGCGCATCTCCAACGCCGAGGAGAGCATCAGGCGCGCACGCGCCAGCGCAACGCGGTCGCGCTTGGCGACTGTGATGATCTGCCGCAGGCGCGGCTCGGCGACGCTCGGCAGCCCGCGGTCTAAAAGCTCGCGCGTCTCTTCGAGCTGTTGTTCGAGCGGGGCCGCCGACGACACGCCGCGCCCCGCCGCCGCGCGGCGCGCGTCACTGAGCGAGACGACGGGCGACGCGCCGGAGTTGGTCGCGCGCTCGCCCGAACCGGCGTCCCCTTTTTGAAAACGTGAAGTCATGCGGCCAGTTTTGTCCCAGCTCTTAGAGACGTGTCGGCGCTCTAGTTCTTTTGTTTTGTCGGCGGCTGGAAGAAGAGTGCCCCGCTTCTTGAAATCTGCACCCTTCAGAACACTGCCAAAGGCTTGTCGATTCCAAACTTTAGCACAGCGCCGCGGAAAACAGAAGAGAGTTGAAAGTGAGCGGTGAGCGGTAAGCGGTGAGCGGTCATCGAGTGACTGTGGGCGTTTGCGACTTCGCTGCCAGCAAAAAACTGCTCACCGTTTACCGCTCACTGCTCACCGCTTACCGCTCACTCCCGCAGAGGCACGCGGCTTGATGAAGCGGGGCAGGGATTGATTTGTAAGAGTCGGTTTGGTACAAACGCAGGCAAGCAACACCTCCAATTTGCACTGAGGCGATACGTCGGCCTCGGCGGCTTGCCCGCGCGCGGACACTCGCGGCTGGCGTCGGGCCGGACGCGACGACGCTTTCAGTTCTCCGCTTGTGAGGGGGCAGATGGCCGAGACGGTTTTGCGGCGCGAGGGGAAGAGCGAGCCGGGGAAGTTCAAGAGCTGGCTACTCAAGGGGCAGCACAGGGGCGCCGAGGGCGCGCACGAGCAAGCGCCCGAACACCACCAACACGCCTGGTGGCAGGTGATGTGCCTGACCGGCGTTGACTACTTCTCGACGCTCGGCTACCAGCCCGGCATCGCCTTCCTCGCCGCCGGGTTCCTGTCGCCCATCGCGACGCTGATCCTCGTCCTGCTCACGCTCTTCGGCGCGCTCCCGATCTACAACCGCGTCGCGCACGAAAGCCCGAACGGCGAAGGCTCGATCTCGATGCTCGAACACCTGCTCGCGCGCTGGCGGGGCAAGCTCTTCGTGCTCGCGCTGCTCGGCTTCGTCGCCACGGACTTCGTCATCACCATCACGCTCTCCGCCGCCGACGCCACCGCGCACGTCATCCAGAACCCCTACACGCCGCACTTCCTTTCGCACCGCGTCACGGTGACGATGACGCTCATCGCGCTGCTCGGCGCGATCTTCCTCAAGGGCTTCAAGGAGGCCATCGGCATCGCGGTCGCGCTCGTCGGCGCGTACCTCGCGCTCAACGTCATCGTCGTCGGGCGCGGACTCTACGAGCTTCTGTTCGTCCACCCGGAGGCGCTGCCGAACTGGTACCACGGGATCATGGGCGCGACCGTGAGCGGCATCAGCGTCAACGGAAACGTCTTCCTGATGCTCGGCATCGCGCTGCTGCTCTTCCCGAAGCTCGCGCTCGGACTCTCCGGCTTCGAGACGGGCGTGGCCGTGATGCCGCTCGTCCGCGGCGACAAGGGGCACGGCGACATCGAGGGGCGCATCCACAACACGCGGAAACTCCTGCTCACCGCCGCGCTCATCATGAGCGTGATGCTGATCACGAGCAGCATCGTCACGGCGACTCTGATTCCGCCCAAAGAGTTCCTCGCGCCGCCGCCCGGCTCCGAAGACGGCGGCAAGGCTTACGGTCGCGCACTCGCCTTTCTGGCCTACCGGTTTTTCGGCAACGGCTTCGGGACGGCCTACGACCTGAGCACGATCTCGATCCTCTGGTTCGCGGGCGCGTCGGCGATGGCCGGGCTTCTCAACATCGTGCCGCGGTATCTTCCGCGCTACGGCATGGCCCCGGACTGGACGCTCGCGCAGCGACCGCTCGTCATCCTCTACACCGTCGTCGCCTTCGCCGTCACCATCATCTTCGAGGCCGACGTGGAGAAGCAGGGCGGGGCCTACGCGACGGGCGTTCTCGTTTTGATGAGTTCGGCGGCGGTCGCCGTCACGCTCTCGGTCAAGCGCGCGCGCAAGCGCTGGCTGCCGTTCCTGCTCATCGCAATCGTCTTCGCCTACACGACGGTTCAGAACATCCACGAGCGGCCCGAAGGGATCAAGATCGCGTCGTTGTTCATCCTGACGATCATCGTCACGTCGTTCATGTCGCGCGTCTGGCGCACGACCGAGTTGCGCGTCGAAAGGGTCGAGCTGGACGACGAGGCGCGGCGATTCATCTCCGACATGGTCAGGAAGGACTGCGACATCCGCATCGTCGCCAACCGCCGCGACACGGGCGACGCCGCGGAGTACAGGTTCAAGGAGCGCGAGAAGCGGATTGACAACCACATCCCGACGCGCGACCCCGTCATCTTCTTCGAGGTCACGCCGAGCGACGCGTCGGAGTTTTCGGGCGTGCTGAAGATTCGCGGCGTCGAGGTCGAGGGCCACCGAATCCTGCGCGCGGAGAGTCCCGCCGTGCCGAACGCCATCGCCGCCTTCCTCCTCTACCTGCGCGAGATGACGGGCAGGATTCCGCACGCGTACTTCGGCTGGAGCGAGGGCAACCCGCTCATGCACCTCATGAGATACGTCCTGCTCGGCGAGGGCGACATCGCGCCGGTCACGCACGAGGTTCTGCGTCAGGTCGAAGAAGACCCGGAGCGGCGGCCCGCGGTACACGTCGGGTGACGCGACTGCCGAGATGCCGAGAGTCGGGTTGACGAACCGGGCGCGCGGGGCCGGATTTTAGTTTTGAAATCTCGTCGGTGTTGAAAGGCGCCGGAAGTTCGGGACAGAGGAATCCCGCGGCGGCGGCGCGCACCGGGGGAGGGCGCGGCGGGAGAGGCTGTCGGGTGTTGCTCAGGGTCGGACGCGGGCTTTCAGTCGTCGCGTCCGTCCGGGTTGCGTGTGGCGGTGTAGCAAGGGCGGCAGTAAACGGGGCGTCCCTGCGAAGGGTAGAAGGGGACGGTCGTCAACTGCCCGCAGTGCGCGCACTGGACGGAGACTTCGATGCGCTGGCGCACGCCCGACTCCTGCGCGGCGGCGATGGCCGCGAGCCGTTCGTTCTTCGCCTGCTTGCAGGGCTTGCAACGCTTCGGCTCGTTCTTCAGACCCTTGTCGTGGAAGAAGAGCTGTTCGCCCGCGGTCCAGTTGAACTCCTCCCCGCAATCAACGCAAATGATCGAGCGATCCTCGAACTCGATTTCGGCCTGACCCCAACCGTCGTCGGTAGTCGGAGGCAGAATCTCTGCTGTTTGAACCTGTGACATGATTTCCCATCCTTGTGTGAACCACCGGACTCCGAGGCCGCGTGGGAGCCTGCGCCCGGAAGTCGTTTGAAACAGTCGGCTGCTACGTGGGAACTACTGTCGAGCTTAGAACCCGCGACGGGTGCGCCGGAAATCTGCGAGGGAATGCTCGGTCTGTGCTGCGACATGCCACACGGCACGCCGCCCCAGCCCGCTCGTGGCTTAGCACAATATACATATCACAAAAATGTGTCAATGGAGAAGAAAAAGTTTTCAGAACTCATCCTTGACACGCCCGCCCGCCAAGTGACAGCATCGCCGCGCTTTTCTCATCTTTTTCGGTCGCGCGCTTTGATCCCTTAAAGTCATGAACGTCCTCGTCATCGGCTCGGGCGGACGTGAGCACGCGCTCTGCCGGACACTAAGGCACGGCGCGCGCCGCTCGTCTCTAAAGATTTTCTGCGCGCCCGGCAACGCCGGAATCGCCGAAGACGCCGAGTGCGTGCCTTTGGGCGCGACAGACGTTTCGGCGCTCGCGGACTTCGCCGAGCGCGAGCGCGTTGACCTCACCATCCCCGGCGGCGAATCGCCGCTCGCCGCGGGACTCGCCGACGAGTTCGAGCGCCGCGGACTCACAGTCGCAGGCCCGACGCGCGAGGCCGCGCGGCTCGAATCGAGCAAGGCGTTTGCGAAAGAGTTCATGCTCCGCCACAAAATCCCGACCGCGCGCCACCGCATCGCCGCGTCGGTCGAAGAGGCGACGCAGATTCTGCGGGGCGGCGAGTTCGGCGCGGAGGACTCGCCCGTGGTCGTCAAGGCCGACGGACTCGCGGCGGGCAAAGGCGTCGTCGTCGCGCGCACGCGCGGCGAGGCCGAAGCGGCGGCGCGAGAGATGATGTTGGGCGGTCGAGTCGGAAGCGACGCCGCCCGGCGCGTCGTCATCGAAGAGACTCTCACGGGGCGCGAGGCTTCGCTCCTGCTCTGGACGGACGGGCGCGACTACCGTCTGATGCCGCCCGCGCGCGACCACAAGCGCGTCGGCGAAGGCGACACAGGCCCGAACACGGGTGGCATGGGCGCGATCACTTCGCCGGACGTTCTGGACGAAGATACTCTGACGCGCACCGTCGGCGAGATCGTCGGGCCGACGCTCGCGGGCGCGCGCGCGGACGGTCTGAACTTTCGCGGCGTGCTCTTCGTCGGCCTGATGCTCACTCCGGAAGGCCCGCGCGTGCTCGAATACAACGTCCGCTTCGGCGACCCCGAAACGCAGGCCATCCTCGTGCGCCTCAGAAGCGACCTCTTTGAAGTCTTCAACGCCGTCGCGCGCGGTCGTCTCGGCGAAGTCAGCGTCGAGTGGGGTGACGAGGCTTCGGCCTGCGTCGTGCTCGCCGCGCGCGGCTACCCCGAAAAACCGGAGACCGGCGCGCGCATCAGCGGCATCGAAGAGGCTTCGCGCGTCCCTGCCGTCCAGATTTTCCACGCGGGCACGCGCCGCGCCGCAGACGGCTCGCTCGTCACTGCCGGCGGTCGCGTCCTCGGCGTCACCGCCGTCGGCCCGACGCTCGACGAAGCGCTCGCGCGCTGCTACGAGTCGGCCTCGCACATCAACTGGGACGGGATGCACTACCGCCGCGACATCGGGAAGTCTTAAGTGAGCAGTGAGCAGTAAGCCGTGAGCAGTTAAGACGGCTCGGCTTTTCTGCTCACGGCTTACTGCTCACTGCTTACTTTCCTTTTCGCTCTGGCGGGGACGCGGAAGCCTTGTTATACTCACGTGCAAGGAGGGCTTGGGCGTTTAGAGAGCGGGTGAACCCGGCGGCGCGGACTTACGTACAAGGTTGCGGCCTCGGAGACGCCATAAAGTTTTCCGGCAGTGAAGATTGTCAGCACCCGACGGGCGGCGCGAGTCGCTTGAAGGTTCGGAGGGCGAGAAGAAGATGGGAGTCTGGGCGAGATTCAAGCGTTCGCTCCGCGCGATGTTCGGCGGCCTCGTGGAGAAGACCGAAGACCCCGAACTGATTTTGCAGCAGACGATCCGCGACATGCGCGACCGCGTGCCGGAACTGAACAACTCCGTCGCGCAGGTGATGGCGACCGAGCGCCTGCTCGCCAAAAACAAAGATCGCCTCGAAGAGCAGGTCGTTGACCTCGACTCGAAGATCAAGGCCGCCATCAAGATGAACCGCGACGACATCGCGACGGCCTACATCGGTCAGCTCCAGCAGGCCCAACTCGACCTGACGAAGACGGGGCAGCAACTCGACCACGCCGCACGCGCATCCGAACAAGCGCGCAAGGCCCGCGACAACTACATCCTCCAGATGCAGCGCCGCACCGCCGAGGCGATGCAGCTCATCAACCAGTCGAAGCAGGCCAAGCTGCAAGAGCAACTCGCGCAGACGATGTCCTCGTTCCAGTTGGGCGACGACGCCTCGACCTTCAACGAGATGCGCGACAAGATTGACCGGCGCGCCGCGACCGCCGAGGCGAAACTCCAACTCGGCACGTCGGGCGTGGACACGCAGATGCAGGAGATCGAGCGCGAGGCGATGGACATGCAGTTGCAGGACAAGCTGCTCGACTACAAGCGGCAGATGGGACTGCTCGGCGGAGGCGAAAGAGAAGCGCCCGCGCTGCCGTCGGCGTCGGGCGAGTCGAAGTCGTAAAATTTTTTTATTGGCGAACTCTCCATTCGCGTTGCGCTGATCCGAAGTGGAAGTTATGGCGGAGAGAAAGATCAGTCTCGAATATCTGAAAGAAGCCGTGATGGAGCCGGTCAACTTCTGGGGCATGGCCGGCTTCGCCGTCGCCGCGGCCTACACCTGGTCGCCGATCCCGCTCGCCGCGGCGCTCGTCGCGGAAGGCGCGTACCTGGCGACCGTGCCGGCGAGCAACATCTACCGCCGGCTCGTTGACAACCGCAACCGCAAGCGCCTGGCCGAGCTTCGCAACAAGCAGCGCGAGCGCATGATCGAGGGCTTCGACCCGCGCGAGCGCGAGGCCGTGCTCTATTTGAAGTGGCTCAAGAACAAAATTTTCGACAACTACGTCAAGTTCACCGGCGCGAAGGAACTGCCGATGAACATCAAGAGTCTCGACCAGCGATGGGAAGACTTCGTTGACCTACTCGATGTGTACCGCCGGCGCAAGCACCACCTGCGCTCGATCAACCGCCAGGCCGTCCAGAACCAACTCGCGCAGGCCGAGCGCTCCGTCGAGAGCGCGCCCGACGACCGCTCGCGCCGCATCCAGCAGGCCAACGTCGAAATCCTCAAGCGCCGCCTCGCGCAGTTCAGCGAACTCGAACGTTCGGTGAAACTCGTCGAGGGCCAGCTTCAATCAATCGAGAACTTCTTCGGCCTCGTCAACGATCAGGTCGTCACGCTCCCGACGCCGGAGCGCGTCTCGTCGCTCGACTTCGAGCAGTTGTCGGACTCGATCCAGATGACCAAGCAGATGCTCGAAGAGACCTCCGACGTGATGGGCGTCCTCGACAGCCACAACCGCGAGATCGGACACTACGACCTTTTGCCTTCGTCGGGCACAACATCCGCGAAGTAGCCTGACCCGAAAAAGTCGCAAGCAAAGATTCGCAAACGAAAGAGGCCGGATTTAAAGTCCGGCTTCTTCCATTTTTTTTCGCATCCACTTCTCAAAGAAAAAGCGGGGGCAAGCCGCCCTTCCTGACCTGTCAACTGATGGGCGTTGCGGGGTCTCAGCCCGACGCCCTCCTGTTCGCCAGTTCGGGAAGGGCGGCCTGCCCCCGCTCGCGCGTCGGATTCTACTCACTCACCGAACTTCTATCCCTCTCGACCATCTCCGCGAGGGCAGGCTCGTCAATGCGGTACGTCTCGTTGCAGAAGTGGCAGGTCAGCGCCGCGCCCTTGTCTTCGCGAAGCATTGACTCAAGCTCCGACCGTTCAATCGAAGAGACGAGCGACACGGCGCGGTCGTAAGAGCACGTGCACTCGAAGCCGACCTCCCTCTCTTCGAGAATCTCGAACGGCACGTCGCCGAGCGCCGCCCGCAGGAGGTCAACGGGCCGCGCGCCCTCGCGTATGAGCGCCGTCGTGTGCGGAGTCCTTCCGACCGACGACTCGATTGCGGCGACTGTCGCGGAGTCCGCGCCCGGCATGACCTGAATCATCAGCCCGCCCGCGGCCTCGATGAACGTCTCGCCCGACTCGCGCGCGCGCACCAGCACGCCGAGCATGACAGCCGAAGGAATCTGCTCCGACTTCGCGAGGTAGTATGCGAAGTCCTCGCCTATCTCGCCTGAAACAATCGGCACCGCGCCGCGGTACGGCTCGCGGTACAGCCCGATACGGAAGCCCGACTCATACGTGACGTTGAACATCCCGCCGCCGACGACCGCGCCCACGTCGAACTTGCCGTTCGCGTTGAGCGGAACATCAGCTTCGGGGTTGCGGACGTAACCGCGCACGCCGCCGCGCGCGTTCGCCTCGGCGGTGATTCCGCCGACGGGGCCGTCGCACTCGACCTGCACCGTCAGGCGGTCGAACTCCTTCTGCCCCGCGCCGAGCAGCAGCGCGCCCGTCAGCGTCCGCCCCAACGCCGCCGAGACCGTGTGCGAAGTCTGGTGGCGACGCGCGGCCTCCGCCACTGTGTTCGTCGTCACCGCGGCCATGCACCGGATGAGTCCGTCGGCAGCCGTCGCGCGCACGAGCATGTCCGCGCTCCCGTTTATCGTCTTCTTCAAAACCTTGCCCCTCGTTCGCCTGTAGTTAAAAACGTCGGAAGCATTAGATGAATTTCAGTCGCCGGCTACTGCCTGAAACCGGACGCACGGGACGACAGAATAGATTTTTCACGAAGCCGAAAACGACGCTCGTGCCGCCGTTTTCGGGGTCAAAATTTGACTCTTTTTCGGCTCAAAAGCGGGCAAACCGGCTCTTCACGTAAAACCTCAGAGAATACGCTCTATTGGAGCGAACGAAAGGACATACCCAATATATTGTGTTATACTCTTGACAAGCCGACAGGCTTGGGTTATTCTGCGCGCCGCTTGAGACGAGATCGGGGACGCGCGGCGGGTCACGCCACAGGAGCCGCCGCCGCTAGGGATTTCTCGCCCTCCGGCCAGCCGCAGCATTCGAGACAAAACACGACGGCGCTAGTAGAGCGCCGCCCTCTTTCTGAGGACAGTTTCTGAAGTCGCCTCGCGCCCCCCACGAGCGCGGGAAAGGCATTTGAGATGAGCACCGTTATCGAGCCGAACGCACCGCAGGGAAACCCCTCCGCATTTGAGATCACGGGAGCGACTCCCGCGCCCGCCGAAGAGTTGGGCCTGAACGCGCGCCGCGTCATCGCCAAGCGCTACAGCCTGAAGGACGCTCAAGGAAACGCCATCGAAGAGTGGTCGGACATCGTCCGCCGCGTCGTCGGCCACGTCGCGCAGGCCGAGACCGACATCGTCAAGCGCGACGAGTTCTACCAGACGTTGGAGGGCATCATGCTGCGGCGCGAGTTCGTGCCGAACACGCCATGCCTCGTCAACGCGGGCAAGCCTTCGGGCCAGCTCGCCGCGTGCTTCGTCTTGGACGTTCCCGACTCAATCGCCGGCATCATGAAGACGGCGACCGACGCGGCCATCATCCACCAGACGGGCGGCGGCACGGGCTTCACCTTCGAGAAGCTGCGTCCGGCGGGCGCGATGGTTCGCTCGACGCACGGAGTCGCCAGCGGCCCCGTGTCATTCATGAACATTTTCAACACGACGACCGACACGGTGAAGCAGGGCGGCGTGCGCCGCGGCGCGAACATGGGCATCATGCGCGTTGACCACCCGGACGTTCTGCGCTTCATCCACGCCAAGAACGACCAGCACTCCCTGACCAACTTCAACATCTCGGTGACGGTGACGGACAAGTTCTTCGACGCGGTTGACAAGAAGGAATGGTACCAACTCTCCTTCCACGGCGAGCCTTGGGACGAGCCTGTCTTCGACCCGGTGCAGGAAGACAGCTACGCAGTTTACCGCCGGCCCGACGGCGAGACGGTCACGTTCCGCGACCGCGCGGCCTTCCTCGAAGCGAAGGAGTCGGGGCTGCTCGACAACTGCACGCGCGAGGAGCCGCCCGCCGTCGGCATGATCTACGCGCCCGACATCTGGAACCGCATCGTCGCGAGCGCGCACCGCTACGCCGAGCCGGGCGTCATCTTCATTGACGAGGTCAACCGCAACAACCACATGATGGAGTCAATGGGGCCGATCTACGCGACGAATCCGTGCGCGGAGCAGGCGCTGCACTTCAACAACTCTTGCAACCTCGGCTCGATTGACCTCGCGAAGTTCTACGACCCGGAGACGCGGCTCGACTGGGAGCGCCTGGCCGACGCGGTTCACTGGTGCGTGCGCTTCCTCGACAACGTGATTGACACTTGCGCGTGGCCGCTGCCTGAGATTGACGACGTTGTGAAGAGGACGCGGCCCGTCGGACTCGGAATCATGGGCTTCGCCGACCTGTGCTTGCAGTTGAAGATTAAGTACGGCTCGAACGTCTCGATTGACCTGATGGACGAGGCGATGGGCTTCGTCCGGCGCGAGGCCTGGATCGAGTCGTGCCGACTCGGCGCGGAGAAGGGCGTCTTCCCCGAATACAAGCCGAACAAGAAGTCTTACGACAAGTTCCTGCGCGAGCAGATCGGCATCCCCGAAGAGATGCCCGTCACGCCGCGCAACTACGAGACGACGACCATCGCGCCGACGGGCACGATCTCGCTCGTCGCGGAAACATCTTCGGGCGTCGAGCCGAACTTCTCTTGGGCCTATGTCCGTCAGGACACGCTCGGCAAGCGCACGTATGTTCACACGCTCGCCGCCGAGGCGCTCGGCATCACGGTTGACCAGACCGACCAGGAGTCAATTGATCGCGCGGCGGAGCACGTCTGCGCGCACGAGTCGGAGCTTCCAGACTACTTCATCTCGGCGATGTCAATCACCGCCGAGCAGCACGTCTATGTTCTCGCCGCGGCGCAGCGCAACGTTGATAACGGCGTGTCGAAGACCTGCAACGGCTCGCGCGACGACACGCTCGAATCGGTTGACCGTCTCTACCGTCTCGCGCGCGAGTTGGGTTGCAAGGCCGTCAGCTACTACCGCGATGGGAGCCGAGACTCGCAGGTTCTCTCGGCGGTGAAGGGGACTGAGGCGGCGGGCGAGGTCGCGTGCGACCCGGCCATCGTCGCCGAGGCCGCGACGACCGAGACGACGGACGGGGCCACGGCGGCGGCGATCACGACCGCGACAACGGCGACGACGCCCGGACGCGCCGAGACGATTGCGGCGGCGATGCGCGCAGCCGCGCCCGCCGCGACGACGGGTGTGCGCCGAACGGAGTCGGGCGACGTGGTCAGCATCGAGCGACCGCGCGAGCTGAGCGGGTTCACTTGGCAGATTCCTTTCGACGGTCAGAACCTCTACGTCACGGTCAACCACGACGGCCTGCAAATCCTCGAAGTCTTCGCCACGGGGCCGATCTCCGGCGGCGTGGGACTCCTCGCCTCGAAGATGCTTCGCGGCGGATTCGAGGCGCGCGAGGTCGCACGCTCTCTGAACAAGGTGACGGGCACGCACTCGGTCTGGTTCAACGAGCGTCTGCTGACCTCGCCCGAACAGGCGGTCGCCGAGTGCATCATGCTCACGACCCGCCGCCTGCAACAGCAGCCCGACTCGGCGCGCGCGCTCGCCTACCAGCAGCAGCAACCGCGGCAGCCGGCGGCGGCGGCGAGCGCGCCCGACAGCGCCGAGGCGAGCCGCAACTTCTCGCTCATCAGCGAGTGCCCCGAATGCCACGGGCAGTTGGAGCACGCTTCGGGCTGCGACTTCTGCCGCGACTGCGGGTACTCGAAGTGCAAGTGAAGAAGCGCGGCGGGCGTCCGCGCTGAGGCGTCGCTCGTTCAAACGCGAGGCCCCGACACTTTAAGACAGGCCCGGAGTTTCAAGGGGACTCCGGGCCTTACTTTTTTCAGAGAGGCGGAACGGCTTTGCCGCCGCGCGTGTCAAACGTCGTGTGGTTTTCAAACTCCCCGCCCGACCGAAACAACCGTTTCGTTGTGCACGCCCGTCCAACCGCCGACGCAAGTCTAACCGCGCAATGACGTTCTTTTGACGGGGACGAGTGAGTCCCGGCACGACTAAAGAACGCAATCATAAGTTAGTGAGGCCCGAACGATGCGCCTGAGAAAAATTCCCGCCCTGTTACTCACGTTTCAGTTCATACTTGGCTCGCTCGCGCCGCTGACAACGGCGGCGCACGCGGAAGGCTCGGACATGAAAAATAGTAACGACGCCGAAGTGTCCGCCGCGGACGACCAGCCGGACGAGAAGAAGGGCTTGCGCTTTCGTCTGAGCGAAGGCGTCGAGCAGTCCGCAAAGCCCGCTCCGCAGCCGACGGTCGCGCCCGCAGAGAAACTCTCCGACAGCGAGACGGCGCGCGTACTCGAACGACTGCCGCCGCTCAAAGCAGAGGCGGGCGACGAGCAGGAGTTCGCTTTGCGCGAGGGGTCGCTTCCGGCCCCGCGCGCGGGCGCGACCGTGCTGAAGCCGTTCCCGTCGGGCGAGGAACGCGGAGCGCCGGACGCGGGCGGCGCGGGCGAGCTTCAAGTCCTTCGCTATTCGCCGCGGGGCGAGGTGCCGCTCGCCCCGCAGTTGAGCGTGACGTTCTCGCAGCCGATGGTCGCCGTCACTTCGCAGGAAGAGGCGTCGCAGACCACGCCCGTGCAAATCACGCCGCGGCCCGCGGGCCGCTGGCGCTGGCTCGGCACGAAGACGCTCATCTTCGACCCCGACGAACAACGCCTGCCGATGGCGACCGAGTTCACGGTCACGATTCCGGCGGGCACGCGCTCGGCGAACGGCGGAGCGACGGGCAAGCCCGTGACGTGGAAGTTCGCGACGCCGCCGCCGAAGCTCGTTC
>Ga0070740_10001109_pt1 | contig 40358 bp, 30 predicted proteins | sample Coa_R2_FD_67286 | JGI IMG/M metagenome (GOLD analysis project Ga0070740, IMG submission 67286) | Surface soil microbial communities from Centralia Pennsylvania, which are recovering from an underground coalmine fire - Coalmine... | ecosystem: Environmental > Terrestrial > Soil > Unclassified ... | reverse complement strand
TCATCCCGATGGCGCCGATCGACGAGACCTCGGTGATGGCCAAAGACCTGCGCAATTACGCCGGCGGCTTCATGGGCATCGCGCTTAAGGTCGACGCCACCCGCCCGGTCATCAAGCATCTGGAGGAGCACGGGCTGCATCCGGTCTGGGCGCCCGGCTACGAGGACGTCTTCGTGCTCACGCGCCGGCGCGAGAGCTGCAACATCCCCTACGAGTTCTGCGCGGTGGAGATGCCCAATGACTTGCGGCTGCGTCGCGAATGGTCGCCCGACTGGTGGCGCGACGTCCATCCGCTGGGCATCGCGGGTCTGGCCAGCGTCGGCACGGCGGTCGGCGACCTGGCAGCGGCCGAGAAGTTCTATCGCGAAGTGTTCAACTTCGAGCTGGTCGGGCGCGGCGAGATCAGCAGCGAAGACGCCGAGGTGGTCGTGGTCCGGGGCGCGGACCTCAACCTGGAACTGCTGCGGCCCAGGAAATCCGGCACACCGCTTGCCCAGTTTCTTGAGAGTCAGCGCCCGGGCTTCTATTCGATCAACTGGAGGGTCAAGTCGCGCGCCACGGCGGTGTCCTGGCTCAAATCGAAAGGGCTCAACCTGATTGAGGGGCCGGAACGCACCACTCTTGACCCCGGCGCCATCTTCGGCGCCCGCTACACATTCAGCGAATGAGAAAGAATATGTGGGCGGGAAACAACCCCCGCCATTGAACGCTCTTGCTTTAAGCCCGCCCGATTACTGTTACTGCATTACCTGCGACATTCCGGCGGGAGTGCCCCACCGGTATGAATCCCAGTACTGATGCGGAACTTCGGCATTGATCTTCGTATTATACATTATTGCCAGGGTAATGTGATTATTCTGGATGTCCCACAGCTCCGAGCAGATGTTTCCGGGACCGCCCAAAGCCGTGACATAATCGCCAGGCGAGCCGGGCATCGGGGTGGGATAATAGATATTGAGAATTCCTTTCCAGAACTTCGCGTTTGAATCGTAAAGGTCGATATCGATCGGTTCGTAGGTTTCCTTATCCAGGAACACGACCCGGTGTGCATAGCAATACCCGCGCTGGAGCGAGGGAATCCGCTGGATGTCCACAACGTACGCGTCGCGAAGTTCCCACCTGCCGACCCCGGAATTGGGAAATGAGGTGGGGCTGAAGTAGTTGTTATAGTTCTGATAGCCCGCGGGATCGGCGTGGGCGATCTGAAGTACACGCCTGGTCCCCAGGAGCTTGCCCTGGAAGATGGGCGGTTGGATGTTGAGCCCTTCGCGCGAGTCGTCCGCCACGTAGTCGGAGCCGAGCAGCGGGGCGCATCGTGCCGCGGAGGAAAGCCGCAGCGAGCGCCGCAGCGCCGGAACGAATACATACACCTCTGGAGCGCGGGCCGGATCGTCGTAGAAAATCAGGAGATCATTCGTATACTTACTCTGCTCAGGTTGCCATACCACGTTGTTCTGCGACAGAAAGATGTCGCCCTGCTGATCGGGCGCATTCACCCCCATCCCGGGATCGCTGACATGCTTGAATTTGTAGTATATTTCGTACACGTAGCTCCAGGTCTTGTTGCCATAGCGGTCGACGGCGGTCCATCCGGCGCCGTTCTTCGGCCCCGCCTCGCTGAAGACACGATAGGGGATGTAGTTGTAGTAATTGTCGTAGATGAGTTTGACCCCGGCCAGAGGATCCTTCGGGTCGATATCGGGAAATGGCACACCGGCGACATAGCCGGAGATGCTGTACCCGCCGTCGGGTTGCGGTACCAGCTTCACCTGGTTGCGGTATTTCTCGGTATCCTCCCGGTACTTGCGGGGCAAGCCAATCCTGATGGTCGGCCCTACCTCAAGCACCGCTTCCGCCGGGACTTTCCAGAAGAATTTCTGGCTCATCAGTGACCGCAGCCCAAAGGACATGAAGCGCTGATATTTGTCCCAGTTCTTGGTGGTTATCTTGGTGCCGACCGGGATCGATTCGCTGGCTTCCCCCATCGAGGTATAGACAGTGAGGTCGTACGCGGGTTGAGATCTGGCGGTGCCGCTTGCGGTCAGCAATGTCAACAGGAACAGTACCCCGACACAAACCGAAGGTTTCATGAGCCACCTCCGCCGGAGCGACTGACTGGCTGGGCCTAGCTACAGCAACTAGCAGAAATGCGTTCGCGGCCGCAAGAATCGATCAGTGTCGGCTCAATTCTGCAACTGACTCAGTGCTGCGATAAACTGATTAAAGTTAGTATCTTGCTGCCGATGGTGTTTATAGTTTGAACCAGCGGAGCACGAAATGGAAGCTGGTAGTACCGCCAGCCGTGCCGCGGTTCACTACCAAATCTCTCCTGTCCCAAGCATTCGCTAGAACCCTGTCAAGTGGGTATCGGCGACGTGCAGAATGCGCACCGCCTGGCCTCGATCGGGATCTCGCTGATACATTCCGGGCATTTTTTGGTACTCGGAGGGGCCGCCGGCTGCTTGCTGACGCGGGCGACCAGCGCATTGACCGGCAGGACGACGGCATAGTACACCGCCGCCGCGATCAGCAGGAAGGAGACGACCGCATTGACGAAGTCGCCGATCAGGAACTTGGCGCCGTTGATTTCAAAGGCAATACCGGAAAAGTCCGGCTTGCGTACAATCGCCGCAATGAACGGAGTCAGCAGGTCCTTGACGAACGAGGATACGACCGTGCCGAATGCCGCCCCGATCACGATACCGACCGCCATATCAACGACGTTGCCGCGCAGCAGAAATTGTTTGAACCCGCTCATAACTCCTCCTGTCCGCCAAGGCATGCGCAAAAGTATATGACAGCCGCGCCCGAAAACTTCAAAGGCTTGCGCCCCTTTGCGGCGGTCAGCGAGCCCGTGCAATCGCCGGCAGTACGATGATCTGGCCGGACATCTCTGGCTGATGCTGCAGGCATTTGAAATCGAACAGCCCCTCTTGATGGAAAGTGAAGATGTAGGAGGTTTTCTTCAACGGCGGCACGTCGACGTACATCAGCACCTGGGACTTGCGGTCGAGCAGCGCGAAGTCGTGATCGTCGTCGGGTTGCAGATTCCAGAACGTGATCATGGTGGGCTCCTCGCGGTGAACCGCGATTAGCGAGGGCGAATAGCTGTAGACCTCGCCGAAATGGCTGATGGTGGCGGCCGGAGCGCTTTCCTTGACCGCGACCGCTTCGGTCAGCAGCGTCACCTCCGCCGCCGCGTTGCCGGTCCTGGTGACGGTCACAATTTTGGACGCCTGCACGCCGGGCAGATAATAGCGGCTGGGCTTGGCCGTCTTCAGCGCTGGCGTCGCGGAGCCGGGCGCCGGCGCGACCGCACACAGGATCGAAAATATCGAGATGACAATCCGGAATTTGACGGTAGGCTTAACCATTACAATACTTTTGCCTTCTTTCGGTCAGTCAACTGGCAAGGTAATATTCCCAGATCATGTGGTTCGCCGGCCAGAGTCGCCGCGCAGCGCGCGGATAAACGCCTGCGCGCCCACATAAGGCGTTCCGGGAGCGGCCAGAAGCCGCCTCGGGCGGCCGTCTAACCTTTGGCGGAGTGAAACGTGCTGTCAATTCTGGGTGGACTGCTCGCGCTCTCGGTGGGCGCGGGATTCATCGGAGCGCTGTCAGGTCTGGGCGGTGGGGTCTTTATCGTGCCGGCGTTGGTGATTGTCGCGCACCTGCCGATGTACGTGGCGGTGGGGGCGAGCCTCATCTCGGTGGTTGCCACCAGCGCCGGGGCCAGCGTGGCCTTCGTGCGCGACGGCTGGACCAACTTGCACATCGCGATGGTGCTGGAGTGCGCCACCGTGACCGGCGCCGTAATCGGCGCCTACCTGGCCGGTACCATCCCGGACTGGGTGCTGGAACTGCTGTTTGCGCTGATGATGCTGCAATCGGCTTACTTTTCCTTCCGCAAGAAGGGTGACGACCTGCTGCCCAAGGGCAGTCCAATCGCCGAGCGCCTGCATCTGGGCGGTGAACTGCCCAACCCCGAGGGCCAGCCGATTCGCTATGGCGTTACCAACCTGGCCGGCGGCGGCGCGCTGATGGTGGTGGCCGGGGCAATGTCGGGGATGCTGGGCGTCGGCGCCGGTGCGGTTAAGGTGATGGCCATGGATTACCTGATGCACGTTCCGCTGAAGGTCTCCTCGGCCACCAGCAACTTCATGATCGGCGTCACCGCGGGCGCCGGCGCGCTGGTGTTTCTGGCCCGCGGCGACGTCTCCACGGTGATCGCCGCCCCGGTCGCGCTCGGCGTTACCATCGGCGCCCTCGCCGGCAGCCGGATTCTGCCCTACGCCGACGTGCAGTGGCTGCGCCTGGGCTTCGTGTCGATCCTGCTGCTGATCGCGGTCGAGATGGGATGGCGCGCGCTGAGCGGTATCTGAGCATGCAGGCACAGGACGAGGATCGAATCCTGCGCGTGTGGACGCCGGTTATCCTGCGCACGGTGCTGACCGCGGCCGGCATCGTGCTGATCGCCGGGCTGGCCGCGATCAGCACCGTGCCGGGCGAATACGTGCAACGCTTTCGCGCGGTGCAGGACAACGCGCGGGTCAAGGACTATGGCACCTTCAGCGACCTGGTGGTGCGCGCCTGGCACGGCAATCCCCGTTCGATCATGACACTGGGGCTGATGATCCTGACCCTGGTACCGCTGGCGCGCGTGGCTTTTTGCCTGATGTTCTTCATCAAGACCCGCAATCTGGCCTTCGTGCTGTTTACCGCCTACGTGCTGGCCGGCTTGATCATCGGCGTGATGCTGGGCCGCATCGGCTGAGGCGCAAACCCAGGGGCAAGGGGAAATCTGAACCATGGCGACTGACCGCTACACCAAATTCATTCTGACCGTCATCGCAATCAGCCTGAGCGTGATCGCATTGCGGCCGTTCTTTGCACCCGTCTCGGCCGGGGCCGCGGACATGGACCGATGCGGTCACGATCCTGCCACGCCGTGCTATGTGGCCGGATGGGGACCCGAGGGGACGATCCCGATCGCCAACAGCGGGCGCTTCCCGCTCAAGGTGATCGTCGCCAACCAGCTCCCCAGCCCGCTTCCGGTCATAGTGGTCAATCCGCCCACGCCGATGCCGATGTATTGAACGTGTTTGCGTTGCCATACCCTATCGGGCTACGGCATCGACAGCTTGGACACCCGGCCGTGCTCGTCGAATACCACCAGGGTGCGTCCGGGATGGTGGCAGTAATCCCAGATCTCCATCAGGTTGGAACGCCAGGTGGAACAATCCGCAGGCGGACTGCCCCACGCCGCCCTGACCTGGTCCTTGGTCATTCCGGGGACCACCCGCCCCTGCTCAATCAGTTCGCGGATGGAGGGGTTGAGTTCGGGATGTGCGGCCAGATAGCTGGCGCGGCGCTGCTCGTTGGCGCCGGGTCCGCATCCGGGCAAATAGCACAGAGCAAAGAAAAACACCAAAAAGAGCGGGAAAAGCGGCCAACGCCGATTCCGGATTTGTTTGTTCCGTTCGGTTGTCACTTCTATCTTCTCAATCCTTGATGATTTACGGGGGGAACCGGCGGGCGCACAGACCGCGTCAAGCGCGCGGATGCCGCGTGTCAGTCGCCTTTGGCCAAACGATGCGAATCGCTGTCGAAATGCTGGGTGGAGAATTCGTATAGCTCGCAATCCTCCAGCGCTTCCATCTGATGGATCAGGCCGGTGGGGATGTCCAGACACTGGCCGGCCGCCATCTCAAACTCCTCCAGCACGCCGCCGTCGGGCCGCTCCTTGATCCGTACCAGCATGCGCCCCGAACGCAGGAAGAAGGTCTCGTTTTTGATTTTGTGATAATGCAAAGAGCAGCGCTTGCCTTTGCGGATTTCCAGGATCTTGCCGCAGTACAGCTCGTTATTGGCGATCCAGACCTCGCGTCCCCAGCCCTTGGGGACAATGCGCACAGGCTGCCTTGCTCGATTCATATTCACCCAGGTTCCGGTTCCCCGCCCGCCGTCCGCCCATCCACCGGGCCGGAGCCACCGCAAGTGTGTGCGGACTTCATGCTCCGTCAGATGGTCGGCGGAGCGGCTCCGGATTTGACGCAAACGCCGTTGTTCTTAGCGTAATTCGCATCTATGCGGCAAGCCTCGAATAACCAAAAGCTTATGAAATCATCAAATTGTTTTGGTTACCTGCCCGGCGCCAGCGCCTCCATCGTGCGCTCGTCGGGCAGCGGGCGCTTGTCGGTCCGTAGCGGCAGAATGCAGACATGGGTGGCGCCGGCGCGATGATGGGCCGCGATGCGCTCGCGCAGTTGGTCCTCGTTGCCCCACGCCACCACCGCGTCCACCAGCCGGTCGCTGCCGCCATCGGCGAAATCGGCGTCGCTGAAGCCCAGCGCCTTGAGCATGTTGGCATAGTTGGGCAGGCGTATATAGGTCTTCATGTAATCGCGCGCGGCCTCGCGCGCCACTGCGGGGTCGGTTTCGAGCAGCACCGCCTGGGCGGCACAAATCCACGCCCTGGGGCCCACGATCGCGCGCGCCTTGGCGGTATGCTCGGGCGGGACGAAATAGGTATGAGTGCCGTAGGTTTGCTCGGCCGCCAGGGCTAGCATTTTGGGATGCAGCGCCGCGATCAGGATCGGCGGCTCCTCCGGCGGCTTGACCGCCATATAAATCGCCGACTTCATCTTCGGCAGGTACTCGCGCATGTAGGAGTAAGGTTTGACGAACTGGCGGCCGCGCACCCGCACCAGCGGTTCGTGGCTGACCCCGATTCCGAGTACAAACCGCCCGCCCGACAGCTCCGCCATCGTGCGCGCCCCCGCCATCATAGTCATCGGGTCACGCGCCCAAATATTGGCGATGCCGGTGGCGATAATCAGCCGCTCGGTGCTGGCCGCCAGGTAGCCGGCGTGGGCAAACGGCTCGCGTCCCACCGCCTCGGGAATCCACAGCGCGCTGTAACCGAGCCGTTCGACCTTGCGCGCAAACGCCGCGCTGTCGGCGCCGCGGGTCGCATCGAGGATAGACCACAAACCAACTCGACCGATTTCCATACTATCTCCTTAGCGGGTTTTGCGGTTTGCAGAAAGCGCCGGTGCGCCTGGACATTTGACGGCGGCGCGGCTTTAAGGTCGAATGTCCGGGGCATAGCGATGCCGCGAGGTGCGAAGCGATGAAAATAGGCCTGATGTTCACCAACGCCGGGGCTTTCAGCCAGCCTGACCTGCTCGCCCATCTGGCCACAACCGCCGATCGATGCGGGATCGAGTCGATGTGGACCATCGAGCACGTCGTCATTCCGGCGGGATTCAAAACCCCCTACCCCTACTCGCGCGACGGCAAACTTCCCGGTGGTGAAACAGGTGCGATCCTCGATCCGCTTATCCCACTGTCGTTTTGCTCGGCGCTCACCTCGCGGATCAGGTTCGGCACCGCCGTCATGATTCTGCCCCAGCGCCATCCGATTTACGTCGCCAAGGAATTGGCCACCATCGACGTGATGTCGGGTGGGCGGGTGATGCTCGGGGTGGGCAGCGGATGGCTCAAAGAGGAATTCGAGGCGCTCAAGATCGATTTCCGTACCCGCGGCGCGCGCACCGACGAGGCGATCGGTGCCATCCGCGCGCTGTGGCGCGAGGATCCATCAACCTTTACCGGCAAGCACTTCAACTTCAAGGAACTGAGAAGCTTTCCCAAGCCGATTCAAAAAGGCGGCATTCCCATCCACATCGGCGGGCATTCGCCTGCTGCGGTGCGCCGCGCGGCGCGCCTGGGCGACGGGTTTTTTCCCGCGCCCGGCAACCTTAACGTACTTAAGGACCTGTTCGGCAAACTTAGAGAGGAGTGCGCGAAGATCGGGCGCAATCCGGCCGAAGTCGAGCTGTCCGCCGCCGGCCGCTTGACCCCCGACCTGATCAAGACTTTCCAGGACATGGGCGTGTCGCGTGCCATGACTATGGTTCCCGGCGCCGATCGCGACAGTATCAGCCGCGGCTTGGAGAAAATCGGCAACGAGTTGGTTCCACTGTAGGCCTTTGACAATCCCAGGTGACTCCCTTTGCGGGCAAAAAAATCCGGTGATGGTTCTCTCGACCATCACCGGATTGGAGTTGTCTGTTAAGACTTGCGGTGCGGTGGGGCGATGCTCAGTTGAACGAAGTCACCGGGATATCGACGTATAACTGGCGCTCGTCGGTAAAGCCATGAACCCGTCCTTCCTCCTGGGCAATCGGCAGACTCCACGCCTCCAGGAACTGTTCGAAGGTCTGGTCGACGGCGCGCGAGAACTGCATTTTGAGCACTTCTACTCCGTTGAAAATCATGGCGGGCTCCTTCTCTCTGCTCTTATTTCAAGGTAATCACGGAATCCGAAACAGCAACCCGCGTGCCATCGGTTCGCACGCCACCATCGCCATTTTTCAAAATGACGTTTGCGGCTGGCGCCACGGCATCTATCCCCTTGATCCGCCTGGGTCCAGACCTTAGGTTTGGAGCACAAGCTTCTTGAATAGCCGCCTCAATAAGTTGGATTCCAATCGCACCCCCATCGATCTTGCCGGACCCGGCCTCGAGGCCAGGCTCGCTGCAACTTTGCGCCGCGCATCGGACAAAGCCCGCCATGACGGTCATCCGGTGCTGGTCAGTGTCACCGAACCGGTCAGGTCCGCCGACCCACTGGCGCTTTTTGGCGCCGCGGCCGAAACCTGTGCGGACCGCCTGTTGTGGATACAGCCCGAGGCTGGCCTGGCGCTGGCCGGTATCGGCGCGGCCTATGTCGTCCAGACGTCGGGACCGGACCGTTTTGCCGAAACCGCACAGCAATGGGCCACCCTCTGTTCAGACGCCCTCATCGATAGCCCCAATCCGTCCTGTGGACCGCTCCTGATGGGGGGCTTTTCCTTCGACGCTGGCCAAGCCGTCAGTTCGGCCTGGCGCGGCTATGCGGACGGCCGGATGGTACTGCCGCGGGTCTGCCTGACCGTCCATCGCGGCTGTCTGTTCCTGACCCTAAACGCGGTCATGCGACCCGATGGGCCGGGCGATTCGGAAGCCGCCGAGCTCTGCCGCCTCCGTAATCTGGTGGCGGTGGAATCCCTCCCGCCGCGCAACGGGTTTTCCTGCGCCAAACCTCGGTTGTCGGAGCTCGGCTCCGCCCGATGGCGCGAGGAAGTGGCGTTGGCAGCGCAGGCTGTGCGGCGCGGCGAGTTGGGCAAGGTGGTGCTCGCCCGCGCCGTCCGGCTTGAAACCGATCGTGATTTTGATTCCGTCACCGCCCTGCGCCGGCTTGCCGCCGACTATCCCACCTGCGTGGTTTTCGCCGTAGCGCAGGGTGAACGATGCTTTCTGGGCGCGACTCCCGAGCGCTTGCTGCGGGTTTGCGGGGGCGAGGTCAGCACCACCTGCCTGGCCGGTTCGTATCCGCGTGGGGCGGATGCGCAAAGCGACCGGCAATTGGCGGCCCAACTGCTCGCCGACCCCAAGGAGCGCCGCGAACATGCGCTGGTGCTCAGCGCGATGGTGGAAACGCTGAGCGCCGGATGCTCGCGGCTGGAGTTTCCCGAAATGCCCTCGGTCCTGAAGCTGCCCAACGTCCATCATCTATGCACACCGCTGTCGGGCAGACTGCTGCCTGGCCGCAGCGTGCTGCAAATCGTCGAGCAGCTCCATCCCACCCCGTCGGTCGGGGGCCAGCCGCGCGAGTTGGCCCTCAAGTTCATCCGCGAGCGCGAAGCGCTGGATCGCGGCTGGTACGCCGGGGCGGTGGGATGGGTCGATCATCGGGGCGAGGGCGAATTCGCGGTGGCGATCCGCGCCGCGCTGTTGTGCGGCGCGCAGGCGACGCTGTTCGCCGGCTGCGGCATCGTGGCCGATTCTGACCCCGAACGTGAATACGCCGAATCCTGCATCAAGCTGACCCCGATGCTGACCGCGTTGGGAGCCTGCTGAAGTGGACGTCGGCGCGGCCAATGCGCGCTGGTCCGCGGCCTTCGTCGAGGAGTTGGCCCGCGCCGGCGTGGCCGACGTCTGCGTGTGCCCCGGTTCGCGTTCCACCCCGCTGGCCATCGCACTGGCGCAGCATGGTGGTGTCAGGCTGTGGATGCATCTGGACGAGCGCTCAGCGGCCTTCTTCGCCTTGGGGATGGCAAAGTACGCGCGCCGGCCGGCCGCGATGCTATGCACGTCGGGCAGCGCCGCGGCCAACTTCTTTCCCGCCATCGTCGAAGCGCATTACGCGCGCGTGCCGCTGCTCGTGCTCACCGCCGACCGCCCCCATGAGCTGCGCGACAGCGGCGCTCCACAGACCATCGACCAGCTCAGGCTGTACGGAAGCCATGTCAAATGGTTCGTCGAAATGGCGCTGCCTGAGGCAACGCCGCAAGCCTTGCGCTATGCGCGGGCGATCGCCGGGCGCGCGGTGGCCGAGGCGGTGGCGACGCCCGCCGGTCCGGTGCATCTGAATTTCCCCTTCCGCGAACCCTTCGTCCCGCAGCACGCCGACGATGGGCCGCCATCGGCCGACGCTGCCGATGTATCGCCGCACCTGGTGGTCGATTCCGCGATACCCGCGCCACCCGATGAGGCGGTGGCGGCGGTGGTCGACGAAATCCGTCATCGGCCGCGCGGCCTTATCGTATGCGGTCCCCACAATGGTCCTGATTACGCCGATGCGGTGGGCCGCCTCGGTGCCCATCTGGGCTTTCCGATTCTCGCTGACCCGTTGTCGCAGGTGCGATGCGGACCGCATCAGCGCCGCACCGTAATCGACAGTTACGACGCGCTGCTGCGGGTCGAGGAGTTCGGCCGGCGCTACCGGCCCGAAGTCGTGCTGCGATTCGGCGCTCTACCCACCTCCAAACCGCTGGTGCGCTACCTGGAAGGACAAGACGCCGACTGCCGCCAGATCTTTATCGACGTGGCCGGATGGAACGACACCGCGCTGATGCGAGCGCGCCAGGTGCGCGCCGATCCGGGACTGCTGTGCGCACGGCTGCTGGAGGCGATGCGCGACCGTCAGCCGCCGGCCGGCGCCGATCAATGGTGTGGCGACTGGATTGAGGTTGCCTCTATAACCCGCACTACGATTGAGAGGCATCTTGGAGCGCTGACGATTCCCTTCGAGGGCAAAGTTTTCGCTGAACTGGCCACGCTGACGCCGCCGGGCGCGGTGCTGTACGCGAGCAACAGCATGCCGGTGCGCGATCTCGACACCTTCTTTGCGGGCGGCGCCAAACCCATCCGCTTCATGTCCAATCGCGGCGCCAACGGAATCGACGGCGTGGTGTCGAGCGCGCTGGGCGCCGGCGCCGCCGCCGGCGCCCCGTTGCTGCTGGCGATCGGCGACCTGGCCTTTTATCACGACTCCAACGGGCTGCTGGCTGCCCGGCAGCATCGGCTGGCGGCGACCATCGTGCTGCTGAACAACAACGGCGGCGGGATTTTCTCCTTCCTGCCGCAGGCCAGCCATCCCCGGCACTTCGAGCGCCTTTTCGGCACGCCCCACGGCCTGGATTTCAGCCGTTTCGCCGCGGCCTACGACGCCAGCTTTACCCGGATGGCGAGCTGGGAGGATTTCCGCTGCGCAGTCAGTTCGGGACTGCAGTCGCCCGGCGTCAATATCGTGGAAGTGCCGACGGAGCGCAGCAGCAACGTGCGGCTCCATCGCGAGGTCTGGGAGGCCGTCGCCCACGCCGTCCGCGCTGCGCTTTAGCGCGAATCGATCGCGTCGGCTAAATTATGGCGGTGCTTGATATTGCAGGGGCGCGGTACAACGTGGTGACGGCCGGCGAGGGCGCCGCGCTGATGCTTGTGCACGGCTTCACCGGATGCGCGCAATCGTGGGCGCACATCCAGCCGGCGTTGGCGGCGCACTTCCGGCTCGTGATGCCCGACCTGCTGGGTCATGGCCGCACCGATTCGCCCGCCGATCCGGCGCGTTACCGGATGGAGCGATGCGTGGCTGACCTGATCGGTATGCTTGACGCGCTGGGTATCGATCGAACCCATCTGCTGGGCTATTCGATGGGAGGACGCGTGGCGCTGGCCGCGGCGCTGCGCTATCCGCGGCGCATCGCATCGCTCATCCTGGAAAGCGCATCGCCGGGACTCGCGGCGCCCCAGGAGCGGCAGACGCGCGTGGCGAGCGACAACGCTCTGGCCGATTTCATCGAGCGCGAGGGGGTCGAGGCGTTTGTCGCGCGATGGGAGCGAATGGCGCTATTTTCATCGCAGGAGCGGCTGCCCGCCGCGGTGCGCGCGCGCCTTCGGGCGCAGCGCCTTTTGAATAATCCCGCCGGGCTGGCCAACAGCCTGCGCGGGCTCGGCACCGGGGTTCAGACCCCGCTGTGGGAGCGGCTGGAGGAGCTTGGCGTGCCCTGCCTGATCATGGCCGGAGAGCTGGACGCCAAGTTCGTGGCGATTGCCCGGCGAATGGCAGCGGCGATCGATGGCTCGCGCCTGGTGGTGGTTGAAGACGCCGGCCACACCATCCACCTGGAGCAGCCCCAGGCGTTCGTGCGGACAGTCATCGAGTTCGCAGGCGGCGCCGGCGGGTTTCGCAGGGAGTAACGAGATGGCTGTCAAATGGATCAAGATTCGCGACTTCGAAGAAATCCTCTATGAGCGGGCCGAAGGCGAGGCGATCGCCAAGGTCACCATCAACCGCCCACGCCGGCGCAACGCCTTTACGCCCAGGACGGTTGCCGAGATGCAGGCCGCGTTCGCCCATGCCCGCGAGGACCAGACAATCGGCGTGGTGCTGCTGACCGGAGCGGGCAAGGAAGCCTTTTGCTCCGGCGGCGACCAGAGCGTGCGCGGCGACGGCGGTTACGTCGATGATGAGGGCGTCGCGCGCCTTAACGTGCTGGAGTTGCAGCGTCAGATCCGGCTGCTGCCCAAGGTGGTGATCGCGGTGGTGGCGGGATATGCGATCGGCGGCGGCCACGTCCTGCACCTGCTGTGCGACTTGACGATCGCCGCCGACAACGCGATTTTCGGTCAAACCGGCCCCAAGGTCGGCAGCTTCGACGGGGGTTACGGCGCAACTTACATGGCGCGCGTGGTGGGACACAAAAAGGCGCGCGAGATCTGGTATCTGTGCCGCCAATACAACGCCCGCCAGGCGCTCGACATGGGCCTGGTCAATACCGTGGTGCCGCTGGACCGGCTGGAAGATGAAGCGCTGCAGTGGGCGCGCGAAATCCTGGAAAAAAGCCCCACCGCGATCCGGTTTCTGAAGGCCTCGTTCAACGCCGACACCGACGGCCTGGCCGGCATCCAGCAACTGGCGGGCGACGCCACGCTGCTGTTCTACCTGACCGACGAAGCCAAGGAAGGGCGCGACGCCTTTTTGCAAAAGCGCCGCCCCGATTTTTCCAAGTTCAAGCGCTTTCCCTGATTTGGCGATGTCGACCGAAGTTCGGCAAGCGGCGCCGGCCGCCGTGGGACCGCCCACCGCTACAGACAGCAGTTGGCGGGCCTGGATACTCGCGATTCGTCCCCCGACGCTGAGCGCGGCGGTGGCTCCGGTGCTGGTCGGCACCGCACTGGCCGGGCGCGATTATCGCCTCAGCCTGCCGGTCTTCGCTGCCACCCTGTGCGCCGCCTTGCTGATTCAGATCGGCACCAATCTGACCAACGATCTGTTTGACTTTCAAAAAGGCGCCGACACCGGGGCGCGGCTGGGTCCGGTGCGCGTCGTGCAGGCAGGATTGCTGTCGCAAAGGCAGGTCGCCGCCGCCAGCATGCTGAGCTTCGGAACTGCCGTCCTGCTCGGTCTTTATCTGACAACGGTTGGCGGATGGCCGATCGTCGCCGTGGGCGTGGCCGCAGTCGCATCGGGAATCGCTTACACCGGCGGTCCGTGGCCGCTGGGCTATCACGGTCTGGGCGACCTCTTCGTCTTCGTCTTCTTCGGTGTGGTCGCGGTGACGGGAACGTTTTACCTGCAAGCGGGCGCGCTGAGCGGCGCGGCGCTGATGGCGTCGCTGCCGGTGGCGATGCTGGTCACCGCGGTCCTGGTGGTCAACAATCTGCGCGATATCGACACCGACCGCCGGGCGGGCAAACGCACGCTGGCCGTGCGCCTGGGACGCGGCGCGACGCGCCTGCAATACTCAATCCTGGTGCTGGGCGCCTATCTGATCGCGGCGGCGATGTGGCTGTGCGGCGCGGCCTCGTCCTGGGCAATCCTGCCGTGGCTGACGCTGCCGTTTGGTGTCAGGCTGGCACGCGAAGCCTGGCGCGCTGAGGGCGCGGCGCTTAATGCTGTGCTGCGGAAAACCGCGGCACTGCACCTGGCATTCGGCGTGCTGCTGGCGGTGGGTCTCGCGCTGTGAAAGTCCGCCGGCTGACCTGGCGCACCTATCGTATTCCATTTCGGCAAACCTTCGTGACCAGCGCGGGCGCACAACAAGTGCGCGCGGGAGCGATCGTCAGACTTGAGAGCTGCAGCGGAGTGTATGGGCTTGGCGAAATCGCCCCATTGCGCGCCGCGCCCGGCGCCCTATCGCATCCGCTCGAAGTCCTTTTGCGCAGCATAACGGGTATGGCGGTGGAACAAATCCCATCAGCGGTCCAGCTTGCCGATGCCGCTCCGGAGCTTGCCGCCGCGATTCGCTGCGGGCTGGATATCGCCGCCTGCGACTTGGCGGCGAAACAGGCCGGAGTGCCGGTTGCCGACCTGCTCGGCGCACGCCGCCGCGACGTGGTTGCGGTCAACGCCACGATTTCCGCATCCACGCCCGAACAGGCTGCGCAATCCGCGCGGCGCGCCGTCGCGGCCGGCTTTCGATGCGTCAAGCTCAAGGTCGGCATGATGGGCGGCGTCGGCGCAGAATGCGAGCTGGTTGGCGCGGTGCGCGACGCGCTCGGCAGCGATGTTTTGCTCCGCCTTGACGCCAATCAGGGGTGGACGCCACCAACCGCGATCCAAACCATCCGCGCCCTTGAGCCGTTTGAGATTGAATTGGTCGAGCAACCGGTAGCGGCGGCGGACCTCGACGGTCTGGCGGCGGTACGCCGCGCCGTCAAAGTCCCGATTGCCGCCGATGAAGCAGTCACCAGCCCCGGCACCGCACGCGTCATTTGTCAAATGGGCGCCGCAGATGTGATTGTGATCAAACCGATGGTCGTCGGCGGACTGCGCCCCGCGGCAGAGATCATAGCGCACGCGGCCCGTGCCGGAATCGAAGCGTTCGTCACGACCACGATCGATACCGGCGTCGGCATTGCCGCCGCCCTGCATCTGGCTGCATCATTTGAAGGGTCGCGTCATTGCGGCCTGGCCACTGCCGAGCTGCTCGAATCCGACCTGACATCCAACGCGCCGCGCGCGGTTGCGGGTATGATGGCCTGCTCCAGGCAGCCCGGGCTCGGCGTTGAGATCGATGAAGCCAAAGCAGCCCCATACCTGGAGCGGGCCTGACGCGCCCGCGGCCAAGGCCGCCTACGTGCGCTCGATGTTCGCGCGCATCGTGCCGCGCTACGACCTGATCAATCGGCTGATGACGATGGGACTGGATCGACGATGGCGCCGGATGACGGCGGAGCTGGCCGCGCCGCGCGGCGCCCTGGCGCTCGACCTCGCCACCGGCACCGGTGATCTGGCGCTCGAATTGGCGCGGCGCGGAAGCCGGCTGGTGGTCGGCGCCGATTTCTGTCCCGACATGCTCTTCGCCGCCGTCGAGAAAGTGCGCCCCGCCGAAGCCGGCGCACGAATCGCTTTCGTCGCCGCCGACGCGCAGCGGATGCCCTTTGCCGACGACACCTTCGATTGCCTGGTCAACGGGTTTTTGCTGCGCAATCTCTCCGACCTCCACGGCGCGCTGCGCGAATTCCACCGCCTGCTCAAACCCGGCGGGCGGCTGGTCTGCCTTGACCTGACCCATCCGCCGCGCGCTCTGCGCCCGCTGTTGTGGCCGTGGTTCAGGCTGGCGGTGCCGATGCTGGGCGGACTGCTCAGCGGGGACTTCGACGCCTACACCTACCTGCCCGATTCGCTGCGCACTTACCCCGACGCCGAGCGCCTGTGCGCGATGCTGCGCGCCGCCGGCTTTGCCGGCGCGACCTTCCGCCGCGTCGGTCTGGGCGCCGTTGCGATCCACAGCGCCGTCAAGCCCCAAGGCCGCCGCCAGTTCAATTAGGCGATGACCCGCGTCGGACGGGCTTGCCCGGTCCATCCGTGCGGCTTTGAAGATTCAGTTGCGATATAGACTATTGCAATTGTAGCATCGCAATCGGATATTGTTCCGATGCAAGCCGCGCGCGAAAGCCCCTGGCTGCTGCTGATCCACAACATCCCGCCCAAGCCCGACTACCTGCGGGTTAAGATTTGGCGGCGCCTGCAGCGGATCGGCGCCGTGGCGATCAAAAACTCCGTCTACGTGATGCCGCGCAGCGAGCAGGCGGCGGAGGATTTGCAGTGGACGGTGCGCGAAATCACCGCCGGCGGCGGCGAGGCCTCAATCTGCGAAGCGGATTTCGTCCACGGACTGTCCGACGACGAGGTCCAGGCGCTGTTCCGCGCGGCGCGCGACGCCGACTACACCGCGCTTGCCCGCGAGGCACGCGCGGTGGGGCAGCGAATCCGCGCCGGATCGAAGGCCGCAGCCGCGACCGTCCAGGAACTGGAGCCGGTGGTGACGCGCTTGCGGCGGCGGCTGGATGAGATCGCGGCGATCGATTTTTTCGATTCGTTGGGGCGCCAGACTGCCGAGGGGCTGGTCGCGAATCTGGAGCGCAGGCTGCGCCCCGAATCAAGGCCTGACGCCGCGCCCGACGGGCTCGCCTCGGCGCAGTGGCGCGCGCGCACCTGGGTGACACGCAAGGGGCTTCACGTCGACCGCATGGCGAGCGCCTGGTTCATCGGACGCTTTATCGATGCGCAGGCCCGCTTCAAGTTTGTGCCGGCCAGAGGCTATCAGCCGCAGCGCGGCGAGCTGCGCTTTGACATGTTCCAGGCTGAATTCACTCACGAAGGCGACCGCTGCACGCTGGAAACGCTGCTGGCGCGCACGGGGCTTGAGGACGCGGGCTTGCAGGCGATCGCCGAAATCGTCCACGACATCGACTTGAAAGACGGCAAATTCGCCCGTCCGGAATGCGCCGGCATCGAACGCCTGATCACCGGCATCTGCCGGGCGCATCGCGACGACGAATCGCGCCTGGCGCGCGGCTGCGCGCTGTTCGACGATCTTTACGCGTCGTTCGTGAGGCAAGCGCGATGAAAGGGGCCGCCCACGCCGCAATCGCCCTGGTGGCCGCGGTGGCGTGCGCCGCCGCAGGATTGGCTCAGGAGACAGCCGCCGGACGCTTGCCGGCGCCGATTACGCTCGAGCAGGCAGTGGCCTACGCCCTGGCGCATCATCCGGCCCTGCGCGCCAGCGCGGCCGTCGAGGAGCGGGCCGGCGCGCAGCTCGACCTGGCGCGGTCGCGTTTTCTTCCCTACGGCGATATTGGACTTCAGGAAAATCGGGGCACCGGCAACGTTGTGCCGGGCACGCACTTTACGATGGCCGGTATTCCGCCGATTTCCGGCCCGCCGCGCGACCGCGTCTTTGATTCGGGCGATTGGGGCAGCACGGCCGGCTTGTCGTTGTGGTGGGATGTTGCACATCTGAGTCAGAAGATCGCGCTGGCCGACGCCGCCCTGGCGCAACGCGCCGGGGCGCGCGCTGCGGCCGACGCTCAGTTGCTGGAGGTCGCTTACGGCGCGGCGGACGCGTTTGCCGCGCTGGTCGCGGCGGGACAGCAGGTCGAGGCCGCGCGCGCCAGCGTGCGACGGGCCCGGGTGTTCCAAACCACCGTTGATGCGCTGGTGCGCAGCGGTTTGCGCCCCGGCGCCGACGGGGCGCGGGCGGCGGCGGAGACCGCCCTGGCGCAGACTGAGCAAATCCGCGCGGAGCAGGCGCAGCGCCTGGACGAAGCCTATCTGGCGCAGGCGTTGGGTGCCGCCGGCGAGCAGGTTGCAGTCGTGCCCGGCCGCCTCTTGCAGGAGGTCCGTGGCGCGCCGCCCCCCTCGCGCATCTCGCCGCGCAACCCACTGATTATCGGCGCCGTTGATGCCGCGCGCGCCGCCCACGATCGCGCTCATGCGGCCCGCCTGGAATTCATCCCGCGCGTCGAAATCGTGGCGGCGTTGTTCGGACGCGCCAACGGACTGTTCCCCGGCGGCGCCAACCTGGCCTTCGCCCAGGGTCTGGTTCCGGATACTCCCAACTGGGGCGCCGGCCTCGTCCTTACCATCCCAATCCTTCAATATCCCGAAATTCGCGCGCGCGCCGACGCCGCCGCGGCCGACGCGAAGCTCGCGCTAGCGCGCCGCGATCAGGTCGTCCAGCAGGTGCGCACCCAGATCGATGCGGCGCGCGCGATTGTTGACAGCGCTTACAAGATTGCCGCGCAGGCGCGCGTGTCCCAGGATTCCAGCCGCGCCGCGCTGGCTCAGGCGCAGGCCCGCTACCAGGCCGGGCTTTATGGAATCGATCCGGTCGCGGAGGCGCTGCGCCTGCTGGCCCGGGCCGAGGCGGACAACGCCGTCGCATGCGTGGACATCTGGCGCGCCCGGCTGCTGGCGGCGCGCGCGGCGGGCGACCTGGGGCCGCTGATGGCCGAGGTCAGCGCGGCCGGCGGAGGGCGCTAGCCATGTGGCTGGTCAGACTGGCGCTGCGCCGTCCGATCACGGTCCTGGTCATGACGGCGGCAATCCTGCTCGCCGCAGGGCTGGCGATCGTGCGCGCCCCCGTTGACATCCTGCCCAACCTGGGAATTCCGGTCATCTACGTGGTGCAGCCCTATGGCGGCATGTCGCCGAGCCAGATGGAGAGCCTGTTCATCACCTACTACGAGTATCACTTTCTCTACATCGCGGGTTTGCAACGGATCGAGTCGCAGTCAATCCAGGGCGCGGCGATGCTGGAGCTGTACTTCCGGCCGGGCACGCAGATCGCGCAGTCGATGGCGCAGGTGGTGGCAATGACCTTCCGCGCCACCGCCTTCATGCCGCCCGGCACGCTGCCCGCATTTATCCTGCGCTATGACGCCGGGTCGATCCCGGCCGGTCAACTGGTGTTCTCCAGTGCCGCACGCAGCCAATCCGAAATCCAGGACCTGGCGCTGTACCGGGTGCGTCCGCTGCTCGCCACCCTGCCCGGGGTGTCGGCGCCGCCGCCCTTCGGCGGCAAGGTCCGCACTGTGGTCGTCGAACTGGACGCCGACCGCATGCGGGCCTACGGCGTCGCGCCGCGCGACGTGGCCGGCGCGCTGGTTAAGGCTAACGCCGTGCTGCCCGCCGGCAACGTCAACCTCGGCGGGCTCAGCGCCATTGCGGCCAGCGACGCGATGGTGCGGCGAATCGGCGACCTCGGCGCGGTGCCGCTGCGGCTGGGCGCGGGCCCAACGGTTTTTCTGCGCGACGTGGCGCGCGTCAGCGACGGCGCCGATATCGTCTATCAGACCGCGATGGTCAACGGGCGCGCCACCGTCTACATGCCGATCACCAAGCGCGCCGACGCTTCCACCCTGGAGGTAATCGACGCGGTCAAGGCCGCGCTGCCGCGCATGCGCGCGCTGGTTCCGCCGGATCTCTCGATCACCCTGGAATTCGACCAGTCGATATACGTCCAGAGCGCCATCCGTGATTTGCTGTTCGAGGGCGCGGTCGGCGCGCTGCTGACCGGCCTGATGGTGTTGCTGTTTCTGCGCGATTGGCGCTCGGGCCTGATCGTCGTGCTCACCATCCCGCTGTCGATCCTGGGCGCGGTCGTCGGCCTGCGACTGGCAGGCGAGAATATAAACATCATGACCCTGGGCGGCCTGGCGTTGGCAGTGGGAATCCTGGTCGATGAGGCCACCGTCGCAATCGAGAACATCCATGTCCATCGCGCGCAGGGCAAGCGGATTGCGCGTGCAGTGGTCGATGCGATGGGCGAAGTCATCGAGCCGCGCTTCCTTGCCATGCTCTGTATTCTGGCGGTATTCATCCCGTCATTTCTGATGGCCGGGATCGGCCGCGCGCTGTTTACTCCGCTGGCGCTGGCGGTCGGCCTGTCAATGATCGCCTCCTACCTGATTAGCAGCACCTTGCTGCCGGTTCTGGCGGCCTGGCTGCTCGCTTCACCGCATCGCGCGCAACGCGCCCCGGCATTTGCACGCTGGCAGCGCCGCTACTCGTCGATGCTGCACTGGCTCATCCTCAGGCCGCGGTCGGTCGCGGCGATCTACACACTGGTGTCCGCCGCCGGCCTGGCGCTGGCCGCAGGGGTTGGGACCCAGCTTTTTCCCGCCGCCGATACCGGGCAGTTTCAGCTCCGCATCCGTGCTCCGGCCGGCACGCGCCTGGATCGCACCGAGCAAATCGTGCGCGAGGTGGACCACGCCATTCGCGACGCCGCCGGCGACAACAATGTCAGCATCACGCTGGCGACGGTCGGCGCGGCGCCTTGGGAATATCCGGTCAACCTGATCTTTCTATGGAACAGCGGGCCTCAGGATGCGGTGCTGCTGGTCGCGCTCAAGCCCGGCGCGCCGGTCGCGATCGCGCGCTTGCAGGAGCGGCTGCGCACCGACTTCGCATGGCGCCTTCCCGAGGTCAGGTTCTCCTTCGAGGCCGGCGACATCATCTCCAGAGTCCTCAACTTCGGATCGCCGACGCCCGTGAAGGTAACGGTATCGGGCAACGATTTGCGCCAGACGCGCTCGTTCGCTGAACGGATCCAGGCTCGGCTCATGGCTTTGCCGATGCTGCGCGACGTGCAGCTCGCGCAAGTCCTTGACTATCCGAGCCTCGACGTGCGCATCGACCGGGTACGCGCCGGCCAACTGGGCGTGACCGCCGATGAGGTGGCGGCGTCGTTGGTGAGTGCGACGTCCTCCAGCGCGCTGATCATGCCTAATTTTTGGATCGACCCGCAAAGCGGGGTGCCCTATCGCGTCGAGGTACTGGTCCCGTCCAACCAGATGACTTCGGCTGCCGACGTGCGCCATCTGCCGGTGATGCCCAACGGCGACCGCCGCCCGCTGCTCGAAGACGTGGCGACGCTGGCGCGCGGCACGACATACGGCGAGATGGACCATCTCAACAACCAGCGCAGCCTCGACGTGGTCGCCAATATCGCCGGCAACGACTTCGGCGCCGCGGCGCGCGCCGTCCAACAGGCGGTCACCGCGGCCGGCGCGCCGCCGCGCGGCACGACCGTGGCGATCCGCGGCCAGTTGGAACAGATGGCCGCGACGCTGGGCAGTCTGCGCGATGGACTGCTGATCGCGATCGTCGTCATCCTGCTGTTGCTCGCCGCCAATTTCGAATCATGGCGCTACGCGCTGGCGGCGGTAGCCGCGATTCCCGGCGTACTGGCGGGCGTCGTCGCGATGCTGTTCGTTTGCGGCGCGAGCCTCAACGTCCAGTCCTTCATCGGCGCGATCATGGCGATTGGTATTTCGGTTGCCAACGCCGTGCTGCTGGTGACCTTCGCCCGCCAGCAGCGCCGCGCGGGGGCGGCACCGGGCGCCGCCGCCATTGCCGCCGCCGGCGCCCGCCTGCGTCCGATCCTGATGACCAGCCTGGCGATGATCGCGGGCATGATCCCGATGGCCTCGGGACTGGGCGCGGCAGGCGGACAGACCGCGCCGCTGGGGCAAGCGGTGATTGGTGGACTGCTGGCGTCGACCGCGGCGACGCTGCTGGTCCTGCCCGCGCTGTTCGTCCTCATAGCGGGCCGGGGACCTTATCGCTGCGACTCGCTGGATCCCGACGATCCCGAAAGCGTCCACTTCGACAGGAGCCGGCCGTGAAACGCGCCATCCTGTTGATCGCGCTCGTCGCGGGCGGCTGCAATCGATCGATCGAGCGGCGCGCGCAGCCGTCTACTTCGCAGCCCCCAGCGGCACAAGTCGAAGTGGCGCGCGTGCTTGCCGCGCCGCTTGCCACCACCGAACGCCTGCCCGCCGAACTGGCGGCCTGGGAAGCGGTGGCGCTGTATCCCAAGGTGCGCGGCTTCGTGGAAGCGATCCCGGTCGATCGCGGCTCCGTGGTTCGCCGGGGTCAGCTTCTGGTACGGCTGTCGGCGCCCGAATTGATTGCTCAAGCGGCACAGGCGCAGGCTGCACTGGAGGCTGACCGCCTCACCTTCGAGCGCCTGCACGACGCCTTTGCCACCAAGGGCGCCGTGTCCGCCAATGAGCTGGAGCTGGCGCGCCAGGCGTTGGAGGGCGACCGCCAGCGCCTGCGTTCGCTGCAAACCCTGGCCGGCTATTTGACCGTCACAGCCCCCTTTGACGGAATAATTACCGAGCGCAATGTCCATCCCGGCGCTCTGGTGGGTCCGCCCGCCGAGCCGCTGGCGGCCGCCGTGCCGATGCTTCGCATCGAGCAAATCGACACGCTGAGACTGACGGTGCCGGTTCCCGAAGCCGACGCATCCGGAGTGGCCCAGGGCGCCAACGTGCGGTTCCGCGTGCGCGCATGGCCGGGGCAAACCTTCGCCGGCCGGATCAGCCGCGTGTCGCACGCCGTCGACGTGCGCACGCGCACAATGGCGGTGGAGGCCGACGTCGATAACCGCCAGCACCGGCTTGATCCGGGTATGTTCGCTGAGGTGCTGTGGCCCGTGCGCCGCGCCGCCGTTTCACTGTTCGTCCCCGCCTCGGCCATCGTTGAAACCGCGCAGGCGACCTTCGTCGAGCGGGTGCGCGGCGGAAAAATCCAACGCGTCAGCGTGCAGCGCGGCGCCGCCATGGGCGATCTGGTTGAAGTCTTCGGCCCGCTCACAGCCGGTGACAATGTGGTCGCGCGCGGCTCCGAAGATCTCGCCGAGGGCGCGCCGGTCGCCGCGACAACCATCCCGCGCTAGGCTGGGCGCGCGGGATTTTTCTCCCGGCCCCAACTGCGTTAGGTTGAAGGCGCCATGATTAAAGTAGCGCTTAGTCTGTTCGGGCTTCAGAACTGGTTTGGCGGCGACTTCGCTCCCGTGCTCGACATCGCGCGGATCGCCGATCGCATGGGCGTCGATCAGGTCAACGTGGTCGATCACGTGATCATGAGCGAGGATACCGGCAAGTATCCTTACGGCAGATTTCCGGCTGCGCCATCCACGCCCTGGTACGAGCCCATCACGGTGCTGGCTGCGGTGGCCGGCGCGACAGAAAAAATCCGCCTCTCCACCGGTATCGTGATTTCGCCCTTGCGTCCCGCCGTGCTGCTGGCCAAGCAACTCGCCACGCTCGACGTGATCTCGCGCGGGCGCGTTGAAATCGGACTGGGCACCGGATGGCAGCGCCAGGAGTACGACGCCTGCGGCGTGCCGTGGGAGCGGCGCTTCGCGCGGATGTGGGAGCAGGTGCGCGTATGCCGCGAGCTGTGGAGCAAGGCGCCGGCCAGCTTCGCGGGTCAAACCGTATCCTTCGAGCAGCTCTACTCCACCCCGTTCCCCGTGCAAAAGCACATCCCGCTGTGGTTCGGTATCGCGCCGACGCCGCACAACGTCGAGCGTATCGCCGAGTTGGGCGACGGATGGCTGCCGATGGAACGCGACCCGGAAAAGCTTAAGGAGCCGATCGCGCGGCTGCAGGCGGCGTTCAGGGCGCGGGGCCGCGATCCGAAAACCCTGGTCGTGCGTACCGGGCTGCGTCCGGTGTTCCGCGCCGACCGCAGCGCTGATCTCGACGCCACGCTGGAGCAGGTCCCGGCGCTGGTCGCGGCGGGGGTCAATATCATCGACTTCAGCCCCTCGCCCTTCTGCAAGGGCCCGGCGGACGTCGAGCGATTCTTCGAGCGGATCGTCAGCCTCAAAACGCGCTACTAGGCAGCGCTTCAGAACCCGGCCTGGGAGTTTTTAGCATTCGATTCAGTCGGCTGTCACTTGGCTTCGGCGACGTATAACGTAACGCGGCCTGTACCGCCGGTGGCGGGCGTTGCGGGCTGGCCGGTGGCGAGGTCGTAGCCGATGAAGTATTCGACTGCCACCACCGTGTAAGCAATCCAGTTGCCCGGGCCAGTGGTGGGGAAAAAGATGCGCTCGCCGGTGCGCGGGATGAACCTGATCAAAGCCAGTGGCACCTTGCCCACCTGGGCCTTTCTGGCAACGTCGAACAATTCCAGACAGTTATCGCTTTCAGCCTCGGTGGCCATTGCCGCTGTCCTCCGAAAATCGGTTCCAGATGAAAAGCGCGGCCCGTGAAATTCGCGGGTCTTCCCTTTCAGCGTAGCAAAAGAATTTGCCGCTCACTATCAACGTCGGCGCGGCCAAGGGGCTCGGAAAATGGCTTTCTGTTGCAGGCGATAGGGCGGACAATAGGAACGGGCGGAGGGCTTTGGATGTCCCGCCGCCAGCAATCCTCGCGTGTCATCAAGGAGTGAGCCTATGGCGGAGGAAATTTCCACGCGCGAACTGGAGCTGATGGACGCGTATTGGCGCGCCGCCAATTATCTGTCGGTCGGCCAGATCTATCTGCTCGACAATCCGCTGCTCAAGACGCCGCTGGCCGCCGAGCACATCAAGCCGCGTCTATTGGGTCATTGGGGGACGACCCCGGGGCTAAATTTCATCTATGTCCACCTCAACCGCGTCATCAAAAAATACGGCCTGGACATGATCTACGTCATCGGCCCGGGACACGGCGGTCCGGCGCTGGTAGCCAACGCCTGGCTGGAGGGCACTTACAGCGAGATCTATACCAACATCACGCAGGATGAAGAGGGGATGCGCCGGCTGTTCAAGCAATTCAGCTTTCCCGGCGGCATCCCGAGCCACGTCGCACCGGAGACGCCGGGATCGATTCATGAAGGCGGAGAACTGGGCTACGCGCTGGCGCACGCCTTCGGCGCCGCCTTCGACAATCCCGACTTGATCGTCGCTTGCGTCGTCGGCGACGGCGAGGCGGAAACGGGTCCGGCGGCCACCGGATGGCACGGCAACAAGTTTCTCAACCCGGTGCGCGACGGGTGCGTGCTGCCGATTCTGCATCTCAACGGCTACAAGATCGCCAATCCCTGCTACCTGGCGCGCATCCCGCCCGATGAACTGCACAAACTGTTTGAAGGCTATGGCTACAAGCCGTATGTGGTGGAGGGGCGCCAACCCGACAAGATGCATCGGCGCATGGCGGCCGTGCTCGATGAAGTGATCGCAGAGATCAGGAGCATCCAGGCGCAGGCGCGCAGCCGCGGCTTTGGCGGCCGCCCGGCCTGGCCGATGATCATCCTGCGCAGCCCCAAGGGATGGACCTGTCCGGCCGAGATCGACGGCCAGCGCTGCGAGGATTACTGGCGCAGCCATCAGGTGCCGATGAGCGACATGAGCCGGCCTGAGCATATCCGCATCCTCGAACAATGGATGAAGAGCTACCGGCCGCAGGAGCTGTTCGACGAGCGCGGCAGGCTCAAACCCGAGCTGGCCGATCTGCCGCCGCGCGGACATTTGCGCATGAGCGACAATCCCCACGCCAACGGCGGCATCCTGCTAAGGGAGCTGCGCATGCCCGACTTTCGCGACTACGCAGTCGCGATCCCAGGTCCCGGTGCGGTCACGGCAGAGGCCACTCAGGTACAGGGGCGCTTCCTGCGCGATGTGATGAAGCTCAATCTGGAGGCGAAGAACTTCCGCATCTTCAGCCCCGACGAAAACAACTCCAACCGATGGCAGGACGTGCTGGAGGTGACCAACCGCTGCTACACGGCCGAGATCGTGCCTTACGACGATCACCTGGCGCCCGACGGGCGCGTGATGGAAGTGCTCAGCGAGCATCAATGCCAGGGATGGCTGGAAGGTTATCTGCTGACCGGGCGCCACGGCTTTTTCAGTTGCTACGAAGCCTTCATCCACATCGTCGATTCGATGTTCAACCAGCACGCCAAGTGGCTCAAGGTGTGCAACCGGATCCCGTGGCGGCGGCCGATCGCGTCGCTCAACTACCTGCTCAGTTCGCACGTCTGGCGCCAGGACCACAACGGCTTCTCGCATCAGGACCCGGGCTTCATCGATCACGTGGTGAACAAAAAGGCCGAGATCATCCGCGTGTACCTGCCGCCTGACGTCAACTGCCTGCTGTCGGTCACCGACCATTGCCTGCGCAGCCGCAACTACATCAACGTGATCGTGGCCGGCAAGCAGCCCGCGCCGGTGTGGCTGACGATGGACGAAGCGATCAAGCATTGCACCGCCGGCGTCAGCATCTGGGAGTGGGCCAGCAACGATCGTGGCGCCGAGCCCGACGTGGTGATGGCGTGCTGCGGCGACGTGCCGACGCTGGAGACGCTGGCCGCGGTAAGCCTGCTGCACGAGTACCTGCCCGAGCTCAAGGTGCGCGTGGTCAACGTGGTTGATCTGATGAAGCTGCAGCCCGAAAGCGAGCATCCCCATGGCCTTGCCGACCGCGACTTCGACGCACTGTTCACCACCGACAAGCCGATCATCTTCGCCTTTCACGGCTACCCCTGGCTGATCCATCGCCTGACCTACCGGCGCAAGGGACATGCCAACCTGCACGTGCGCGGCTACAAGGAGGAGGGCACCACCACTACGCCCTTTGACATGGTGGTGCTCAACAACCTCGACCGCTTCTCCCTGGTCGGAGACGTGATCGACCGGGTGCCGACGCTGTCGGCGCGGGCCGCGTACATCAAGCAGGCAATCCGCAATAAACTGATCGATCATAAACAATACATCGTGAAGTACGGCGACGATCTGCCCGAGGTGCGCAACTGGCGATGGGGCGGGGCGCGCGCCGCACGCGCCGCAGCCGACACATCCGCGGACAACATCTAGCAGGTGCGCGACGCGATTGTTGCTCAGCGCCTGGAGCGATATGCTTGATAGCAGGGTTTTTGGAGACCCCGGTTCTTTTCGCAGGGGCAGTAAAATGGCTGATGACACCGACCGCCTGGGGCGTATACTGCGGCAGGCGGAAAAGGCGCGCGAAGATCAATGGGCCCGCCAGCGCGACGAGGAAATCCTGCGCCGCTTGCGCGAAAAATACGCCAAACACATCAATTGCCCGGTTTGCGGCACACAGCTCGATCCGCGCGCCGCGCTGGGTATGGGCGGGATGGCCTGCACCCGACGCGACGGCGCCTGGCTTGACCCGCACACGCTGGAGCAACTGCGCGCGCGGCTGCGCAACGCCGCCGCGATCCATCACGAGGGCCTGGGCGAGAAGGTTTTCGCCGCGGTCGAGGAGGTCATCGAAGGCCTGCTCAAGGCCCATCCGCAGGGGCTTAATTGCCCCGAATGCGGCGCCAAGCTGGACCCCAAAGCCGAAGGCGGGTTGGGCGGAATGGCCTGCCCGCATCGGCACGGCGTATGGTTGGACCGCGGCACGCTGGAGCAGATCAGAAGCCGGCTGGACGAAGCCCACGGCGCGACGCCCAAGGTGTCCGAGTAAGCACGCCGTTCTTCACTATACCCAAAGAGCGTTGAACTGGCTGCCGGGCGCCCTGCCCCGCCGCTGGCAGGAGCCCGCCTGCCGCCATCTCGCAAGACCGCGTGCGCCGGCCGTGGATTTGCGCAAATCCCGCCTTTGCCGTTATGTTGCATAGCGACTGATGGTTCGCTGCGACGCCGCGCCATCGCTCAGCCGCAGGCGCGGCCAACCAGCCTCAGACCGGGGCTGCCTGCCCCGCATGGTTCATCGAGGAGCGTCTGTATGGACAAAACCGCGATCGGAGCGGTGCTGGCCGCAGTCAAGGCCCAGGGCCGCACCTCGCTAACCGCACCCGAAGCAAAGGCGGTGTGCGACGCCTGCGCCATCGCCGTGCCCCGCGAAGGTCTGGCCACTTCCGCCAAACAGGCCGCCGCCATCGCGGGCGAGATTGGCTACCCGGTGGTGATGAAGATTGTTTCGCCGCAAATTTTGCACAAGACCGAAGCGGGCGGGGTGATCACAAACCTCACCAAGGCCGCCGACGTCCGCAAAGCCTACCAAACGATCATCAGCAACGCCAAAGCGTATGCCCCGAACGCCACCATTCATGGCGTGCAAGTTCAACAGATGGTGCGCGGCGCTCACGAAGTAATCGTCGGCGCGGTCACAGATCCCAGTTTCGGCAAGCTTGCCGCCTTCGGGCTGGGCGGCGTGCTGGTCGAGGTGCACAAGGACGTCGCCTTCCGCCTGGCGCCGACGCCGCACCAGGAGGCGCTGGCCATGATCAACGGAATCGGCGCGGCGCAAATCCTGCGCGGCGTGCGCGGCGCGCCGCCCGCGGATCAGGAGGCGCTGGCGGCGCTGATCTGCAAGGTCTCGCAACTGGTGGATGAGTTTGCGGAAATCTCCGAGGTCGATCTCAACCCGGTGTTCGCCGGACCCGAAGGCGCCGTGGCCGCCGACGTCCGCATCATCGTGGACCCCGATCCTCCCGCCCCGCCGGTGCGGCCCAGCCAGACGGAAATCCTGGCCGCGATGAACCGCATCATGCGGCCTGACTCGGTGGCGGTGATCGGCGCGTCGGCCGAAGACGGCAAGATCGGCAACTCGGTGATGCGCAATCTGATCGACGGCGGCTACCGGGGCGAGATCTATCCGATCCATCCGCGGCTGGAGGAAGTGCTGGGCAAGAAGGCCTATCGCAGCGTCAAGGATATCGCGGGTCCGGTGGATGTGGCGGTGTTTGCGATTCCCGCGCGCGCCGTGGCCGCCGCGCTGGCGGAATGCGGCGAGAAGCGGGTCGCCGGCGCAGTCCTGATTCCGTCGGGCTTCGCCGAGACCGGCAACCGCGACTTGCAGGACGAGGTCGTCGCGGTTGCGCGGCGCTACAACATCCGGCTGATGGGGCCGAACATCTACGGCTTTTACTATACCCCGAAAAATCTCTGCGCTACTTTCTGTACGCCATACGACGTCAAGGGCAAGGTGGCGCTCTCCTCGCAAAGCGGCGGCGTGGGGATGGCGATCGTCGGCTTTTCCCGCTCCGCCAAGATGGGCGTGTCCGCCATCGTCGGCCTGGGCAACAAGTCCGATATCGACGAGGACGACCTGCTGACCTTCTTTGAACAGGATGACAACACCCAGGCGATCGCGATGCATTTCGAAGACCTCAAGGACGGCCGCGCCTTTGCCGAAACCGCGGCGCGGGTGGCAAAGAAAAAGCCGGTGGTGGTGCTCAAGGCGGGCCGCACTGCGTCTGGCGCGCGCGCGGCGCGCTCGCACACCGCAGCGCTGGCCGGCGACGACCGGGTGTACGACGACATCCTGCACCAGGCCGGGGTGGTGCGCGCCCGCAGTCTCAACGACCTGCTCCAGTTCGCGCGATGCCTGCCGATGCTGCCCACGCCGCGGGGCGAGAACGTGGTGATCATCACCGGCGCCGGCGGCTCGGGCGTGCTGCTGGCCGACGCCTGCACCGACTGGCGGCTGCAGTTGATGGCGATGCCGCCGGATCTGGACGAGGCGTTCAAAAAATTCATCCCGCCCTTCGGCGCGTCGGGCAATCCGGTGGATATTACCGGCGGCGAACCGCCCGCCACTTATCGCAACACCATCGCACTGGGATTGCAGGACGCGCGTATCCATGCGCTGGTCCTCGGCTACTGGCATACGATCATCACGCCGCCGATGGTGTTTGCGCGGCTGGTCAGCGAGGTGGTGGAGGAATACCGCGCGCGCGGCGTCGACAAGCCGGTGGTTGCCTCGCTGGTGGGCGACGTGGAAGTCGAGGAAGCGTCGCGCTACCTGTTCGATCACAACATCCCGGCCTATCCTTACACCACCGAGTTGCCGGTGGCGGTGCTGGGCGCGAAGTATCAATGGGCCCGGCGCGCCGGCTTGATTTGAGAATGCTGCGGTAAACTTCAAGTAAACGGCGGCTAATTGCTTGACAAACGCGGGCTGCCCCTGATGTTGTCAAGTTGTTCCAATAATGATCCCGCCTGTAAGCAGGGCGGGAATCTTCGGGGGAGTGGACAGTCAGCCAAAGCGTCTTCAGGCCACGGCGCTCTTTTTGGGCGCCGTGCTGACCATCGGTGGCGTGTTCGCGGCCGCCTATCTCCTCTACCCGCTGCAGCGCGAGCCCCGGCTGATAAAGCGCAACTACCGGTTGCTGGCCGCGATTGCCGGTCAGGTCGGCAAGCGGATCGAGGGGCTGCGGCGCGCGGTCCAGACCGCTTACGACGATGCGGCCAGCCCCTGCTGGCCGCGCGACGATCGCGCGCTGCAATGCGTGGCGCGCAGTGCCTTGCCCGCCGAGCTGCGCCAGGCTGGCGCTGCGGGCCGCAACGGCGCGCAGGTGGCGGCGTATGTCCACGACGACAGCGGAGTTTTAAAAGCCTACTTTATGGCACCCGAGGCGCCGGCCCAGGGTCAAGCGGCGTCAGCTTCGGCCGCTGCACAGGAAATTCCTGAAACCGAGCTGGGAAAATTCATCAACGAGGTGGTTGAGCCTTACGGCTACTTCGACACCATTTTGCTGGCCTCCGCGCAAGGCAAGGTGCTCTACCAGTCCGACGTCCCGATCGTGGACGGCCGCGCCCTGTATCATTCCACCATCAGCACCGGGCGCGTCAGCGACATCCGGGAACTGATTGCGGCCGAACACGACGCGCAACAGAAGGAAGACGCGACCGAGCATACCGCGGGCGCGCAGCCCTCCGCCGCGCTGCCGCGCTACGTATTTTCGCCCGCCAGGGTCGAAACGGTCCGATACCTGGGCGAGCAGTATCTCCTGTTCGCGCAGCCCGTGCTCGCTCACGTGGCGATCGCGCAGGACCGGGGCGCGCCGACGGGGCAATCCACCGGTCTGATTCTCTTCGGCCTGGTTTCCAGCCGCAGCTTTACCGCGGAGACCCGCCAGATTCCCTGGGAATGGCTTGGCGGGCTGGTTTTCCTGCTGGTCTTGACTTTTCTTTCCTGGCCGCTGCTCAGACTGTGGCGCATGGGCCCGGGCGAGCCGCTGCGCGGTGTCGATGTCCGCATCATCTCGTTCGTGTTCATGACTGGCGCGATGGTAGTTACTTTCTTCGTGCTCGATCTCGGCTTCTACGCGGGGATTTCTGCGCACTTCGACGATCTGCTCCAGCCACTGGCAGCCGCAATCAAACATCGACTGGAGGCCGAAATCGTCGATGCTGACCGCCAGCTTGCGGCGGTGCTCAACAACGGCCCATGCCTTGCCTGTTGCGCCGCCTGCCAGGAAGCGGGAGTCAACGCGAGCAGCTACCTGGCGGACCTTATGCTGGTCGATGCCGACGGTCAGCCGACCTGCCGGTGGTACGCCCAGTCCGGCGCGCAAGCGGAAACCCGCCAACTCAAACGTGCCGACAAGCCACCGCGGATGCGGTTGGCCGATCGCTCCTACTTTCGCGACGCACGCGCCGGCCTGTTGTTGTGGAGCCTTCCAGAGCTGCGCCGCGGATGCAGCGGCGCATCCTGCGCCGTCGCGGTGGAGGTCGTCAGTTCCAGAATCTCGGGAGAAGATGTGCTGGTGGTGGCGCGTCCGGTGGATGAAGCTGGTGCTTCGGGCCTCGAACAACCGTGCCCGCAATCAGCCTTGTCCGACGGGCAACGCCGGCCAGCGGTCGGCCTGATCGCGACCCGGATGATCCCGTTTACACGGCCGGTGCTGCCCATCGGCTACGGATTCGCCGTCGTCAACGATCAGGGCGACGTGCAAATCCATTCGCTGGCCAGCCGCAACAAGCGCGAGAACCTGTTCCGCGAATGCGACGACGCTACCGGCGTGCGCGCCGCGGTCGGCACGCGCATGCCGGCGCGCCTGGACGTCTCATACTCGGGCCGCCAATACCGGATATTTGTCATGCCCTTGAACAACACGCCCTGGTCGCTGGTGGTGTTCAGGGACAAGCAACTGTTGTGGGCGGCCAATTCCGAAATCATCAGCTCCTGGACGATGCTGACGCTGCTGTACCTGGCAGCCTGGATGCTCAGCACGATCGTCCTGCAGGTATGCGATTCCACTTACTCGGCCGCCTGGCTGTGGCCCTGCCGCTACGGCGGCGGCGCGCGCTGCTACTGGCTGGCCGCGGCCCAGACCGCCCTGCTGGGTGCGATCGCGTTTCTAAGCCTGCAACGCGCCGCGGATCTCAGGCCGCTGGGACGCTTGGCACCGCTGTTGGTTCATTTCGGGATGGTGCTGGTCTTTCCGGCCCTCACCATCGCGGCGGCCTGTCTGGCCCTGGCCGGGGAGGGTGCGCTTGGATTCTGGGAGAAGAAAATTTCGCGGGCGGTGGCAATCGGCGGGGGGATTTTGGCCGGAACATATGTGCTGCTACTGATTGTACTCTTTCTTAGCCCCCGAGTTCGACTTGACTGGCACCTGCCCGCGCTGATGGCGGGCGCAGGCCTGCTCGGCGCCGTCTGCCTGATCCTCACCAATAACCCAAGGGCGGTGCCCGACCGGCGGGCAGCGTCCGCTGCGGCCGCCGCTGCACCGCAGGAGACCGCCTTTCGCTTCGCCTATGTGACGATGCTGTTTTCCCTGGTGACGGCTTTGGCAGTGGTGCCCGCTATGGTCTTCTTCCACGCCGCCAGTGATATGGAGGTCACCAATCTGTCGCGGATGGCGCAGATGCGGTGGGTTGGCGCGCTGGCGGCACGCGCCAGGCGGCTGCACGCGGAAGCCGGCATCAACGCCGCTTCGGCTATCTCCGCCAGCCGCTTTGCTGACATGCAAGACATCTATCCCCTGCATGGCTTCCCCGGTCCGATCAAATGGCAGGACGGCGCAGGCGCGGGCACACTACCTGTGCCGCCCGCGGAGCACGTGCCGTTGATCGCCGAGTTACTCAACGGATTGGAGCTTCCCGCATTTACCCCGCTGATGTCGTTTGCCGCCGAACTGCGCATGATGACCTCGGTAAGCGACCCCGAACGGCTTGCGCCCTATAGTTGGGAGCAAAGCGCCGGCGGCGAAGTCATGGTCGTGCACGACAGCAGCCTGCACGAACTGCTGGGCAAAAGCGCCAAGTGGGACCATCTGGCGCTGCCAGCCGCTGGCGCCGGGCCCGCAGCGCGGCCGGATTGCGTGGGGCGCGGCTTTCCCTGCTTCGGCAGCACACGATGCTGGCCGATTTTCGTAGCGATGGTGCTGGGTGGCGGGTTTGCGGCGTTTGCGGTATTCGCGACGCTGTGGTCGATCGCATGCAAGCTCTTTTTGCTTGACGCCGATGTAAATGGCGTCGCGCTTTCCGCCGCCCCGCCTGTGCAGTTGAACGCGGGCGAAAAGCTTGCGCTGTGGCATCTGGTTCGCCTGGGTTTCTTCAGCCCCGGCGACGGTGCCACGGCACACGCGCTTTTCAGGCGCGGGGCGTTATGCCGCAACCCGGCTTTTCACGTGCGCGATGTGGAGTACAAACAGATACTGCAGCTCGACAACAATGAGATGCTCGAACTGGAGCGCCAAGCCCATCCGCCCGTCGGCCCGCGCCTGCATCATGTGCTCCTGCCGGCGCTTGCCCTGGCGATGGCGTTTTTGTTCCTCACTCAGCGCGAGCTCTTCAATTCGGCGGTCGCGCTGATCGCAACGCTCGCCGCAGCCTTGCCCACGGTGCTGAAATTTTTCTCCCAGTTGGGTGGCAGTCCCGAGAAGACCTGAGGTTAAGGTGCTGTCGGAGCAAGATGTGCTTGACGCGCGCCCGGCCGACCGGATGCCTCAAGCCGGGCGGCCGGTTGCAACCGCTGCCGCATAGCGCAATCCGCCGGGCGCGGCGGCGCCGGGGATGCCCGCAAGATGCGTTTCCAACTCCGACATCAGGAACTCCAGCCGGCGCATCGATTGCAGTTGGTCCAGCATCCGGCGGCGCTGCTCTGCGGGCCAGGCCGCGATCCGTGCGAAGCCCTGCGCCTGTATACGGTTGCTGAACTCCTCCAGCGGACGCGCAATCTCTGCGCTCGAATGCCCGCTTGCCAACGCTCGCGCCGCTGCGCTGCGAAGGGATGCGTCGCTTTGGTAGAAGGAAAGCCACGATTCCAGGCGCCGACCGAGCGCGGAAAAGACCGCATCGGCGGCCGCTTCGGTGGGGTCGTCGAGCCGGGGCGGCGGCTCCTCCAGCCGCCACAGCGCGATGGTGGCCAGCCGATGGGCGATTCTGCGAACGGTACCGGCGGACTGCACCACCGCGTCGTGGTCGATCAGGCTGCGGCGCCCTTCCAGCCGCGCGTCGTCCGCGACCTGGAGAATCTCGCTCAGCACCTCGGTGAGTTGGGTGTTGATGCGGTGGATTTCGGCGGCGCTGTGGGCCGCGCCACCGGGCACCAGCGCCAGCGTATCGCGCAGCACCTTGCGCAACCGCGGCAGCAGGGAGTCGCCGGCGTACACCGGCCACAAGCCAAAGAACACCACCGTCACCACGATCGTGCCGAGCAGAATTCCCCACGTGCGCCACAGCGGCGCGTAAATGTCGGGCGAAGGGCTCAGGCCCGCGAACACCAGCAGAAAGGTCGTGCCCAGTTGCTTGCCCGCGTATGCGATTCGACCGCTGCTTAACGATGAGTAGGCGGAGATGAACAATACGGCAAAAACCACCGCCATGTATGCAGGCAGCGACCCGAAGTTGGGCGATGCGACTATGATCGCCAGCAGCGACACGGCGCCGCCCACGACCGCGCCGACGATGCGCAGAATCATCTTGCGCAGCGAAGCGCCGTAGGTGGGCAGCGCAGTCACGATGATCGTGGTCAGGATGGTGGAGAGGTCGGCGCGCTGAGTCAGCAGACCGATCACATATCCGATGACCACGCACAGTGCGACCTTCAGGCAATACGCAATCAGCGCCGGGTCGGATTGGGGCGCAGGCATCGCCTGGGTTGTTGGGGCCGGCTGTGGTGCCGCCGGCGGTTCGTCCAGCGGCCGCTCGATCAGCCCGACGATCTCGTGGAGGCTTTCGCTGAAGGCGCCAAAATTGGCGATTTCCCTGCCGCCGGCCTGTTGTATGTAGCGCGGACGCGCCCGTGCGATGGCCGCGTCCAGGGCGTCGAGCGCCGCACCCGCCCGGGCCGCCGCCGGCGAAGGCGGTGCGTCGGCGCCAGTACGGATCATGATTCGCATCTCGTGCGCCGCCTCCGCCATCGCGGCGGCGATCGCACCGCACGCCGCTTCAAGTGCGGGCCGCAACATCTGCCGGATGCCGTGCGATACATCCTCGCGCGCGGCGATAGTCACTCGGTCCACCCGGAGGTGCAGCCGTTCCACCAGCGTGATCGCGGCGAGCAGGATCGCGCGCCGATACGCGCCGATTCCTTCGGCGCCGGCCCGATCAAGCAACGCCAACTGCACGGGCATTTCCGACGTCGCCGGCGGCTGGGCGGGCCGCGCCGCGCCTGCGGCTTCGATGAAATACGCGGCGGCCTGCACGAAGCGCTCGCGTGTACGCTCAACGCTGGCCGCCAGGGATTCAAGCAGGATTGCCGCGGCCGGGTCGGGCCATAGCCAGGTATCGAACGCCGCGATCAGGCTGAACGCGATGGCGCATGCGCCAAACAGCGCCGCATCGTTCCATCCAAAATCCCGCGGCGCAAACACCACCCCGTAAAAAGTGTCGAGCGTCACCACCTGCCAGACCAGGCCGATCGAACCCAGCTTGCGCGTTACGATAAGGTAGGTCGAAAGCGCCGTGACGATGCCGATAAACGGCAGCATCAGCCACGGGCTTTCCGCCAGGATTCCAGCCAGCGGCACCGCGGCGGCGAGGATCGGTGCGGTGATGGCAAGGTAGGACGCGGCCGTGCGCGGCGACAGCATCGCCACCGGCCCCAGCATCAGCCACACGACATACGGTCCCAACTCGCTGCGCACGTGCGCCGCCGCCATCAGGCCCGCGCCGATGGTTGCGATCGCGGCCAGGCGTATCGAGGTTGCCAGCCGGTGCGGACGCGGCGCCAATTCCTCGGCCAGCAGCGCCGCAAGCCATTGAAGCCATCCGGGTGCGTCGGGGTTGCGCGTTTCGAAATTGCGGCCCATCGCTGGGTCTTTAACATTTTTTGCGCGCGCAGGCGCGGCCGGAGGCAGATGCTCCAAATTGCGCATCGCCGTAAGCTAAGATAGATTGTCAGGTTCATATTGCGAAAAATCGTTGCGTATCCGATGGTTGACCGAAGCGACAGATTAAGATTGCTCAAGGAAATCCTCTCGCGGCGCGTACTGCTGCTTGACGGCGCGATGGGTACGTCGATTCAGGCCATGCAGCTCGGCGCCGAGGATTTCGGCGGGCCGCAACTCGACGGATGCAACGAAAATCTGGTCCGCACGCGGCCCGACCTGATCCGCAATCTGCATTTGAGCTTCCTGGCGGCCGGCGCCGACATAATCGAGACCGACAGCTTCGGCTCGACCGCCGTGGTGCTGGCCGAGTATGGCTTGCAGGCCCATGCCCGGGAGCTTAATCGCGCCGCCGCCGCAATCGCGCGCGAAGCCGCCGACAGTGTCGCAACCGCGGACAAGCCCCGTTTCGTCGCCGGTTCGATGGGCCCGACCACCAAGACCATTTCCGTCACCGGCGGTGTCACCTTCGATCAATTGGCCGATGCCTACCAGGAGCAGGCCGAAGGACTGATCGAGGGCGGCGCCGACCTGCTACTGCTGGAAACCGTACAGGACACGCTCAACGCCAAAGCCGGACTGATTGGGATCCAACGGGCGATGGCCCGCCTTGGGCGGAGCGTCGGCGTGGCGGTGCAGGGCACCATCGAAACCATGGGCACGCTGCTCGCCGGTCAGGATGTCGAGGCGTTTTATGTCTCGTTGGCGCATCACGACCTGCTGTGGATGGGCCTTAACTGCGCCACCGGCCCTGATTTCATGACCGACCATCTGCGCACGCTGGCGGAAATCAGCCGCTTTCCGGTGGCATGCGTACCCAACGCCGGGTTGCCCGACGAGGAAGGCCATTACCATGAAACGCCGGAAATCCTGGCCGGCAAAATCCAGCGCTTCCTGGAACAGGGATGGCTCAACGTGATTGGCGGATGCTGCGGCACGACGCCCGAGCATATCCGCCTGCTTGCGCAGGTCGCGGCGGGTCACAAACCGCGGATCGCATCGCCGCCCGTGCGCTCGGCGGTCTCGGGCATCGAAACCCTGATCATCGACGACGCGACGCGTCCGGTGATTGTCGGCGAGCGCACCAACGTGCTAGGCAGCCGCAAGTTCAAACGGCTGGTGGCCGAGGGCAAATTCGAAGAAGCGTCGGAGATCGGCCGTCAGCAGGTGCGCCGCGGCGCCCACGTCCTCGACGTCTGCCTGCAGGACCCCGACCGCAACGAAATGCAGGACCTCGCCAACCTGCTGGACCATCTGGTCAGGAAGGTCAAAGTCCCGCTGATGATCGACTCGACCGACTATCGGGTAATCGAGGCGGCGCTCAAGCGCACCCAGGGCAAGTCGATTATCAACTCCATCAACCTGGAGGACGGCGAGCAATCCGAGCGGCTGCTGCGGGTGATCGAACTGAGCAAACGCTACGGCGCGGCGCTGGTGGTCGGATGTATCGACGAGGACAAGCAGCAGGCACAGGCGATCACGCGCGAGCGCAAGCTCAGGATCGCGCAGCGCTCCTACGATCTGCTGGTCCATAAGCACGGCATCGCGCCCGAGGACATCTACTTCGACGCGCTGGTGTTTCCGGTCGGCACGGGCGATCGCAATTACATCGGGTCGGGCGTCGAGACAATCGAGGGCATCCGCGCGATCAAGGCGGCGCTGCCCCGATGCAAGACCATCCTGGGCATCTCCAACGTCTCCTTCGGTCTGCCCGAGGCCGGGCGCGAGGTGCTCAACTCCGTGATGCTGTACCACTGCGTGCAGGCCGGGCTGGACCTGGCGATCGTCAACTCGGAGAAACTTGAGCGCTATCCGTCGATTCCCGAAGAGGAACGGCGCCTGGCCGAGGATTTGATCTGGTGGCGCGGCGAGGACCCGATCGCCGCGTTCGCCGCCTATTTTCGCGCCCGCAAAAGCAAGGCGTCGGTGGAACAGCGCGCTGCGCTGCCGCTGGAGGAGCGGCTGGCGCTCTACATCCTGGAGGGTTCCAGGGACGGCTTGTTTGAAGACCTCGACCTCGCCCTGCGCGAGCGCCGCCCGCTGGAAATCATCAACGGCCCCCTGATGAAGGGGATGGACGAAGTGGGGCGGCTGTTCAACGCCAACCAGATGATCGTCGCCGAGGTGCTGCAGTCGGCCGAGGCGATGAAGGCGGCGGTCTCCTACCTGGAACCGCACATGGAAAAGAGCGAGACCACCGGCAAGGGCACGATCGTGCTGGCCACCGTCAAGGGCGACGTCCACGACATCGGCAAGAACCTGGTCGATATCATCCTGAGCAACAACGGCTATCGCGTGATCAACCTCGGCATCAAGGTCCCGCCCGAGGAGCTGATCAAGGCCTATCGCGAGCATCATCCCGATGCGATCGGGCTATCGGGTCTGCTGGTCAAATCGGCGCAGATGATGGTGGTCACGGCGCAGGACTTAAGCGCGGCGGAAATCGACTGTCCGCTGCTGGTGGGCGGTGCGGCGCTGTCGGCGCGCTTTACGCGCACCAAAATCGCGCCCCAGTACGGCGGCATCGTGGCCTACGCCAACGACGCGATGAACGGGCTGGACCTCGCCAATCAGATCGTCGATCCCAAGCGCCGCGCGCGGCTTGCCGCACAGCTTGACGCCGAGACGGCGCGGATGCTGAAGGCGGCCGGCGCGCAGCCTGGCGCCGCGGCGCCACCCGCCGCGGAGCGGCCCGCAGTGCGTCAGGATGTAGAGATTCCCCGCCCGCCCGATCTGCGCCTGCACGTCATCCGCGATTACGACCTCGACGAGATCTTCGGCTACATCAACCCGGTGATGCTCTACACCCGCCATCTGGGACTGAAGAACGCCGAGCAGGCGATGGCGGCCGGCGACCCCAAGGCGGTCGAGTTGCGCGCCGCGGTGGCCGCGGTCGAGGAGGCGATGCTGGCGGCGGATGACATCCAGGCCAACGGCGTGTACAAATTCTTCCCCGCCAACTCCGAAGGACGCCGCCTGCTGATCTATGCGCCTGACGGCAAGCGGGTATTGGAAAGCTTTACCTTCGGCCGCCAGAGCGACCCTCCCCGGCTGTGCCTGGCCGATTACGTTGCGCCGCGCACGTCAGGACGGGTCGATTACGTCTGCATGATGGCGACCACGGTCGGACCGGGCGTGCGCGCCCTGGCCGAGCAATGGAAGAAGCAGGGCGATTATCTGCGCTCGCACATCCTGCAGGTGCTGGCGCTGGAAGGCGCCGAGGCATTCGCCGAACTGCTGCATCAGAAAATCCGCGAGATGTGGGGCTTCAAGGACCCCCAGGGTATCACCAGAAAGGATCTCTTCCAGGCGCATTATCGCGGCAAGCGGTTTTCCTTCGGCTACCCCGCCTGTCCACGCCTGGAAGATCAGGTGCACCTGTTTCGCCTGCTCGACCTGGAAAATAACATCGGCATCCACCTGACCGAGGGCTTCATGATGGAACCCGAAGGCTCGGTCACGGCAATCGTCTTCCATCATCCCGAAGCCAAATACTTCGCCCTCTCGCCGTCCGATATCGAACGCCTGGAGCGCGAGTTGCAAAGCACCGGGGCGCAAGCGGCCAACGCCTGAACCGCCGGGCATCAGGGTGGCTCGGACGAAGCACGCGGGTTTTTCTTCTAGGCTTACCGGCCTCTACAGATTTGAGGTAGGGTATGTGGGCGACCGATCTGCCGCGTCCAAACGCGCCCCAACGTGCATTAAGGGACCGCCGGAGCCTTCCGGCATAAGCGCAGCTTTGACGCAATCGACCGGCGCCTGGATGCGATGAACCAGCGGAACGAGCACTTGGAGATGCGAGTCACCAACCGCGACAAGCAAGTCGAGATTCAGGACAAGCTGATCGTCAATTCGACAAACGTGTTGAAGGCACCTTCAACGAAGTCAGGTGGGAGTTCGCCGCCATTCACTCCGAGATCCGCCATTTCGAGCAATTCGCCGACGTGCGCGGCGCAGCGCCGTTATCAGTGCCAGTTGACGTCGTGGCACAATCGGCGCCTCGCCTCTGAATCCGGGACAGCCGGTAGACGCAAACAAGCATAACCGACCGCTAAAGCAATCGATGACGGCCCGATGGCTCAGCTGTCATGAGGAACCCGGATTGAGCTGACAAATGGAGCAGCGCTCATGAAGAGGATTTTGGAGTGCGATGCTACCCTGCTCAACCACGGCTGGCCTGACGCAAAAGGGAGTTTCAAATGCCGGTGATCATGTTCAACGATTCGCCGTCCCACGCGGTGGCGCCGGGCGTGACGCGTTCGCGGCTGGCGCCGGGCGGCAAGGATGGTCCGGGTGGGATCGTGCGGGACTCGGATCAGCCCGGCGGCTGCACCTGGACTGAGATATGGTCCCTCGGGCGGCCCGAGGACCAGTGGCGCATGCAAATTCCGGACATCCGGATGGCGCCGAACCAGATGTGGCC
>Ga0070740_10001107_pt1 | contig 40390 bp, 25 predicted proteins | sample Coa_R2_FD_67286 | JGI IMG/M metagenome (GOLD analysis project Ga0070740, IMG submission 67286) | Surface soil microbial communities from Centralia Pennsylvania, which are recovering from an underground coalmine fire - Coalmine... | ecosystem: Environmental > Terrestrial > Soil > Unclassified ... | reverse complement strand
ATTGCCCGGCAGACTCACCCGGTTCGCCGCGTGCGGGCCGCAGCCGTTGGTCGTGGTGTTCGCGGCGGCGTAGGCATAGGCCCCCGCCGCATTCGTCGAGTAGTCGTCCTTCCACGCCAGATTCCCGCTCGGCGTATAGCCGTAGTGCACCGGCGTACCCGTGCTCCGCGTCGCCTGCGTCAGCCGCTGCAGGGCGTCGTGAGTGAAGGATTCTGCGTTGGTGGCGTGCAGACTGCGCGATTGACTGACCAGGTTCCGGAACGAGTCGTAGCCGTACACGAACTGGTCCGTACTACCCCAGTTCAGTTGATACGCCTGGCCGGTCGAGTCGTACTCGACGTGGTTGCCGGTGAGACCGCCGTAGAACCATTCCCCGGTGACGTGTCCCCACTCGTTCGCCGCCGTCGCCGTCCAGTACGTGGTCGTGCCGTTGTCGGTGAGCGACTGCAACTGGCCAAAGCTCGTGTACGTGCGCTTGACCGTAAGCCCGCTCGGGTACGTGTGCGTGTTCGGCCGCCCGGCGCTGTCGTAGTCCATCGCCGAGTTCAGCACGACGTTGCCCGATTCGTCGATCGTGGTCGTGATCGTCGACAACCGCGCCGTCGCCGCCTCGTAGCCGTAGCTCTCCTGCCACACCGGGGTGGCCGTGAGCGGCGGCACCGTCGGCCCGCTGCCGCGGCGGCGTTGCACCGTGCCGAGTGCGCCGATGCCATGGAGCGGATCGTAGCTCCACGTGTCACGCTCGGCGCGATTGTCGATGCCGGCACCGGTCGGCGGCACCTCGGTGCGTTCGAGCATGCGCCCCAGCGCATCGCGCCCGGTCACGCTCGTCACCACCCCGCGCGCATCGGTCTGGCCCAGCAGCTCGCCGAGGGCGTCGTAGGCGAACGTCCACCGGCCCTGGTCCGGATCAACGCTCTGCGTGCGCTGGCCGAGCGCATTGTACGTAGCCGCGGCAAGATTGCCCTCGGGGTCCGTCACCGCCGCCACGTGACCGTTCGGTTCGGTCCAGTAGTTCGTCACCAGCGCCGTCGGCGTGCCGTTCAGGATCGGCTGTTCCGTCACCTGCATCAGCTCGCCGCGCGCGTTCACCGCCCGGATCGTGCGCAGACACAGGTTCCCCGCGGCCGCCGTGCAACTGCCGTCTGCGTTCATCGCCACCTGGGTATCGTGCACGGTCTCGGTGGTCTGCCGGCCCCGGTAGACGTAGTCCGTCTGCTGCCGGCTGTGCTGCGCCGTCAGATCGCTGTCGTCGATCACCTTCCGCGTCGGCCGGTTGAGCGCATCGTAGTGCCATGTCGTCAGATACGGCGTCGTGTCCGCGCTCGCGCCCACGAAAAACGGCGTGCTCCGCGCCGCCAGCGTGCCGAGATCGTCGTAGGCGCTGAGCGTGGCGATGAAGGTGCCATCGAAGCCGCGGTGCCCCGAACGAATGACCCGACCGAGCAGGTCGTACCAGGTCACCTCGGTCGGATACCCCGCCTGCACCCGTGTCACCCGATACGCGGCGTTCGCCTCGTAGGCCGGAGTGGCGAGGTCCTCGCCGACCAGGCTGCTCGCACAATGGCCGGGGCTCGGTGGCAACGTGCTCGTGTCCAGGCAGCCGTTGTAGGCGAAGGTGATCGCCGATTCGATCGCATTGTGCGCGGCGGTGTTGTCGAGATGGTCGATCTCGAGCGGCCGCCCGAACGGATCGTAGCGGGTGACGGTCTCGAGGCCGTTCGGATCGGTGGCGACGAGCACTTGACCGTCGCTCGGCTGGCGCGTGGTCGTCGTGGTTTGGCCGAGCGCGTTGGTGGTGGTCAGCACGAAATAGCCGTCGGCCGCGGCATTGCTGCCGTCCTTGGTGTAGACCAGGGCAGTGCTCCGCTCCGGGCTCAGTGCATCGGCCACGTCGCCGTGGCCGTCGGCCGAGGCGCCCGAGCAATGGCCGCTGGCATCGTAGCTCCCGAGACAGACCTTGGTCAGGGTCGGCAGGCCGTAGCTCGTCGTCGCGCTCGTCGCCGGGCAGGCGGGCGACGTCGTCGCCGTCGCCTGCGGATAGCACCAGGTCGTCACCGAACGCTGGCCGACGATGCCGGGTTGGATCGTCTTGGTTGCCGGCGTGCGATCGGCGTTCCAGGTGTAGCTCGTCGTGAGCGTCTGATCCGGGGCCGAGGCGCCAACCGGCAGCGGGTGGTTGGTCGAGTCCCAGACGACGTGCGTCGTCACCGTCGTGCCGGTGCGCCGGTCGATCCACCACTGGCCGGCGCCGGAGACGTCGAACGTGTTCGTCGTCGTGGTGGTGTGGCTGCCCAGGAACACGGTGCTGGCCGCACCGTCCGTGTACGCGACCACCTGCTCGGTGAGATTGCCGAAGGCGCAGGGGCCACTGCAGCCGCTCAAATGGGCCGGATTGTCCCAACCGGAGGTCGTCGCGCTCGCGCTCGCGGCATTGAGCGTATCGACCGTGCTGCTCAGCGCGCCGGTGCCGAGGTCGTAGCTCCTGACTACTTGCTCGTCGAGGAACGGTCGGTACACCATCGAGCCGGTCGGCACCGGCAGGCTCGTGCCGTGATCGCCCGGGCAGAGAGTCTGGCGGTTGCTGCGGTCGCAGCGCCAGTTGTCGATCTCGTCCTTGACGATCGTGTTGGTCGTGCCGGTCTGATTCGGCACCGAGGTCACGATCTCGGCGATGCGTCCGGTAAGCGGAAACTTCTGGTGGTAGGTGGTCGTGGTGCGCACCAGACGATGGTCGGTGGCATCGTCGCCGCTCTCGGCCACGATGGTGCGGAAACCGGCGAAACCGCGGCCGTAGTGGTTGTAGATGCCCTCGCCGTAGCCATACAACGCCGAGCGGAAGCCGGTGTATTGCGCGCCCGTGCCGGTGCTCTGGCCCATCCCGGCCACCACCGGCATCGAGCTTTGCACGTAGTAATGCCGCGCATCGACATAGCCGCTCTGGTTGCGCCCGTCCGGCACGCTGTAGAGCGCGACGCCGGCCTGACTGGCCGGCACCGACAGCGGCAGATAGGACCACGCCGCGAGATCGCCGAGGCCGTTGACCACGCCGTCGAGCAGGCCCGGCAGCGTCGGTGGCGACAGGCCGAGCGGGATGGGATTCGCGCTCGTCCGGACCGTGACGCCGCCGAAGCCCGGCGCCATACCGCGCTGTTGCGAGCCGCCGGGACCCGGCACACCTTGGTTCACGTTGGCGTAGAGCACGGCATGGCTGTCGAAGTAGCAGGGCCCGTTCGGGCAGGCGATCTGCGTGCCGTCCGGCAGCGCCGCGTTCGGTCCGTAGGTGCCGTCGGCGATCGTCGCGCACTGGTACAGCCCGTTGATCACGATGTTCGCCACGCAACCGGCGATCGTGCTGAGGTCCGCGAGCCCGTCGCCGAACAGGTCGTCGCCGCCGGCAGGCGGCTGGTTGGGATTGCCCAGGCGTCCGATCAGCGGCGTGTGCACCGGCATCACGCTGATGTGCGTGGCATCCGTCTGCACGAACTTGAGCATCGACAGGTGATACAGGCTGTTGTCGACCCCGCCTGGCGCAACGCCGTGATAGTTCGCCGTGCTATATGTCGCGATCACCGGCTCGCTGTTGAGCAGCGAGGGCATGTTGAGCGTGTTCGTGCCGGGGTCTTCGGGACATGCGTACACCGGGCACATCAGCGTGCCGCTGGCGTCGACCGCGGTCGGCGCCTGACCGTTGCTGCCCGGACATTCGCTGCCCGAAAAGTTGAACTTGAGCAGCGTACACATCTTGAGGGCGAAGCCGTTGTTGAGTCCGAGATCGGTCGAGGGCACCAGCAGATCGGGTTTGCCGTCGCCGTCGAGATCGACGTTCGGCAGGCGCCCCGGATAACGGAAGCTGGCGCCGACGGCGAGGTCGAGACCATAACCGCTGCCGGTGTCGATCTCGGCCCCAAAGCGGCCGCCCTGGTTCAGCCGCACGCGCCAGGTGGCCTGGTTCGGGCGGGCGATGACGAAGTCCTCGAGGCCGTCGCCGTTGACGTCGAGCCAGGTCGTGAAATTCGCCTGCGATCCCACCTGCGACCAGGTGCAATCGTCGGTCGGACTGTTGCTCGTCGGATCGTCGATCAGTCCCAGCGCCGCGCCGCAGGCCTTGAAGGTCGTGCTACCGCCGGATTGCGTGATCTCGATCCCGTCGAAGTGACGGTAGGTCGCGCCGCTGTTGGTGGTGGTGTCGCTGCGCAGATAGAAGTCCGGCAATCCATCGCCGTTGAAGTCACCGATGTGGTCGATGGTCTGGGCGACAATGTTGCTGTTGGCGTCGGTCGCGACATGCAGACAGAACGCCGGGGCGGACGGCACGGTGAACTGCGCGGTGGTGTTGCCGGAGGAGCCGAGCGGGCCGCTCAGGACATTGAAGTAGATCCACACGCCCTTGTTCGGCGCGCCGCAGGCGGCGGAGTTGAACTCCACCCGCACCACGTCCGGCTTGCCGTCGCCGTTGAAGTCCCCGGCGTAGAACACGTCGCCGGCCTTGAATGGAATGTTGGAGGGATAGTCGGTGAACAGGCTCGCGTAGGCGCTCCCCGCCGGCGCGATCGCGCCACGCGCGAGCTTCCAGGCGCCGAACACGAGGTGACCGTCGCTCGATGGCTGCGTCTTCATCAATTCGGCACGGCCATCGCCGTCGAGATCGACATAGGACGAGGGTTCGACGTCGAAGCCGGCGCCGGTCAGGTCCACCACCGAATGCGCCGTGCGGTCACCGGTCATCTGCACCAATAGGGAATGGTCGTGTGTCGCGATTGCCGTCTCGCGCGTGCCGTCGCCATCGAGGTCGCCGATGGCGTGCACGGTGAGCGGCACTTGCTTGCTCTGGTCGGATACGTCGTTGGGCACGCCGATGCCGGCGAGCGAGGTGAAGGCGAAGGTACCGCCCGCGTTCAGTGCGGCATCGTTGTAGATGAACTGCGTCGCAGGATGGCAGGCGGTGCTGCCGCCGCCGGTCGCGCATTCCGTGAGCGAGGCGAGCAGCAGCCGGCCGCTGTAGGCCGCGGCCACATAGTGCGGCGTGTAGCTGCGCACAGGCGCGCCACCGACCGAGGTCGTGATCGAAGCAAGCGCCTGCGTCTGCATCGACAGACCGCCGGCGAGATAGCTCGATCCGGTATCGAGCACGCCGCTCGCCGCGTTGGTGCGCACCTGCCAAGCGAAGCTCACCTTGCGGTCGCCGACCGTGGTGACGCCCTTGCCGTCGGTGAAGCCGGTGTAGCGGATCTCCTGGATCAGGTTCTCGCCGTTGCCGAATGCAGCGTAGCTCAGCAGCTCGTTGTTGCCGACACGGTCTTCGACCTTGAGCAGCAACCAGCTCGAGGTCGCCGCGGCGCCGCCCGGTTGCACCCGGGCGTTGGCGGTTGTGGAAAGAGTCGACGTGTCGCAGGTGTTCGTGCCGGTGACGATGGCGCCATAGTGGAGGACGCGCCCGTCCTTCTGCTCCACCCGGAAGCACGCGGCGGTGCCGGCGAGATCGCCGCCGAATTGGGTGATGCGGGCGAAGCCGTCGACCTCGGTGCGGTACTCGGTGCCGGCTTGCCCGTAACTGCCGCTCACCGCGACCAGACGCTGGCCGTCGAGACAGAGCCGGTCGTTGGCGTCATAGGCCACACCGCGTGTGGCGCCGTCCTGCTCCGGCGTCTGCGGGCAGCGGTGGATCGCGCTCAGTCCCGCGATCGACCAGCCGAGTCCGAGCGGGCCGTTGCCGTTGCGGCTGTTGTAGTTGAGCGCGAGGTTCGGTTCCATCCCCGCGCGCCCCGGCGGCACCGCGATCGGCACGTGATACGTCGCCGCACCGCCGTCGGTCCCGGCCTGACCGGCCAGGGTCCCCACCGTCGGATCGTTGGCCGGCAGATCGCTCGCTGCGGCGGCCGCGAGCGGCCCGCTCCTCGGCTTCGACGCGGGCTCCGGTTCCGTCTCCGGCGGCGGCGGACTGGTGACGCTGAACTGCGTCAACTGCACGCTGGCCGAGGCCGGAACCTGCGGCCACGACCCGGCCAGTGCGACGACCGCGAATGCAATGAGACCCCACCTTCCCTGAGCGGCCGGGCTCGGCCGCTCTTCCTTGCACACCTTCATGGTTTGCCCCTTCCGTCCCAACTTGTCCCTGGCAGCCGCGCCAGCACGGCGCAGGCTGCCTTTCCCCTGGCGCGCAGAGCATGCCATGCGCGCGCGACGCTGCCAACTTGACCAGTATATTGTGAAGACTTCGCGGGGCGCAACGGCCTACCGTCCTCCAAGACGAGGAGGATCGCTTGGAGCCGGAACGGGCCTTCGCATCGGTGTTGCGCGAGTTGCGTCTGGCGCGCGGCCTGTCGCAGGAGCGGCTCGCCCTCGAGGCGGAGTTGCAGCGCAACTACATCTCCCTGCTCGAACGCGGCCGCAACGCCGCCAGCATCCGCACGCTGTTCAAGCTTGCCCGCGCGCTGGACGTCCCGGCGAGCGAGCTGCTGGTGCAGACCGAAGCGAAGATGCGCGCCGGCGCTCCCCGGAAGCGGCGCGCGTAGCGTCCCGCAAGCGAAGCGGGCGCGAACCCTCCGCGTCGTTCGCACCCTCGCGCCGACGTGGCTGACTTAATCCGCCCGATCCGGTTCGAAGAACGACCAGCGGATTTCCGGGAAGCGCGCCTTCATCGCGACCTCGACGCGATTGATCGCGGCGATCGGATCGGCGGCGGCGATCTCGGCCTTGATCGCCACCATCACGTCGGGCCCGAGTTGCAGGGTGATGAGGTTGAACACGCGGGCGATTTCCGGCTGCGCGTGCAGGAACTCGACCAGCGCCGCGCGCAGCGCCGGGTCCGCGCTCTGGCCGATCAGCAGCGCGGCCACCTCGGCGGCGAGGAACAGCGCGATCGCCACCAGCAGCGCGCCGACCGCGATCGATCCCATGGCGTCGTAGAGCGGATTGCCGGTGAGCCAGGTCAGCAGCACCGCGGCGAGCGCGAACAGCAGGCCGGCGAGCGCGGCGAGGTCCTCGCCGAAGACGACGATCAGCTCACTCTGGCGGCTGTCGCGGAACCAGCGCCACAGGCTTTGCGCGCCGCGCACCTTGTTCACTTCGCGCAGGCATCCCCATAGCGACACACCCTCGGCGACGACGCCGAAGGCGAGCACGCCAAGCGCGAGCCATGGCCAGCGCAGCGGCTCGGGCCGATCGAGCTTGTGCACGCCCTCCCACACCGAGAACACACCGCCGACGCTGAACAGCAGGAGCGCGACGAGAAACGACCAGAAGTACACCGCCTTGCCGAAGCCGAGCGGGAATTCCGGTGAGGGCGGACGCCGCGCGCCGCGCAGACCGAGCAACAGCAGGCCCTGATTGGCGCAATCGGCCAGCGAGTGCACGGCCTCGGCCAGCATCGCGCCGGAGCCGGTGACCAGCGCCGCGGCGAGCTTGGCGGCGAAAATCGCGAAGTTCGCGCCGAGCGCGAACAGCACGGTTTTCAGCGAATCGGCCTTGCCGGACACGCAGGCTCCTGCCACCCCGTTGGCAACAGCCCAGTCTATCATCCGGACCGAATCCGATTTCCGCCCCGTCGCGGGGCTTCGCGGGAGAGAACCATGAACGCGGTGCAGATCCGCAAATCCACGCCGGTGCTGATCGTCGAGGCGATCGAACCGAGTCTGCCGTTCTGGCAGGAACGTCTCGGTTTCGCGCGTCCGGTCGAGGTGCCGGACGGCGCAAGTCTCGGCTTCGTCATTCTGCGCCACGGCGAGGTCGAGCTCATGTACCAGACACGCGCCCTGCTGCGCCGGGATTCCGCCGCGCACGCCGCGCACCATCACGACGACAAGACGCTGCTGTACGTCGAGGTCGACGACATCGATGCGCTCGCCCGCGCGCTCGCCGGTTTCGAGATCGTGATGCCGCGTCGCGAGACGTTCTACGGCGCGACCGAGATCGGCTACCGCGAGCCCGGCGGCCACTTCGTCACCTTCGCGCAATTCCGGCGTTGATCGCGGCGCGGCCGCGACCGCTCAGCCGGCGAGCCGGGCCTGCAGGCGCTTGCTCAAGCCGGCGCGCACCAGTTCGTAGGAGCGGCGCACGAAGGCTTCGACCTCGGCACGGCCGAAGCGCTCGGGCTCGACCAGCGAGATCCAGAACGCACGCGCCATGTACGGCGCCGGAATGATGCCGGGCTGATCGGTGAGTTCGAGGAAGCGCTCGGACTCCACCTTGAACGACAACCGGCCGCGATCCGGCCCGCGCAGGCACAACACGGCGAACATCTTGCCGGCGACGGTGAAGACCAGATCGTCTTCCCATTTGATGCCGCTGGCGACGCCGGGCCAGTCGCGGCAGAAGGCTTCGAGCTCGTTCGCGTTCATGCGGATTGACTGTCGCGCGCCTGAATTTCCGCGGCGGATTTTAGGTGGCGTGCTCGAAAGCCTCGCGGCATCGTGCGTGCATGAAGACTGTAGCAAAAACCGCCATCCGTCCCCAGCCCGCGGCGCTCGGCAGCTCGCGCCGGCCGCCGCCGCGCCAGACCGAGCGGCGCACGCTGCCGGCGACGGCCGAACTCGGCCGCGTGCGCACACGCCAAGGCCATGAACTCGTGCTGCGCGAGATCCGGCCCGACGACGTCGAGGCGCTCAAACGCGGCTTCGCCCGCCTGAGTCCCGAGGAAGTGCGCCTGCGTTTCCTGCACCCGCTCACCGAGCTGCCGCACGAATTCGCCGTGCGTCTGTGCGATCTCGATCCGCAGACCGCGATCGCGTTCGTGCTGGTCGATCCGCCGGAGGTGCCCGCGCCGGAGATCCACGCGGTCGCGCGCGCCCATATCGACCCGGTCACGCTCGCCGCGGAATTCGCCCTGGTCGTGCAGAACCGCTACGCCGGACAAGGCTTCGGCACCTTGCTGATGCAGCGTCTGATCGAGGCCTGCCGTGCCCGCGGCGCCGTCGAGCTGTGGGGCGACGTGCTGGTGGAAAACAGCGCGATGCTGGAGCTTTCGGAGCATCTCGGCTTCGCGCGCCGCACGCTCTGGCAGGACCCCGGCGTGGTGCGCGTGACGCTCGATCTCGCCCGGGCCTGATCGCATCACCGCGACCCGGCGCCAGACTGAGCGCCGCGCTGCCTGCCGCTTCTGCGCTACACTGCGCCGCCCCGCCGGATGCGCGAGCGTCCGGCGGTCGTGTCGTTTTGTCCGCGTCATGACCGAGTCCGCCCTGCTCCATCCGCCGCTGCCGCGCGACGCCAGCCGTCGCGTCCATTGGACTGCGCCGCACGGCAGCGCGCTCGCGCTGGCGCTGGCGGAGGCCGCGACCCGGCACGCCGGCGTCGTCGTCGTCGTGACCCACGACACCCATGCCGCGCACACGCTCGAGGCGGATCTGCGCGTGTTCACCGCCGGCGATCTCGACGTGCTGCATTTCCCCGATTGGGAAACGCTGCCCTACGATCCGTTCCCGCCGCATCCCGAGATCGTCTCGCAACGCATCGCCACGCTGTACCGGCTGCCGGGCACGCCGCGCGGCATTCTGGTCGTGCCCGCGGCGACGCTGATGCAGCGCCTGCCGCCGCGCCGCTTCATCGGCGCTTCGAGTCTGCTGCTCACACGCGGGCAGACGCTCGATCTCGCCGCCGAGCAGCGTCGTTTGCAGGCCGCCGGCTACCGCAGCGTGCCGCAGGTGGAGGAACCGGGCGAGTTCGCCGTGCGCGGCGCGTTGCTCGATCTGTTTCCGATGGGCAGCGCCGAGCCGTACCGCATCGAACTGCTCGACCGCGAGATCGATTCGATCCGCAGCTTCGATCCAGCGACCCAGCGCTCGCTGCACAAAGTGGAAAAAGTGGATTTGTTGCCGGCGCGCGAGTTTCCGCTGACCGAGGAGTCGATCCGGCAGTTCCGCAACCGGCTGCGCGAGCGCTTCCCGATCGATCCGCGCCGCTGTCCGATCTATCAGGACCTCAAGGAAGGCGCGGCGCCGGCCGGCATCGAATACTACCTGCCGCTGTTCTTCGAGCACACCGAAACGCTGTTCGATCATCTCGGCGGCGAGGCGCTGTTCGTCGTCGCCGGCGACGCGCTGGCCGCCGCCGATGCGTTCTGGCAGCAGGCGCAGGCGCGTCACGACAGCCGCGCCCACGACGTCGAACGCCCGATCCTGCCGGTCGCCGAGCTGTATCTGTCGCCGCAGCAGCTGCGCGAGCGCCTGAACGCGGTGCGCCGCGTGGACGTGGTCGCACCCGGCACCAACGACCACGCCGTCGAGCTCGGCACGCAGTCGGCGCCGAACCTGCCGCTCGCCGCGCACGGCGCGGCGCCGGCCGGGGAACTGCGGCGCTTCCTCGACGCCGATCCGGGGCGCGTGCTGATCGCGGTCGAATCCGCCGGTCGCCGCGAGGCGCTGCTGGAACAGCTCGCCGCGGCGGATCTGCGCCCGGCGACGGTGGCGTCGTGGCGCCAATTCGTCGCCGCCGCGGATGACGCGCCGCGTTTCGCCATCACCGTCGCGCCGCTGGACGAGGGCTTCGTCCTGCCGGCGCCCGCCATCACCGTGCTCACCGAGCGCGAGCTGCTCGGCGAGCGCGCGCGTCCGACGCGCCGACGGCGGGCGGCGGTGCGCGATCCGGAAACGGTGCTGCGCGACCTCGCCGAACTGACCGTCGGCGCGCCGATCGTGCACGTCGATCACGGCGTCGGCCGCTACCAGGGCCTGGTGAAACTCGACGTCGGCGGCACCGCCGGCGAATTCCTCGCGATCGAATACGCCAACGCCGACAAGCTCTACGTGCCGGTCACGCAACTGCACCTGGTCTCGCGCTATGCCGGCACCGCGCCCGAGCTCGCGCCGCTGCACTCGCTCGGCGGCGACGCCTGGGAGCGCGTCAAGCGCAAGGCGGCGCAGAAGGCGCGCGACGCCGCGGCCGAACTGCTCGCGCTGTACGCCGAGCGCGCCGCGCGCCCCGGCCACGCCTTCGCCTACGACCGCGCGCTGTACCAGCAATTCGCCGCGGCGTTCCCGTTCGAGGAAACGCCCGACCAATTGCGCGCGATCGAGGCGGTCATCGCCGATCTCGCCGCCGGCAAGGCCATGGACCGCGTGGTCTGCGGCGACGTCGGCTTCGGCAAGACCGAAGTCGCGCTGCGCGCCGCGTTCGTCGCCGCGACCGCCGGCCGCCAGGTCGCCGTGCTCGTGCCGACCACGCTGCTGGCGCAGCAGCACTACCGCAACTTCCGCGACCGGTTCGCCGGCTGGCCGGTGCGGGTGGAGGTCATCTCGCGCTTCAAGTCGAAGGCGGAGATCGCCGCCGCGCTCGCCGCGCTGCACGAAGGCCGCATCGACGTGATGATCGGCACCCATCGCCTGTTGCAGCCGGACGTGCGCTTCGCCCGGCTCGGCCTCGTCATCATCGACGAGGAACACCGCTTCGGCGTGCGCCAGAAGGAGACGCTGAAGAAGCTGCGCGCCGAGGTCGACGTGCTCACCCTCACGGCGACGCCGATTCCGCGCACCCTGAACCTGGCGCTGGCGGGGCTGCGCGATCTGTCCATCATCGCCACGCCGCCGGAGCACCGTCTGGCGGTGAAGACCTTCGTCTCGCCGTGGGATCCGGCGCTGATCCGCGAGGCATTCCAGCGCGAACTGGCGCGCGGTGGACAAGTATACTTCCTGCACAACGAGGTCGAGAGCATCGAACGCGCCGCGCGTGAGCTCGGCGCGCTGATCCCGGAGGCGCGCATCGCGCTGGCCCACGGCCAGATGCCGGAGCGCGAGCTGGAACGGGTGATGCTCGATTTCCATCGCCAGCGGTTCAACGTGCTGGTGTGCACCACGATCATCGAGTCCGGCATCGACATCCCGACCGCGAACACCATCATCATCAACCGCGCCGATCGCTTCGGCCTGGCGCAACTGCACCAGTTGCGCGGCCGCGTCGGCCGCTCGCACCATCGCGCCTACGCCTATCTGATCGTGCCCGACCGGCGCGCCATGACCGCCGACGCGGAAAAACGCCTGGAGGCGATCGCCGCACTGGAGGAGCTCGGCGCCGGCTTCACGCTCGCCACGCACGATCTCGAGATCCGCGGCGCCGGCGAACTGCTCGGCGAGGAGCAGAGCGGCCAGATCGAGGCGGTCGGCTTCGCGCTCTATGCCGAAATGCTGGAGCGTGCCGTGCGCGCGCTCAAGCAGGGACACGCGCCCGACGCCGAGACCGACGCGGCGCACGCGGCCGAGATCGAACTGCACATCCCGGCGCTGATTCCCGACGAGTATCTGCCCGACGTCAACGCGCGCCTGACCCTGTACAAGCGCATCGCCGGCGCCCGCGACGCCGCGGCGCTGCGCGAACTGCAGGTGGAGATGATCGACCGCTTCGGTCTGCTGCCGGAGCCGGCCAAGAACCTGTTCGCCGTGGCCGCGCTCAAACTCGAGGCCACCGCGCTCGGCATCCGCAAGCTCGAACTCGGCGCCGCCGGCGGCCGCGTGCTGTTCCATGCCCGGCCGAACGTCGAGCCCGGGACCGTGATCGGCCTGATCCAGCGACAGGCAAAAGTATACTCGCTCGACGGCCAGGATAAATTGCGCGTGCGTCTCGCCCTGCCCGGCGCGGCCGAGCGCATCCACGCCGCGCAAACCCTGCTCCGCGAGCTGGCCGGACGCGATGCGGCGCTCACGGCGGCGCCGGATCCGGCCCGCCCAGCGGCCCCATGAACTGGCGGTAGTAGCGCAGTTCCGCGATCGAATCGCGGATGTCGCTCAAGGCGGTGTGCGCGGATTCCTTGGCGAATCCCTTGAACACCTCCGGCGCCCAGCGCCGGGCGAGCTCCTTGACCGTGGAGACATCGAGGTTGCGGTAGTGGAAGAACGCCTCCAGGCGCGGCATCAGGCGGTACAGAAAGCGGCGGTCCTGGCAGATGGAATTGCCGCACATCGGCGAGGTGCCGGCCGGCACCCAGCGGGCGAGGAAGTCGAGCGTCTGCGCCTCCGCCGCGGCCAGGTCCGCCGTCGATGCCAGCACCCGCTGCCAGAGGCCGGACTTGCGGTGCTGGGTGCGGTTCCATTCGTCCATCGCCTCCAGCCGCGCAAGTTCATGTCGAATCGCGATCTCCGGACCTTCTGCCAGGATATTCAATGACTTGTCGGTGACAATGGTTGCGATTTCGAGGATCGAATCGGACTCCGGTTTGAGCCCGGTCATCTCGAGATCGATCCAGACCAGATGTTCTTCGCTAGGCAACGGTGCGGACATGCGACGGCCGGGAGGGTGGCGGGACGCCTCACCATAGCATTTCACGCCGCCTGCACGCACCGCACAGAGAATTTGCGCCGCCACGCCGTCGCCAGTATTCTGCGCGCTCACGTGGTGCACTCACAGGGGAGTCACCGTGGACCGCATCCTGCTGCTCGAGACTTCGGCGACCCGCCGACGGGCGATGCACACGCTGCTCGCGGCCAAGGGTTTCCAGGTCAGCGAACTGTCCGAGTACGACCAGGCGCTGCCGCTGCTCGAACGGCTGGGCAGCACGCCGGCGGGTTTCCGCGGTCTGGTCATCGGCTGGCCGGAACACGCCGATCCGCAGGCCGACGAGGTGTTCGCGCGCCTGCGCCAGGACGAGTTCGAACATCTGGCCGTGCTGCTGCTCGCCGACACCAACGACGGCGCCGCGGTCAACTGGATGATGAAGCGCGCCAGCACCGGCCTGCTGCTGTGGAGCGACTACAGCGAATGCGCCGAGGCGATGGCGAAGCTGCTCAATCCGCCGTCGCCGACCCTGCCCGATCTCGACGCCGGCGGCCAGTCCCACCTGCGCGTGCTGTTCGTCGACGATTCGGCCACCGTGCGCGTCGCCTTCCGCCGCCTGCTGATGAAGCACGGCTACCTGGTCGAGACCGCCGAGAACGTGGAGGACGGCTGGCGCAAGGCGCAGAGCACGCCGTTCGATCTCGCCATCGTCGACTACTTCATGCCCGGCGACCCCGGCACCGTGCTGGTGCGGCGGATGAAGGAGGATCCGCGCACCGCCGGCGTGCTCTCGGCGGTCATCACCGGCACCTATTCCGATCGCGTCATCAACGAATCGCTGTCCGCCGGCGCGCTCGAATGCCTGTTCAAGAGCGAGGCGCGCGAGCTGTTCCTGGCGCGGCTGAGCTCGCTCGCGCGCGCGGTGCGCGATCGCAAGTCGGTCGATGCCGAACGCCGCCGGCTGCACAGCATTCTCAATTCGGTCGGCGACGGCGTTTACGGCGTCGACGGCCGCGGCACCATCCAGTTCGTCAATCCGGCCGCGCTCGATCTGCTCGGCTACGAGCAGGAGAGCGAACTGATCGGCGCCTCCGCGTTCGAACGGTTCCACCACAGCTACGAGGACGGCACGCCGGTGCCGCCGAGCGCGTGCTTCCTGTCGCAGTGCTACGCCCAGGGCAACCAGGTGCCGGGCTGGCAGACCGTGTTCTGGACCCGCGAGCGTCGCGCCATCCCGGTGGAATGCACGGTCTACCCGATGCAGTTGGAAGGCCGCCGCGAGGGTTCGGTGGTGGCGTTCCGCGACATCTCGGCGCGGCGCATGCTGGAGGAGGAACTGCGCTGGCAGGCCGGCCACGACGCCCTGACCAAGCTGCACAATCGCGCCTGGTTCGAGACCCAGCTCGAACAGGAGATCGCCAGGCTCAAGCGCACCGAGCAGGTGTCGCTGCTGCTGTTCCTCGATCTCGACCGCTTCAAGTACATCAACGACACCGCCGGCCACACCGCCGGCGACCAGTTGCTCGTCGAAATCAGCCGGCGGCTGTCCTCGCGGTTGCGCGCCAGCGACCACATCGCACGCATGGGCGGCGACGAATACGCCGTGATCCTGCGCAACATCAACCGCAGCGACATCGCCCAGATCGCCGACGAATTCCGCAAGGCGCTCGGCGCGTTGCCGTTCAGTTACGGCGGCAAGACCTACCGCGTCGGCGTCTCCATCGGCGTGGCGCGGCTCGACCGCGACACGCCCTCGCGCAGCGAGGCGATGGCCGCCGCGGACGTGGCGCTGCATCTGGCCAAGCGCAACGGCCGCAATCAGGTGCACGTGTTCTCCGCCGACAGCGATCAGCGCGCGCGGATGGACATGGAACTCGGCTGGTCGACGCGCCTGGAGGCCGCGCTCAAGGAACACGGCTTCACGCTCTGCTTCCAGCCGATCCTGCCGCTGGCGCAGCTCGAATACGATCACCTGCCGGAACAGCCGGGCGCGCTGTGGACCCGCCACCTGCGCCGCCACGGCGCCGAGCAGCGCGCGTTCTACGAAGCCCTGATCCGATTGCGCGCGAGCGACGGTTCGCTGGTCGCGCCGAACGCGTTCCTGCCCGCGGCCGAACGCTTCAGCATGATGGCCGAGATCGACCGCTGGGTGATCCGCCAGGCGTTCCAGGTGCTGCGCGATCACAACCACGCCGAACACCCGATCGGCCTCGCCATCAATCTGTCCACCCAGTCGCTGGCGCACGGCGATCTCGGCCGTTACATCACCGATTGCCTGGTCGAATTCAACGTCGATCCGCGTGCGGTCGTCTTCGAGACCACCGAATCGGGCGCGCTCAACCACGTCGAGGCGGTGCGCCATCTGATCCAGGAATTGCGTCCGTTCGGCTGCCGCTTCGCACTCGACGATTTCGGCATCGGCTTTTCCTCGTTCGCGCACTTGAAGCATCTCGACGTCGATTTCCTCAAGATCGACGGCTCGTTCATCCAGGGGCTGCTCAACGATCCGGTCGATCTCGCGGTGATCTCCTCGATCACCAACATCGCCCACTCGATCGGCAAGATCACCATCGCCGAGCAGGTCGATCGCCCGGAAATCCTGCGCGCGCTGCACGCCTGCGGCGTCGACCAGGCGCAGGGCTTCTACATCGCCCGCCCGCAGCCGAGCGTGCGCGCGGCGAACGGGCAGCTCGAGGTGTTGCCGGGTGGTGAGTCGTTGCGGGCGGAGGGTTGAGGGCTGAGGGCTGAGAGCCGCGCAGCTCTTTCCGCTCACCGCTCACCGCTCACCGCTCACCTTTTCCGATTCCCGATTCCCGGCCCGTCTCAAACCGTGCAACTTCCGCGGCGTAGTATCATCGCCGCGATGTCCTCAGCCTCCGCCTCCCGGCCCTCAGCTCGCGGCCCTCGGCCCTCAGTCTCCAGCGCTCGGCCCTCGGCCCTCGGCCCTCAGCCCTCCTTCTACTGGCACGACTACGAAACCTTCGGCACCGATGCGCGCCTCGACCGCCCGGCGCAATTCGCCGGGTTGCGCACCACGCTCGAGCTGGAACCGCAGGGCGAGCCGCTCGTGCTGTACTGCCGGCCGGCGCCGGATGTGCTGCCGCGTCCGGCGGCCTGCCTCGTCACCGGCATCACGCCGCAGCAAGCCGAACGCGAAGGCGTGAGCGAGGCGGAATTCGCCGCGCGCGTGCACGAGGAGCTCGCCGTGCCCGGCACCTGCGGCGCGGGCTTCAATTCGATCCGCTTCGACGACGAATTCACCCGCCACCTGCTCTACCGCAATTTCCACGATCCCTACGAACGCGAATGGAAGGACGGCAATTCGCGCTGGGACATCATCGATCTCGCGCGCATGTGCTACGCGCTGCGTCCGGCCGGCATCGAATGGCCGCGGCGCGCGGACGGCGCGCCGAGTTTCCGTCTCGAAGACCTCACCGCCGCGAACGCTCTCGGCCATGCCCGCGCCCACGATGCGCTGTCCGACGTGCACGCCACGATCGCGCTCGCCCGCCTGTTGAAGGATCGGCAACCGCGCCTGTGGGAGTTCTACTTCGGCCTGCGCCGCAAGCAGCGTGTGCTGGAGCTGCTCGACTGGAGCGCCCGCACCGCCGTGCTGCACGTCTCGTCCCGCTATCCCGCCGAACGCGGCTGTCTGGCGATGGTGGTGCCACTCGCCGCGCATCCGACGCAGCCGAACAAGGTGATCGTCTACGATCTCGACGTCGATCCGGCGCCGCTCATCGAGCTCGACCCGGACGACATCGCCGATCGCGTGTTCACCGCGCGCGCGGACCTGCCGGACGACGTCGAACGGGTGCCGCTCAAGACCGTGTCGATCAACCGCTCGCCCGCGCTCGCGCCGCTGGCGGTGCTGAAGGACGCCGACGCGCGGCGCCTCGGCCTCGACCTCGCGCGCTGCGAACGCCACCTGGAACGGCTGCGCCGGGCCGCCGACGTCGCCGAGAAGGCGCGTCGGGTATTCGCCGAGGGCGGCGAGGACCAAGTGCCCATCGATCCCGAACTCGCGCTCTACCGCGGCTTCGCCAGCGATGCCGACCGCCGCACCTGCGCCGAGGTGCGGCGCACGCCGCCGGCCGAACTCGGCCGTCGCAAATTCCCGTTCCGCGACCCGCGTTTCGACGAGTTGCTGTTCCGCTACCGCGCGCGCAACTGGCCGGAGACGCTGACCGCCGCCGAACACGAACGCTGGCGGGAGTTCCGCCGCGCGCGCCTGACCGAAGCGACGGCGCTCACCAACCTCACCCTCGAACGGTATTTCGCCGAGATCGCCGAGCTTCGGCGCGGCGCCGCGGACGACGCCGCGGCACAGTCCTTGCTGGATCAGCTCGAAGACTGGGGCCACCGGATCGTCGCGGACGTGGAGTCGTGAAGCGCCGGCACGCAAGGCGGGACATCGGCGTCTGGATCGCCGTGCTCCTCGCGCTCGTCGCGTGCGCCGGGCCCGCGCGTGCCGCGGATGCCGGCCGCGCGATCGATCTCGACGATCTCGCCGCTCCCGCCTTCACCACGTTTTCCGTCCGCGACGGCGTGCCCGACGCGGTGATCGGCGATGTCCGACCGGACACGGAAGGTTTCGTGTGGCTGGCCGCGGCGAACGGGCTCGCCCGCTACGACGGCCACGTCTGGAACGCCATCGACGCACCCGCCGTCGCCGGCACGCTCGGCACGTTCACGCTCGGTCACGACGGCGTGCTCTGGGTCGCGTTCCGCGACCGCGGCGTGGCGCGTTTCGACGGCACGGCCTGGCACTTCGAGGGGCGCGCGCACGGCCTGCCGGACAACGTGCGGCGCATCGTCGAGATCGAAGACGCAGCGGACCATCACCAGTTGTTCGCCGCCACCTTCGGTGCCGGCCTGTTGCAGCGCGACGGCGAACGCTGGACGCCCGCGCCCGGCACCGAGGAGCTGCCGGCGGATGTCGTCGCGGCCGCGCGCACGCAGCGCCTCGGCGGCGGCGAACGGCTGTGGGCGGGAACCCTGCGCGACGGCCTGTGGTATCGCGCGGACGGGCACTGGCGGCGGTTCCGCGACGCGCGCTTCGATCCGGGTCAGATCGAGGACCTGCGCGTGGTCGCGCGCGGCGACGACGAGCAGCTGTGGATCCTCGCCTTCGGCGACGGCCTGTGGCGCCTCGATCGCGATGGCCTGCGCCAATGGAGCGCGCGAGGCGGCGAACTGCCGAGCAACGATCTGTATCAGATCGAACCCGGCCACGCGGCGAACGGCGATACCGTGCTCTGGATCGCCAGCCGCGGCGGCCTGCTGCGCGTGCACGGCGATCGCGTGCAGACCTTCGACCGACGCCACGGCCTGCCGGCCAACGCGGTGCGCGGCGTGAGCCTGTGGCGCAGTCCCGACGGCATCGAGGTGCTGTGGGCGGCGACCGAGGCCGGCGTCGCCCGCGCGGTGCTCGGCGCGACGCAGTGGCGCACCGTGTCGCTGCTCGGCAGCGGTGGCACCGGCATCTGGAACATCCTGCCGGAGACCGACCAGCGCGGCGCGGCGCAGCTGTGGATCGCCGCGGCCGCCGACGGCCTCGGCCTCTACCGCGACGGCGTGTGGCAACGATATGCGCAGCGCAACGCCGCCCTGCCGGCGAACGACGCGCGCCTGATCGAGCGCACGCGCGACCGCGCCGGCACGAACACGTTGTGGCTCGGGCTGTGGGGCGGCGAGTTGCTGCGCGTGGCGCCGGGTCCGCGCTTCGTCGGCGTCGTCACACCATGGCGCAAGCGGCCGAGCGAAGTGGTGATGGACACGCTCGCCCGCGTCGGCGGCGCTCGCGCCGAGCAGTGGTTCGCGCTGCGCGAGGCGGGCGTCTACCGGTTGCGCGACGGCGCCTGGACCGCGTACCTCGCCGACGGCGTGACCGCACCGTGGTCGGTCGTGCAACTCGTCGAGCAGATCGACGCGCACGGTCGTTCCTGGCTGTGGGCGAGCAGCAAGCAGGGCCTCGCCCGCTACGACGACCGCCGCTGGGAGCGGATCAAGCTGCTGCCCGACGATCATCTGTTCGGCGTCACGTTGTTGCCGGATGCGCGCGGCCGGCCGATCCTGTGGATCGGCAGCCGGAATCGCGGCGTGCAGCGCGTCGACGTCAGCGATCCGGCCGATCCGCGCCTGCTGCCCGACGATCTGCCGCCGGCGCCGGATCCCACCGCCTACAGTGCGCTGCGCGATTCGCGCGGCCGCGTGTTCATCTGCACCAACAACGGCGTGCAGTTGCTGACGCCGACGGCGCAGGGCTACGCGGCGCGCGTCTACACGCACCGCGACGGCCTGGTGCACGACGAGTGCAACACCAACGCGCAATTCCTCGACGCGCAGGATCGCTACTGGGCCGGCACGCTCGGCGGCGTGTCGGTGTTCGACCCGGCGAGCGGCATCCGCGACACGACGTCCAAGCCGCTCAAGCGCACCAACCTGCGCCTCGACGGGCAGCCGGTGTCGGCGCAGGATCTGCGCATTCCGCCGGGCCGGCACGAACTGCGCGTCGATTTCGCCCTGCTGTCCTGGAACCGCGAGAGCGAGACGACGTTCCGCACCCAGCTCGTCGGCCTCGACGCCGAACCGGATGCCTGGAGCGCGCGCAACTTCCGCGTGCTCGGCGCGCTGCCGCCCGGCAGCTACCGGCTGCGCATCGAGGGGCGCGACTACGCCGGCAACGAGAGCCTGCCGCTGGAACTGCCGTTCGAGGTGCTCGCGGCGTGGTGGCAGCGACCGCTCGCTCTGGCCGGCTTCGCGCTGTTCGCCGCGCTCGTCGCGCACGTGATGGTGCGCTGGCGCACGCGCCGGCTGCTTAGCGTGCAGCGCCGGCTGGAAACGATCGTGCAGCACAACACCCGCGACCTGCGCGAAGCGAACGCGCGCCTGCGCGAGCTGTCGTATTCCGATGCGCTGACCGGCCTCGCCAATCGCCGCCGGCTGCTGGAAGCGCTCGAGGCGCGCCTCGCCGAAGCCGGCGCCGACGCGTGGATCGCGCTGATCTTCCTCGACGTCGATCACTTCAAGTCGTTCAACGATCGCCATGGCCATCCGGCCGGCGACGAGGCGCTGCGCGCGGTCGCCGCGGCGATGCGCGCGGTGGCGCCGCCGCTCGCCATCGCGGCGCGCTACGGCGGCGAGGAATTCGCCTGCCTGCTGCCGGATGCGCTCGCGGCCGAGGCGATGGCGCTGGCCGAGCGCATCCGCGCGCGGGTGGAAGCCGGTGCGGTGGCGATCGCCGGCACGCCGCAGACCGAACGCATCACCGTCAGCGCGGGCGTGGCCGCGCGCCGGATCGCCGTGGCGCGCGACGTGCACGAGCTGTTGCGCGAGGCCGACCGGGCGCTGTACCGTGCCAAGCACGACGGCCGCAACTGCGTGCGCGGCGCGGCCGACGGCGGCGCCTGAGCGATGCACAGAGTATATTTTTCCCGAAATACCTTCGCCTTCCTGCGCGCGCTGGCGCGCAACAACAACCGGCCGTGGTTCCACGCCCATCGGCACGAATACGAGCGCCACGTGCGCGAGCCGTTCCTCGCGCTGATCGCCGATCTCGCGGCGCCGCTGGCGAAGATCAGCCCGCACTACCGCGCCGATCCGCGCAAGACCGGCGGCTCGCTGTTCCGCATCCACCGCGACACGCGCTTCTCCGGCGACAAGGCGCCGTACAAGCCGTGGGCCGGCGCGCGCCTGTTCCACGAGCGCCGCCGCGAGGTCGAGGCGCCCTCGTTCTATCTGCACATCGCGCCCGGCGACTGCTTCGCCGGCGGTGGCCTGTGGCATCCGCAACCGGCCACGCTCAAGCGCATCCGCGATTTCCTGGTCGACAATCCGGCGGCCTGGAAACGCGCCACGCGGACCAAGGCGTTCGGCGAGCGTTTCGCGTTCTGGGGCGAGAACCTGAGCCGCGCGCCGCGCGGTTACGATCCCGGCCACGAGCTGATCGAGGACTTGAAACGCCGCAACTTCGCCGCCGGCGCCGGATTCCCCGAGGCGCTGGCCTGCTCGCGCGAGCTGCTGCCGCACCTCGTCGATACCTTCAAGCGCCTGGCGCCGATGATCGACTATCTCTGCGCGGCGCTGGATCTCGAATTCTGAAGCCGGCGTTCCGGCCGCGAGCCGCACGGCGTCGGCTCATTCGAAGCCGTCGACGAACAGACGGTCGTACAGGAACGCGGCGCCGACCATGTCGTCCGGCGTGAGTCGGCGCTTGATGTGGCCGAGGCATTGCGCCTCGACGCACATCACCGGACAGGTGCCGTCGTCCGGCGTGTGCGCGAGGCCGATCGCATGGCCGAGTTCGTGCAGCACCAGGCTGTCGAAATCGTTCGGCGCAGAGCTCGTGTCGAACGGGTCGTTCTCGTTGCCCGGCGCGAATTGGTAATAGGCATTGGCGTCGAACAGGATGTCGCCGGCGCCGGTGCCGCCATTCGGCGGCGGGGCGTAGCCGACCGCGGCTTCGCCGCCGCCGGAGAACGCGAACACGCCGATGCGGATCTGCCCGGTCGCCGGCGGCACGGCGGCGGGGTCGTTGATCGCCACACCGCTGTCGCTGGCGAGCTTGACGAAGCGGATGCCGGTGTGTGCGGCCCAGCGCGCCATCATCGCGGTGATGTGCGATTCGAGCGCGGCGATCGGTGTGGCCGTGAAACTGCCCGGCGCGATCTCGAGGTTGATCGCATCGACGCTGGTGCCGGGACAGGCGCTGCCGCAATAGCTGGCATCGCCCGACGTGCCGGCGGGAATGAACGACCAGTACACCGTACCGCCGTCCGTGCCGGCATGGTTGTCGCCCCACTTGAGGTACAGCGTCTCGCTGCCGCTCGGATAGGAATACACTTGGTAGGCCGCGGCGAACGTCATGCCGGCGAACAACCACGCCGCCGCGGTCGCCCACAACATGCGCGCCAGCCACGTCTGGAGCCCGCCGGACATTCCGCCATTCCACGCCGCCCGTCGTTGGCAGTATAGGCGGTCCGCCCGCGTGCTGCAGCGCATTCAAACGACCGTTTGATTTTTGCCGAATCCTGGCGTAGTCTCCGGCGCCGTCGCCGGCACCTTCGGGGAGGAAGGCGCCGCGACGAGGGCGGGAATCGCGCAGCGTTGCGTTTCCCTGCGCGATTCCCTCTGACCGCCCCGGTGGGTCATCGGCGGCGGCAGGGAAGCCACTCCGCACGACGCCCGCCGCGGGCGCTCGATGGCGCCCCGTTTCTGCGGGGCGCGGGGAGGCACGCATGTTCCGATCGCTCGCAAGTCTCGCCTTGCTGCTCGCTTGCGGCGGCAGCCTGGCCAACACCGGCGTCGCGTTCGTCCACGGCACCGGCAAGCAGACCGACGCCTACGACGACTACTGGCAACCGCCCATGGTCAATTCGGTGATCCAGGGCTTGCCGAATCGCGCCAATTACCTCGTCGTCAATTGCGATTTCACCCAGTACATGTGGACCAGCGGCGCCGCCGGCTGTCTGGCGACGCAACTCGGCAACTTCATCGCCGCCAATCACATCGACGATCTGGTCGTCATCACCCATTCCAACGGCGGCAACGTGATGCGCTGGATCCTGTCGAATCCGACCTACGACAGCCGCTATCCGGCGATCATCCGGGCGGTGCGCTGGGTCGATGCAATCGCGCCGTCGAGCGCGGGCACGCCGCTCGCCAACGCGGTGATCGCCGGCAACGTGTTCGAGGCCGCGGTCGGCTGGCTGCTCGGCTACCAGAACGATGCCGTGCGTCAGCAGCAGACGAGCTGGATGGCCTACTACAACGCCAATTACCTGCTCGGTACCGCCGGCCGCCCGGCGCTGCCGAAGGGGTTCTGGGATGTCGTCGGCACCGACGTCACCTTCGCGCCGTGGAATCCCGACGCCTACTGCGGCGGCTACACGCTCAACGCCGGCCTGGAGGTGACCAAGGCCTGGCTGACGAGCTGCGCCGACGGCTTCATCGAATGCGCCAGCGCGGCCGCCGCCGGCCGGGTGTGGTTCTACGACACCGGCGGCGTCGGCGGCCACGTGCTGTCGCACAACCAGAGCCGGCGTGCCTGCTTCGGCCTGGATGTCGTGTTGCGCAACGATCTGTAGCGGAGGCCACGGTCATGAAATTCGCGCTTTGTATACTTTTTCTCAGTGCCGCCGCGTCCGCCGCGCCGGCGTCGCGGCTGTTCGCCCCGGCCGATCACGACCAGATTCCGGTGCGCCTGATCGCGCGCCCGACCGCCGCGGCGTCGCTCGACCGCACGCCGGTGCAGATTGCCCACACGCTCGACGGCGCGCAGGCGCTGGCCGCCGCGCCGCGGCCGTTCGTGGCGCAGAGCCGTGAGTTCTGGAGCGAGGTCGGCGAATCGGAACTGCGCGCCGGCATGCGTATCACCACCACCGCGCCGGGCGCGCTGGTGCGCCTGAGTCCGCAGGGCGGCGCCGGCGCCGCGCTCGATCCGGCCGGCGTGCTGGTGCGCGCCCAAGGCCGCACGCAGAGCGCTGCCGAGGCCGCGAGCGCCATCGCCGACGCCAGGACCCTGCGCAGCGCCGGCATGGCGGTGCCGGCGGGCTCGCTGGTGTTCCGGCTGGCGCCGTCCGCCGGAAGTGGAGAAGTGGAAATTGCCGCACCGCACGCGCAGGGCAGCTATCTGGTCCATGTGTTCGAACCGGACAGCGCGGTCGTGGCGAGCCTCGCCGCGGATCGCGACACCGTGCTGGTCGGCGACACCCTCCGCTTGCGCGTGAGCCTCGCCGGCGGCGCGCTGATGCTCGCCTCCGGACTGGTCACCGCACCGGACGGCTACAGCGCCGATCTCGCCTTCACCCGCACCGCCGACGGCGCCTACGAGGCGACGTTCACACCGGATGCCACGCACCGCGACGGCCCGCAGTTGTGGGAGGCGCATGCCTTCACCGCCGCGCGGGTCGGTGCGCGCAGCGTGCTGCGCGACGCCAAGACCGCCTTCGCGGTGAGCGCGCCGGCCGCGCGCTTCGACGGCACGGTGACGACGCGGCACGACGCCGATCTCGCCATCGTCCTCGGCATCGAGGCCGCCGGCGCCAGCCGCTACCAGATCGCCGGCGTGCTCTACGGCACCGGCGCCGATGGCGCCCTGCGTCCGGCGGCGCTCGCGCAATCGGCGGCATGGCTCGAGGCCGGTCGCGGCCGCATCGAACTGCGCTTCGATGCCGACACCCTCGCCGCCGCCGGCGTCCGCGCGCCGTTCGAACTGCGCGATCTGCGCCTGATCGACCAGGCCGACATGGGTCTGCTCGAGCGTCGCGAACGCGCGCTTGCCATTCCTCAGGGGAGGTCTGATTGAACCCCACGTCCCTGCCTTCGGCTGCGGGGCGGCACCTCCACAACCCCCATCAAACCCTTGCGCAGCGAGGGTTTGATGGCCCCTTGGCTCAAGGGGGCGCAAAGAGCGAGGGCTGCATCTTTCACTCGTTCAAAGGTTCCCCAGCGCATCGAGTGCGCGTCGCGGCCGCGGCGCGCGCTCACGCCTCGGCGAACGGGATCGCCAGCACCGTGCGGATGTCGTCGCTGTCGGTCATCGCCATGAGCAGGCGCTCGATGCCGAGCGCCACACCGGCGCAATCGGGCAGGCCGCGCGCGAGCGCGGCGAGCAGGCGCTCGTCCGGCGGCAGCTCGGGCAGTCCGCGTTCGCGCCGGCGCACGTTGTCGGCGGCGAAGCGCGCGCGCTGTTCGTCGGCGTCGGCGAGTTCGTGGTAGCCGTTGGCGAGTTCCTGCGTGCCGACGAACAGCTCGAAACGCTCCGCCAGCGGCGGCTCGCCCGGACGGATGCGCGCGAGCGCGCACTGACTGGCGGGAAAGTCGTGGACCACGGTGATGCGATCGGGCGGAAACGCCGGCTGGATGCGGTGGGTGAGCAGGAGATCCAGCCAGTCGTCGCGACCGAGCCCCGCCGGATCGATGCGCACCTCGCCGAGCACGGTGCGCAGTCGCGTCTCATCCGCGACCAACGGATCGACGCCGAGCGTGCCGGCGAACAGGTCGCGGTAGGGGATTTTGTATACGTTTGCACTTTTTCCGACTAGCGCCAGCGCCGCCCGCACCAGCGCCACGGTTTCGTCGATCAGCCGGTGATGATCCCAGCCGACGCGATACCACTCGAGCAGGGTGAACTCGGGATTGTGGCGACGACCGGCTTCGCCGTCGCGGAACACGCGGCCGAGTTCGTAGCAATCGCCGACGCCGGCCGCGAGCAGACGCTTGTGCGCGAACTCCGGCGAGGTGCGCAGGAAGCGCTCGCGCGGGCCGCCGGCGAGCGGGCCGGAAAAGCGCGTGACGAAGCTCCGCAGGTTGGGATCGGTGTTGGCGGCGGCGGACAGGATCGGCGTTTCGACCTCGAGCACGCCGCGCGCGGCGAAGAATTCGCGGATCGTCGCGTTGAGCCGCGCGCGCAGTTCGAGCGCGCCGCGCAGGCGGCTTGCGGCGGTCTCACCTTGCGTGCACTGGGGAAACTGCCCCCTCACCCCATCCTCTCCCCCGAGCGGGCTTGGGGAGACGGGGTTCCGATACCATGACCGCTCGTTTCCGGCCCTAGCCACCGTGCTGCTCCAGGAACGTCTGCAGCCGTGCCTCGTCCCAGATCTCGACGCCGAGCTCCCGGGCCTTGTCGAGTTTCGACCCGGCCTCGCTGCCGGCGACGACGAAGCTGGTCTTCTTCGACACGCTGCCGGCCACCTTGGCGCCGAGCGCCTCGAGCCGCTCCTTCGCCTCGTCGCGGGTGAACGCGCCGAGCGTGCCGGTCAACACCACGGTCTTGCCGGCGAGCGGGCCCGCACTCGCGCGCCGCGGCGCGTGCTCCGGCCAGCGCACGCCGGCGGCGCGCAGCGCCTCGATCACCGCGCGGTTGTGGCGCTCGCGGAAGAAGGCGAGGATGCAGCCGGCCACCACCGGGCCGATGTCGGGCACCTCGGTCAGCTCCGCCTCGCCCGCGGCGAGCAGCGCATCGAGCGAACCGAAGTGCCGCGCCAGCGCCTTCGCCGTCGCCTCGCCGACCTCGGGGATGCCGAGCGCGTAGAGAAAACGTTCGAGGGTGGTGTCCTTGCTGCGCGCGATCGCCGCGATCAGGTTTTCCGCCCACTTGCTCGCGATCCGGCCCTTCTTCACCGTCTCCGGCACGGTGCCGTCGCGTTCCTCGGCGCGGCGTTTCATGGCGAGCAGGTCGTCGACGCGCAGCCGGTACAGATCGGCCACCGATTCGACGCCGCCGAGTTCGACCAGATCATCGACGATGCGCTCGCCGAGTCCCTCGATGTCGAGCGCGCGGCGCGAGGCGAAATGGCGGATCGACTCCTTGCGCTGGGCGGGACAGTACAGGCCGCCCGAGCAGCGCCACACCGCCTCGCCTTCCTCGCGCACCAGCTCCGAGCGGCACACCGGACAATGCTTCGGCATCTGCCAGGGATGCGTGCCGCGCGGCCGACGTTCTGGCACCACGCGCACCACTTCCGGAATCACGTCGCCGGCGCGGCGCACGATCACGGTGTCACCGACGCGCACGTCCAGCCGCGCGACCTGATCGGCGTTGTGCAACGTGGCGTTGGTCACCGTCACGCCCGCCACCGGCACCGGCGCCAGGCGCGCGACCGGCGTGGCCGCGCCGGTGCGTCCGATCTGCACCTCGATCGCCTCCACCGTGGTCATCTCCTCCTGCGCCGGGAACTTGTGCGCCAGCGCCCAGCGCGGCGCGCGCGCGACGAAGCCCATCGCGCGCTGGCCGTCGTAGCGATCGAGCTTGTAGACCACGCCGTCGATCTCGTAGGGCAGCGCATCGCGGCGCGCGCCGATGCGGCGGTAGTAGGCGAGCAGACCGTCCAAACCGTGGGCGAGGCCGATCTCGCCGCTCACCGGAAAGCCCCACTCGCGCAGGCGCGCGAGCGTCTGCGAATGGGTCGGCGGCAGCGTGCCGCCGTCGATGACGCCGACGGCATAGGCGAAGAACGCCAGCGGCCGCCGCGCGGTCACCTGCGGATCGAGCTGGCGCAGCGAACCGGCCGCACCGTTGCGCGGATTGGCCAGCGTCTTCTCGCCGCGCTTCAACGCCTGCGCGTTGTACGCCGCGAACGCGGCCTTGGGCATGTACACCTCGCCGCGCACCTCGAGCACGCGCGGCCAGTCATGCCCGCGCAGGTGCAGCGGCACCGCGCGCACGGTGCGCAGATTCGCGGTGACGTCCTCGCCGGTGGTGCCATCACCGCGCGTGGCGCCACGCACGAACACGCCGTCCTCGTAGCGCAGGCTGATGGCGAGTCCGTCCACTTTCGGTTCGGTGGAAAACGCCGGATCCTTCACGCCGAGGGTGTCCTCGATGCGGCGCACGAAGTCGGCCACCTCCTCGTCGCGGAAGGCGTTGGCGAGCGACAGCATCGGAATCTCGTGGCGCACCTCGGCGAACTCGGAGGCCGGGCGCGCGCCGACGCGCTGCGTCGGCGAATCGGGCGCGACGAGCTCGGGATGCGCGCGTTCCAGTTCCTCAAGCTCGCGCAGCAGGCGGTCGTACTCGGCATCGGCGATGCTCGGCTCGTCGAGCACGTAGTAGCGGTAGTTGGCGTCCTCGATCTGCGCGCGCAGGCGCAGGGCGCGTCGGCGTGCGTCTTCGGCCGTCTTCATGGCGACGATTGTCGCATGCGCCGCCGGCGGGATCGAATCGCGGCTTGCAAGCGCGCGGCTCCTCGACGATGCTTGCCCGGAAACGCGAGGAGTCCGTCATGGCGAAATCCGGCTGGGCGCCGTTTCCGTATCCCGACAAGGCCTTCGACTACGCCGGCGACAAGCTCGCCAAGGCGTGGGGCAAGCTGCACGCGGGCGATCAGGAGCCGTTTCCGGACGAGCGGCACCTCGCGCGCCTGCTCAAGGCCAATCCGCGGCTTGGCAAGGACGCCGGCAGGCTCGCCACGCAATTGCAGGATGCCTGGCGCGCATTCCATCGCGGCGATTTCCACGAGGCCCACCAACTCGGCGTGGCGCTGAAGGCGCTCGGCGCCTCGGTGGCGATCAAGGCCGGCGGCATTCACGCCACGTATCTCGTCGCGAACGGGAAGGAGAAGACCGCGCGCTTCGAGGCGCTGGCGAAGCTCGCCGAGACGGCGGTCGCCGAACTGCCGGACGAAGCCAACAGCCACTACCGGCGCGCGTTCGCGCTCGGCCGCTACAGCCAGTGCATCTCGATCGCGCAGGCCCTGGCGCAAGGCGTGGCGACCAAGGTGCGCGCCGCGCTCGAGGCGACGCTGCGCCTGGCCCCGAAGCACGCCGAGGCGCACACCGCGCTCGGCCTGTATCACGCCGAGATCGTCGCCAAGGTCGGCGGCATGCTGGCCAGGCTCACCTATGGCGCGAGCGCCAAGGACGCCGAACAGCAATTCGCCGCGGCGCTGAAACTCACGCCCGACGCGCCGATCGCCTGGATCGAATACGGCAACGCGCAGTTGCTGCTGCACGGCGCGCGCGGCGAGGACGAAGCGGCGAACGCCTACGCCAAGGCGGCGAAGCTCAAACCGCGCGACGCGATGGAAGCCCTCGACGTCGCCTGGGCGCGTGCGCAGTTGGCGTGAGCGGAAAGCGCCAGTCGGGGCGATTCCGCGCACCCGCCGCCGACATCGGCCCGGCGTAGCCGACCCAAGCCCTAGTGAACGTGCCGCAGCAACAAGTGCCGTCTGCGCCTATGCCGCGCGAATGACGAATTCCCTCACCGTGGCGATCGGTCGCACTTGGCGTCGATTGCGCCGCAATTCGACGAGCCCATACCGCGCCATGGTCTTCAGCGTACGCGACAGATTGCTCGGCGCGCGGCCGGTCAGATCGGCAAGCCGAGTGAGTGATTGGGGTTGTTGTTCGCGGATCAGTCGCAACAAGGCACGGTTGTCATCCGACAACACCTCGGCCAGTGAACGCATGGACGTGAACCAGATCTTTGGTTCATCCGGCGCGGGCCGATGGCGACCGTTCGCAATGGCCCGGGCACGCGCGCGAATGTCCGCCTGGGACGCAATGCCGATGATGATTCGCTTCATTTCTGCACCTCTTGCAGCACCCGATCCACCTCGTCGAAGAAGTCCTTCAGCAACTGATCGGCGCTGATGAACTCGTAAGCCTCGCCCTTGTCGTGGCTGTGGCGGTGCCTGTGATCGTAAGGCAGCCGTCGTCCGGTATAGCGTCGGCGTCGCGGCGCTTTGACCGCATGCGCATTGTCATAGCCGAGCAACCGTGTTCCGTAACGATCATGCAGCGTGAGCGCGTAGCGGATGCCATGCGGCACATGCTCATCGGCCGGCACGCGGCGCGCCTCGATCTTGATCCAGTAGCCGTTGCCCTGGTCATAGATCTCTCCGTCCAGCAGCAGCAACGTCTCGATGCCCGGATCCCGCATCGATGCGATCTTATCAACGGTTGATAATGATTGCCAGCACCCCTCACACCATCGGCAACCTGAGCCCCTGCTCCCTGGCGCAGCGGACGGCGAGCTCGTAGCCGGCATCGGCGTGCCGCATCACGCCGGTGCCGGGATCGTTCCACAGCACGCGGCCGATGCGCCGCTCGGCGGCGGGCGTGCCGTCGCAGACGATCACCACGCCGGCGTGCTGGCTGTAGCCCATGCCGACGCCGCCGCCGTGATGGAAGCTGACCCAGGTCGCCCCGCTCGCGGTATTGAGCAGCGCATTGAGCAGCGGCCAGTCGGAAACGGCGTCGCTGCCGTCCTGCATCGCCTCGGTCTCGCGATTCGGCGAGGCGACCGAACCGGAATCCAGATGATCGCGGCCGATCACGATCGGCGCCTTGAGCTCGCCTTTGCGCACCATCTCGTTGAAGGCGAGGCCGAGCCGGTGACGCTGACCGAGACCCACCCAGCAGATGCGCGCGGGCAGGCCCTGGAAGTGGATGCGCTGCTCGGCCATGTCGAGCCAATGGTGCAGATGCGGATCGTCGGGGATCAGCTCCTTCACCTTGGCGTCGGTCTTGACGATGTCCTCTGGATCGCCGGACAGCGCGACCCAGCGGAACGGACCGATGCCGCGGCAGAACAGCGGGCGCACATAGGCCGGCACGAAGCCGGGAAAGTCGAAGGCATGGGCGCAGCCTTCGTCCTTGGCCATCTGGCGGATGTTGTTGCCGTAGTCGAAGGTCGGCACGCCCATCTTCTGGAACGCCAGCATCGCCTCGACGTGCACGCGCATCGACTGCCGCGCGGCCCGGGCGGTGCCGGCGGGATCCGCCTTGCGCCGCTCGAACCACTGCGCCACCGACCAGCCGATCGGCAGGTAGCCGTTGACCGGATCGTGCGCGCTGGTCTGATCGGTCACCGCGTCCGGACGCACGCCGCGGCGCACCAGCTCGGGCAGCACCTCGGCGGCGTTGCCGAGCAGCGCGATCGAGATCGCCTTGCCGGCACTTGTATACTTGTGGATTCTGGCGAGCGCATCGTCGATGTCGCGGGCTTGTTCATCGACGTACTTCGTGCGCAGACGCATGTCGATGCGGCTCTGCTGGCATTCGATCGTGAGCGAACAGGCGCCGGCGAGGCTCGCCGCGAGCGGCTGCGCGCCGCCCATGCCGCCGAGACCGGCGGTGAGGATCCACCGGCCCCGCAGATTTCCGCCGTAGTGCTGGCGGCCCATCTCGACGAAGGTTTCGTAGGTGCCCTGCACGATGCCCTGCGAGCCGATGTAGATCCACGACCCGGCCGTCATCTGGCCGTACATCATCAGGCCCTTGCGATCCAGCTCGTTGAAGTGCTCCCAGGTCGCCCACGCCGGCACCAGATTGGAATTGGCGAGCAGCACGCGCGGCGCGTCGGCGTGGGTCGGGAAAACGCCGACCGGTTTGCCGGATTGGATCAGCAGCGTCTGATCGTCCTCGAGCTCGCGCAGGCAACGCAGGATCGCGTCGAAGCACTCCCAATTGCGCGCGGCGCGACCGATGCCGCCGTAGACGACGAGTTCGCTCGGCCGCTCGGCAACGTCCGGATCGAGGTTGTTCTGGATCATGCGGAACGCGGCTTCGGTGAGCCAGCTCTTGCAGGACAGGTGCGTGCCGCGCGGCGCACGGATCGTGCGCGTGGTGTCGATGCGATTGTTCATGGGAACGGACGATGGGGAAATGGGAAGGATAACGCAACTGGTGGAGGGCTGAGGGCTGAGGGCTGAGGGGCGAGGGCTGAGGGCTGAGGGCTGAGGGCCGTGCAGCTCTTTCCGCTCACCGCTCACCGCTCACCGCTCACCGCTCACCGCTCACCGCTCACCGCTCACCGCTCACCGCTCACCGCTCACCGCTCACCGCTCACCGCTCACCGCTCACTGCTGACTGCTCCTCACAAATCCCGCGCCACGCGGAATCCGACGCGCGGGCTGCGGGTATCGGCGGGTGCGCCGAGGCGATAGGCCGAACGCACCTCGTCCGGGGCGCTGCCCCACGAGCCGCCGCGGATCACGTGCGCGACACAGCCGGGATTGAGCCAGGCGCGGCCGTCGGCCGGCGCGCGCGTGTAGTTGTCGTGCCAGCAGTCGGCCACCCATTCCGAGACGTTGCCGTTCATGTCGCGCAGGCCGAAGCGGTTGGCCGGCATCACGCCGATCGGCGCCGGTCCCCAATAGCGGTCGTCGTAGCGCGGAAACGCCTTGGCCCAACTGCGCCGCAGGCGCGGCGAGCGGTCGCCGTCGCCGGTGACGTTCTCGTACACCTTGTCCGGATTGCCGTCGCCCCACGGATAGCGCGTGGTCGAGCCGGCGCGCAGCGCATATTCGAATTCCGCCTCGCTCGGCAGGCGATAGCGCTTGCCGGTGCGCTCGGCGAGCCACTTCGCGTAGGCGGCGGCGTCGTTCCAGGACACGTGCACCACCGGCAGGTTTTCCGCCGCCCTGGCGCCGAGATAATCGTCGCGCCAGCTCACGCCGCGTCGTTCGATGATGCGCCCGCTCTCCTCGTCGTACACGCCCGAGCCGCCGGCCTTCTCCGCGTCGGTGACGTAGTTCGCGTCCGCGACGAACGCGCCGAACTGCTCCACCGTGACCGCGTCGGCGCCGAGCGCGAAACCGCTGTCGATGCGCACTTCGTGCGGCGGTTCCTCGTTGACGCGGTGGCCGGCCTCGCCCGGCGCCGAACCCATCAGGAACGTGCCGACCGGAATCACCACCAGCGGCGGCGCGCTGCCGTGACGATCGAGGAATTGATCGGTGATCACCTGACCCGGACTGAAGCTCGCGTACAGCCGCGCGTTGCGCAGACGGCGGTTGAAATCGTCGATGCCGCCGAGATCGGGGCTGAGCGCCAGCGCCTTCTGCGCCAGCGACTCGGCGAGCGCGGTGTCGCCGGCGTCGAGCGCCGAGTTGGCCTGCGCCAGCGTGTTGACCGCGCGCTGGTGGCGAATGCCCTCGATGCGCGCGCGCGTGTCCTGCATCTCGCGCGAGCCGGGCCGGATCGCCGCGGCTTCGTCGAGGATCCGGTCGGCGCCGGCGAAGTCGTCCTGCGCCGCGGCAGCCAGCGCGCGATCGAGATAATCGCGCTCGATCTGGGCCAATCCCTGATCGGCGAGCTTGTTGCCGGGATCGAGCTTCAGCACCTGGCGGTAGACCTCGAGCGCGTTGTCGCCGGCCGGCTGCGTCGCATGCCGCTGCTTGAGCAGCGCCGCGGCCCGCGTCAGCAGCGGCAACACCTGCTTCAACACCTTGAGCCGCGCTTCCAGCGCGGCGACTTCCTCACCGGTGTGCGGCAGGCCGGCCAGCGCCTCGAGCAGCCGCGCGACCTCGCGTTCGTCGCCGCGATCGAGCGCGGTGCCGATCTGCTGCGAAATGGATTTGTGGATTTTTTCCAGTCCGGCGAGCGCCTGGGCGTTCTCCTTGTCCGCCTCGAGCGCCTGCCGGTACAGCGCGAGCGCATTGTTGTCGGCGGGTTCGAGCAGGTGTCCTTCGGCCAGCGCCTTGTCGGCCTTCTTCAACAGCGCGGCGACTGCCTTCGTCGGCGGCAGCGCGGGCGCCGACGGCGCGGCCGGCGGCGGTGCCGGCGCCGGGTTCGATTTCGCCGCCTCCGGCACGGCGGGCGTCGGCGGCGCCGGCGTGATGGCGAGCGCGGGCGGCGGCGCACTCGGCGCGGGCGCCGGTTCCGGCGCCACGCGGCCGCCGCCGGTCGGATAGAATCGGTAGACCAGGGCGAAGGCGAGCAAGGCGATGCCGGCCGCGCCTCCGAGCACGGACTGCTTGCGCACGACTTCGCTGCCGGGCATCGTCGATGATGGCGGGTTCGCTTCGGTATTCGCACCTTAGGTCATCGGCCGCCCGCGCTGCAACTGCGCTCGGTCTGCGCGCCGAGTCGTCGCGGCGCATCCGTCGTCTCCACGAGCCCGCCCGCATGCACCACTGGATCGACCGCCCCGACGCCCTCGACGCCTGGCTCGCCGCGCGCGCCGACGCCACGGTGATCGGTCTCGACACCGAATTCCTGCGCACGAATACCTTCCGTCCGCGGCTGGCGCTGGTGCAACTCGACATCGGCGGCGACGTCGCCCTGCTCGACGCGCCGCGACTCGGGGCGATGCCGGCGCTCGCCGCGCGCCTCGCCGATGCCGCCTGCGTGTGCGTGATGCACGGCGCCGGCGAGGACCTCGAGGCGCTCGCCGGCGTGCTGCCGCGAGGACCGGCCACGCTGTTCGACACGCAGCTTGCCGCGGCGTTCGCCGGCGTCGGCTTCGGCCTGAGCTACCAACGCCTGGTCGCCGCCGTGCTCGGCATCGAATTGCCGAAGAGCGAGACGCGCTCGGACTGGCTCGCACGCCCGCTCAGCGCCGCGCAGCTCGACTACGCGGCCCAGGACGTCGCGCATCTGCCGGAACTGCACGCCCGCCTCGCCCAGCGCCTCGCCGAACTCGGACGCAGCGCGTGGCTCGCCGAGGACTGCCGGCGTCTGGTCGCGCGTGTGTGCGAGGCGCAGCCCGATCCGCAACCGCAGCGCGCGTTGCGCGCCGCCGCGCGCTTCGCGCCCGAGCAGCAGGCACGGTTGCGGCGCGTGCTGCGGTGGCGCGACACCAAGGCGCGCGTGCTCGACAAACCGCGACCGTGGATCCTGGACGACGCCCGCGCCCTGAACCTGGTCGCCGACCCGCCGCAGGACGAGGACGAACTCGCCGAGCGCTGCCGCGGATTGCGCGCCCTGCGCGGCGCGTTGCGCCAGGAACTGTTCGCCGTACTGCACGCACCGCTCGCGGCCGACGAGCGCGACGTCATGCCGATTCCCGCTCCGCTCACCGGCGCGCAACTGACGAAGCTCGCCGCGCTGCGCAACGAAGTCGCCGCGATCGCCGCGCGGCTCGCCCTGCCCGAGAGTCTGCTCTGTCCGCGGCGCCATCTGGAGACGCTCGTCGCCGAAGGCCGCTGGCCCGCGGCGCTGGAGGGGTGGCGGAAGGAGCTGTTGTATGAGGTATTGATGGGGGCGGAGGGCTGAGTCCCGGGAATCGGGAATCGGGAGTGGGGAGTAGGAAGTAGGGAGTGGAAAAAGCTCCACAGCCCTCCGCCCTCCGCCCTCAGCCCTCAGCCCACTCCCCACCCTTGACATCCCCCACCCTCATCGGCTCCACTAGCCGCATGCGCGCTCGCTGCGTCACCACGACCACGACGACTACCGCCACCCCCGTGGTGCGGTCGGCCGTGCGCGCATAACGCGATCACAAACCCCAGGCCCCGCACCTCGACGAGGATGCGGGCGCGAATCCCCATCCGGCGAGTGCGGTGCCTCACAGGAGGCGCCATGCAATCGCTCGACCCTGCTTCGTCCGCTCCAGCCGCCGCGCGCGTCGTCGCGCACAAGTTCGGCGGCTCCTCGCTCGCCGACGCCGCGCGCATCCGTCACGTCGCCGCGCTGCTCCGCGCGCGCGACGAGGACGTACAGATCGTCGTCGTCTCGGCGCTGCAGGGCGTGACCGACGCGCTGCTCGCGCTGGTCGCCGCGGCCGCGAGCCGCAGCGACTGGCAGACGGGCTGGCGGAAACTGCGCGATCGTCATTACGCGGTCGCCTCCGAACTGCTCGGCGCGCACGCCGCGCCGGCCGAGACCTGGCTCGCCGGGCGCTTCGACGAACTCGCCGACACCCTGCGCGCGATCGCCGTGCTCGGCGGCGCGGGACGCGAAGTCCACGAGGCGCTGAGCGGCCTCGGCGAGCTGTGGTCGGCGTACCTGCTGCATGCGCATCTCGCTGCGCAGGGCGCCGACTACGCCCTGCTCGACGCGCGCGAGGTGCTCATCGTGCATCACGAGGAACTCGGCGCGGCGGTCGACTGGCCGGCCACGGCCGCGCGTCTCGCCGCGTGGCGCGCGGATCATCCGCAGTCGCGCGTGATCGTCACCGGCTACCTCGCGCGGGACGCCGCCGGTCGCGCCACCGTGCTCGGCCGCAACGGCAGCGACTATTCCGGCGCGATTTTTGCGGCATTGTGGAAAGCGCAAGAATTGCACATCTGGACCGACGTCGACGGCGTGCTCAGCGCCGATCCGCGGCTGGAACCGGAGGCGGTGACGCTCGCGGCGATGAGCTACGAGGAAGCCTGCGAGCTCGCCTACTTCGGCGCCAAGGTCATCCACCCACAGACCATGGCGCCGGCGATCGCCGCCGGGCTGCCGATCTTCATCCGCAACACGTTCCGGCCGGACCACCCCGGCACGCGCATCGACGCGCGCGGCGACGATGCCGGTCCGGTCAAGGGCCTCACCCTGGCGCGCGAACTTGCGCTGATCAACCTCGAAGGCACCGGCATGATCGGCGTGCCCGGCACCGCCGAGCGCCTGTTCGCCGCGCTGCGCGCGGCGCGCGTGTCGGTGGTGATGATCTCGCAGGGATCGTCGGAACATTCGATCTGCTGCGTGGTGCGCGCCGCGCAGGCCGCGGACGCGCATGCGGCGATCGAGGGCGCCTTCGCGCGCGAACTCGCCGCCGGGCAGATCAGCGGCGTGCAGCGCACCGACGGCGTCGCCGTGCTCGCCGCGGTCGGCGACCGCATGGCCGGCACGCCGGGCGTGGCCGCCCGCCTGTTCGACGCGCTGGCGCGTTCGCGGGTGAACATCCGCGCCATCGCCCAGGGCGCCTCCGAGCGCAACATCTCGGTGGCGATCGCCGGCGACGACGCCGCCAAGGCGCTGCGCGCGGGCCATGCGGCATTTTATCTTTCTCCACAAACCATCGCGCTCGGCGTGATCGGTCCCGGCAAGGTCGGCGCCGCGCTGCTCGATCAGCTCGCCGCCGCCGCGCCACGGCTCAAGCGCGCGGCGAATCTCGACCTCAGGCTGCGCGCCTTGGTCTCGCGCCGGGCCCTGTGGCGCGACGAGCGCGGCGAGATCGACCGCGCCTGGCGCGACCGCTTCGCCGCGGCGACGGAGACCGCCGACCTCGACCGCTTCGCCGCGCACGTGCGCGCCGACCACCTGCCGCACGCCGCGATCATCGACTGCAGCGCGAGCGACGCCGTCGCCGAACGCTACCCCGAGTGGCTCTCCGCCGGCATCCACGTGATCACGCCGAACAAGCATGCCGGCGCCGGGCCGATCGCGCGCCACCGCGCCATCCGCGCCGCCGCCGGCGCGGCGCGCTTCCGCTACGAGGCGACCGTCGGCGCCGGACTGCCGGTGATCTCGACCCTGCGCGATCTCATCGACACCGGCGACGAACTGCTCGCGATCGAGGGCATCTTGTCCGGCACGCTGGCGTGGCTGTTCAACCGGTACGACGGCACGGTGCCGTTCTCGGCGCTGGTGCGCGAGGCGCATCGGCTCGGCTACACCGAGCCCGATCCGCGCGAGGATCTGTCCGGCGCGGACGTGGCGCGCAAGCTCGTCATCCTCGCGCGCGAGGCCGGCCGGGAGCTGTCGCTCGCCGATGTCGCGGTCGAGAATCTCGTGCCGTCGCCGTTGCGCGCCGGTCCGACGGAACGCTTCCTCGCGGAGTCGACGCTGCTCGATGCCGAGATGGAAGCGCGGCGCGCCCGCGCCCACGCCAGCGGCCGGGTGCTGCGCTACGTCGCCCGCCTGGACCGCGACGGCCGCGCCGGCGTCGGCCTGGTCGAGCTGCCGCGCACGCACGCCTTCGCCCAACTGCGCCTGACCGACAACATTGTGCAATTTTCCACAAAGCGCTATCGCGACAATCCGCTGATCGTGCAGGGGCCGGGCGCCGGACCGGACGTCACCGCGGCCGGCGTGTTCGCCGATCTGCTGCGCGTGGCGGCGTCGCTCGGCGCGCGCGTGTAGGATAGCCGCCCGAACCGCGCTCGCCGACCACCACCTCCCGACCCGACCGTGACCAGGAACTCCGTGCACAGCGCCACCGCATTCGCCCCCGCCTCCGTCGGCAACATCGGCGTCGGCTTCGACATCCTCGGCCACACGATCGACGGCCCCGGCGACCGCGCCCGCGTGCGTCGGATCGATGCGCCGAAGGTGCGCATCGCCGAGATCCGCAATCAGACGGTCGCGTTGCCGACCGAGGCCGAGCGGAACACCGCCGGCGCGGCGCTGATCGCGCTGCGCGAGGCGCTGGCACTGCCGTTCGGCTTCGAGGTCGAGCTGGACAAGGGCATTCCCTACGGCTCCGGCATGGGCGGCTCGGCGGCCTCCGCGGTGGCCGCGCTGGTGGCCGCGAACGCGCTGCTCGAATCGCCCTTGCCGCACGCGGCGCTGTATCCGTTCGCCCTCGCCGGCGAGGCGGTCGCGAGCGGCGGCTACCACGGCGACAACGTCGGCGCGATGCTGCTCGGCGGCATCGCCCTGGCGACGCCGGAGCGCGTGCTGCGCGTGCCGGCGCCCGCTACGTGGCATTGTGTACTTGTACACCCGGATGCCGCGCTCGAGACGCGCCGTGCGCGCGAGGCGCTGAAGGGTGCCTACGCGCTGACCGAGTTCGTCGCCCAGAGCGCGCATCTCGCACTGCTGCTCTGCGGCTGCCATCTCGGCGATGCGAGCCTGGTGCGCGCCGGCCTCGCGGACGTGCTGATCGAGCCGCGCCGCGCGCCGCTGATCCCCGGCTTCGCGCGGGTCAAGCAGGCGGCGCTCGATCACGGCGCGCTCGGCGCCAGCATTTCCGGCGCCGGTCCGAGCGTGTTCGCCTGGTTCGACTCGCTCGCTGCCGCGATCGCCGCGGCGCCGGCGATGCGCGCGGGCTTCGCCGAAGCGGGTCTCGCCAGCGAGAGTTTCGTCTCGCCGGTCAACGGCCCCGCCGCGAGTCTGGTCGCATGAACTTCCTCAGCACCCGCGGCGGCGCGCCGCCGGTTTCGCTCAGCGCGGCGATCGCCGCCGGACTCGCGCCGGACGGCGGCCTGTACGTGCCGGCGAGGCTGCCACGGTTCGCGCCGCACGAGTTCGACGACTGCGCGACGCTCGCCGACGTGGCCGGGCGCCTGCTCGCGCCGTTCTTCGCCGACGACGCACTCGCCGCGCACCTGCCGGCGATCTGCGCCGAAGCGTTCACCTTCGCCGCGCCGCTGCGCGCACTCGCCACGCCGGACGATTTCGTGCTCGAGCTGTTCCACGGCCCGACCGCGGCGTTCAAGGACTTCGGCGCGCGCTTCCTCGCCGCCACGCTCGCGCGGCTGCCGCGCGCGGCGGCGACGCTCACCATCCTCGTCGCGACCTCGGGCGACACCGGCGCCGCGGTCGCCGCGGCGTTCCACCGCCGGCCCGGCGTGCGCGTCGTGATCCTGTATCCCGACGGTCGCGTCGCGCCGCGCCAGGCGCATCAGCTCGGCTGCTTCGGCGACAACGTGCGCGCGCTGCGCGTGGCCGGATCGTTCGACGACTGCCAGCGTCTGGTCAAGCAGGCGCTGGCCGACCGTGCGCTCGCCGCGCGCGTGCCGCTCGCCGCCGCCAACAGCATCAGCCTCGGCCGCCTGCTGCCGCAGATGGCCTACTATGCTGAGGCTGCGCTCGCGCACTGGCGTGCGCAAAGTACACTTTTGCACTTCGTCGTGCCGACCGGCAATCTCGGCAACGCGCTCGCCTGTGTTCTCGCCCGCGCCTGCGGATTGCCGATCGGCCGCATCGCGCTCGCCACCAACGCCAATCGCACGCTCGCCGATTTCTTCGCCGGCGGGGACTTCGCCCCGCGCGCGAGCGTGGCCACGCTGGCCAACGCCATGGACGTCGGCGACCCGAGCAACTTCGAGCGCCTGCGCTGGCTCCATCCGGACGCGGCGGCGCTGCGGCGCGAATTCATTGTCGCCAGCATCGACGATGCGGCGATCGCGGCGACCCTCCGCGCGCGCCATGCACGTCACGGCGAAGTCTTCTGCCCGCACACCGCCGCCGCCGTGTGCCTGCTCGAACGCTTGCGCCGCGACGGCGTCGACGGCGCCTGGGCCGTGGCGGCGACGGCGCATCCGGCCAAGTTCGATCGTATCGTCGAGCCGCTGATCGGCGCCGCCGTGCCCGTGCCGCCGGCACTGGCCGAGCTGTTGGCGCGGCCCAGCGCGGCACAGTCCCTGCCGGCGGACTACGCCGCGCTGCGCGACGCGCTGGCGGCGGACTGAGCCGGACGTTCGCCGGGCTTGGCGCGCCATCGCCGCCGCGGTATCATTCGCGCCCTGCCCGGCGCAGCCCGGGCGGATCCGATCGTGTGGGGCGGTAGCTCAGCTGGGAGAGCGTCGCGTTCGCAATGCGAAGGTCGGGAGTTCGATCCTCCTCCGCTCCACCATTTCCACTTCCCGCAAGATCACCGGACACCCAAGAAACCGCGCTCTGATGCGGTTTTCCGTCGCATGACGCCGCAATCGCCGCCGCCGAGCCCGGCGCGGCTCATCCGACCTCCTGATTAGCGTCGAACCTCAGCAGGCGATTCCCTTCTCCCACCACAAGAGCAGAGCTTCCGCTCAGCCACGCCGGGTCTTGATAACTTTCAAAACAAGGGCTTCCGCTCGGCCGCAGGCCGAGCGGGTCACTTCTTTGCTGGTGCAAAGAAGTAACCAAGAAACACCTCGAAAGCAGAGCCTCCCTCGGAGGACCTGCACAAGATTCTGCAAGCGGATGGGTATTCCAGTACGACTCGGTCATTCCAGCCCGAAGCGCCACTCGCTTCGCATGGAAGTCTGTGGTTGCAAGCGAAGCGAAAAACCGGTCCGCCCGGAACGACCGAGTTTTGCGTGGAATTTTCATCCGTTCGCAAAGCCCTTGTGCAGGTCCTCCGAGGGATGCTCTGCTTGAACGTGCTTTC